>Ga0207951_100512_pt1 | contig 18943 bp, 20 predicted proteins | sample Subbio12Aug_8Bad_FD_184830 | JGI IMG/M metagenome (GOLD analysis project Ga0207951, IMG submission 184830) | Serpentinite rock and fluid subsurface biosphere microbial communities from McLaughlin Reserve, California, USA - CR12Aug_8Bad (SPAdes) | ecosystem: Environmental > Terrestrial > Deep... | reverse complement strand
GAAGAGCGAAACGGCAGTTAAAATGAGCATTCAAATAATGGGTGCTTTTGTCGCTATGCGAAGATTTTTTGTTGAGAACGCCGGTGTATTTCAACGGCTGGATAAACTGGAATTAAAACAAATTGTAACTGACAAAAAAGTAAACCAAATATTTGACGCGATGCAAAATAAAACTCTTGAACCTAAACAAGGAATATTTTTTGACGGACAAATTTTTGATGCTTACAAATTTGTCTCTTCCCTAATTCGTAAAGCCGAAAAGTCTATTCTGCTTATTGAAAATTACATAGACGAAACTGTTCTTGATTTATTTACCAAAAAGAAAAAGAATGTTTCGATAACTATACTAACAGCCAACATAAATAAATCACTACAACTCGACGAAAAGAAATTTAACGCTCAGTATCCATCTATTACAATTAAAGAGTTTAGCAAAGCACACGATAGATTTATAATTATAGATGACAAAGAATTTTACCACTTTGGCGCTTCATTAAAGGATTTGGGTAAAAAGTGGTTTGCCTTCTCTAAGATGGATAAAACGGCGCTTGAACTTTTACAAAATCTTAATAAGGTTGTGACTGATGAGTGATAAATTGAATAATTTGGGGAAAGATGGGCGGGGGAGTAAACAGCAATGCTGTCAGGTTAAGGGAATTTAAAGAGGAGAAAAGTTGTTAGTAAAAAGAAACGACCATGAAAAAACAGAAAACTGATAGAAGCGCTAAGAGTGAGAATTTTTAGTGCAGAATTTTGCAATAAACATCGAACAAATGGAAAGTATTTTACCCGAGAGCGAGTATTTAGTTTTGGAAGACTAATATTGTTTCAAATAAATCTTGCGACGAAAAGTTTAACTATCGAGTTAAATAGATTTTTCAAGAGGATAAATTACAACAACGAAGAAAAAAGTTACAGCAAGCAATCCTACTCAGAAGCGCGGATGAAAATGAAACACGGTGCATATATCGAACTCAACGAAGAATTAGTGAAAGGCTACTACCGGGATATAGACTATAAACAATACAAAGGATATCGTTTATTGGCAATAGACGGCTCAAGAGTACAATTACCAAATAAAGAAAGAGTTATAGAAGAATTTGGTTTAGCTGAGAATGGGGGGAAAACGATTCCAATGGCAATGAGTTCAACAGCATATGATGTATTAAACCAGATAGTAGTCAACAGCTATTTAGAGAGGTACGAAACAGATGAAAGAAGTTTGGCAGAGAAACACCTGACTAAGATAAAAGAATTAACGCCGAGGGTAAGAGATATAATCTTGTTAGACAGAGGTTACCCATCGTTGTATCTGTTTGCTAAGATGATTGATTTGAGGTGCGATTTTGTTGTACGATGTAATGATACGAGTTTCATAAGTGAAGTAAAAGAATTTGCCCAAAGCGATGAAACAGATAAAATAATAGAAGTTGATTTAACAACCGAGCAAAGAAAAAATTATCGGGCATTACGAAAACTTAAAGATAAACCAAATAGATTAATATTGAGAGTAGTTAAGATCAAATTAACAACTGGTGTAACTGAATACCTTATAAGTTCATTGATGGATAAAACAATATTTACAAAAGAGAACCTGAAAGAACTATATCACTTACGATGGAACGAAGAAACATATTTTAATTTTCAGAAAAATGTATTAGAAGTAGAAAACTTCAGCGGAAGAATTCCGGAGACAATAAGGCAAGACTATTATGCCAAGATTTTGATCAGTAATATCGGCTCGTTGATGATAGAAGAAGCTCAAGAAGAAGTTGATGAGCAAACCCAAAAGAATGCTCGATTGAAATATGCCGGTTACAAAGTAAACAGATCAGTAGCTATGGGTCTACTCAAAGATGAAGTCATAGAGATGTTGTTATCACCGGAAGATCATTGGAAAACCAGATATAACAAATTGGTCTCAACAATAAAGAGGTTAACAATCCCAGTGATTTCCGAACGACATTTTGAAAGAAAACCAAGACTAAGCAATAAATTTTTTCTTAAAAAAAGAAAGACTATTTAATGACTAACCTGACAACATTACTGGTCATCCGGTTGGTTATGTTGCTCACGATGTCGGACCTTCTTTAAGCAGTGCTCAAAGAAGTGATAAACCGATGGGCAGCTCGGCACTTAAATTAAAACCGGGACAGGTGTTCGCTTACGACGGATTTTTCTGCTGGTATAGTGATGAAACCAAAACAGAAACTAAAACTATTTCTGTTGAAGAAATGGCAGTTGTAACTGAAACCGGTGCAAAATATTTAATTGCTCCCCAAGAGGAATTGATACTTATTCCATCAAAATAAAATATTTAATTGCACTTAGTAGAACGCAGACTTTTTCGATCATGTTTTAGCATAATAATCATAAAAATCTGCGTTCCAATTAATTTCCTTTAATAATCTTTAGTTATTCTGTATGACACTATTTCACTATGCATCACTTTTTGTAATCATCTTAACATTATATGGAATTGCAGTAGGAAGCTATCCGGCCTTTAGAATGAACCGGGCAACAATTGCACTTGTTGGTGCAGCAGTTCTAATCTTTATTGGTAGTATTTCGTTACAGCAAGCTTATGATTCGATAGATTTAAATACTATTCTTCTACTTTTTTCAATGATGATTATAAACGGAAACTTAAGAATATGCGGTTTCTTCAAACTCCTCTCAACAAAAATAATATCACTTGCAAAAACTCCAAATCAATTATTGGCGTTAATAATATTTTCATCGGGTTTTCTATCAGCATTTTTTTTGAATGATACAATCGTAATAATTTTTACTCCGCTTGTAATCGAAGTAACCAGGACTTTGAAACGGAATACAATCCCTTATTTAATAGCACTTGTTACTGCTGCAAATATCGGTTCTTCTGCTACAATAATTGGAAATCCTCAAAACATGATTATTGGAGTATCCTCCGGAATTCCTTTCACAAAGTATGCACTCTTTCAATCACCTCCGGCAATAATCGGACTTTTGATTGTTTGGATAGTAGTAACACTTATTTATAAAAGTGAATTTACCAGAGCACGGTTCGAAAAATTAGAACTCGAAAAAGTAAAACCATACAGACCATTGTTAATTAAGAGCCTGATTTCTTCTGTATTAATGGTTGTTGCATTTCTGCTTGGCGTTCCGGTTACACTCGCAGCATTCGGTGCTGCAAGTTTACTTCTAATTACACGCAGATTGAAACCGGAAAGAGTGTTTCTTGAAATTGACTGGGGACTACTTGTTTTCTTTACAGCTCTTTTTGTCGTTACTAAATCAATTGATACTGCCGGGTTTGGTAAATACCTAACATTAACACTAACTCCATATATTTCAAAAGGTATTACTTCATTTGCAGTTTCATCAGCAATACTTAGTAATATTGTATCGAATGTACCGGCTGTTTTGTTATACAGACCGGTTATTCCATTATTGGCAAACACCGAACAAGCATGGATGATACTTGGAATGGCAACCACATTTGCCGGTAACCTTACATTAATCGGTTCTGTTGCAAATCTTATTGTTGCTGAATCTGCAAGAAAACATTTTATTCATCTTTCTTTCCGGGAATATCTTAAATCCGGTTTAATAATTACAATTATTTCTCTACTATTTGGAATTATCTGGTTTAATTATATTTTTTAATTAACAGATTATTAATTAAGGCAGAATAAAATGAAAAATTTTATAACAATCCTTTTAATGGTATTAACTATGGCAAACTTAATAAATGGGCAGGAAGAACTTCGTAAACAAGCCGAACAGCTATCTAAAGAATTAATTATAATTGATACACATATAGATCTTCCGGGTTTACTTCAGAACAAATGGGAAGATATATCAAAAACAGCATCGGGCGATTTCGATTACCCGCGCGCAAAAGCCGGCGGACTTGATGTTGCTTTTATGTCAGTTTACGTGGCTGCACGTTACGAAAATAACGACGCTAAATCCGAAGCAGATAGTGTAATCGATATAGTTGAACGGATATTGAAAACTTACCCGGATAAATTTGCACGTGCTAATAGCACTGATGATTTGTATCAGAATTTTAAGGATGGAAGAATATCATTACCAATGGGAATGGAAAACGGCTCACCGCTCGAAGGCGACCTGAAAAATCTAAAATATTTTTACGAGAAGGGAATAAGATATATTACGCTTGCGCATTCTAAGAGCAACCATATTTGCGATTCATCTTATGATCCGGAAAGAAAATGGAAAGGGTTAAGTCCGTTTGGTAAGGAAGTTGTAAAAGAAATGAACCGGCTTGGTATGATGATAGATGTTTCTCATATAACCGATGATGCATTTTATCAGGTAATAGAATTATCTAAAGCACCTGTAATTGCTTCTCATTCATCATGCAGATTTTTTACCCCCGGCTGGGAAAGAAATATGAGCGACGAAATGATTAAAGCATTAGCTAAAAACGGAGGCGTTATTCAAATTGCTTTTGTATCGAATTTTGTAAGTCAGGAGATTAGAGATAAGGAAGCAAAAAATAGAAATGCAATATCTGAATACCTTAAAGCAAATAACATTCCTGCAAATGATAAACGTGCTTCTGAGTATTCCAGCAGATACTGGAAAGAGAATCCGGTTGGATACGCAGACGTTAAGGATGTTGTTAAACATATCGATCATGTAGTTAAGCTGGTGGGAATTGATTATGTAGGATTGGGCTCCGATTTTGATGGTGCCGGAGATTCATTTCCACATGGGTTAAAGGATGTATCCTACTTCCCAAATTTAATTTATGAATTGCTTAAAGCCGGATATAATAAGGAGGATATAAGAAAGATATGCGGTGGCAATCTTCTTAGAGTATGGAGCGAGGTTGAAAAGATAGCACGTTTAAGCAAATAAAGAGTAACTGTTAATTTCCGCTTTGGAATTAATGCGTTTTCGACTTTTACAATCAGTCATTACTCATAATTCGTTAAATATAAGCGTTTATTCTTCTGCAAATCTTCGGCAAAATTCATTACATTTGAATGTGAAAATAAAATAATACCAAGACAAATTTCAGTTGGATATTGCCAAACAATATATTGTTCAGTGTATAAATACGGCTGCAAATAATCTTAGACTTAGTTCGGAAAAGATTGAAACTGTAGCAATAATACGTGAACGGTTGAATTCAGCAGAAAACCTTTTTGAAGAATTAAAAAATTTCAAAAAAATAACCGAGTTATCTAAACTTGGTATAAAACTGAACGAATTCTATAATTTTATCGAGACCGGTAAAATCGATTTTCTTAAATTGTCCGATAAATTTAAGGAACACAGTTTTAATCTTGTCCGCGAGCTTAATTATGTTCTCGATGTTCTTACTCCTCAAATGATGAGAAATCTTTTTCAGAGATTGGACGATAACCCAATTAAAGTTGACCTTACAAAAAGAAATAAAAGCGATGAGAATATTTCTGTATCAAGTGATGAAGAATCAAATTTCCCTAAAAGATCTAGAGCAGATGAGTTAAAAGAAGCATTTATTTTCGAAGAACTTAATAAGGATGATGCGTTCAACTTCGAAAGTTATGAAGAAAGAGTGCTTAGACCTGTTAAAGAACTCGATTCATTTCTTAATCGTGTTCAAAGATACGATTACACAGAAAATGAAATGAACTCATTTGTAAAAACAATAAATGATAATGCGCTATTATCTCAAAAAGTCGGTTTCGAAGTTTTATCTAATATGCACAAAATATTTGCAAGCGGACTCGATTTGATCCATCAGAAAAAAATTGCTCCAAGTCCGAATGTAATTGAATCTCTCAGATCGTGCCTTATTGTAATTGTCGCAGTGGTTCGGGGTAAAGAAGTGGATATAACTAATTATCTTAATCGCGCTGAGGGTTTCGGTAAATCAATAATATCAAACAAAAAGGAAAGGTAATGGAGATATTTGCAGTAATTATGGCCGGTGGAGTAGGATCCAGATTCTGGCCTCGTAGTAAGGAACGCAAACCGAAACAGTTGATCCGTATTGTCGGCGAAAATACTATGATACAGGATACTGTTAGAAGATTGGATGGCTTGGTTAAGTACGAGAATATTTTCGTTATCACAAATAAAATTCAGAAAATAAGAGTTAAAGAACAACTACCTCAAATTCCGGTTGAAAATATTATTGACGAACCTTTCGGGAAAAATACCGCTGCATGTATCGGACTTGCCTCTGTAATCATAAAACAAAAAAACCCCGAAGCGGTTACAATTACACTTCCTTCCGATCACTTGATAAAAGACGACGAACTGTTTAGAGAATGCCTTCTTACTGCAGCAAATTATGCGGATAAATCTAAAGGTCTTGTTACAATAGGAATTACACCAACACGGCCAGAAACCGGTTACGGATATATCCAGTTCGACGAAGATAATATTGAGAAAAATATTTACAAGGTTCTAACGTTTGCAGAGAAACCGAACATTGCAACCGCAAGACGCTTTTTAGAAAGCGGCGACTTCTTATGGAATTCGGGTATCTTTATATGGCGCGTTGATACAATTATGGATGAAATAAATAAATATCTGCCGGATTTGTATGAAGGGCTTACAAAAATTGAGGCAAGCATAAATACACCGGAGTTTGAAAAGACTGTTGTTCAAGTTTACGGACAATTAAAAAGTATTTCGATCGATTATGGTGTGATGGAAAAATCTAATATTGTTTTTCTTACCAAGGCAGACTTCTACTGGAATGATGTTGGAAATTGGGAAGCAGTTTATGAAATTTCGGATAAGAATGAAGAAGGTAATGCAATTATTGGAGATGTTTATACTCAAAATACGTTCGGTTCTTATATCTTCTCTCCAAGAAAATTTGCTGCTACAATTGGTGTGGAAAATTTAATTGTAATAAATACTAATGAAGCATTATTGATTTGTCATCGCAATAATGCACAGGACGTTCGGCAGATTGTTGATTACCTTAAAATGAATAAACGGACTGACCTTATCTGATGAAAAAAGTTATTACCGAAACGGATGTAATTAAAGTTATTAAATCAGGTGCTAAAGAGATTATTCTTGGAAAAGATGACCTGCTAACCCCGCTTGCAATTGATAGGATTAAACATTCAGGACTATTGATTAACCGCGATGGGAAAACTGAATCTGGATATAGCAGTTTATCTCATAAAATTGTTATTGGCTCTGATCATACCGGTGTAAAAGTAAAAAAAATGGTTATTGATTTTCTTAAATCGAAATCGTTTCAGGTACTTGATATTGGTACTTACAGTGAAGAATCGGTTGATTATCCGGACATAGCATTTAATGTTGCCAACCGGGTTGTAAATAAAGAATACGATTATGGAATAATTATAGATGCAACCGGAATTCCATCTGCAATTACCGCAAATAAAATTCCCGGTATAAGAGCTGCAACATGTTATAATGAATTCTCGGCACGAAGTTCAAGGGAACATAACAATGCTAATGTTTTGGTGCTTGGTGCAAAAGCCATTGGTGAGGAAACGATCAAATCAATTATCGACGTATGGCTTGGTAGTCATTTTCTTGGCGACCGTCATCAAAAAAGATTGGATAAGATAAAAGCAATAGAAGAAAAATATTCCAGAAAAAATTAATTCATACTTAATAGTAAAGAACAGAGTAACCCGCTTGTATATCGAAAAATCACGTGTCGAATGGATCAAAAATCTTCTGCCGGATACATATTTACTGTGTGTCCATTCACCTTTAATAGCTTCCAGAATAAAACCGGGACAATTCTGCAATATTAAAGTATCGGAATCGGACTTCCCATTACTTCGCCGTCCGTTTAGTATTTGTGAAGTTGATGGGGAATTCCTTCACTTTATGTTTGATGTTCATGGCGAGGGGACAAAAATTTTATCTAATAAACTAAAAGATGATGTTATCGATATCCTCGGTCCATTAGGTAACGGTTTCGATTATACGGGAGATTATTCAACAGCAATAATTGCTGCCGGTGGAATCGGAATAGCTCCATTTCCTCATTTAATTCATAAACTGCCATCTGATAAAAAAGTAATCAGCTTTTTCGGCGGACGATCAAAAAATAATGTTATTGAATATGGAATGAAAAAATTATTGATCTCTACTGATGATGGTTCAAGCGGATTCAAAGGAAATGTTGTTCAAATGATTGAAAGCCAATTCGATCAATTCCGAAATGAAACGGTAAGAATTTTTGCTTGCGGTCCAAATCCAATGTTAAAAGCTCTTCAGGAATTTTCAATAAAAAATAATATTGAATGCCAGATAAGCACCGAAAGTGCAATGGCGTGCGGTTTCGGAATTTGCCAGGGTTGTCCGATTGATAATGCGGATGGTGACGGATATTATCTTATCTGCAAAGATGGTCCTGTCTTCGATGCTAAAATGGTGAAGTTATGAGTTATACAGAATTATCGGTAAGTATTGGTAAGCTGCACTTAAAAAATCCGGTTCTGCTCGCTTCCGGTACGGTTGGTTATGGAAATGAAATTTCTCAATTTACCGATCTAAGTAAACTTGGCGGTATCGTAACAAAATCATTATCATTAAAACCTCGTAAAGGAAATCCTCCTCAAAGAATTGTTGAAACTCCATCTGGAATGCTTAATGCAATAGGACTTGCAAATGTTGGTGTGGAAGTTTTTATAAAAGAGAAAATTCCATTTCTTAAAGAATTGAATACAACCATAATTTGTAATATTGCTGCAAGCTCAATTGAAGAATATGTAGAATGTACAAAAATTCTTACTCCGGTAGATACAATTAATGCCTTCGAGATAAATGTTTCCTGCCCAAATGTTAAAGAAGGTGGATTAATTTTTGGTAATGATTTGAATTCTGTCGGCAGAATTACTGAAATGGTTAGAGCAGTAACCAACAAACCTTTGATTATAAAACTCTCGCCAAATGTATCAAGGATTTGTGAATTTGCCCGGATAGTAAAAGAAGAAGGTGGTGATGCTGTATCAGCTATTAACACATTGGTTGGAACTTCATTTGATATATGGACGCGTAAACCTAAGATTAAAAATGTAACCGGAGGACTCAGCGGTCCAGCTATTAAACCGGTTGCACTTGCTAAAGTACTGGAAATAAAACGTAATGTTGATATACCGATAATTGGAATTGGCGGAATTATGAATTGGATGGATACAGTTGAGTTTATGATTGCAGGTGCTACTGCGGTTCAACTTGGTACTGTAAATTTTATTAATCCTAATGCCGGTGTAGAAATTGTTGAAGGATTACATTCATACTGCGAAAAACAATCTATACAAAAGTTATCCGATTTAATCGGTTCCTTCCAGTTGTAAAATGAATATTCAGACCGCACTTAATAAGATTTACTCCATGCATCAGTTCGATATTAAACTCGGGCTCGATCGCATTAAGAAATTACTAGAATTAATTGGGAACCCTCATAAGGAATTAAAATATTTTCACATTGCCGGTTCAAATGGAAAGGGAAGTACTGCTTCTTTTATGGCAAGTATTTTAATGGAAGCCGGTTACAAAGTTGGATTATATACTTCGCCACACTTTGTAAGATTCAATGAAAGAATAAGGATTAACGGAATTGAAATTGATGACAATTATATAGCTGGATTTATTGATTCAATCGAACAGATAATTGAACATGAGAAACCGACATTTTTCGAAATAACAACTGCACTTGCATTTAAATACTTTAAGGATTACAAACCTGATTATGTTGTTTTGGAGACGGGGCTTGGCGGACGGCTGGATGCTACAAATGTTATCGATCCACTGGCTTCGGTTATTACTTCTATTAGTCTTGAACACACAAATATTTTAGGTGAGACTCTTGAAAAAATTGCTTTTGAAAAAGCCGGGATAATCAAACCCGGCAATCCTGTCTTTACCGGATCATTACCTAAGGAAGCATTGGATGTAATTAAAAATCGTGCGGAGAATTTGAATTCACAGTTATTTGTTTTTAACCAATTTACCGAAAGTTTAGAACAGTCGGTTAATATTTCTCTTGATAAAAAAAATATTCACATATATAAAACCGGATTATCCGGTAGGCATCAATTTCATAATTCAGCCCTTGCTGTTAAGGTCTTATACGAACTATTAAACATTTCAGATATATCCATTATCAACAAGGGATTGATGAATGTTGTAGCTAATACAGGAATTCAGGGCAGATACGAAATTATTAACGATAGACCACGGGTTATATTCGATGCAGCACACAATCCAGAAGGTATTGCTTCCTTTATTAGTGAGTTTTCTAAAGAGTATATTAAATACCCTAACCGGGTTCTCATTTTTGGTGCAATGAAGGATAAGGATATCGTAACCATGCTTAAAAAGCTCAAGCCATATTTCAATACTTTTTATGCAGTTCAGCCCGGGTTTGATAGGGCAGTAACAGTTGAAGAATTGGTCGAAATTGGGAAGGGGAATGGTATCCAATTGTTACAGTTGAAAGATTATAATCGGGTAATAGAGAACTTTGTTAAGGGGGAAACCGGGGATTGCCTGGTAGTGCTTGGCTCAATTTATTTACTGGGGGAAATAAAATCAAAAATGATTAAAAAAAAACTTGACAAATAGATAACGGAAAACTAACTTTGGCATGTGCCTCAATGTCTTCTGCATTAATTAATTAATCATAAAACCAAAAAATCAATTGTTTCCCCAAAAATTGTTTAACCGAATAAAAATCACGATCAAATAACAACTCTCAGGAATTATTTATGCCGATGGATATTTCAGAACTGCAATCAAAAAAAATTGTTGATCTCTACAAGATTGCAAAGGATTTCGGGTTAGCTGGATACAGCGACCTTCGTAAACAGGAACTAATTTTCAAAATTCTAGAAGCCCAATCACAAAAGGACGGTTTAACCTTCTCTAAAGGTGTGTTGGAAGTGTTACAGGATGGATACGGTTTTCTCCGTTCTGCTGATTATAATTACCTTCCTTCGCCGGACGATATCTACGTTTCGCCTTCTCAAATAAAACGTTTCAGTTTGCGAACGGGGGATTTTGTAAGCGGGCAGGTGCGTCCTCCTAAAGAAGGGGAGCGGTTCTTTGCTTTACTAAGAGTTGAAGCTGTAAATGGAAAAGACCCCGAAGCAATCCGCGAAAGAACTTTATTCGATAACCTTACTCCAATTTATCCTACCAAGCGCTTAAAACTGGAATCGGCTCCCGGCGAGTATTCAATGAGAATTATGGATCTCCTTTCGCCTATCGGTAAAGGTCAAAGAGGATTGATTGTTTCTCCGCCAAAAGCCGGGAAAACAATTCTCCTTCAGAAAATTGCAAATTCGATTACAAGAAATCATCCCGAAGTTAAAATTATAATGTTGTTAATTGATGAACGTCCAGAAGAAGTTACAGATATGCAGCGCTCAGTTCAGGCAGAAGTAATAAGCTCAACATTCGATGAACCTGCTGACCGGCACGTTCAGGTTGCAAATATGGTTAGCGAAAAAGCTAAACGAATGGTTGAAGCTGGTGATGACGTTGTTATTCTGCTCGATTCAATTACACGACTTGCACGCGCACATAATACGGTTATTCCTCACAGCGGTAGAATTCTTTCTGGTGGTGTTGATGCAAATGCGCTTCATAAACCAAAAAGATTTTTCGGCTCCGCCCGTAATACAGAAGATGGCGGCAGCTTAACAATTATTGCTACTGCATTGATCGATACAGGAAGCAGAATGGACGAAGTTATTTTTGAAGAGTTCAAAGGTACCGGTAATATGGAACTTGTTCTTGATAGAAATCTTGCCGATAAGAGAATCTTTCCGGCTATTGATCTTAATAAGTCCGGAACCAGAAAAGAAGAACTCCTTCTTAAAGAAGATGAGTTGAATAAAATCTGGATTCTTAGAAAACTTCTTGCAGATTTTGATCCGACTGAAGCAATGGAATTTATTTTAGATAAAATGAGAGGAACCAAGAACAATAAAGAATTCCTATTAAGTATGAATAGTTAGTGATTATGACTCTATTCCGCTCATTAATAAATATCCGGATTACATTACTTTTAGTTTTTGTGTGTACATGGATAATTGCACAACCGTCAGCCAATCGTGAAAGAAATTCAAGAGGGAATTTATTTGAAATAAATATTCTTCCTGTAAATTATTCGTCGGATTGCTATTTATCTTTCAGTATTCCTTACAACCGTCTGATATTTGTAAAAAGCGGTGATACATTCAGTGCGGGTGTTCAGCTTTTTTTTGATGTAAAACTCAACAATAAAATTGATCAGCGGAAATCATTTGCCAAAAAGGTTCTTGCCGGTTCTTACGAGGAATCGCAATCAAAAGAAAAGTTGCTGGAAGGGTTCGTTAATTTCCGTTTGGCTGCAAATGAATATGTTGTTTACCCATCTTTGAGAATTGATAACACAAACCAGGTAATAAATCTTGATTCTGTTGTTATCAGTATCCCTAAATTGATTACGAATGAAATTTGTCAGCCGGTTATTGTTCAACAATTAAAAGGGAACTGTGCGGGTAAAGGTATAGCCCGGTTAGTGAATAGAAATAATCGGGTACCGTTTGCACCGGATAATTTCAGCTTATTGATCCCCATACTTAATGTTGTAGAATCTGAAGTGGAAGTTAAAATTGAGCAGCAAAACCAGACCTTATTTAGTCAAACACTTTCTGTGCAATCATCAGCTCAACTTAAAATTACAGATTGTGTTGACCAGCTTATTTTAGCAGAAGATTTGCAAGATGGAAAATCGAAATATGTTCTTGTAGAAAATTTTAATAGAAAGTTATCTGAAGGTCCTGCAACATTTACTATTAAATACGGTACCATTGAAAGCAAATTTGTACTTAATATTGAATGGATTGATAAGCCGGTAACACTTTCCAACATGAATTTATCAATTGAATTACTCGAAATAATTTATAATAGATCGGAGTTACTGGAATTATATAAGACCGGTAATCAACAGAAATATAATGCACTGGTCGATTTCTGGAATAGGAAAAACCCGGATCGAGATTTTCAGTTTAATGAGTTGATGTATGAGTTCTACAGACGTGCCGATTACGCGATGATTAACTTCGGTAATCTTGCTAATCAGATTGGCGCTAAAACAGACCGCGGAAAGATATATATTCAGTTTGGGGAGCCGGATGAGATTAAGCGGGAGTACACAGCAACTAATGCTGTTATTGAAATCTGGAATTATAAAGATTTACAAAAAGAATTTATTTTTACTGATAGAACCGGGTTGGGTAATTACACATTGAGTAAATAAATGGTACGTCTTGTTTTTACATGCGGAGATATAAATGGAATTGGTCCGGAAATTTGTTTAAAAACTTTTAATAAAATTTACAATCCCCGTAAAAGACAGATTATTTTTCTTTGCCCGGCAAATGTTTTTCTTAAGACAGCTCAAATTGTAAAGCCTGAATTTCAATATCAGGTAATTACTAAATCCTCATTTGAAATCATTAACAAATCAAAAGTTACAGTTATTGATAGCGGGTATGCGAAGCAAACCGTTGGTAAAGCTACTAAAACCTCAGGCAGAATTTCTTATAATAAAATTATTGATTCTGTAAAACTCATTCAGTCTGGTTTTGCTGACGTACTAATCACAGCACCGATTTCGAAACAAGCATTTCATTTATCCGGAATTAATTTCCCGGGTCATACAGAATTACTGGCTTCGCTTTCACATACCAAAAAATATATGATGCTTTTTGTATCGAAAAAAATGAAATGCGGACTTACTACAATTCATTTATCAATTAAAAATGTTCACAGGTTGATTACAAAAAAAAGGATTTCTGATTCGATAATTACATTAAATAATTCTCTTAAAAATGATTTTGGAATTTCTGAACCACAAATTGCAATTCTTGGTTTGAATCCGCATGCCGGTGAAGATGGAAATATCGGAAAGGAAGAGAATGAAATTATTTCCCCCGTTATAAAATCCAATAATGATAAAAATGTATTTGGGCCCTTTGTACCCGATGCATTTTTCGGTAATCACCTTTATAGTAAATTTGATGCAGTCCTTGGTATGTATCACGACCAGATTCTAATCCCCTTCAAGATGCTCAATTTTAATACAGGTGTTAATTATACTGCCGGACTTCCATTTGTAAGAACATCACCGGATCATGGAACTGCTTTCGATATTGCCGGTAAAGGAATTGCAAGTGAAGAAAGTATGATCCAATCGGCATCCTTGGCAGAAAAAATATTCATGAATAGAAAAAAATCCTGATGGCTTCAAAAAATTATTCTCATATTACACTTATCTATTCTTATATAATGCGTTCAATCGATTACTCAAAGTGGGCATCCTATATTTATTCAATTAGTAAAATGTTACGTAGGAAAAACCTATTTACACTGGAACTTGCATGCGGTAACGGAATTATTGCCGGTAAATTATCCGAAAAGTACGGCTACTATTGCATGAGCGATTTGTCAATTCATATGCTCAACCAATCAGGAGATAATCTTGATAAGGTCTGTTGTAATATGACTGAGTTACCATTCAAACAAAAATTCGATTTTGTGTTCTCCACTTTTGATAGCGTTAATTATTTGATGAGCAAGCAGAAAATCCTGACTATGCTTAATCAGGTTGACCTGTGTCTTAAGCAGGATGGAATTTTTACTTTCGATGTTAGTCTTGAGAATAACAGTAAGTTATATCAAAGGTATCTTAACAGGAAAGGGAGTGTAAACGGTATTAAGTTTATTCAAAAAAGTTATTATGATGAAATAAAAAGAATCCATAATAATTACTTCGAAATTACTCTTGCTAATGGGCAAAAGGTTGAAGAAATTCATAGGCAGAAAATCTATCCTTTTGAAGACTATTTTAATGTTATTGATAAATCGAATTTTTATGTTTACAAGTGTAAAGATACTTTTACTGTTATAGACGCTACTCCGGAAAGTGAAAGGGCACAATTCATTCTAAAGAAAAAAAGGGTCCAATGCTGATATTTAACCATGTTGATTTTAATTACCCTAACCAACCTGTCTTTCAGGATCTGAATCTGCAGATCGATCAGGGTGATTTTATTTTTCTAATTGGTAAAAGCGGAATTGGCAAAACGTCTTTATTGCAAATGATCTATATGGATCTATTCCCGCAATCAGGGTATGTTCAGGTAGGCGACTATTCATCAGAAACAATTAATCATAAAGACCTTCCTTACCTTCGCAGAAAAATTGGAATTGTTTTCCAGGATTTTCAGCTTCTACCTGATAGAAATGTTTATGATAACCTTTCGTTTGTATTGAATGCAACAGGTTCTTCAAAAAAATTAAATAAGAAGAAGATAATCAATGCACTATCCGAAGTGGGATTGACTCACAAACAGAATAATATGCCTCACGAATTATCAGGGGGCGAAAAACAACGTGTTGCAATTGCAAGAGCAATTATTAATGAACCGTTCCTTGTTTTAGCCGATGAGCCGACAGGAAATCTGGACCCTGACACAGCTGATGAAATATTGGAGATACTTAAGAAAATTAATTTGAGAGGAACATCAATTATTTTTGCAACTCATAATTACGATCTGGTTAGAAAACATAACGCTAAAATAATACGGCTTGAAAACGGTAAGGCAGTTAAGGTATTGCTTAAGAAAAAAGATACCGATTAATTTCTATTTCAGTTGCTTTAGTATCTCGTCCGTAACCATTTCAATATTAAGTGAACCGTCTATTTCAATAATCTCAGCTTTATCCTTGTAAAAATCGAATACAGGCGCTGTTGTTTCGTGGTAGACTTTTAATCGCCTTCTTATAACGCTTTCATCATCGTCAGCACGTTTTGCATAACTGTTGGATGAATTACAAACTGGACAGGAAAAATTCTCTTTTACTTCGGACTTATTTAAAATATTTCCACATTTACTACATACTAACCGGTTGGTTAAGCGGTCTATAATAATTTCGTCATCAGCATCTAATTTTATTAAAAAGTGTTTCTCCTTTTTAATTGTTTTAAAAATCTCTTCTAGAATTTTGGCTTGATTAATTGTTCGTGGATATCCATCGAGGATAAAACCGCTGCTGCATCTTGGATTTGATAATGTTTCTTTTACAATTCCACCCATAATATCATCTGGAACTAACTCGCCTCTATCAACAATTTCTTTAGCTTTTTTACCAAGTTCAGTCTGGTTTTTTATTGCTTCTCTTAAAATATCTCCGGTCGAGATATGGGGGATGTTTAATTTAGCTGCTAATATTTTTGCTTGTGTTCCTTTACCGACCCCGGGTGAGCCAAAAATTATTATCTGCATATTATTTAAAGATTTGGTTAGATGTTTAGAATTATTTACAGAACAAAGTTAATTAGAAATGGATTTATAGCCAAACTGAAATTTGTAATTAATTGTTAGAAGCACGCTTTTTTATAAAATAATTTTCCAATAAAGATTTTGCTTCATCGGCATAAATACCCGAAAAGAGATTCGGTTTATGATTGTATTTATTACTTTCAATAATATTAAATAAAGACCCGCACGCACCAAATTTCGGTTCGAATGTTCCGAAATAAATATTTCTTATTCTCGATAATAATATTGCGCCGGTGCACATAACACATGGTTCAACTGTTACGTATAGATCGCACTCATCCAGGAATTTGGATTGGAGATTATTTGATGCAGCGGTAATTGCAATCATTTCTGCATGCGCAGTAGGGTCTTTCAATCGTTCCGTTTGATTATATCCGCGTCCAATAATTTTATTCTGATGAACTACAACGGCACCAACAGGAACCTCATCGTACTCTAATGCTTTTTCTGCTTCCTGAAGGGAAGCATACATAAATTTATAAATGTGTTCTTCGAAAAGCATCTAAAGATTTAATCCGGTATAATGAGTAATAAGTTAATAAATAAAAAATTCCTTCTGAAAAGGAATTCTTGATTCTCAATTTTCAATTGATTTAGTACACCCGGAAGGATTCGAACCCTCAACCCTGTGATCCGAAGTCACATGCTCTGTCCAGTTGAGCTACGGGTGCTTAAAAATGCATAATGTACAATGCATAATTTACAATTTTGAAATAGTCTAATTGTACATTTTACATTGTACATTAATTTAGTACACCCGTAGGGATTCGAACCCCAAACCTTCTGATCCGTAGTCAGATGCTCTATCCAATTGAGCTACGGGTGCATACAAAACAACATGTTTTTCTAACTTTTTAATTTCGCAAATTGAACATTTCTGACATTCGTTACAACAAGTGTCTTACTAGTGTCTTAATTTTTTCCGTCCAATTTGCTTCTTAAATACTCAAAGTCTGTTTTTATATAATTCTCAGAAGTTCTTATATCCGTATGGTCTAAAATATCTTTTATGGCTTTAATATCCAAACCCACCTTTCCCAATGCAGTTGCTGCAGTATGCCTCAAATGATGGAATTTATAGTGTTTGCTTATCTCTTTCTCCTCCAACAGTTTCTTAATCCCGCTCCCGAACTTATGCGATATCGTACTTTCATTCAGCTTAGAAAATCTGCCTATAAAATATTCCTGGAATCCGCATTTCACCAAAAATGCCTCCAATGCTTTATAGATCGGTATTACAAAATCCCTATCCGCTTTTACATTCCTTGCCTGAATCAGCTTCCTTCGCATATCTATGCTCATTGGAGCGAATTGTAATGCACCCTCAAAATCAAGACACATTTCATGTGAAAAGTGTAGAGACATTTTAAGCTACCTTTGAATAAATATTTTGTTTTTGAAAATCTACAGGACTTATGTAACCAAGAGTTGAATGAGGATAGTTGTTGTTATAGAAATCAACAAAATCTTCAACAGATTTTTTGGCTTCATCATATTTATCATAATCTCTTGTCCAAATAATTTCTTCTTTGAACGTCCTAAAAAATCTTTCTGTGTCAGCGTTTCCTTTTGGATTGGAGTATGAAGTCGTAATGTGATTAATGCCCAATGTGTGACAGAAGTTTTCATATCTAATACTTGTCGGCTGGCTGCCATTATCACTAATCAGCATTAAATTATAATCTCTACTTCCAAGAGTAAGTTCTGTCTCAACACCTTGATTTAATGCGTCCATCCACTGATCTGATTTTGAACGCAGTGATAGATCCCAACCAACTATTTTTTTTGTAAACCAATCAAGAACTACAACTAGATAAAGCCATCCTACTGTATCTACGTAGAACTTCGTCATATCGGTACCCCAAACTTGATTTACCTTTTCTGCTCGTATTTTTTCTCTTTGAGCTGCTCTGGTAGCTTTATAACGTTTTACATCAACCAGCAATCCGTTCTCTTTCATTAATCTGTAGGTCAGTTTATAGCTTATCCAAATACCCATTCTAAATCCTAAATAAGCTCTCACTCTTCGATAACCCCAATATGGATGATCTGATTTTATCTGCTTTATGATCCCAAGAACCGGTTCATACTTCTTAAGCTTTTCATTACCGGAATGTTGTTTTTGAGGTACTCTTTCCCGGTAATAGCTTGAGCGATTGATCTGCAGAACCTGGCAAATATTTTTTACTGTATGCCCTTGCATTTTTAATTCGTTTATTATCTCAGTATTGTTCAAACGAGATTCAAGTTTTTTTTTAATATCTGTATTTCGACTGTCTGACGGCCTATTACTTTTTCAAGCTCTTCTATTTTTGCTCGCTCTGCTTGATTGTTATTCATGCTTGATGGCTGAACTAAAGCTTTTTTTCCGCCTTCTAGAAATTTATCTCGTTGTGTATAGTACCAAGCTTGAGATACGCCGTGTTTGATGCAAATATCTGTTATGGTTGTTTCACCTTTGATACCTTCAATGACTATCGCCAATTTTTCTTCCGGGGACTTCTGAACTTTTTGTTTCATAATTACACTCCTTTAAGTGTGAGACAATTATTAAAAATATCGAGATTAGAGGCAATCATTTTTTGCCAAAT
>Ga0207951_100511_pt1 | contig 18954 bp, 20 predicted proteins | sample Subbio12Aug_8Bad_FD_184830 | JGI IMG/M metagenome (GOLD analysis project Ga0207951, IMG submission 184830) | Serpentinite rock and fluid subsurface biosphere microbial communities from McLaughlin Reserve, California, USA - CR12Aug_8Bad (SPAdes) | ecosystem: Environmental > Terrestrial > Deep... | reverse complement strand
TTTGTCGCGCCCATCGAGCCGGAGACGAATCCGCATCTCGTCGGCCGGCACCGCGCGCCGCGCATGGTGCTGGCGCACGCGCTTTGGCAGAACCCAGCCACCGACTTCACCGAGCCTGCGCCCATATTCGGGCCGCCGCTGTTCGAGCAGCACCTCGCTGTACCGCCCGCACGCATCGGCGTCGCTGCTGCCGCGCCCGCGCCGGACCGCATCGGCCCGCCCATCGGCCGCGCCGACAGCACACGTATTGGAGGCCGCACGCAATGAGCAGCATGGTCAGCCGGCTCGTCGCCGGCTTCACGCTCAACTTCGCCGACCGCATCGCCGCCTACCCAGCCTCCGCCGGCTGGACGCTGCGCTATCGGCTGATCCCCACCTTCACCGCGCCGGTGCAGGTGCCGATCGACCTCACCGCTGCGCCCTTCGAGGGCGACGCCTACCAGGTGACCGCCGCCCCGGCCACGACCGCCGCCTGGCAGCCCGGCGCCTACACCTGGTCGCGCTGGGTCGAGCGCGCCGGCGAGGCGCACCCGCTCGGCGTGGGCCGGCTGGTGATCGACGTCAACCCGATGACGGCCGCCGCCGGCTACGACGGCCGGACCTTGGCCGCGCGCGCGCTGGACGAAGCGATGAGCGCCTTTGCCGCCGCCCAGACCGCGGCCGCCAGTGGCGCACGCCAGGCGGTCGAGTACTCGATCGCGGGCCGCTCGGTCAAGTACGCCGACGCGCAGCAGGCCGTGGCCGCGCTGATGCAGACGGTGAACTTCTGGCGCGCGGAGGTCGAGCGCGAAGACCGCACTGCCCGTCTCGTGGCCGGCTTGCCGGCGCGCAACACCTACGCGCTGCGGATTCGCTGATGACCGCCAGGGTGTTCGACTTCAGCGGCCCGCTGCGTCCGAGCCGCGTGCTGGAGCGGTTCAGGGCGCAGCAGCTTGCCGCGCGCGCGCAGAAGGAGCGCCAGGCCGCCAAGCGCGATTTCATGGCCGCGCGTGGTGGCCGGCTGACCGCCGGCTGGGTGACGCGCGAGGCGCACGTCAACAGCGACCTCGAGGCCCAGTTGCCCACGCTGCGGGCCCGCTCGCGCGACCTGTTCAACAACACCGAGCTGGGCCGCCGCTTCCGCTCGCTCGTGGTTTCCAACGTCGTGGGCAGCGCGGGCCCGCGGCTGCAGGTGCGCGCCCACAACCTGGCCGCGCCGGCGCAGAAGCCGGCGCTCGACGTGGTGGCCAACGCCGCCATCGAGCAGCACTGGGCCGCCTGGTGCGCGCGCGGCAGTTGCGAGATCACCGGCAAGCTCGCCTTCGCCGACGTCTGCAAGCTGGTGCTGAAGAGCACCGCCAGTGACGGCGAGTACCTGGTGCGCCGGGTCCGCGATCGCGCCCTGCCGTACGGCTTCGCGCTGCAGGCGCTCGACGTCAACCGACTCGACCACAGCTACAAGCTTGCCCTGGCGGACGGCGGACAGATCCGCATGGGCGTCGAGCTGAGTCCGGTCGGCCGCCCCCGCGCCTACTGGCTCGCGCAACGCACGTATGGCGATGCAGCCGGCACGATGATCGATCGCCAGCGCGTCGCCGCCACCGATGTGCTGCACGACTTCATCATGGAGTTCCCCGAGCAGGTGCGCGGCTTCCCATGGATGCACGCGGTCATGCACCGGATGAACATGCTCGCCGGCTACGAGGAGGCTGCCGTTCTGGCCGCGCGCATCGGCGCCAGCAAGATGGGCTTTTTCACGCGCAACGCCGACGCCGACCCACGCAGCGGCGCGCTGGCCGACGCCGAGACCAAGGACGGCGAGCTCATCAAAGACGTCGACCCCGGCACCATCGAAGAACTACCACCGGGCTATGACTTCAAGAGCTTCGATCCCGACTACCCGCACCAGAACTTCGAGAGCTTCATGAAGGCGTGCCTGCGTGGTGTCGCGGCAGGCCTCGACGTCGCCGCGCACAACCTCAGCGGCGATATGACCGACGTCAACTACTCCTCGGCGCGCATTGCCGAACTGGCCGAGCGTGATGTCTGGCGCGGCCTGCAGGGCTGGTTCATCGCCAGCTTCGTGCGGCCGGTCTACGCCGAGTGGCTGCGCGTGGCGCTGCTCAACCGCCAGATCACGCTGCCCAGCGGCGCCGCGCTGCCGGCCGATCGGCTCGACAAGTTCCTCGCCGCCTCGTCGTTCCAGCCGCGCGGCTGGGCCTGGGTCGACCCGAACAAAGAGGTCGAGGCAGCGCTGAAGGCAATCGACGGCCGCCTGAAGTCGCGCCGCCAGGTCATCGAAGAGCAGGGCGGAGATTTCGAGGATGTCCTGTCCGACCTCACCCTCGAGCAGCAACTGCTGGACGCCGCCGGCCTGCAGCCGGTCGCAGCGCAACCGAAGGCACCGGCGCCACCGGCGCCAGAACAGGACTGAGATGAACATCTTCACCCGCACACACGGCATTCGCGCAGCCCGCGCGAAAGACAGCGAAGACCTCGAGTTCGCGCTGTCGAGCGAAGAGCCGGTCGAGCGCTGGTTCGGGATCGAGATCCTCGACCACTCGCCCTCGGCCGTGGACCTCACGCGACTGGGCGATGGCCGCCACCCGCTGCTGCTCAATCACGACTCCGACCGCCAGATCGGCGTCGTGGCGCGCGCATGGCTGGATCCAGAGGCGCGCGTCGTGCGCGCCGCCGCGCGTTTCTCGCGCTCGGCGCTGGGCTCGGAGATCCGCCAGGACGTCGAAGACGACATCCGCACGCTCGTCTCCGTCGGCTACTACGCCGACGAAATTCGCGAAGAAAAGCGCGCCGCCGACGGCAGCACGCACACCCGCACGTTGACCGGTGAGCAGTTCGACGCCGAGATGCGCGCACAGCATGGCGACCAGTGGTTCCGCGAGCTCGGCAAAGGCGAGCGGCGCGCTGGCGATGACCCGCCGGTGTATCGAGTCACCCGGTGGACGCCGTTCGAGGCATCGGTGGTCCCGATCCCTGCGGACGTGACGGTGGGCAAGGGGCGGTCGGCGTCACCGGCCGTGCCCGAGCCCGCGGCCTCCGTGCCGCAAACGACGACTCACGTGACTGTCATTTCTCAGGAGAAACCGAAAATGGATCAGCAAGTCACCCAAGACGAAGCGCGCAAGCGTGCTCTTGCGGCGGTCTTCAAGATCGCCGAGCAAAACGCCGACTACCTCAAGCCCGCCGACATCCGCCAGTTCGCCGAGCGCGCCAGCAACGGCGAGCTCGAGTCGGTGGAGAAGCTCTACGACCTGGTGCTCGAGCGCATGAAGTCCGGCGCCACGCAAGTGACGGCCGAGAGCGTCGGCGTCAGCAAGCGCGAGCTCAAGCAGTACAGCTTCGTGCGCGCGGTCGCCGCGCAGATCCCGAACCCGAACGCCACCGTCGACGCCGGCCTCGAGCGCGAGATCAGCAAGGCCCTGGCGCGCGCCATGGGCCGCGAGCCAGAGGGCTTCTACGTGCCGCCGGAATGGTTCGCCGGCAAGCGCGACTTCAACGTCGGCACCGCCGGCGAGGCCGGCAACCTGGTGCAGACCGTGGTGATGGCCGACATGTTCACCGATGCGCTGCGGCCGGCCCTGGTGCTGGCGCAACTGGGCGCCACCGTTTTGCCGGGCCTGCGCAGCAACATCCAGATCCCGCGCAAGTCGGTGGCCGGAACGCTGGCGTTCGTGACCGAGATCGCCGCCGCCACCGAGACCCAGCCGAACACCGCGCTGGTCCCGATGACGCCCCGACGCATCTCCTCGTTCGTCGAGCCCTCCAAGCAGGCGATCATCCAGGCCGAGATCGGCGTCGAGGCCATGCTCCGGCAAGACCTCCTCGACGGTGCCGCCGGCCAGATCGAAAACGCCGGCATCAACGGCAACGCCACCCCGCCGAACCCGCGCGGCATCCGCTTCGTCGCCGGCGTCGGCTCGGTGGCGGGCGGCACCAACGGCTTGGCGTTCAACTGGTCGCACGCGACCGGATTGGAGGCGGCGGTGGCCAACGTCAACGCCGAGCCCTCGACACGCGCTGGCTACCTCACGAACACGCGCATCCGCAACACCGCGAAGAACACCCAGAAGGCCACCAACCTGCAGTTCATCTGGGACCGCGGTGCCGAGCCGCTCAACGGCTACCGCGCCGGCATCACCAACTGGGTGCCGAACAACCTCACGAAAGGCACCTCAGTCGGCATCTGCTCGTCGGTGATCTACTCCAGTGACTGGTCGATGCACGTGCTCGGCCTGTTCGGCGGGCTCGACGTCACCGTCGATCCCTACACGCTGGCATCCACGGCCCAGGTGCGCATCACCCTCAACCAGTTCATCGACTGGGCCACCCGCCAGCCGGGCGCCTTCGCGGTCATGGACGACGCGCTGACGCCGTAACCGCCTGACGCAACGCAGCCGCGCCCGATTCCCCGGGCGCGGCCATCCCACTCAAGGAGTCCCTATGGCAACGAAAGAAACGGTCGATCTGCTGATCACCGAAGACACCAGAATCGACGGCAAGGAAGTCTCGCGCGGTGCGCTGCTGACCGACGTGACCGTCGATCTCGCCTACCAGCTCGCCGGCGCCGGCAAGGCCAGGATGGCCACGGCCGACGAAGTCGCAGCAGTCGCCAGCCGCGCGAAGAAGAAGGACTGAGCGCGCATGCCGGTCGAGACCGACGCCGAGCGTCTGGCGCTGCTCCAGCACCTCGGCGAGCAGATCACGGTGGCCGGCGTGTCGGTGTGGGCGGTGTTCGACAACGCCTACGCCGAGGCGCTCGGCCTGGCCGGCACGCAGCCGGTGGCCGCGTGCCGCAGCACTGACGTCGCGGCCGTCACCACGGCCAGCACCGTCGTGCGCGGTGCCACCACGTATCGCGTGGTCGGCATCGAGCCAGACGGCACCGGCATGACTCTGCTGGTCCTCCAGCGCCAGGCCTGACCATGTACCTGACTCTCGTGCGCACCGCCGCGGTGACGGCGCTCACCGGCCTGCCGACCACTGGCACTCGTGTGAGCACCATCGAGGCGTATCCGCTGCAGCCAAGCGATCTGCCGGCGCTCATCGTGCGCACCGGCGCCACGCCCGAGGTGCACGACCTGGCGCAGCCACCCACTCTGCGCGTCGACACCCGCATCACGGTCGACACGCTGGTGCGCGCCAACGCCGGCGCGGCCGACTTGCTGGACACCATCGCCGCCGAGGTCACCGGCGCCTTGTGCGCGCTCACCACCATCGGCGGCCGCCAGGTCACGGTGGCGCCGGCCGAAGTCCCAGAGCCGGAGTTCTCCGGCGAGCTCGACCAGCCTGTCGCGCGCCGTGCCCTGGTGTTCGTCGCATCCCCCCTGTTCGTGTCGGCGCTCGCGCCCGGCGTTCTGATCTGACCCCGCAAGGAGACTCGCATGGCCCGCATCATCGTCAACGGTTCCACCCCGTCCATCGCCGCCACGTTCCGGGCGGTCGCCAACATGACCGCCATCACCAACGGTGCCAACGCGGTGGCCACGCTGGCTGCCGCGCACGGCACCGTCGTAGGCGACATGCTGGAGATCGTATCCAGCGGCTGGCCCACGCTGGTCGGCCGCGTCTTCCGCGTCTCCGCCGTGGCCACCAACGACGTCACGCTCGAGGGCTGCGACACCACCAGCACCGCCATCTTCCCCGCGGGCCAGGGCGCCGGCACCGTGCGCGCCGTGCTCACCTGGTCGGACTTGCAGCAGATCAACGAGCTCGGCGTCGAGGGCGGCGTGCAGCAGTTCGAGACTGGCCAGTACATCGACAACCCGCTGCAGTTCCGCTACCCGAGCAACCAGACGCCGATCGACGTGAGTTTCGACGTCGATGACGATCAACTGCTCGCCTTCTGGACCCAGATCCGCGCCGCTGCCGCAGCGCTGGCCAACCGTCCGGTGCGCCTGCGCGATTCCACCGGCATTCCGCGGCTGGTCGGCGTCGGCATCTGGACCTTCAGCGCCGCGCCGGCGCTGGCCAAGAACGGCGTCTACAAGCGCACCATCAACATCGCGCTCGCCAACCGCTTCACCGAGTACAGCACGTGACCTCACCGCTCGACTTGCGCGCGGCCGCCATCGCCGCGCGCAGCCTCACCGTATCGGTCGATCCGGACGACACCGCCGGCGCCGCCAGCGCGCGCACCTTCGCGCTCGTCATCCCCACCGCGCACGAGCTCGAGCTGCTCACCCTCGAGATGGGCAGCACCCTGACCGCCGGCGTCTCCACGCAGGTGCTGCGTGCCACGGTCGAGCGTGCGCTGGTCGGCTGGTCCGGGCTGATCGAGTCCGACCTGCCCGGCGTCGACAGTGACGCGCCTCTCGCCTTCGAGCCCGCCAACGTGCGCACGCTGCTCGACGAGCGGCGCGATCTGTATCTGCGCCTGCGCGACGTCGTCATCGAGCAGATGGAGCGGCGCAGCGCCGCGCTGGCCGCCGCGCGAAAAAACTCGCGGCCCGCCTCGCCTGGCACCGCGCCCGATCCGGCGGACCAGACGACGCGGGCGACCGAGCGCTGATCGACCGCGCCGGCCTCGCCGGTCTCGCGGCGCTGTCGGCGCCGGCCGCCAGCATGCCGCCGCCGTTGCTGCCGGCGGCGTATCTGGCCCTGCACTGCTGGCACTGGCTCGGCGGCTGGCACCCCGAGCGCCTGGCGCTGTACGCCACCTGGCACGAGCTGCCGGACCCTGATCTCACCCTCGCGCTGTTGCACCTGCTGCGCGACCCCGACCGACTGCTGGACGACGCATGCCCAACGACGCCAAGGTAGTCATCACCGCCGAAGACCGCGCCAGCGCGGTGTTCCGCACGCTCGCCGGCAATGTGCGCGGCGTGGAGGGTGCGTTCGAGCGGGTGAACGCACCGCTGGCGCGCTTCCAGCACATCCTGGCCGCCGTCGGCACCGGCGCGGTCGCGGCCGGCTTCCGCGCGCTCGTCACCTCCATCGATGATCTCGACGAGTCCGCGCAGGCGCTGGGCCTGACCGCGGTGGCGCTGTCGGAAATGCAGACGTCTGCACGACTGGTCGGCGTCGAGGCCGAGGCGCTCGGCGGCGCGATGACGCGCCTGAACGTCAAGATCTCCGAGGCCGCCGACGGCAACCGCGAGGCCAGCGCGCTGTTTCGCCGCCTCGGCATCGACATCCGCGACCAGCACGGCGCCGTGCGCAGCACCGACGCCGTGCTGGCGGATCTCGCCCACACCTTCAGCCAGTTCCCCGAGGGCCCGCAGAAAGCCGCGCTCGCCGTCGAGGTGTTCGGCCGCGCCAGCGCCAGGCTGCTGCCGTACCTCAACCAGGGAGCCGAAGGCCTGCGTACTTTCTCCGGGCTGACCGATGAGACCGTGCGCGAGGCGGTCAGGCTGCAAACCGAGTTCGACAAGCTGGCGGTGAGTGCCGAGCGCTTCAAGAACGCCATCGCCGGCGCTGTCGTACCGGCGACGAACACGTTCATCGACACCGTCCGCCGGCTCGACTTCAAGCGGCTCTTCGCAGCCACGTTCGAGCTCGGCCGCGGCCCGTCGCTGGCCGTGAACTTCACCCGCGAGCTCACCCGACAGCTCGGCGACGCCGCCGCCGCGCGCGACCTCTACAACCGCGCGGTCGAAGAGGGCATCAAGCTCGACGCCGCCGACCGCGTCGGCGGCGGCACCCGCGCCATTCCACGGCCAGAGCGTGCCGCCGCCGCCGCCACCGCCCCGAAAGAAGAGATCGACGCCAGCGCCACCGCGCTCGCCCAGTTCGTCGAGCAGTTGCAGCGCCAGCGCGACACGCTCGAGGACATCTCCCGCACCGAGGAGGCGCTGCGCTTCTTCCGCGCCCACCCGAGCATCGACACGCCGGCCGTGCGCGAGCTGGTGTTGTCGCAGATCGAGCTCGTCGACGCTCTCGAAGCCGAAAAACGCTCCCGCGAAGAGCTCGCCCGCCTCACGCGCGAAGAGCAGGCCGCCGCCGCGGCGCTGGATGCCCAGCTCGACGACTTCAGCGGCCGCGCCGCCGCCGTGCGCAAGGATCTGCTCAACGCCCGCCTCGAGGCGCGCCTGCTCGCCGGCGAGGCCTTCACCGAAGAAGAGTTCGAGGCCACCATCCGCGGCATCAACGGCGTCAAAGACGCCATCGAAGACGCCCGCGACGCCAGCGATCGCTTCGCCCTGGTGCTCACCAGCAGCCTCGGCAACCTGTTCGACCAGCAGGGCGCCAGCGCGCGCGACTTCTTCGACGCGCTGATCGCCGACGTCGGCAAGCTCATCACGCAGTTGCTGATCCTCGAACCGCTGCAGAAGTCGATTGCCGAGTCCTTCAAGGCCGGCAAGGCCGGCGGCGGCGGCTTCAGCTTCAGCGCACTGCTGTCGTCGCTGGGTTCGGCCCTAGTCGGCCGCTTCGCCACCGGCACCGACTTCGTGCCGCGCACCGGCCTGGCGCTCGTGCACCAGGGCGAGCGCATCGTGCCGGCGGCGCAGAACCGGCGTGGCATGCGCAACCACGTCGTCAACGTCAACCTACCGGCCGGCGCCAACGTCACCCGCCAGACCGCCGCCCAGATCGGCGCCGCCGTTTCGCGCCAGCTCACGCTGGCCGACGCGCGCAATAACTGAGGCCGCCGCATGTCGTTCATGGAGACGCCGCGCTTCCCCGAGCGCATCAGCGTCGGCGCCGCCGGCGGTCCCGGGTACAGCACCGATATCGCCAGCACCCGCGCCGGCTTCGAGTCGCGCAACATCAACTGGCAGCAGGCCCGCGCGCGCTACGACCTCGCGCACGAACCTCGCACCGAGGCCGAGAAAGAGACCCTGCTCGCGTTCTTCCGCATGGCGCACGGCGCCGCCATCGGCTTCCGCTTCCGCGACTGGTCCGACTATCGCTGCGCGGCGGCCGCCGGCCTGCTGCAGGGCCGCCTCGGCAGCCTCGCGGTCGGCCTGATGGGCTTCGGCCACGGCGTGCCGGTCTACCGGCTCTTCAAGCGCTACGGCTCAGGCTCCTTCGCCGAGGATCGCGACATCCGCAAGCCCGTCGCCGGCACCGTCACGGTGCAGCGCGCCGGCCTGACTGTCACGTTCGGCGCCGGCGCCGGCCAGATCGCTCTCGATGCGACCCTCGGCGCCGTCACCTTCGTGGCCGACCAGACGCGCACCATCTCATCGCACACGGTCGGCGCCGCGCACCAGGTCACCCTCTCATCCGCGTTTGCGCCCAACGTCATCGTCGGCTCGCGCGTCTGGCTCGACGGCATCACCGGCACTGCCGCGGCTGCGCTCAACAATCTCTCGCACGCCGTTACCGCCGTCAGCACCAACGTCGTCACGCTAGCCACCGCCACCACCGGCCTGACCGCCAGCGGCGGCGTCGCGCGCCTGTTTCCGCAGCCCTCCGAATCGCTCGCCTGGGCCGGCGAGTTCGATGTCCCGGTGCGCTTCGAGTCCGACGACGCCAGCCTGTCGATCGTCGGCCGAAACGAAGCCGGCGCGCTCTATAGCTGGCAGACCAACCTCGTCGAAATCCGCATCGAGCCGTGAAGACCGCCTCCACCGGACTGACCGCGCACCTGGCGCAGCCAGTCACCCGCCTGGCCACGCTCCTGCGCGTCGAGCGCCGTGACGGCGTGGTGCTCGGTTTCGCGGACTCCGACATCGACGTCGAGTTCGGCGGCGTCGTCCATCGCGCCCGCACCGGCGCCACCGCCTCGGCCGTCGAATCCTCCGCTGATCTCGCCGTCGACAACCTCGAGCTCGTGGGTCTGCTCTCCGGCGCAGACGTGACCGAAGCCGACCTCGAATCCGGCCGCTGGGACGGCGCCGCCGTGCGCGTGTCGCAGGTCAACCTCGCCGATCTGGCGCAGGGCGAGCTGGTGCTGCGGGTGGGCGAGCTGGGCCAGGTAGAGCGGCGCGGCGGCACCTTCCGCGCCGAGATCCGCGGCCTGATGAACGCGCTCCAGCGCACCATCACGCGCGCCTACCTGCCGAGCTGCGACGCCGATCTCGGCGACACGCGCTGCGCCGCAAACCTTGGCGGCTTCACCCACGCGGGCAGCGTCACCGCCGTCACGGATGCCGCCAACTTCACCGCCGCCGCGCTCGTGCAGGCCGCCGCCTACTTCGATTTCGGCCTGCTCACCTGGACCAGCGGCGCCAACTCCGGCCGCGCGATGGAGGTGCGCCGCCACCTGGCCGGCGGCATGATCGAGCTGCTGATGGCGATGCCCGAGCCCGTGCTCGTGGGTGACGCCTTCACGGCAGTCGCCGGCTGCAACAAGACGCTGGCCCACTGCACGGCCAAGTTCGCCAACGTCGTCAACTACCGCGGCTTTCCGCACGTGCACGGGATCGACGCCATGCTCAAGCGGGGCGATCTGTGAACGTCGCTCGCGCCGACGTCGTGCGCGCCGCGCGCGGCTGGATCGGCACCCGCTGGCAGCACCAGGCGGCGCGCCGCGGTGTCGCCTGCGATTGCGTCGGCCTGGTGCTCGGCGTGGCGCGCGAGCTGCAACTGACCGACCTCACGCTGCCCGTCTACCAGCGCACCGCCGACGGCGTCACCCTGCTCGCCATGGCCTGCCACCACATGCACCGCATCGACCGCGCGCGCCTGCGCCCGGGCGACGTGGCGCTGTTCCGCTTCGAGGCCTACCCGGCGCACATGGGCATCGTCGCCGACTACCTGCACGGCGGCCTGTCGCTGGTGCATGCCTCGGCGCCGGCGCGCGCGGTCGTCGAGCACGCGCTCGATGCCGTGTGGCGCGACCGCATGATCGCCGCCTTCTGCCTGCCAGGGTTGGTCGATGAGTGACCTCGGCGGCCGCGCCGCGCTGCAGATCGTCGGCACAATAGCCGGCTCCTTCTTCGGCCCGGTCGGCGCCGCGGTCGGCGGCGCCATCGGCGCTACGGCCGGAAACTACCTGTTCCCGCTCGATCCCACCGCCGGCCCGCGCCTGTCCGATCTGCAGGTGCAGGCCTCCAGCTACGTCGGCGCCGTGCCCATCATCAAAGGTACCTTCCGCGCCACCGGCAACCTGATCTGGGCCAGCGATCTGCGCGAGACCGCCACCGAGACCGAGGTCGGCGGCAAGGGCGGCCCGGCGCAGACGCACACCGCCTACACCTATGACGTCGACTGTGCGATCGCCATCTGCGAGGGCCCCATGGCCTCGGTGCGTCGCATCTGGGCCGATTCGCGGCTGATCTACGACATGTCCGCCGGCGCCAACCTCACCGCGCTGATGTCCAGCGGCGAGACCGCGCGCAACTTCCGCTTCTACCTCGGCACCGAGACGCAGTTGCCCGACCCGACCATGGAGGCCGCACTCGGCGTCGGCAACGTGCCTGCCTACCGTGGCGTGTGCTACATCGTCTGGCAGGGGTTCCAGGTCGGCGACTACGGCAACCGGATCCCGAACTTCTCGTTCGAGGTCTGCGAACTCGGCGCCCCGGATAGCGGGCGGCAGCTCTTCGATGTCTCAATCCAGCCAGTCTTCCGCAACTGGATGCAAAGCCTATCCGACCCGCTACCTTGCGTGGCCAGTGTCGCCGGCGTGATCCGCGTGGCGCGCACCGGCTCGCAGGACGTCAACGTCTACGGGCTCGACGGCGCGCTCCTCGCGACAGAACGGCGCGCCGCAAGGCTGGAAGGCCTGCCGGTCTTCCAGACCATTCCGCCGAGAGGCGTCTGGCGCTATGGCGGCTGGCAGATGTATTGCGGCCCAAACGTCGGCGTCGAGCTCTCCGTCACGTCGCTGTACATGCAGCGCGGCCCAGGAGGGCTGACGATCGACGTGCGCGAGGTCGTGCCCAACCAGGCAGAGGTATTCGCCGACGTCGTGGCCTGCGTCGACGAAGTGCACTTCCTCGTTCTGACAGGCTCGCCGCCCACCGCGTGGTATCTCGCGCAGTGGAACGGCCGGCGCGCCACGCTGATCGACCAAGGCACCGTCGACCCGGCGACCGCCCCGACTACAGGGACCTTCGGCTTTTCGCCGGTCGCGCAGCGAAACGGGCAAATGCAAGCGGGTGTCCTGGAAGCCGACTTGCGCCACTTATGGACGTACGCCCCGATAGGTCACATCTACGTCTGGCAGATCGACGCCGCCAAGGTCCTGCGCCGCATCATCGCGTTCGATCAACCCACGCTGCCCAAGAAGACGACCAACATCAACAACGCCTTCGCGGCCCTCTGGGCAGACCGCGGCATCTGCATCGTCGTCGCCAGCCTGGGCCTGACCGACTCGCGCATGTTCGCTTACACCCGCCTGCCGGACGGCGCCACCGTGACTCCCACGGTCGGCGCCGTGGTCGAGACCTTCGCCCGCCGCGCCGGACTGCAGCCGGCACAGATCGACACCGCGAGCCTCACCGCCCCGTGCCACGGCTACGCCGTCGCCTCGATCTCCACGGCCCGAGCGGCCATCGAGCCGCTGACCAGCCTGTTCGCTTTCCAGGGCGTCGAGTCCGGCACGCAACTGCGCTTCACGCCGCGCGCCGGCTCGGTCGTGGCCACCATCCCGGCCGACGATCTCGGCGCTGCCAGCGACGGCACCGCGCGCGACCTCCTGGAGACGCGCCGCGCGCAGGAGACCGACCTGCCGTCTCGCCTGACCGTGCGCTACCGCTCCACCGACGCCGACTACCAGCCCGGCGCGCAGAGCGCGCGCCGGCGCAGCACCGGCAGTCGCCAGACGGTCGACATTGACGCCTCCATCGCCCTGCCCGACCAGTTCGCCGCCAACGCCGCCGAACTGCTGCTGGTCGAGCAGTGGGCCTCGCGCAACGCGCGCCACTTCGCCACCACCCGCAAGTGGTCCCTGCTCGAGCCTGGCGACATCGTGCGCCTGGAGTTGCCGGCCGCCAGCTACACCGTGCGCCTGCTGCGCGATCGCCGCAGCGGCCCGCTGATCGAGTGGGAAGGCGTGGATTTCGCCGCCGCCGTCTACAACCCCAACGCCGCCGCCGCACCGGTGCCCGGCGCCGCCGCCATCACGGCGCTGGCCGCCACCCGCGCCGAGCTGCTCGACATCCCCATGCTGCGCGATGGCGACGACGATGCCGGCCTATACGTCGTCGCCTGTGGCTACGGCGCCGCCCGTTGGCCCGGCGCGCAGATCAGTCGCCAGGTGAGTGGCGGCGGGCCGTTCGTGCCCCTCGACGCCGTGTTCCGCCCCGCGGTCATCGGCCGCGCGCTGACCGTGCTACCGAACTTTGCCGGCGCCAACATCTGGGACGAATCCAGCACCGTCGACGTCGACCTCGTGGCCGGCGCGCTCGCCTCGGCCACGCACGAGGCCGTGCTCGCCGGCGCCAACGCCGCCATGCTCGGCGCCGAGCTGCTGCTGTTCCGCGATGTGCTGCCGCTGACCGCCACCAGCTACCGCCTGAGTGGCTTCCTGCGCGCGCGCAAGGGCACCGACGCAGGCCTCGCCACGCACGCGGCCGGCGAGCGCTTCGCGCTGCTGACTGACGCCACCGTGGCCCGCATTCCAGCCGGCCTCGACGAGGTAGGCACTACGCCTACCTATCGCATCAGCACCCTCGGCGCGCCGGTGAACACCGACCTCGACCAGGCGCTGACCCACACCGGCGCCGCCCTCCGGCCGCTGTCGCCGGTGCACGCCGTGGGCGAGCGCCTGGCCAACGAGGACATGCGGATCCACTGGACCCGCCGCTCCCGCATCGGCCAGGAATGGCGCGATCTCGTCGACGTACCACTCGACGAGCCGGTCGAACGCTATGAGGTCGATATCCTCGACGCCACGGGCGTCACCGTGTTGCGCACGTTGGCTGTGACCGGCGCCCGTACCGTCACCTACACCGCCGCGCAGCAGGTGGCGGACTTCGGTAACGCGCCTGGCGCCGTGAACACTCGCATCCACCAGATGAGCGAGCGCGTCGGCCGCGGGACCTCGCTGCTGCAACTGGCGAGGGCCCCGTTCGCGCCATTTCTGCGCGATTGGAACGACAACCTGACCACCGGGCAGACTCTCTTCGGCAACTCGGGCCCATCGCACAGCGCCACCAGCGGCCGGTACGTGCTGAACCCCAACGGCGGCACGGCCTATAGCCGCCTCGATAACGCGCGCACGATCGCCGCGTTCGATTTGTCGCTCGATGTGATCGTGGAGGGATCATTCAGCCGCGCCGGGATCGTCTACCGCACGACTGGCTGGGGCGGTTCAAACGGCGCGTACGCCTATGCCGCTTACGTCACAGCCTCTGGCCCCGACCTGGTGATCCAACTAATGCGCGGTACCAACCTGGCCGCCGGCGGCGTCGAAACGCTCATCGCGACACTGTTTATCGGGCCCCCGACTCTCGGCACATTCCGCCTGCGCGTCGTCGCCGCCGGCAGCTCGCATCAGATCTGGCTCGACGGCGTGCTGCGCATCGACGCCACTGACGCTACATTCCCGGCGGCCGGGCAGTTCGGCTTGTATGCGTTGAGCGGCACCTTGCGTTTCGACAACCTCGCCATCACCTTCTGAGCCCATCCCATGGCAGACAGCTCCGGCCTCAACGGCCTACCGGATTTCATCGCCACCGCCCAGGCGCAAAAGGAGGTCACCGCCAACGCCTTCCTCGATGCCGCCTCGCCGGCGCAGTTCCTCGGCCGCCGCGCGCTCACCTCCACCGGGCTGCAATGGGGCTTCCACGGCGGCAAGTACCTGGTCGGCGGCACCGTCACCGCCAGAACAACCAGCGCCATCTCGCTCACCGCCAGCGCCACCAACCGCGTCGAGTTCGATCCGTTGACCGGCGGCGTGACCGCCAACACCACCGGATTCACCGCCGGCCGCGTGCCGCTGTACACGGTGGTGACCGGTGCCAGCACCGTCACGAGCTGGACCGATCTGCGCACCTGGGGCGCGCCGCAGTTCGCGCCGCTGCTGTCGATGTCCGTGGCCGGCGGCGCCAACGTCACGCTGACCGAGGTCCAGGCCCGCGCCGACGTGCTCGAGTTCACCGGCGCGCTCACCGCCAACATCGCGGTCATCGTGCCGAACACCTGGCCGCTGAAGGCCGTGCGCAACCTGACCACCGGCGCCTTCGCGCTCACCGTGCGCACGGCCGCAGGCCTCGGCGTCATCGCCCCACGTCGCAAGAGCGTCAACGTCTACGCGAACGGCACCGACGTCATCCCGCAAAACGCCGGCGAGTTTTACCAGGCGCTTGCCTACGCCGCCACGCTCGGCACGATCGACGCGCACTTCGGCGAGCGCATCCTCGTGGGTACGCTCACCGGCAACGCCACGGTGCCGGCGCCCACCAACCCCGAACCAGGCCAGGTGCTCGAATTCGCGTTCCGGCAAGATGCCACCGGCGGCCGCGTGTTGACATGGAATGCCGCGTTCGTCAAGGCCGCCGACGGCGCCGGCACCGGCAACCAGCGCGCCTCAACGCGCTACCTTTACGACGGCGCCGCCTGGATTCAGCAGGGCGGCGCCATGACCTGGCTGACCTAGCCCCGCCGGCCTTCCCGCCCGTCGGCGCGCGTGCCGTGCGCGCCGGCCCCAAGCACACCTTCACACGCCAGCGCCACCGCGCGCCGGCGCCCGCTTTTCCACCACCCAGAGGGCCGCGACAAGCGGCCCTCTGCACTCCCATGCATGGAGACCACCAAGTGCCCGAACCACACACCACCGGCGCAGGCCTGAGCATCCTGAGCTACAAGTTCGGCGCCATCCTCGGCGCCGGCGCGCTCGGCGCGCTGATGATCGCCGCTGTCGATCCGCCCAAGACACGCGGCGAGCAACTGCTGCGGGCCCTGGCCGCCGCCAGTTCGCTGCTGTTCGCCCCCAGCGCCATCCGGCTCGTGGACAGCTACCTCGACTATTTCCCGGCCCAGGGCGCCGACCTCTACACCTACCTCGAGCTCGCGCTGCCGGTGGCGTTTCTCGTCGGCGCCATGTCGTGGGCCTGCGTCGGCGTGCTGGTGCAACTCCAGCGCATCCTGCGCGAGCGCGCCGCCGCGCGCATCGCCGACGTGCTCAGCCTCGACAACGACAAGCTCGGGCCCGGCAAATGAAGCTCACCCTGAACCGCACCGAGCGCCTGGCGCGCCGCACGCTGGGCGAGCTCGCCATCGACGGCGTGTTCCGCTGCTACACGCTGGAGGACACCGTGCGCCCCGCCGGCGTCAAGCTCCCGGGCGCCACCGCCATCCCGGCCGGCACCTACCCCGTGCAGGTGACGATGTCGCCTCGCTTCGGCCGCCGCCTGCCGATCCTGCTCGGCGTGCCCGGGTTCACCGGCATTCGCATTCACCCCGGTAACACCGAAGAGGACACCTCCGGCTGCATTCTCGTGGGCGAGGCCGTCGTCGACGGCCGCCTCGCGCGATCCCGCGCGGCGTTCGACCCATTGCTACAGGAATTGGAGGCCGAGATCGCCGCCGGCGGCTCGATCCTCATCGACATCATCGAGGCCTGGAGGGCCTGACCATGACGCATCCCGCAGTGTCCGCCCCACGCACCGAGCGCGATCCATCCCCGCGCAAGCGTGGATCCAGGCCCAGCGCGCCCGCGGCCGCTTGCACGCTGTCTTCCGTCTGCACGCCGCCATCCACCCGCACGGTGTCATCCCCGCGCAAGCGGGGATCCACCTTTCAACCGCGCCACCCCGCGCCCCGGAGCCACTGACATGCGCGGCATCCTCATCGGACTCGCCCTGGCGCTGTGCAGGCCGCTCACGGCCCTGCTCATGCTGCCGCTGGCCGCGCTCATCGGCGGCGCCGCCTGGCTGCTGCTGCTTCCCGGTGCGCTGGTGTTCGCCGCCGTTCTCGCCGGCGCGATCGCCGGCCAACGCTGGCCCGCCTGGCTGCTCACCCCCGATGACGACTACATCCTGCGCGCCGGCCATCCAGACCGTCCGCCGCACTTCGGCGCCTACGAGCCCACCGTGCGCGCCGTCTACGCGCGCTTCGGCCGCATCGCCGGCGACGTCTACTGGCTCGCCTGGCGCAACGCCCTCGCAGGCCTTGCCTACCGATTCCGCCCGGCGCTGTTTCGTGGACTGACCGACGTCAGCCACCTGTCGCGCGGCTGGATCGAGCGCGGCCCGCTGACCCTCTACACTGCCGCCGGCTACACGCTCTGGCAGATCCGCGCCGGCCGCGTCGAGCTGCTCGCCGGCTGGATGGTGCGTGGCATCGTGCTCGACCCCCTGACGCTCCGCCGCCCGATCAACAACGAAGGCCGGCCGCTGGTCAGCCTGCGCCGGGCCGGGTGATGATCGTCCCCCGCCTGCTCGACCGCGCCGCGTTGATCGCCGCCGCCGTCGCCATCGTCGCGCTCGCCGCCAACACGGTGCGCGTGGTGCTGGAGCGCAACGCCGCGCGCGCAGAAACCGCGGCCGTGAAGTTCGAGTTCGCCCACCACCGCGAGGTCGCGGCGCTGGCCGCGGCCGACGCCGAGCGCGCGTACCGGCGGCAGGAAGCACAATGGACACGCCAACACGAGGACGCGCGGAGGCAACATGAAGTCGAACTACAAGCACAGGCTCGCCGGGTGGCTGCTGCTGCCGCTGATGGCCAGCGGCTGCGCCACCAACTTGCCGCCTTCGCCGCCGGCGGTGACGCCGCCAGAGATTCCGTCGATGCCTGCCGTCGCCGAGCCGCCACCCTCGGGCAGCTACTGGCAGAGGCTGACGGACTGGCGGGAGAGTTTGCGGCAGCGGCTGAGCAGCACGCCGGCGAGGTGAGACTGCTGCGCGACGCCTGGCCCCGCCCCGCCGCACCCGAGCCGCAGTGATCGAGCCGCACCCGCCGGGCAACAGTTGCCCAGACGCGTGCAGCGGCCTCAGGCGCCGCGCGGCCGGCGCCTGGCTACCAGCACAAGCCGCCGCGGCCGATCGCCTCGCCGGCGCCCGCCTCGCAAGCCGCCGCGGCCGGCACGAAACGGAGGAACCCGCGCCATGCCGGACATCACGCGCTACCCTGACGAGACCTGGCGCGACTGCGCCGCCCGCTACGGCCGCCGCTACGGCCTCGAGTCCGAGGTGCTGCGCTCCTTCGATCGCCTGATCGCCACCGGCGTCGACCCGGAGACCGCCGCCCTCGACGCCGCCGGCGATTGGGATTGCTGGGAGTAGGTCCCGAGGTCTACCTCAACCGCCAGCGCTTCCGACTGCTGAAGCGTCCCCCCGCAACCAACCCCTTGTGCCGCCCCGGCCAACCGACTCGGCCGGGGCCGGCAAACCGCCCGTCCCCGTCAGTCCCGCTGCCCGACCACCAACGTGCGGCGGCAACCTCGGCGAGCGGGCGGACCCGATGTGTCCTGGCGCCGTTCGCGTCCCCTGGCTGGTGGCCGGCTGCGCCGGCGATGAGCGCGCGCTGGCGGTCGACGGCTTCGGCACAATTCGCACCGTGGCAAGAAGCCCTGGGTCTGCGATGTCCGCAACGTTGAGCGATCTGCTCTCGGCTGTCTTCGGCTGGACCGCGGCCATGGCGATGGCGCTGGTGGCTGCCACCGCGATCGCGGCGCCGGCCGGCGGCATCGTCACGGCCGAGGACGTCGAACGCGCGCGCGCGCAGGCGAACGCCGCGCAGGCCGCCGCCGAGGCCACTTGGCGGACGCAGGAGCTGGCCTGCCGCCAGCGATTCTTCGCCAACGCCTGCCGCGAGCGTGCGCGTCTGGCCTATCTGGAAGTGCAGGACGAAACGCGCCGCCTCTTGCTCGAAGCGGGCCGCGCCGAGCGCCGGCTGCAGGCGCAAGCGCGCAGCGCCGCGCGCCAGGCCGCCGAGGCCGAGGCGCCGGACGCGCAGCAGGTGGCGGCGCGCGAGGCCGAGGCGCGCGCCCGGTACGAGGCGCGCCAGCAGCGCGCGCAGGCCGATGCCGACGATCGGCAGCGGCGCGAGCAGGCCGCCGAGCGGCGCCGGCTGGAGCAGGAGCGCAGGCTGGCCGAGCTGCGTCAACGCGAAGTGCAGCGCGCCGCGCGCACGGCGCAAGACGAGGAGCACGCGCGCCGCTTCGCGCAGCGACAGGCGCAG
>Ga0207951_100510_pt1 | contig 18970 bp, 18 predicted proteins | sample Subbio12Aug_8Bad_FD_184830 | JGI IMG/M metagenome (GOLD analysis project Ga0207951, IMG submission 184830) | Serpentinite rock and fluid subsurface biosphere microbial communities from McLaughlin Reserve, California, USA - CR12Aug_8Bad (SPAdes) | ecosystem: Environmental > Terrestrial > Deep... | reverse complement strand
AAAGCCGGAGCCGGAGCCGGGGCCCACATTTCCACCAGGGCCAGGGGGCGAAATGTCATCGAAGCCGGGATCCGGGTTCGTGGGGATCACGATTATGGCGCCGCCTTCGCCCCCGCCGGCTCCGCCGGTTCCGCCTGTCCCACCGACACCACCCGTCCCGCCGGTTCCGCCTGTCCCGCCGGTTCCGCCTGTCCCGCCAGCTCCACCGGCACCGCCGCCCGTTCCGCCTGTCCCGCCAGCTCCACCGGCACCGCCGCCGCCCACAACCGCGCCAGACCCGCCGGTTCCACCGGCTCCGGAACCACCTGTTCCGCCGCCCGTTCCGCCTGTCCCGCCAGCTCCACCGGCACCGCCGCCGCCCACAACCGCGCCAGACCCGCCTGTCCCGCCGCCCGATCCCCCCCCTCGGGGATCAGGGCCTATGATCACAATGTCGCTCCCGCCAGCCTCGCCGGGCATGCCGTCGAAGGGATTGGATGCTTCGCCAGGATCGCCGGCGATCATGAAGTTCATGTTCCCGTCCGAATTGTCGAACCAGTTGAACTCCCCGGCGACGGCTTCGTCCCCCCCAAGGCTCGCCAGCGTTTCCCGCGTGTCGGCCTCGGCTTTCCCTGACATCTTGCGCTGGGCGATTGCCGGGTCGATCTTGCGGACAAAGCCGTAGGTGGCCCCGCGACCGGTCAGGCCAATTCCGTCAATCGCCGATACGCGCACGAAAAGCTCACCGTCCTCGACATCCTTGAACTCGGCTTCGGTGCCGGTGATTTCCTGCGCCGCCAGCCGATCCCTGAACTCAGGATCCGCCGCCAGTTCCACCAGATATCGGGTCGCGCCGGAAACCTGGCCGATACGGAACGTAACAGCTTCGCGATTCTGGATCCGCTCGGGCTGGTCCACGACAGGGGCCGGAAGCAGAGCCAGCGGCCGCGACATGCCGTTTGCGGTGGCGATGATGCCGAATTCGGCACGCACCAGCGTTTCCGGCGCGGCGCCATGGCGGGCGACACCAACCCTGCCTTCGGTAACTTCCGTCAGCTGCTTCATTTCAGACGGTGTGAAAGTCACGCGGAATTCGGTTCCGCGCACTGCGGCCACCGCCACGGGCGTGCTGATCAGGAAGCGCGAGGCGGGGTTCGCCATCGGCGTGACCCTGGCCTCGGACCGGCCGGCCTCAAGGGTGAAGCGCCGATCTATCGAGTTCGACATCGGCACCTCGCGCAGCCGCGCAAGGCGTATCCGGCTGGCAGACGGAAGGGACACCAGGCTTTCGTCGGGGAGGGTCAGCGTCGCAAAACCGTTCGCGCCGGTCTCGACAATATCGCCTTCGGCAAGCTTCATGCCCTTGGTTGCCAGACGGCTTTCACCGCCGCTGACGATCCGCACATTGCCGCGGAATGCATATAGCTCGGCCTCTATCGGGCTTGTCTTCACCCACGATGCACGGAACCTGAGCTGCGTTCCGGCCGGAATGTTCGCCGGATCCTTCACCTTGTTGAGCGCCTGTGCAAGGCGCCAGTCGCCCGGCTTCACGAACCATCTGGCGGCCAGGCCCTGCAGCGTATCCCCGCTTTGGGTGCGATAGACCAGAATCTCGTCATTCGTCTCCGCCTGCGCGCGGGCACGCTGCTCCCCACGCACCCCATGGGGCAACGCCGGAGCAGTGGCGGCCAGCAGCAGCAACAGGACGGGGACAGCCCGGCGCATCAGCCTTCCAGTGCGCCTTCCAGTTCCGCGCCGTCTTGAGCGGATAGCGGAACGTTGGTCGGCTCAAGCCGATAACCGTAGGAATAGACGGGAAGCACCCGATAACCGTTCTCGGCCCGCAGGCTCAGCTTGGCCCTGATGCGCGATACATGGGCGTCGAGCGTGCGGGTCTCGGCTTCCGGGCTCTGCCCCCAGATCGATTCGAGCAGATAGCTGCGCGAAAGCGGGCGGGACATGTTTTCGAACAGCATCATCGCCAGCGCCATTTCCTTGGCGGTCAGCTTCACCGGCGCGCCGTGCACGGTCGCGGTCTCGGTCGGAACATCGAAGGTATAAACCCCGAAGCTCGCCGAAGATTTCTGCGGACGGTTAAGCTGGGCGCGACGCAGCGCCGCATCGACCCGGGCCAGAAAGACCGCCGGATTGAGCGGCTTCACGATATAGTCGTCCGCGCCAGCCGCAAGGCCGGTCACGACATCCTCGTCGTCGGCGCGGCTGGTGATCATCAGGACAGGAAGGGAGGAATGCTGCCCGTGGCGGACATTCTCCAGCACCTCTATGCCCGACATGCCCGGCATGTTCCAGTCGATGACCAGAAGGTCGAACGTGTCCTGGCGCAGACGGTTCACCAGATTCCTGCCCTGATGAAACACCTCGCACTGATAGCCGGTATCGGCCAGCAGCTTCGCCACCAGCTCGGTCTGCGCCTTGTCGTCATCCAGTACTGCGCATCGCATGGGAATAATCCTGTCTTCGACCATTTTTACATTCCTGCCCGCAAATGGGAACGCATGCCGGATTCGCTACATGGATGTCCATCTAACATGAACCACCGCTGTTAACTGTAAACTTGTGTCTCAGATCGTGCAACTGGTTCCATCCGCAAGCAAACAAAAGCGAACAAACTGTGGTTTTTTCGCAACTTTTTATGATGCATTGCTGGGATCTGGATGAAGAGCATGGGCGTCTGCGCGGCCAACGGAAAAAGTGGGCCGCCCCCGTCACTGATGAACGCTCCGGCAATCACCGCCGGGTCTGCACCGGAACGGAGGAAATTTGGCCGCCTGCGGCAGGGTGCGGCCGCCCTCCGCGGGCATGCCATGTTCGTGGCAAAAGCACGACAAAGGGGAGGAAAAACGCACGCGGCAACCTGAATCGTCGGCTTTGGTGTTTGACGTCGGGCCAAAGAGTTGAAATGAGAGTATCAACACTGGCTGCCCGACTGACGCGGGAATGCCTTTGGCAGCATGGGCCGGCTTGCGGAATATTGTTCCGGCCCCGGGAAAAAAGGGAGAGGGATCTATGGCCGAGAAGAAACCGAACGCACTGCAAACCCCGCTGACGCCGTCAGCCGAACTTGCTGCGATCGTTGGCAGCGCCAAGCTTGCCCGCGGCGAAGTGGTCAAGAAGGTGTGGGAATATATCAAGGCCAACAACCTGCAGGACCCGAAAGACAAACGCCGGATCAATGCCGACGCGAAGCTGAAGCCGGTCTTCGGGCTGGACAGCGTGACGATGTTTGAAATGAACAAGCATCTGGCGCGGCACCTCCGCTAGGGACGAATGCGACCGGCGCGACGCTCCGGTCAGAATCTGTCGGGTAAGTGGCGGGTCTCGTTCCGAACGCGTCGGAACGGATGCTCCGCCTGCCTGTCTTGCGGCATGGCTGTTCGATAAAGCTGATTCCACCGGATCGGAACATGCCTTGGCTGGCACCCGACAGGCTCGAAACCAGGCTTGTTCCGGGATGTGGCCCTGGCAGCGTTACCCCTGCATCCCGGCAAAAACAGCCCGCGCCCGCGCCACGGCCCGGGGAGACAGGCGGGTAAAGCGCGCAGCCAGCCGGCCCAGCGCCGGAACTGCCGAAAGTGCAGCCACCGCACTGTCCGGAAGGCCGGGCCGCTCCGACTGTCGCTGCAGGAAGGTTGCGCACGCCACCGCCCGGCTGGCGTCCCTGCCCAGCCGCCGATAATAGCTTTCAACCCCCGCGCCGGTCAGCAGCGCCTCGGTCGCCAGCCGCGCGCTGTGCAGCGCCAGAGACATGCCGTCGCCGGTAAAGCTCGGCACAACGGCAGCCTGGTCCCCCAGCCGCCAGCCGGGCTCTGCTCCGCCGCCCCGAAACAGGAATCCGTAGGGCACGCCGGAAATGGCAAGCGGCCGGTCGAGCAACGGCACCGCGCCCTCGAGCCTGCGGGCAAGATGCGGCACATTGGCGCCGAGGCACGCAAGAAGCGCCGCGAAATCGCCTCCCGCGCGGTGCCAGCGATCCGGCGAAACGAGGAAACAGAGGTTCGCTGCATCGCGCTCCACCATCTGCAATCCTGCATAGCCGCCCTCGAACAGGATCAGTTCGACATGCCCCGAAAGCTCCGCGCGCTGGCCGGGCGACAGGCGCAAATAGCATTTGAAACCCAGCTGCTGATTCAGCGTTCCCCGCCCATCCCGCCCGATGCCGCGCAGATTATGCTTTCCCGTGGCGACGAACAGATGGTCCGGCTTCAGCCGGGCATGGCTGGCGATCACCGCTCCGTCGGCCGCCACCTCGCGCGCCGTCACCCCGCGCTGCACATCCACCCCGGCAGCGGCGGCGAGGTCCAGGAGCGCTGCATCCAGTGCGCGCCGCGTAACCGAGCGCGCCGTGAAGCCCAGCGGGACGGTCGCTGCTTGCGCTGCCGTCACCAGCCGCAGCCGATCGATCGCAACCGCACCAAGCGCATCGAGATCAAGGCCGAGATCGGACAGCGCGGCCTGCGCTTCCCAGCTCAGAAACTCTCCGCAGATCTTGTGGGCAGGCAGGCGCTCGCGCTCCCACAATTGCACCGCGCGGCCGGCACGCGCCAGCCAGGTGGCAGCAGCCGGGCCGGCAAGGCCGCCCCCCACTACCAGCGTTCCCGGATAACGCACCGCGCTCATACAGGAGCCGGCGCCCCCTTCAGCCGGCCGACGCAGAGCCGGAACGGCAAATGCCAGCGGATCGACGCATGGTTTATGCCCGCCACCTCCAGCATGCCCTGCCAATCGCGCCTTACAAAGGCCCGCCGCACGCTGAGCGCGCCATCAGCTTGCACGAAACGATGCCAGCCCGCTGTTGCGGCCATGGCGCGAAAGCCCGCCCAGGCCAGCCAGTGGCGATGCAGGTCGTTCACGAACCAGCCGCGAGTGGCGGTCGCCTCCTGCCACTGGAGCAACCGGACAACATCACCATCGGACAGATGATGGGCGAACAGCGCGCTGATGATGATGTGCGGCGGCTCGCCCGGTTCCCAGTCGAACAGGTTGCCGACGTGCCAGTCGATCTCCATGGAATCGGGTGTTCGCACCTTGGCAAGGGCGCGGCACTGCGGATTCAGATCCACCCCTGTCAACCGCGGCCGCAACCCGCGCGCTTCGGCCCAGCTGTGGATCCGCCGCAACATTGCCCCCTGCCCGTAACCGAGATCGGCGACGCGCAGTTCGGCCCCCGCTGGCCAGCCAGCGGTCGCCCTGGCCAGAAATGCCATGGTCGGCGCCGCTGCCCGCGTGATCCGGTTCACGGTCTCGAGGTCGGCAAGACATTCGGCGAAGTCCAGCATGCCGATGGGCTCGACATCCATCCGCTCGGGCTCGGTCGAGCGGGCCGAGAAATCCGGCCATGGCAGGCGGGACTTCATCGCCATGTCAGGCGGCCGCCGCGCAAGCCCCGGTGCAAAGGCACTCAGAGCTTGCGGAAAGTGAAGGTTTCACAGGCAAGGCCGGGCCCGAACGCCATGGCAAGGCCGGGGCCGGGCCCGGCTCCGATCAGAATGCGCTGCAGCACGAACATCAGGGTAGCCGAGCTCATGTTGCCAAAATCCTTCAGCACCCCGCGCGACCAGTCCAGCCGGTCCCGGGCCAGCTCGAGCCCGTTTTCCACCGCATCCAGGATCGCCTTTCCCCCGGCATGCACCGCAAACAGCGCATATTCCTCCGGCTGGCGGCCACGCAACACGCCGTCGGCCGCGTTGCGCTGCCATTCATCGGCCATGGCGCGCTGGATGCGCTGTGGCACCTGGCCGGAAAGGTGCATGTCGAAGCCGCTGTCGCCGATATCCCAGCTGATCATCCCGTCCGAATCGGGAATCGCAAAGCTCAGGAAATCATCCAGCGCCACGCCTTCCGGGTCCGCCGTCACCAGCGCGGCAGCACAGCCATCGCCGAACAGCAGCATCGACAGCAGCTTCTCCAAGTCCAGCGTATCCTGAAAGTGCAGCGTGCACAGTTCGATGGTGACGACAAGCACACGTGCATCCGGCCGGGATCGTACCATATGATGCGCCAGCCTGAGCGAATTCACCGCTGCATAGCAGCCCATGTAACCAACAACGGTGCGCTCGACACCGGGATCGAGCCCGAGCCGGCGCACGATCACCTGATCCAGACCGGGCGCCATGAAACCGGTGCAACTGGCAAGCACCAGATGCGTGATCTTCGAAAGATCGGTATCGAGCCCGATGATCGCTTCGCCTGCAAGCCCCGGAGCGACTTCGCCATAGCGTGCCATCCGGCGGCTGGTCGGCGGAAAGGCGCCGGGGCGGTAGAATCCCTCGGAGTCGGCGACAAAACCGTCCGGATTCTCCACCGGCTCGAAGCTGGAATAGCGTCGCTCGATCCCGGATCGCCCGGCCATGCGGCGAAACACGACCGATTCGCGTCGGCCTTCCAGCAACCCCCCCACGAAGCGCTCGAACGCACGGTGGACATCGTGGCCGGGAACCGCAGTCGAGATGCGGTTCACATGCGCAACGGCGTATGGAGCAGCTTTCATCAACAGCACAGTGACACAGCCTGCCCGCAGGGTCGATAGTCAAGCCGCTGGGTCAGGCATTCCGGCATGACAGGCACGGGCGGCGGCCTGCCCTCAATCCCCCGCGCCCCCGCGCCCCGGTTTCCCGCCCAGCGGATGCAGCCGCTGCACGGTCGACACCAGCCGGCCGCTGTCGACATGCGTGTAGCGTTCCGTGGTCGAGATATCGGCATGGCCCAGCAATGTCTGGAGCGCGCGCAGGTCGGCCCCGTTCGCCAGCATGTGGGTGGCGAACGCATGGCGCAGCACATGGGGCGAAACCCGCCGCGGGTCGATGCCGGCCCGCCCGGCCACCGCCTTCACCAGCTGGAACAGCCGCACCCGCGTGAAATGACCATTGCGTGAAGGGAACAGGTAGCGGCTGTCCTTGGGCACAAGCAGCAACTGCGCCTCCACCGCGGCAAGCGCCGCCGGCGACAGCGGAACCAGCCGCTCCCTGTTCCCCTTGCCGGTCACGATCGCATAGGGCTGTGGCGGGCGAATGGCGTTGCGCGGCAGCGAAACCAGCTCGGTCGCGCGCAGACCCGATCCATAGAGCAGCTCTATCATCGCCTTCAGCCGGATGCGCTGCGGGGTCGGCTCCTCGGCGAGGTCGGCATCGACGATCGCCAGCAGCCGGTCGACCTCCCCTGGCGAAAGCGTTCCGGGGAGCGCACGTCCCGGCTTCACACCGGCAATCAGCAGCACGGGATTGTCGGGCCTGATCCCCTCGGCCGTGAGGAAGCCGAAGAAGCGCCGCAGCGCCGATCGCTTGCGCGAAACGCTGGCCGGCGCAAGCGCCTGCCAGCCGGCGAACAGCGACTCGATCTGCCGGCCATTCGCCCCGGCAAGCCCGCCGCAAAGCGTTGCAGACGCCCCCGCCAGATCGCGCCCATAGGCCGACAGCGTGTTGGCCGCCGCCCCGCGCTCGGCCGCCAGCATGTCCAGGAACAGGGCAATCGCGCGCCTGTCCGGCAGCTGGTCGGGAAGCGACATCAGGCGTTGCAGTTCAGTCGCAGCCCCGGCTCGGGCCAGCGGCACAGCGCGAGCCTGCCGGTCGTCGACAGGCAGACCACCGCGTCCATCATGTCCGCCCCGCCAAAGGCGATGTTGGTGGTAAGGAGATCGGGAAAATCAAACTGCTCGATCGCGCCGGTGGCCGGATCCGCGACGCCTATGCCGGGCTGCGCCACCAGGGTCGCCTGGGCGATCCGGCCGCTCGCCAGCACCGCCATCGAATCGAGCAGAACCCGCGCCGGATAGCGCGCGACGACCCGACCCGGGATCGCGGCCAGCATCGAAGGAGCAACTTCGCCCGGCCCGGTGATGTCGAACGCCAGTATGTCGCCGATGCTGGTCAGCGCGGTGTACACCGTCTTGCCATCGGGCGAGAGGCCGACGCCGTTCATGTTGGGCCCGCGCACCGCACAGCTGATGCGCCTGCCGTCGGGCGTTGCGTAATAGAGCCCGCCATGGTCGGTGTGATGGTCAAAATGCTTGCCCAGATCGGTGAACCAGAAGCCGCCGTCGGCATCGAAAACGATGTCGTTCGGGCCGGAAAGCCTGCGCCCGTCGCAAGCGGCATAGAGCCGCTCGACCCTGCCGGTCGAAACGTCGATCCGTTCGATGCGACCGGTTTCGTAATCGGCAGCCGCGCCGCCGGGAATCAGCAGTTCGCCCATCCGGCCCCAGGTGAACCCGCCATTGTTGCAGACATATAACGCGCCGTCCGGGCCGATGGCCGCGCCGTTCGGCCCGCCGCCGGGCGTCGCCACCGTCTCGCGTCGTCCGTCGCGCTGCACACGCGTGACCCGGCCAGCATGAATCTCCACCACGATGATCGAGCCATCGTCCATCATGACGGGCCCTTCGGGAAATTCCAGCCCCTCGGCAATGATCTGATAATCCATCGGCCTCTCTCCCCGCGCTTGCTGCGCTGCATTTCGCCACCATGTTCCACGCCTCGGGCCCCGGCACAAGAAACCGCGTGACAGGCTTTACGATGTTCGCCTAATGTTCCCCCATGTCGCCAGAGATTCTTCTCATCCTCGTCGGCCTCGGCTGTTTCCTGATCGCGGCGGCGGGGGGATGGCTGGTCTGGGGCAAGCCGCTGAGTGCGGTTCGATCGGAGCTGTCCGAACGGCGCGAAGCGCTGGGCCGTGCGGTCGCAGAAGTCGCGCACTACAAGTCGCGCTTCGAGGAAGCCGAGCCGTCCGTCCGCCGTGCAGCAGAGCTGCAAGCGGACTTCCGGGCCCTGCAGGCGTCCGCCGAGGAACGCGACCGGGCAAATGCCGCCGCCATCGCCGAACGGGAACGGGTGCACGCTGAACAGCTTCGCCAGCTGCGGGATGAATTCCAGCGACTTGCCTCCGAAGCGCTGGAACGGGCCCAGAAGCAGTTCACCGAACAGGCGGGGGAAACATTGAAACTGCACCGCGCGGAAGCGGCCAAGGGGCTGGCCGAAAGCAAGACCGCGCTGTCCGATCTTGTGGCCCCGATGCGGGAAACGCTTGGGCGCTATGGCGACGAACTCAAGGCGATGGAGCAGAAGCGGGAGCAGGCCTATGGCTCGCTTTCCGAACAGCTCGCCGGGGTCGCGCTCGGCCAGGCGGCCGTGAAGGCAGAGGCCGGAAAGATTGTGGCGGCGCTGCGCTCCTCCTCCAGGGCGTCTGGCGCATGGGGCGAAGCGCAGCTGCGCAACGTGCTCGACATGGCCGGCCTGCGCGAGGGGATCGATTTCGAGCTGCAGGCGAGCACGACGGATGCCGACGGCCAGCGGCGACGGCCCGATGCCGTGCTGAAGCTGCCGGGCGGGCGCGAACTGGTCGTGGACAGCAAATGTTCGCTGGCCGATTACCTCGCAGCGTCCGAAGCAGACAATGACGGGGACCGTGCGGCCGCACTGAAGCGCCATGCGCTGAGCGTACGCAACCACGCCAAGGGGCTTGCGGAAAAGGGTTATTGGAAGGAATTCGCGGAGTCCGCGGATTTCGTGGTGATGTTCCTGCCCGGCGAGAATTTCCTGTCGGCCGCGCTGGAGCATGATCTCGAGCTTCTGGCCTGGGCGCTGGACCAGCGCATCCTGCTGGCTGGCCCGACGAACCTGCTTGCAATCGCCCGGGTCGTCGCGATGGTGTGGCGGCAGGAAAAAATGGCCGAGGAAGCCCGCGCCATTGGGCAACTGGGGGCCGAGCTATATGCAAGCCTCGCAACGATGACCGAGCATGTCCACAGGGTCGGCAAGAACATCGGCGAGGCGGCCGGCGCCTACAACGACTTCATCGGGTCGCTGGAAGGCCGGGTGCTTTCCAAGGCCCGACGCTTTCCGGAACTGGGCGTGGACAAGGGCAAGAAGGCAATTCCCGAGCTTCAGCCGGTGGAGAAATCCCTTCGTCTGGTTCAGGCAGCCGACATGCAGCGGCCGAATGGCAGCAGTTGAATGCCCTTCCAGTTGAACAATGGGGCCTTGCTGCTATAGCCGCGCCTCCTGAAAGGGCCGCCAATGCGCACAGCAACCGTTACCCGCAAGACCAGCGAGACCGAAGTCTGCGTGACCGTGAACCTCGATGGCACGGGCGAGCGCCGCATCGCGACCGGGATCGGCTTTTTCGATCACATGCTGGAGCAGCTCGCCCGCCACGGCCTGTTCGATCTCGATATCCGCACCGTGGGCGACCTGCACATCGATGCGCACCACACGGTGGAAGACACGGCGATCACGCTGGGCGAGGCGTTCGGCAAGGCACTGGGCGACCGTGCCGGCATCACCCGCTATGGCCATGCCTATGTGCCGATGGACGAAACGCTCTCCCGCGTCGTGCTCGACATTTCGGGCCGGCCGTTCCTCGTGTGGAAAGTTGCCTTCACCCAGCCACGACTGGGCGAAATGGATACCGAACTGTTCTGGCACGTGTTCCACAGTTTCGCGAGCGCTGCGGGGATCACCCTTCACGCCGAAACCCTGTATGGCGCCAACAACCACCACATCGCCGAAAGCTGCTTCAAGGCTCTCGCGCGCGCGCTGAAGCAGGCCGTAGCGATCGATCCGCGCCAGGCGGGCAGCATTCCATCGACCAAGGGCACGCTGGTCTGATCGATGGCGGTCGTCCTGATCGATTATGGCGCCGGCAACCTGCGATCGGCGGCAAAGGCGCTCGAAGCCGCCGGAGCCGCCGAGGTGCATGTATCGGCAGACCCGGTCGAACTGGCCGCAGCAGATCGCATCGTCCTGCCGGGCGTCGGAGCATTCGGAGCTTGTGCATCCGCACTGCGCGCAGTTCCCGGGCTGGAAGACGCACTGAACGAAGCCGTCCTCGTCCGGCGCGTTCCCTTCCTGGGCATCTGCGTCGGCATGCAGCTCATGGCCGATGAAGGCCATGAATTCGGCGTTCACAAGGGTCTCGGCTGGGTTCGTGGGGCCGTGCAGCGCATGGCCCCTGTCGATGCGGCTGGGCACCGCCTGAAAATCCCCCAGATCGGCTGGAACGAAGTCGTTCCAGGGGGCAACACCCTGGTCGCGGGCGGCTACGCCTATTTCGTGCACAGCTACGCGATCGAAGCCGCTGACCCGGGCGACATCGCCGCCACCTGCGACTATGGTGCGCCCATCGTGGCCGCCGTGCAGCGCGACAACATGCTGGGGGTGCAGTTCCACCCGGAAAAGAGCCAGGGCTACGGCCTTGAGCTGCTGGCCCGCTGGCTGGCCTGGAGGCCATGATGCCCTTCACCCTCTACCCCGCAATCGACCTGAAGGGCGGAAATGTCGTGCGCCTCGCCGAAGGCGACATGGACCGCGCGACGATCTACGCCAGCGACCCCGCCGCCCAGGCCCGCGCCTTCGCCGAAGCCGGTGCCGGCTGGCTCCATGTGGTGGACCTCGATGGCGCGTTCGCCGGGGAAGCCCGCAATGCCTCCGCAGTGGAAGCCATTCTCGCGGCCACCCGCGCGAGGGTGCAGGTCGGCGGCGGCATCCGCACCATGGCCGCGATCGATCGCTGGTTCAAACTGGGCGTGGAACGCGTTGTCATCGGGACAGCCGCCCTGACAGATCCGGGCCTTGTGCGCGCCGCGGCGCTCGATCATCCCGCCCGTATCGTCGTGGCCGTCGATGCCCGCAATGGCATGGTGACGACGCACGGCTGGGCCGACATCTCGGACGTGCCGGCAGCCGACATGGGCCGCCGGTTCGAGGATGCCGGCGTCGCCGCCCTGCTGTTCACCGATGTCGGGCGCGACGGGATGCTGAAGGGGGTCAATGCCGAGGCGACAGCCGCTCTGGCCAAGGCCGTGAAGCTGCCGGTCATCGCGTCGGGCGGCCTTGCGGAACTGTCGGAAATTCGCGCCCTGCGCGCCAGGGGCGGAATCGAAGGCGTCATTGCCGGCCGCTCCCTGTACGATGGGCGAATCGATCTGAAAGCCGCACTCGAGGCCTGCCGGTGACGCTCGCCGTGCGGGTCATCCCCTGCCTCGATGTCGCCAACGGGCGCGTGGTGAAGGGCGTCAATTTCGTCGGGCTGCGCGACGCCGGAGACCCGGTTGCAGCCGCAGCGCGCTATGATGCCGAAGGCGCCGACGAACTGGTGTTTCTCGACATCACCGCCAGCCACGAGGACAGGTCGATCCTGCTCGACATGGTCTCGCAGACCGCCGAACACTGCTTCATGCCGCTGACCGTCGGCGGCGGCGTACGCACCCATGCCGATGTCCGCGCACTGCTGAAGGCGGGCGCCGACAAGGTGGCCGTGAATTCCGCCGCCGTCGCACGGCCCGAACTGATCGGCGAACTGGCGCGCACATTCGGCGAACAGTGCATCACCGTCGCCATCGATGCCAAGGCGGTGGCTCCCGGTTGCTGGGAAATCTTCACCCACGGCGGTCGCCGCGCCACCGGGATCGACGCGGTCGCCTTTGCGCGCCAGATGGCCTCCCTGGGCGCGGGCGAGATCCTGCTCACCTCGATGGACCGCGACGGCACGCGCCGCGGATATGATCTGTCGCTGCTTGGCGCCGTCACTGCGGCTGTGCCGGTGCCGGTGATCGCATCCGGCGGGGTCGGCGGGCTTCAGGATCTGGTCGCCGGAGTAACCCTCGGCGGTGCGTCCGCCGTGCTCGCTGCCAGCCTGTTCCATTTCGGCGAAGCCAGCATAGCAGACGCCAAGCGCGCTCTTGCCGCCGCCCATGTGCCGGTCCGTCCAACTGGAAAGACAAAACAGTGAGCGACATCCTCGAGCGTCTGGAAGCACTGATTGCCGAGCGCAGGCGCAACGGCGCGGCAAGCGAAAGCTATGTGGCGCGGCAGCTCGCCAAAGGGCGGCTGAAGCTGGCCGAAAAGCTGGGCGAAGAGGCCGTGGAAACCGTGATAGCAGCGGTCGCACAGGACGACAGGGCGCTGGTGTGCGAGGCAGCAGACCTTGTATTCCAACTGCTCATTCTGCTGGGCGAGCGCGGACTCTCGCTCGACGATGTGCGCGCCGAGCTGGAACGGCGCGAGGGGCAGTCGGGATTGATCGAAAAGGCCGGGAGACAGACATGAGCGTGAAGAACGGCGCACCCTATGACGACAGGAATATTTTCGCGCGGATCCTGCGCGGGGAGATCGCGGCAAAGACCGTGTTCGAGAATGATCATGCGCTGGCATTCCACGACATCAACCCGCAGGCGCCGGTGCATGTCCTGGTGATACCCAAAGGACCCTATGTCTCGATGGCGGATTTTTCGGCGAACGCCCCGGCAGACCTTGTCACGGGTTTTTTCCGCGCTGTGGGCGAAGTCGCAAGGCAGCTGGGGCTGGAGGAAGACGGCTACCGGATTCTCGCCAACGCCGGGGTGAATTCCCACCAGGAAGTTCCCCATCTGCATGTCCACATCTTCGGAGGCAGGCCATTGGGCCCGATGCTGTCACGCGGCTGACCGGCCTGATTTTGTCCGCTTGACCGCCGCGAAAAACGGCAGCAACGTCCCGCGCATAAAAAAGGGGGCCCCGCCCAGACGGGTTCAGGAGAAAATGCATGCTTTTCTGGCGCATTAAGTCGCTCGACGAGATTCTCGCAACTGCGGAACGCAAATCGCTCACACGGAGCCTTGGCGCCTTGCAGCTGACAATGCTGGGTATCGGCGCGATCATCGGAACCGGCATTTTCGTCCTTACATCAGAAGCTGCAATCAAGGCCGGGCCGGCCATGATGATCAGCTTCGTTATCGCCGCGACAGTGTGTGCGCTTGCCGCGCTGTGCTACGCCGAAATGGCGTCGATGGTTCCCGTATCGGGTTCGGCCTACACCTACAGCTACGCCACCATGGGCGAACTCGTGGCGTGGATAGTCGGCTGGGCGCTGGTGCTGGAATATGCCATCGCAGCCTCGGCCGTCTCGGTGGGATGGTCAGGCTATATGGTTCGGCTTGTTGAGGAAATCTTCAACATTGTCATTCCGCCAACCTTGACCAACGGGCCGTTCGACCGCACGCCGGGGCTCATCAACCTCCCGGCCATGCTTATCGCGCTTCTGGTCATGTTGCTGCTGATCCGCGGAACGAAGGAAAGCTCGCGCTTCAACGCCGTTCTGGTCGTCGTCAAGGTGGCCGCGCTCACCCTGTTCATCGCGCTGGCGCTGCCTGCCATGAACGCCGAGAATTTCCAACCCTTTGCTCCCCACGGATTTTTCGCCAACACTGTCATCGATCCCATCTCGAACAACATGCTCACGGTCGGCATTGCAGCGGCGGCCGCCTCCATTTTCTTCGCCTATGTCGGCTTTGATGCCGTATCGACCGCCGCGGAAGAAACCATCAATCCGCAACGCAACATCCCCATCGGCCTCATCGGTTCACTCGCCATCTGCACGGTCTTCTATCTGCTGGTCGCGGCCGGTGCGATCGGGGCGGTCGGCGCGCAGCCGGATGGCGAACTGGCGGCATCGAGGGAAGCACTGGCTTTCGTGCTGCGCGAGATCGGGCACGGCTGGGCGGGGGATCTCGTCGCCATTGCGGCCGGCCTCGCGCTCCCGTCGGTGATCCTCATGATGATGTTCGGACAAACCCGCATCTTCTTCGTGATGTCGCGCGATGGCCTCCTTCCCGGCATGTTCTCCAGGCTGCACCCCAAATACGGCACCCCCCATGTCGTCACCATCTGCACGGGCATATTCGTCGCCCTGTTCGCAGCGCTGTTTCCGGTGGGCGCGCTTGCCGACATTTCAAACTCCGGCACGCTGTTCGCCTTTGCGCTTGTCGCCATCAGCGTCATGATTCTGCGTCGAACTCAGCCCGATCGCGTCCGCAGCTTCCGCACTCCGCTGGTCTGGGTCGTTGCGCCGCTGGCGACTGCGGGTTGCGTGTTCCTGTTCTTCCAGCTTTCAGGCTACACCGAATTGATGTTCCTGGCCTGGGCTGTCATCGGTCTCGTCTTCTATCGCATCTATGGCTATCGCAAGAGCCATGTCGCACATCCGCACCTCGCCGATACGGCGGAGTAGGTTCGCCCGGCAGCCGATGGGAACGATGTCCTTGAATTCCGGGCGTTGCTGTGCCATATGTTGCAACGCAGCGATGGCCTCCGCCCGATTTCGGGTGTGCGAAGGAAGTTAGTCGCCGGGGCGCGTGAACGACGCGGGGGGTCTCAATCCCTGAACCGTCCCCGGGCCAGTTTCACAGTATTCTGCGCTGCACCTCATAAAAATGACATTCCTGCCACGCGGGATGTCTGGCTGGTCTCCTCGAACATGATTCGACGAACATGATTCGGCGGGCCCAATGGTTTTGCCGTGCGCATTCCGCATGGCCGGGCCAGACTTCAGAAAGTATCAAGTGACAGATTTCAATTCCCTGGGCCTCTCCCAGCCGCTTGTCGCCGCACTCGAACATGTCGGCTACACCACACCCACGCCCATCCAGCTGCAGGCGATTCCGCCCGGGCTGGAAGGCAAGGACATCCTCGGGATCGCACAGACCGGCACCGGCAAGACGGCGGCCTTCGCGCTGCCTATCCTGAACCGGCTGATCGGCAACCCCGCGCCGCGCCGGAAGTGCGCAACCCGCGTGCTTGTCCTGGCGCCGACGCGCGAACTCGCCACCCAGATCGCGGACAGCTTCCGCGATTATGCGCTTTACCACAAGCTCGCCATCATGACCGTGTTCGGCGGCGTGCCGATCCCGCGCCAGCAAAAGCAGCTGATGTCGGGCGTCGATGTGCTCGTGGCAACGCCGGGCCGTCTGCTCGATCTCATCGACCGCCGTGCGCTCCTGCTCGACAGCGTGGAAGTGCTGGTCCTCGACGAGGCCGACCAGATGCTGGACCTCGGTTTCATCCACTCGCTCAAACGCATCGCCGGCCTGCTGCCGCGCCAGCGCCAGAGCCTGTTCTTCTCCGCCACCATGCCCCCGGCGATTGCCGAACTGGCCGGCCGCTTTCTCGTGAACCCGGTGAAGGTCGCGGTCGCGCCCGTTGCCACCACGGCCGAACGCGTCCAGCAGCTGGTCACTTTCGTGAACCAGTCGGAAAAGCAGGCGCTCCTCACGCTCACGCTGCGCCAGCCGGAATTCGGCAAGTGCCTGGTCTTCACGCGCACCAAGCATGGCGCCGACCGCGTCGTCAGGCACCTGACCAGCGCCGGTATCCGATCGGCCGCCATTCACGGCAACAAGAGCCAGCCGCAGCGCGAACGGGCGCTGGAAGCCTTCAAGCGCGGTGAATCCGGCGTGCTGGTCGCAACCGACATTGCAGCGCGCGGCATCGACATCGACGCCGTCAGCCATGTCATCAACTTCGAATTGCCCAACGTGCCGGAACAATATGTGCACCGGATCGGCCGCACCGCTCGCGCCGGTCTTGGCGGCGTTGCAGTCAGCTTCTGCGCGCCTGATGAAAAGGCCTATCTGCGGGACATCGAAAAGCTGACCCGCATGAAGATCGATCCCCTCCCCCTGCCGGCAAACTTCCTCACCGAGGCCGCGCGCCTTCCCAAGCCCGTGCCGGTATCCGAAGCCGACGAGCGGCATGATCGCGCCCGCCGTGGCGAAGTTGGAACCCACAAGGATGCCCCGCGCCGCTTCGGCAACAAGCCCGGCGGCAACCAGGGCGGCAATCGCTTCGGCGACGCCCGGCGCCCGGCGGAGTCGCGCTTTGGCGACGCGCGCCCGACCGACGCAAGGCGGGCCGACACTGGGCGGGCCGAATCTGGGCGGGCCGAATCGGGGCGGGCCGAATCTGGACAGGGCGAACGCACCGAACATCGCCATCCCGCCAGCGAGCGCAGCGCCCGTCCGGCTGGTGGCGGCGGTTCTCGCCAGGGCCGTCCCGCCAGCGGCCCTGGGGGGCGCTCGGGCAGCAGGCCGCAAGGCCCGCGTTCACAAGCGCGCGGCTGACCTGATGCTGTCAGGTCGGAAGTCGCTCTGACAACCCGCGACTCGGGGCCTTCAGCCGAATGGAGCTGTTTCCGCCACCCGGAATCGCGCGAACGCCAGCAAGGAACGAAATAGCGGCCGCCAGTCCGATTGGCGTTGATCATCGCGCGCGGTCGTTGCACAGCCATCCGTATCGCGCACGACAATGGTCTTGCAGAATCCCGTATCAATCCCGGAATTATCCGCCTAAAGTTCGGTGACGGTGGCTCCCGCAGGGTCGGAAATCAGGTGCCACCGTCACCACGGTAAGTCCAAGGGAGGGCCCGGACATGCCGTTTTCTGTTCATGCCTGAAGCGTTTCGCCGGGAAGCAGAAAGCGGATGGCAGAGACCAGGCAGGGACTTTGAAACCCTGTGTCCCGCTGGCCGCGCTTGCAGTCTGAGCAGTCAAGGAAGCTTGCGGCGCCTGAGGGAGCGCCTGCAATCCCCTGCTCCTGCTATCCCCTGCTCCTGCTATCCCACGCATTGATTCAGACCTGAATTCCTTTCAATTATTGCGGACAAGAGCCTCATCGACCCGGCCGCTGTTGATACCCCATCTCTGTCGTCAGGCCGCCCGAGCGGCAAGAGACGAGGATTGATATGTGAACGGTTGATATGCCCGCCGCCGTTTCGGACAGGGGTGTCAAAGAAGGCCGCTTTCGGCAAAGCTCACATAGCCCTTGCGACCGACAACCAGATGATCACGCAACTGGACATCGATCGCCTCGAGCGCCAGGCGGACCCGCCGCGTTATCCGGACATCCTCTGTCGAAGGCGCCGGATCACCGGAAGGATGGTTGTGGACGAGGATGATTGCGGATGCAGCCAGCTCCAGGCAACGCCGCGCGATCTGCGAGGGATAGATATGGGCCAGCCGCACCGATCCGCTGTTCATGATCTCGACCCTGAGGAGCCGCTGCCCCACATCCAGAAAGGCGACGCGAACCTGTTCGATGGCGAGATAGGCCATCTCGCTGTGCATGGCATCGGCCAGCGCCGCGCTGTGATCGACCAGCGGCCTGTCGCTGGCGCCCCGCTCCAGAACGGCGCTTATCGCTTCCCGCAGCAGCCCCAGCATGGCGATGCCGTTGGAATCGGCACCAAGCTGGCGCAATCGCTCTTCGCTTGTCGACAGGACCGACCCGAGCGAACCACGCTCGTCGATCAGCCTGTCGGCGAGGCGCGGCATGCTCTGTCCGGCCGCCAGCAGCCGCATGAGAAGCCAGCGATCCCGCGGCCGGGAATCGGGCACAGCCCTTGGCGCCGGCATGGGCATTGCTGCCGCCGCCGGGCCTATGCCCATGTTGAGACTAGCTCTGCCCACGACGATTTCCACGACGATTTCCTGCTTCAAACCAGGCGCCAAAACCAAGGGCGGCCAGCACGGGATAAGACCAGATTACCAATGTTTCCGCATAGGCACCCGGCATCATCGCCGGCATCTTCGCTGCCGCCAGATGGACGGCAAGCGCACAAAGCTGGAAGCCGGCCGCCCAGATGGGCCAGAAAGCCGCAGAGCGCAGCGCTATCATTGCCAGAACCGTGAACAGCGCCATGTCCACAAGCAGCACACCAACCTCGGGCGACGCATAGTCATGACTGAGCGCAACAGCCGATAGAACGGTGGCTACCAGCAAGGCAATTGCGGTAGCCCGCTCATCCCGACCACCGTGCCGGAAAGCGACAAATACTGCCACTCCCAGCGCGGTCAGGAACAAGATCTGTTGCACCGTCAATTTACATGTCTCCAGATTCGCAGCGGCATGCGGTATCACAATGCCGCAGCGAAAATGACTGCGGTGATTCCAGTTATGCAGCTACCGAACGCAGTTGCGGCAGGTGGGCCTTCTCATAAGGCGGCTTTTCGGCAAGGCCACCGAAGTTGACGGCGCCGAGGCCGATCTGGCCCTGCACTTCGAACAGCGCGTTGTGCGCTGCGACAACGGCGCGGCGGGCTTCATTCAGGGCGGCAAGCGCGATGACAGCATGATCCATCGCTTCCTGACCGACCACGGCGGACAGGCGCGCATCCTGGCGGGCCACGGGCATGGTGCCGACGAACTCGGCGGCCTTGGCAAGCGCGCTG
>Ga0207951_100508_pt1 | contig 19016 bp, 22 predicted proteins | sample Subbio12Aug_8Bad_FD_184830 | JGI IMG/M metagenome (GOLD analysis project Ga0207951, IMG submission 184830) | Serpentinite rock and fluid subsurface biosphere microbial communities from McLaughlin Reserve, California, USA - CR12Aug_8Bad (SPAdes) | ecosystem: Environmental > Terrestrial > Deep... | reverse complement strand
TTAATGTTCATAAATGGAGCGCATTATTCCAGGTCTCCTATTGACAACGCTACCAAAAAATTAACAAACACCGTTCTACTTGACATTATTCATAAAATTAATTATCTACGTATAGAATACGTGTAATTTGAGGGCTAATATTATGCAAAGAAAACTTACTATTACAGTTGATGAAAAGGTTTATGAAGGACTTCATAAAGTTGTTGGTCTCCGTCGGATCAGCCGTTTTATTGAAGATTTGGTCCGGCCCCATGTAATTGAACCCCACCTCGATGAAGCATATCGCCAAATGGCACAAGACGAAGTGAGAGAATCTGAGGCTTTGGAATGGTCAGAAGCAACCATCAAGGACGTTAGCGATGAACCGCGGTGAAGTATGGTGGGTAAACTTTGAACCCTCTGTCGGTGGCGAGATTCGAAAACAGCGGCCTGCTGTTATCATCAGCAACAACACCTCGAATAAATATTTAAATCGTGTTCAGGTTGTACCAATCACAAGCAATATCGACCGCCTCTATCCGAGTGAAGCGTTTGTAACACTTCAAGGCAAAAAAAATAAGACCATGGCTGACCAGATTGCGACAGTCAGCAAATTGCGACTCATAGACCAGATAGGCAAACTCTCCGAGGAGGATATGCTGAAGGTCGAACGTGCCGTTCACGTGCAACTTGGACTGCCAGGGTCAATAGAAAAAGGTTAAGAAATGGCAAGAAGAAATATAAACTTTTTTTGACTCCAAACTCCGAACTAAACACTCCGAACTTCTTTTGGGGATAAATCATGCGGACACTCCGAATTGGCCTCTGTCAGATCAATACGACCGTCGGCGACATCGAGGGAAATACGAAAAAGATCCTGGATTATATCGGGAAAGGCAAAAAGATGAGAGCAGACCTGCTCGTCTTTCCCGAGTTGGCGATCACTGGCTACCCTCCTGAGGATCTCCTGTTCATGCCGAAGTTTATTGAGGCCAATTTAAAAGCCACCCAAAAAATCGCCCAGGCCACTTCCTCTATCGCTGCTATCGTGGGCTTCGTCCATAAAAAAGGAAACATCTTCAATTCCGCTGCCCTTCTTCACCATGGGAAGCTGATGGGTGTCTACTCCAAAACCTATCTTCCCAATTATGGTGTCTTTGATGAGGACCGGTATTTTCAGGCTGGAGAAGAGAATTTCACCTTCACCCTTAAATCAACCCCCATCGGCATGAGCATCTGTGAAGACCTCTGGTACCCTGGAGATCCCATTCGAACCCAGGCCCTCTGTGGAGGAGCAGAGTTGATTGTTAATATTTCCTCTTCACCCTACCAGGCCGGTAAGACTGCCTTCCGTGAGAAGATGATCTCAACGCGGGCTTCTGACAATGTAGCAATCGTTGCCTACTGTAATCTTGTCGGAGGCCAGGACGAACTGGTCTTCGACGGAGGAAGCCTGATCTTTGATCAAAGAGGGGAGTTGATGGTTCGGGGGAAACAGTTTGAGGAGGACCTGGTTCTGGCGGATATGGATATGGAAGCCGTCTTTCGAATGCGGCTTCATGATCCAAGGGTCAGAAGAGAGAGATTATCCGAAGAAGAGAAAGGTTTGAGGAGGATTGACCTGTCCGGCAAAAACCATCCGACCCAAAAGAGGCCTTCCCTCCCCCGGCGGGATTCAAAACCCCTGGATCGCCTTTCTGAAACATATGCTGCATTGGTCCTTGGCACGGGAGACTATATCCGGAAAAATGGCTTTCAAAGAGTCCTGATCGGTTTGAGCGGGGGCATCGATTCCGCGTTAACCGCCTCCATCGCCGTGGATGCCCTGGGCAGGAAGGGAGTGGTGGGAGTGGCCATGCCCTCCCAATATTCTTCCAGGGAGTCCCTGGAGGATGCAAAACTCCTGGCAAAGAATCTCGGCATTCAATTTCTCACTATTCCCATCACAGAGATCTTCCATGCCTATTTAAACACCCTCTCTCCCTCTTTCAAGGGGTCAAAGCCTGATGTGACCGAGGAAAACGTTCAGGCCCGGATCCGGGGAAACATCCTGATGGCTCTTTCCAATAAGTTTGGGTGGCTTGTTTTGACAACCGGAAACAAAAGTGAGATGAGCGTGGGATACTGCACGCTCTACGGAGATATGGCTGGAGGGTTTGCAGTTTTAAAAGATGTTCCGAAAACGTTGGTCTATGAACTGGCGAAATTCAAAAACAAGAAAGAAGGAAAGGCCGTCATTCCCAGAAATGTTTTTGTTAAAGCCCCTTCCGCCGAATTGAGACCGAATCAGAAGGACGAGGATTCCTTGCCGCCCTACCCTGTCCTCGATCCCATTCTTCAGGCTTATGTCGAAGAGGATAAGGGAGTTGAAGAGATTTCAGAGATGGGATTTAAGGAGAGTATGATCAAAGAAGTGATCCGGATGGTCGATCGGAATGAATACAAACGAAGGCAGAGCCCTCCTGGCGTAAAGATCACCCACCGGGCCCTCGGAAAAGACCGAAGACTCCCGGTCACCAACAAATATCGTAACTTTTAGGTTCCCTTTTTCCCCAGATATCTCCCCCTAAACCTAAACGACCACCATTCCAATCGCTCGTTGGATCGCTTTTTCAATTTCTCGCATGATAGAAGGGCTGATTGTTCCAGCAAAAGGTCCTCGGATGAGAAAGGATTTATCTAGGGTTGTCACCTGTTCACACTTTGCCATTGAAGTTTCTTTAAGTCCCCCCTCCCCGGCAGGTAGTTCGACATGCGTTGGAGCTATCCGAAGGGTGGTGGATAGAGGCACAACAATGACATCATTTGCCAGCCGATTCCGCACATCTAATGAAACAATGAGAGCTGGACGATCCTTTGTATCAGAAGGATGTCCCGGAAGCTTAACCAGGTAGATTTCTCCTCGGAGCGGATGTGACATGATTTACTTATCCCACAGGCGTTTGGCTGAACGACCGGCTATCTTGGACCACTGCCGATCTTCATTGCGTTCCGCTTTGGAGAGGGAAAGGTAATATTCCTCTGTTTGGCGTTCAAGTTCTTTTTGAGCTTGGTCGCACAACCATCGGCGTACTGCCTCCTCTACCAATCGGCTCCGGGAGATTGCTTCTGGAGAATCGAGCAGCTTATCGATTTGATGAACCAGATCGCTGCTCAATGTGACTGTGACCTTAGCTTTTGGGGAATAAGCTGAGATGGTAGGCATGAATGCCCTCCTTTAATTCTTACTTTTGATAAGATTATATGCCATACTAAATTGTTTGTCAAGACTCCATTTCCCGCATGAACTCCAAGTTCCATGTGTCTGTTTTTCAACAGGATGCCTAATTTTCAACAATAAATTCCCTAAAACCGATTGGCCAGAAAATAGAATGGCCGGATGTCATTCCTATTAACTGTTTAATAAATATAATAAAACTAAATTAAGACCTACATCCCTGTCAACTGGCATAAGGATTGCTCTCGATTTTGTTATGAGAATGGAGCGTTGGCATTTACTGCCAACGAAATGGATTATTACAAGACAATCGCCCTCAATAAATGAGGGCGCTACAATTGGTTATTGATATGAATGTTCTAATCATCAAGCATGTTGATTTTGAGGGCCCGGGATTGATTGAATATTGCCTGAGGCAGGAAAAAATCTCTTACCAGATCCTCAATCTAAAACCTGGCGCCCCTTTCCCAAAACTTGATGGCTTCACTCACATTATCCTTTTGGGAGGACCGATGAATGTTTACGAGGAAGATCGGTACCCTTTCCTCAAGAACGAAGACCTTTTTATTAAAGAGGCGATTCAAAGAGGAAAATCCATCCTAGGAATATGTCTCGGAGCTCAATTAATAGCAAAAGCCCTTGGTGCAAAGGTATTCAAAGCGCCTGTGAAAGAGATTGGATGGTATGATGTCTCTTTGACAAAAATTGGTTCAAATGATCCCCTCTTTTCAAACTTTCCAAAAATATTTCCTGTCTTCCAGTGGCACGAGGATACCTTTGAGATTCCAAAAGCCGGAAAATTGATAGCCACCTCCAGTCCTATCCCTCACCAAGCTTTCCGATATGGAGAAAACGCTTACGGCCTCCAGTTCCATCTCGAAGTGACTGAGGACATGATCCAGGAGTGGATGGAGACTTACGAAGAAGAATTTAAAGGCCTTCAGTCCACCCCACTATTTTCAAAAGCTGAGATTATGACCAAAACCGCGATAAAGATCGAAACCTACACGAAAAGAGGGATGAAATTTCTAAAGAACTTTTTTAGGTAAACCCCTTAATAACACCCCCACCCTCACCCTCCCCCATCGAGGGGGAGGGATGGAAGGGGGAAGGAGTGATGAGATGAAAATGATCACAATTCTATTGCTGATGCTCAATTGTTTAGTGGCCGGTGTGGCATTTGCTGAAACACAGCCTCCCTTAAAGGTGGACACAGGGGATACCGCCTGGATCTTGATCTCCTCAGCCCTGGTCATGCTGATGACACCTGGGCTGGCCCTCTTTTACGGAGGCATGGTCAGACGCAAAAATGTCCTCGGGACGATCATGCAGAGTTTTATCGCCCTTGGTGTGATCACCATTCAGTGGGTCCTTTACGGATACAGCCTTGCATTTGGGCCCGACATCGGCGGGGTGATCGGAAGTCTCGACTGGATCGGCCTCAGGGGAGTGGGGCTCGAACCCTACCCTGATTATGCTGCCACTATTCCGCACCAGGCTTTTATGATCTTTCAGATGATGTTTGCTGTGATCACGCCGGCTTTGATCACGGGGGCCTTTGCCGAAAGGTTTAAGTTCAAGACCTATCTGGTCTTTCTCATCCTCTGGGCCACCTTTGTCTACGATCCTTTGGCCCACTGGGTCTGGGGGGTGGGGGGTTGGATCAGGAATCTCGGCGCCCTTGATTTTGCAGGGGGACTGGTCGTGCATATCAGCTCCGGAATTGCGGCGCTGGCGGCAACCTTTTTGGTGGGAAAGAGAAAGGGCTACGGGGAGGAACCCATGCCTCCCCATAATATGACCATGACCCTTCTGGGCGCGGCGCTTCTCTGGTTTGGCTGGTTCGGTTTTAATGGCGGAAGCGCGATCGCCTCCGGTTCCCTCGCAACCTCTGCATTTGTTGTGACTCACATCTCAACCGCTTCTGCCGCCCTTTCATGGATGATCGCTGAATGGATACACAGGGACAATCCAACTGTTTTAGGCGCAGCATCGGGCGCAGTGGCTGGATTGGTGGCCATCACTCCAGCTTCCGGTTTTGTGGGGCCCATGTCAGCTATCCTCATCGGGTTTGTGGCCGGCGTGTTATGTTATTCAGCCATCAATCTTAAAACGAAACTTCGATACGACGACTCTCTTGATGTCGTAGGAGTTCATGGAGTGGGCGGCACATGGGGAGCTTTGGCAACAGGCCTGTTTGCCTCCAAAGCGATTAACCCGGCTGGAAACGATGGTTTGTTCTTTGGCAATCCATCTCTGTTGGGGATACAAGCATTGACAGTGTTAGTGGCATGGATATATTCTTTTATAGTAACCTTGGTTCTGCTGAAGATCCTCGACCGGACCATGGGCTTGAGGGTGAGCGAAGAGCACGAAATCAATGGTTTGGATTTAAGTCAACATGGAGAGACGGGGTATAGTTTTTGAGTTATGAGTTATGAGTTATGAAACTTCCGAACTCCGAACTAATAATTCCGAACTGACAACGGGAGGCGAAATGAAAAAGATCGAATCCATTATCAAGCCTTTTAAGCTGGATGAAGTAAAAAATGCACTTACCAAAATCGGCGTCCAGGGGATGACGATCACCGAAGTCAAGGGCTTCGGAAGGCAGAAAGGCCATACAGAAGTCTATCGGGGAGCGGAATATACCATCGATTTCATCCCCAAGATTAAGATTGACCTCATCGTCAGCGATGAATTAGTCCCCGGGGTGATTGAGGCCCTTGAGCGGGCGGCCAGGACAGGAAAGATCGGGGACGGCAAGATCTTTCTTTCTCCGGTTGAAGAGGTGATTCGGATCCGAACCGGTGAGCGCGGAAAAGATGCCATCTGAACACGAAACACGGAATAATGGAACAGTGGAATGTTGGGTTTATCAAGTCCTTCGCAAAACCATGATTCCATCATTCCATTCTTCCCCGGATTTTAATCGTGTGCCATTCTGCCGAAAGGATTGAGTTGAATCATTTATCTGAACTTGGCATTACAAAAGATGGACTGAAAGATATCAAGAACCAAATGGTCCATGGAGGTCCCGCCCATTTCTCTCCCAGAGAATTTCTCCGGCAGCACTCAGACATGATGGATGGCCTGGTCAGGAAGGCCTTTCAAGCAGCCCGGGCGAAGGTTCCATCTCCATCGGTCTGTCTGATGGCGATTGGAGGTTATGGAAGGGCTGAACTGGCGCCTTACTCCGATATCGACCTCCTCCTTCTTTACTCCCCTTCAAATAAGAATGAACTTTCTCCTTTGGCTGAGAAAATCCTTTATCCCCTCTGGGATTTAGGACTCGACGTCAGCTGCAGTTCAAGATCGATCGATGAGTGCCTGAAAATGGCTCGGTCCGATGTCCAGGTCAAGACAGGTTTAATCGACGGCCGTTATCTGGACGGAGAATACGAATTCTTTCGGAATTTATATGGCCTCTTTACGAAAAAAGTTCTTCACCGCAGGGCGCAAAAATTTGCAGGAGCTTTAGCTCGGGATACCCATCCCCGCCATCAGAAATACGAAGACCCCGCCTATGTCCTTGAGCCCAATATTAAAGAAGGAGAAGGAGGCCTGAGAGACTTCCAGGTCGGTCGATGGATCATCAGGGCAAAATACAAGACCGATCGCTGGGATTCCATCCTTTTTCCCGATCACTCCCGAATGTTAGATAAAAGCATTCAATTTCTCTGGGCGATCAGAAACCATCTCCATCTTTTGAGCGGAAGAAGACAGGATGATCTGACTTTTGAACTGCAGGAGAAGATCGCGCCGCTCCTCGGCTTTCCCGGGGGCGCAAAGGGCGTCGAGGAGATGATGCGACAATATCACCTCTCCGCTAGAAGAATCTCAAACTTTTCCCATGACATTCTCGACCGGGCTCTCTTTGAACCCTCCGCTTATAGGAAAATGATCTTTTTCTTTCAGCGGAAGAGGATTGATGAAAATTTTGAAATTGCCCATGGCGAGATCCATCTGCTTGACCCCGTTGCCTTCAAGAAAGACCCCTCGCAACTGATGACCCTCTTTCAACATTGTCAGGCTTACCAGGCCAAGGTGGATTTCCGGACCGAGGAAGCCGTGATGGAGGCGCTCCCCTTTATCGATGATCGCTTTCGAGCCTCTCAAAAAGTCAATCAAGCCTTCCTTTCGATCCTGAGGCGAGGGAAAGGAGCTGACTCCCTTTTGATGAAGATGCATCAGCTTGGCTTTCTCTCCCGGTATATCCCTGAATTTTCTGATGTTGAAGGAAAGGTTCACTACGATCTCTACCATGTCCATCCTGTTGACATCCATTCGATCCTGGCGGTGGAAGAACTGGCAAGATTGAGGGATGGTTATTATCAAAAAGATTTTCCTTTGCTCACCTCTCTGACCCAGGAGATTGAAAAACCAGATATTCTTTTTCTAACGACCCTCCTCCATGACATCGGAAAGGGAAAGGAAGGAGACCATTCTTCCGCCGGTGCGGAAATGATCAATCATATCGGGATTCGGATGGGCTTGCCCATTGAAGACAGGGGGTTGATGGATTTCCTGGCGCGCCGCCACCTTTTGATGCTTGAAACAGCGTTCCGAAGGGACCTCCACGACGAGCAGGCCATCTTGCGTTTTGCCAATGAGACCGGGAATCCGGTTCGTTTAAAGATGCTCTACCTTTTAACCTTTGCCGACATCAAAGCCGTTGGCCCCGAAGCCTGGACCTCCTGGAAGAACTCTCTCCTCATGGAACTTTTCCTCAAAACTTCCCATTTCTTCGAAAAGAGAGAAGAACCTCAACCCTTTTTCAAAAGGGGGGAGACGATCGCTCAGTTGTGGCAGTCCCTTCCCCGAGAGACCTTCTCTCACTATGCAGAGCATCTTCCGGATCGCTATCTATCCACTTACTCCCCGGAGGAAATCTCCTGCCATATCGGAATGGCCCAGAGCCTCGACAAAGAGGTTTTGCTTGTAGGATGGAGTCCCGAGGAAGAGGTAAGAGCCAGGGTGACGATTTGCACGAAAGACCGTTATGGACTCTTCTCCAAGATTGCCGGTTCCATGTTTGTCAATCGTCTCAACATCCTTGAAGCCCAGATTCACACATGGGGAAACGGTGTTGCCCTCGATACCTTTTATGTGGAAGACCCGACAGGAGAAATTGAGCGCCGACTACAACAATTTAAGAAGGACCTGAAGGAGATCTTAAGTGGGAAGATTTCCTTGAAACTCCTTCTCTCTCAGAGGGAAGAGTCAGGCTGGATTCAAAAGAAAGTGATTCCGAAAGTTCCAGGGGAAGCGAAAGTGAATAATCAAGATTCCGATTTTTATACGATTATCGAAATCACCGGTGAGGATCGACTGGGAGTCCTCTACGAAATCACACAGGCGTTGACCGACTGCGGATGCGATATTCACTTCGCACGCATATCCACCCTGGGAAACCGGATTGTGGATGTCTTCTATGTCCAGGATGAATGGGGAGAAAAGATAGTGGAACCGGAAAAGACCGATCACCTCAAACAACTCCTCCTCAACCGTCTAACTCCTTTTTAAGTTTTGAGTTCTAAGTGGCTTTTTTTCGCGTAGCGTCCCGATTTAGTCGGGACGAACTCCGCCCTCAATAAATGAGGGCGCTACATATTTTATAAAAATCTCCCCCCTAACTGAGAAGCGGTGAAAAAATCACATTTCCAGAATCGGCATCCTTCCGGCGCACAGGGTCGGAGGGATTGGAGAAGCTTTAGGGCGGAACCTCTAATATTAAACTATGTTGCCTAAACATGAGTCATACCGCTTTCTTACTGAAAACGAAGGTTACCCATAACATCTAATGCCCCGCGTTCTAAAGCTTGGACAAGACCCCCAACCCTGTGAGCCGAGGCACAGTGCACCCATTTTTTCACACCTTCTGAGGGGTTACATATTAGATGAGATAAGCGCTGTCATTATTGGAAAGCCCGTTTCGGTAAAATAGGAAAACATCCCCAATTTCCACGACACCCCTTCTTTAAATCTCATCGGGATAGAGTTTTTTCATACACTCCGGGCAGATGCCGTGGCTGAATTCAGCCTCAGAATGGTTCCGGATATAGACTCTTTTCCATCCTGCATCCTCCTCCCTGCAACTTCATAACTCCCCATCCTCCTTTTGTCTGAAATTCTGTCATAAGAAAGTGGAGAGAAGAACGGGAGTTGGGTTGGCCTGTTTTAGAAGAGGTGAAAAGGGGAGACAGAAGACTGGAAGGATGAAAGCCCCTGGATTTAAGGAAAGCGAATCCTTATTACTCATCCAGGCCAACGATCCGATCAAAGATCAGCACCGCGTGTCTGGCACATGTGGTTTTGACCGTCTCCCAGTTCTGCCAGCGCAGATCGAGGTTCTTGTATTCTGCAAGCCCCAACTCTTCAAGATCATAGGGGAGTGGGTTCGCGAGCTGAATCTGCAACTGCTGCAGCGCCGATTCCTCGTTCGGCTGAGGATAGAGACGATCAAAAATCTGTATCGCCTCTAACATTCTCTCGTCGCCCATGTGGTCGGCTAAAGCCACGAAATCAAGATAGTCTCGGGTTGCGTTTCGCTTGAGGATCAGCGCTCCCTTGATCCGCAGTATCTCGGCTCGTGTCGGGATGGTAATCTTCTGACCCAAGCGCTCGATCTGGGTGGTTTCGAGCGGTTCGTCCCGAATCAACTGCCTCACTCCGGTTTCTATGCCGTCCAGACTTCCGAGAATCTGCACGGGACGATTGATGCGTGCTGTTTTCCACCCTGCAACCGACTCCAACTCGGAGAGCACTTGGTCGAAGCGCTGCTGGAGATTGGGCAGGACATGATTGGCATCCGTGGACAATCGATGCTCAGCATACAAAGCGGCGGCAGTTCCACCCACAAGGACGGCATCCGGAAGGATGCTCTGCAGACGGGCGGCAGAGGAAAGAACCTGTTCCCAATCAGGCAAGGTATTGTTCGGCATAATACTTCCAAAAATGGTATCGCTGAGCGTAGGGATCGGCGATGTGCGCCCGACACACCCGCAGCACCTTCTCCGCCACCGCCCGGTCTTGGAGGGCCGCCCGGCGCAACTCAGCCCAATCTCGGCGCTTGCCGCGAGCGATAAGGTCGTCAATCGCGGCGAGAGTGAATTGTTGATGGGTGAGATGACGATGCAACATGACAATAGTTTATCACGATTGCTCTGCCCATTCAAGAGCGTTGCCGATGTTTGATTATGTTCTCCGTCTTTATTTATGAAAATTTAAAACAGGGAACCAATACCCCATTTCTTTTGCTGACACAAAACAATTGACATTACCTCCGCAATATTAATTATCCAGCGTCTCTCTCACTTTTCTGGCCAGATGTTCCAGGGTGAAGGTTTTCTGCATAAAATTTATCCCTTCCTCCAAAACTCCGTGGAGGATAAGACTCAATTTTCATTTTAACAAGTTTTGTTTCAATAGATCAAAACGTTTTTGTGTATAGCTGAAGAATTCCTTGTAGGCGTCACAAAGATAATTTCTCCCATCAGATAAGCGATAATGCTGACATCCGGAATGACATATAAAATTCCACTGACAGCTATCGCATCCGGAGGATTGCTCAATTTTACGGCTGTTGAATGTCTGCATCTTCCGGTTTTCAATAATTTCATAAATAGGCGTTTCAAGCAGGTTTCCCCCCATCCATTGGTCTTCTACAAAAAAATCACAGGGATACACATCCCCGTTATATTCGACCACAACGTAACTGCCGCACTGATTTTGGAATGCACATATCTCAGGATCCATCCCCATAGAGATGGTCAGGATATTCTCGAATAGCCTTATTGAGGCAAGAGGTTTGCCTTTGTTATACCAGACATCAAAAAGGGTGCAGAGAAAATCCCTGTAACTCTCGACGCTGACCGAGTGCCTTTTCGCTTTCTGCGAATCTCTGTCAAACTCCACACAGGGAATGAACTGCAAAAAATAGAGTCCATTTTTTATGAAAAATTGATAGAGCTCCACGGGCCTCTTAACCGTCACATCATTGAGGACGGTGAGAACACTGAATTCCACCTGATGATCCCTGAGGGTCTGGACTCCTTTCATCGCCTGGTGGAAGCTGTTATGACCGTTTAGCGAATGGCGGTAGGCGTTGTGATATTCTTCGGGACCATCCAGGCTCACACCGATGAAGAAGTGATAACGTTTGAAGAATTTCGCCCATTTGTCGTTGAGCAATACGCCGTTGGTCTGCAGGTTGTTGCTGACGAGTTGTGCCGATAAACCATATTTTTGCTGATAGTCCACTACCCTTTTAAAAAAATCGAGGCCCGCCAGAAGGGGCTCCCCACCCTGCCAACCAAATGAGGCGCTTCTCCCGGCTGATTTCATATATCCGGATATCATGGTTCGGAGGGTCGTATCGTCCATGACAGGATGCTCTTTGGAACGATACGGATCACCAGGCCGTATGTAAAAGCAATATTGACATCGCATATTGCAATCTGCAGATACAGGTTTTATCAAAAGGCTCAGCCCGCCGGCCATAGAGGAAATTATCCTTTCAAAAAATATTAGCCCATTATTCCGCTTTTTTACTCTTCTTATGGTGTCTTCAGGTATTTTGCGAACCAGTTCAGGGCCCGTTTCCATGAGTCCTTTGCAGCCTCTGCATGGTAATTCGGCCCTTCCCTGTGGAACGCGTGTTTCGCATCCGGGTATATCTTGATATCAAATATCTTATTATGTTTCTTCAATTCTTCTTCGAGTTTCTTGACGTCAGCAAGAGGTATAACCGGATCCGCTTCTCCGAAATTCCCGAGAAGCGGTGCAGTGATCTCCGGCGCAAAATCAATAGGTGATTGGGGCTGCAAAGGGGTTATTTTGTTTATGGTGCGGCCATAAAAGACCACCGCCGCCTTTAACTCTTTTCTGTGTGCGGCAAAAAGGAGAGAATACCTTCCCCCCATGCAAAACCCCATACAGCCGATGGAATTCGTAAATACGACAGGCTGCTTTTTAAGATACTCGACACCTGCATCCAGATCAGCCATTGCCTCGGCATCCGAAAGTTTCCCCAGGGCATTTAGCGCTTCATCTGAACCGCCGGGATAATCCGGCCCGAGGCTGCGGGATACAAGGTTAACGGCAAGGCCCACATATCCCTCTTTTGCAAGATTTTGGGTAACCTCTTTAATATAATCCGTGACACCCCTGTTTTCGTGTATTACGATGACGCCCGGATAAGGCCCTTTCCCTGAAGGTCTGGAAAGATAACCTCCTAGCGTCACCCCTTTGCCTTCAAACCGCACATTCTCAGATAGGACATCTGATTTTTCCTGTGAATGGGCGACTCCGGTTATGTTTTTAAAAACACCTGCCATGCTTAACCATCCCAAAACCTTCAGAAACATCCGCCTTGAAAGACTCTCCTTCGTGTGATGGCTTTGCTGACTGACATCCATATAATTGTCTCCTTTCAGAATTAAATTCACACTTTTCAGCTTAAACATAGATTCATATGATTGTCAACCGGATCATTTATTGCGTAAGCATCTCTCTTCTTGTGATAGAAATCCATGGGAATGCCAAATCCAGAGGGGCAGGCGCTTCGGCGAAGGCAGGGCGGCACCGCCGAGAGGCACACCTGAAGGGCGATGCGAATCTGACGATCCTCCACCCTGATCACCCCTTTTCCGAATAATATAAGTATTTATGCTTACCCGTGGCGGACGTCAATACATTCTGGAAAACAATCAATGAAGAAACCGAGGATCATAAGAAATATCGCCTTGTCCTTCTTGGTTCAACCGTCAAGTTGTTTTAGAACCAGCGTCCCCTCAATAAGAACCATGATGGATGCGGAAAAGCAAGCGCTCCTTTTTGCCAACACCGCCCGCGCTATCGGCGGAGCGCCGCGGGAAATTCAGATCCGCCACATTGGCAACTGCCTGAAGGCCGACCCGGCCTATGGCAAGGGGGGGCCAACGCATTGGGCATCCCGCTTAGTGAAGTGCCCAAAGAGGGACAGAGTGGCCTTCGAATCAAGACTTAGATAGGACAAACCATCCAGTCAACAAAGGGCTCAACGCAGGCTTGGTAAACGCTGATGCGATTTACCAGGCCCCTTGGCCAGGTTGTTATCCTCCTTTTCTGACAGTAATCCCCGTCATAGAGTTATAACTGTTCAGCCAGGCAAAATAGACTCGCAAAGTTGTCAATCTTTTGGCTCCACCGGAATCACGACTACAAAGACGGAAGTATATGGAAAGAATTACCCTGGTCTAATAAAATGTAATACATAATACTTATTGACTTACTATTTTGTATATGCTATACACATTTTGAAACGTTGTAAATGGAGGACGTATGGAGACAGCAGTGACCATCAAGGGACAGGTCGTCATCCCGGCAAAGATCAGGCATCGCCTGGGAATCAAAAAGGGGGCCAAGTTTCATGTGGAAGAAAAAAATGGAGAGATCATCCTCCGCCCCCTCAACAGGGAATATTTTCAAAAGATGAGCGGCATCCTCAAGGGAGGGGGACTTGTCAAGGCATTAGAAGAAACCCGAGCAGAAGATCTTAAGCGGGAGGAGGAGAAAATTGGCCGCCGTAAAGGTTCTCGATAGCTGGGCGCTTCTGTGTTACCTTGAGCAAGAACCCGGATTCAAAAAGATGATCGACCTCTTCGAGAAAGCCGTGGAGTCCTCCAAGCCTCTTTTAATGTGCATCGTCAACTGGGGAGAAGTTTACTACCAGATCGCAAGGCGGTTCGGGGAACAAAAAGCCCAGGAGATAGAGCAACTCATACAGACATTGCCGATCACACTTGTCGAGGCTAATAAAGAACTGACCCGTGAAGCCGCGCGTATTAAGTCTACAAAACCGATGGCCTATGCGGATTGTTTTGCTGCGGCGCTGGCGCGGTTAAAAAAAGCAGAGCTTTATACCGGGGATCCTGAATTTAAAGCCGTTGAAAAAGAAATAAAAATCATCTGGGTTTAACCCCTGCCTTCCCCCTCTCTCCGATGGGGAGAGGGAGGGGGTGAGGGGGCAGAACTCAAAATATTTAGTATTGTTTCCTTCCTGAAATTTTCGTTTCCCAAAAACTCGAAAAAGGTATATATTACAACCGCAAATGAACAAGTTGGATGTGCTTCTACTGCTGGGAATAATTCATCCTGAAATTAACTCAATTTTATATAATATCGGTTAAAATTATCTTTTCTGCCTCAGTGAGGATGCCAGTATGATCGGAGAAAAAGATAAGAGGAGGCTACTAACAGCAAAAAACCATATGAGAATCTGGTGGCTGGTTTAATGTTCGCTTGGAGAATGGTCAGGAGGGGTGGATTAATAGCAGGTTTGTAAAAGAATGAAAGAAGGGATGGGTAGTATGAGGGGTGTCTTGCCTCGTTTATGAATATAGCTACCGTTAATCATTAATCTACAGGTTTATTGGGAATTACCAATTAGGTAGGTGAAATAATTTTCCTTAAAGTCTTTATCAATTCAAGTGTTACCCACCTTTTATATCTAATTAAAAAAATTGGGGAGGCCAAAGCCTCCCCTACTCTCACGAATCAGATGACATAGGGTTAGATCAATTTCAGCGTCTCCCTGAATTTATTCCTCATTTTTTCTGCTTTTTGATATCTCCCAAAATTCTCTCGGTGTTATGATGGGTGTGGAATGAAATTCCTTCAGGGCAAGTAGGTCCATATCTCCTGTAATGATATAATCCGGTTTTGCGACTTCAGAAAGACCTAAAATTTTAATATTATCCGGGTCTCGACAAACCATTTTGTCTAATCTTTTATAGGCGGTTATGGTGCAAAACTCTCTGAGGTATTGGATGACCCTCTGAATCTTCTCTTCAGGCATTTTCAATTTTTTCTGTAAATTTCTTTGAACTTCAGACAGGATGTGTTCACTGATAATGATTTCATGCTTGTCCAGACAGAGCTCAAAAACAGCATTGGCTAATCCTCTGCCTGCAAACGCGGCCAGAATCACATTCGTATCGAGGATCACTCTCATGAGACTTCTTTATAGACATCTTCATCTGTGAGGATGCCCTGTGCTTCTGCAAAAGGGAGAACCATATTCCGAAGCTTTCGGAACCGATAGATAGCTATATATCTCCGCAATGAATCTCTCACCAAATCACTGATAGGTTTTCCTTCTGCTCTGCTTATCTCCTGAAGTTCCTCCCTTAATTCGTCAGGGATTCTGATCGTTAAGGTTTGATTCATCACTAACCTCCTTGTAATACAAAGTAGCACGACTACCGTTCTCTGTCAATAGGCAACTGAATGGACAGATGGATGGATCAGGTGAGTTTTGAAAAGTCGGCGAACCTGAGGAAGAGTTGGCCGATTGCGTTGAGCAGGGCAAGGCGATTATTCCGGATGGCCTCGTCTTCAACCATCACCATGACGCCGTCGAAGAATTCGTCGATCGCTTTCTTCATTCGGCTCATCTCAAGGAGGGAGGCAGCATAGTCCCTTTGATTGAGGAGTTGATCGATCTTCCCTTTCGCATCCATGAATGCCCGATGGAGATTCTTCTCGGCAGATTCGGAGAAGAGGGACGGATCGATTCCTTTCCCTGACGGTGTTCCCTTCAAAATATTCATCGCCCGCTTAAAGCCGATCACAATCGATTCGAAGTCCTTCCATTCTTTTGCCTCCCTTAATGCGTCGATCCGGCGCTGGACATCCAATAGTTGATCAAAGGAAGTTGAAAGGACAGCTTCGATCACATCAAAAGGATATCCCTTATCGAGAAGAAAATTCTGGTAACGGATCAGGAAGAAATCCAGAACATCTGTCTTCACTTCGGTAAAAGGTCGCTCCATCTTCCCGTTCAATTGCCGCCCGCTCTCTTCAATCAATTCGATCAGGGAGAGAGTGTATTCCTTCTCGAGGATGATCCGGATGATCCCCAGCGCCTGGCGCCTCAGGCCAAAAGGATCGGCTGTTCCGGTTGGCACAAGACCAACGCCAAAGCAACCCACGATCGTATCCATTTTGTCGGCAATGCTGACGATATCCCCGACAGGGCCCGAAGGCAGCCGGTCTCCTGAAAAACCTGGCAGGTAGTGCTCGCAGATCGCCTCGTAAACCTCTGCCTTTTCTCCGGACAGACGTCCATACTCCCTGCCCATGATCCCCTGAAGTTTTGGAAACTCCCCAACCATTCCGGTCACCAAATCGGCCTTGCACAGGAGGGCCGCTCTCTCCACGGCCTGCCGGAGTTTCAGGTCGATGCGCTCCGCAATAAAAGAGGAAAGGTTTTTAAATCGCATCACCTTCTCATAAGACGTTCCCAACTTTGCCTGGAAAACCACCTTCTTCAACAGTTCCACCCTTTTTTCGAGGGTAATTTCCATATCGTCTTCGAAGAAGAAAGCCGCATCGGAAAGCCTCGCCTTGAGGACGCGCTCATTCCCCTTCACCACCACCTTCTCATCCTTCGGGACAATATTGATGACGCAGATGAAATGGGGCAGCAATCTTCCATGGTCGTCCATCAGGGGAAAGTATCTCTGATGCTCCTTCATCGAATGGATGACCACCTCCCTTGGCAGGGAGAGAAATCTTTCCTCAAAACTCCCGCAGAGGGGGAGAGGATATTCGACCAGAAAGTTAACCTCGTTGAGAAGGTACTCATCCTTTAAAACTTTCCCGGAAACCCTGGCCCCTTCCCGGATCATCCCCTCTTCTATTCTTTTCTTCCTTTCGGCCGGATCGACAATGACAAAAGCCCCGCCCAACTTCTGCAAATAGGTTTTAAAATCCGTCACCGCAATGGGATCAGGATGCATGAACCGATGGCCATATGTGATATTTCCACTCCGGACGTCTCCCATTTCAAAAGGGATGACCTCTCCTCCGAAGAGGCTGAGGATCCAGTGAATGGGCCTGGCGAACCGGATCGACCCCTCTGCCCATCTCATCGACTTCTGAAAGGGAATGGAAAGAATGACTTTAGGAAGAATGTGAGGGAGGATGTCAAGGGTCGGCCTTCCGGTCTCTCTTCTGATCGCACAGACATATTCTCCCTTTTCCGTCTGAATCACCTCAAGAGATTCAACGGATACCGATTGACCTTTTGCAAAACCGATCGCCGCCCTTGTCGGCTTGCCGCTGGAATCAAAGGAAGCCGCCTTCGAAGGCCCTATCTTCTTTATCTCTTCATCTCTCTGTTTCTCTGAAACGGATTCGATATAGAGGACGATCCGTCTCGGCGTTCCCAGGGTTTGGATTCCTTTGAAATTGATCCGGTTGGCCTCAAACTCTTTCTGCACAAGTTCTTTCAGATCGGATAGAGCCTGCGGGACAAATCCGGCCGGTATCTCCTCTGTCCCGATCTCCAAAAGCAGTTCTTTCATTCTCGGTCCTTTATCCTTGGTCAGTAGCGCCCTCATTTATTGGGGGCGATGCCATCCGTCGGCACTAAATGCCGACGCTACATTAACTATTGATCATTGATTTTTTAACAACGGAAACCCCAGCTCTTCTCTCTGTTTGAGATATCCTTCTGCGCATAGTCTCGCCAGGGCCCTCACCCTCAGGATATAGCCCATCCTTTCGGTGACGCTGATCGCGCCCCGTGCATCGAGAAGGTTGAAGGTGTGGGAGGTCTTCAAACAGTGGTCGTAGGCCGGAAAGACGAGCCCCTTCTCAATCAATCTCTTCGCCTCTTTCTCATACATCTCAAAGAGGCCAAAGAGCATCTCCACATCCGCCTCCTCGAAATTGTATGTTGAAAATTCCACTTCACCCCGATGATGGATATCGCCATATTTGATTCCCCTGGTCCATTGGAGGTCATAGACATTATCCACAGCCTGAAGATACATGGCGATCCGCTCAATGCCGTAGGTGATCTCTACGGGGATGGGGTTCAGTTCGATTCCTCCCGCCTGCTGGAAATAGGTGAACTGGGTGATCTCCATTCCGTCGAGCCACACCTCCCAGCCCAATCCCCATGCTCCCAGAGTGGGAGACTCCCAGTCATCCTCCACGAAACGGATGTCATGGCTGATGGGATCGATGCCGAAAGACTTCAGGCTCTTGAGATAGATCTCCTGAATATCGATGGGAGAGGGTTTGATGATGACCTGATATTGATAATAGTGCTGGAGGCGATTGGGATTCTCTCCGTATCGGCCATCGGTGGGGCGACGGGAGGGCTCCACATAGGCGACCTTCCAGGGTTCGGGTCCTAGGACTCTGAGAAAGGTGGCGGGGTTAAAAGTCCCTGCGCCCACTTCGATATCATAGGGTTGCTGAATCACACAGCCCTGATCCGCCCAGAACCTCTGCAGGGAGAAGATCAATTCCTGAAAATCCATTGTTTCTCCTTCAATCCCCGTAACGGAGTAGGATGTAGATTGATAAATGTCAAATATCAAAACTTAAATGTCAAATCAAGCTCAAAAGGGCTCTGAAAAACTACTTTACGCTCTCTGATTACGCAGATTTCAAAAAAGTTTTTTAATTTAGCATTTTGAAAATGGTTAAGAAATAAGGGTCATTCCTGCGGAAGCAGGAATCCAGATGTTCCTATTGGCTCTGGATTCCGGTTTTCACCGGAATGACGACAAAAGCAAATTGTCAAAAAGCTCTATTTCAAGGCGCTAAAGTATTACGAATTTTGAAATTTGGAATTAAACGGAAGAATCCCCCTTAGCCCTTTGAGCGACTTCAACTCCTTCCCCAACTGGTGGGTGATAAATCTGGGAAGGAGTCCCCGGCTCTCTGCGAGGGCCTGAGCTGTGAACCTGAGCCTGTGGAGCATGGCCAATTCCATCTGCGAGACCTGGTCGATTAACCGGGCCGTCCCAAGCGAGAGGGG
>Ga0207951_100507_pt1 | contig 19026 bp, 19 predicted proteins | sample Subbio12Aug_8Bad_FD_184830 | JGI IMG/M metagenome (GOLD analysis project Ga0207951, IMG submission 184830) | Serpentinite rock and fluid subsurface biosphere microbial communities from McLaughlin Reserve, California, USA - CR12Aug_8Bad (SPAdes) | ecosystem: Environmental > Terrestrial > Deep... | reverse complement strand
GCAAGCCCGCTGCGCCGAAGCCGGCCGCCAAGCCTGCAGCCGCAAAGCCCGTCGCCGCGGCCAAACCGGTCGCCGCTGCGCCCGCAGCCACGCCGACGCCCGCTCCGGCTCCGAAGCCTGTCGCCGCTGCGGCTCCGGCGCCCGGTCCCGCCGTTGCACCCGCACCCCGTCCCGCCGAGAAGAAGGGCTTCCTGACCAGGCTGCTGGACACCATCTTCGGCAAGCAATAAGCGCCGCCTGAAACGACGAAGCGCCGGTGGATCGCTCCACCGGCGCTTTTTCATGCGCGTCGGTCTGCGGGACGGTCAGTCCTGCGGCAGGTCTTCCGCCAGGATGGCCATTTCGAACATGAAACTGCCAGCCTCGTCCTCGTCCTCGAAGACGACGCCGATGAACTCGTCGCCGACATAGACTTCGCAGGAATCATTGGGCTTGCCGCGCGGCTTCAGAATGATGCCACCGGTGTTGAATGTGCGCTTCAGGTGCGTCTCGACGCGCTTCATGTCGGCGGTGTTCATGGTCGGCCTCAGGTCAGTCGTGAAGCGGCGGACCCTAGAGAAAGGGCTCGCCAAGGGAAAGCTCGGATTGCTGTCTCCTCCCCATCGCAGATTGGGAGGGGGACCGCCGAAGGCGGTGGAGGGGTAGCCTCGCTCTACCCCTCCGTCTCGGCGGCTGCGCCGCCGATCCACCTCCCCATTCGCTGCGCGAACAGGGAGGAGACCTCAGATCACGAAGTCATAAACGATGTCGGCGAGGGTGTGATCCATGGTTCGCGCCGGCGTCGCCCCGGTCGGGCAGTTGACCAGCCGCGCGGGAACCCCCGCCACGGTGCAGCCGGCCGGCACCGCCTTCAGCACAACCGAACCTGAGGCCACCTTGGCGTAGTCGCCGACGGTGATATTGCCCAGCACCTTGGCTCCGGCGCCCAGCAGCACGCCCTTGCCGATCTTGGGATGACGGTCGCCGCGCTCGGCCCCGGTTCCGCCGAGGGTTACGGCGTGCAGCATCGACACCTCGTCTCCGACCACCGCCGTCTCGCCGATGACGATGCCGGTGCCGTGGTCGAGGAACAGGCCCGAGCCGAGCCGCGCCGCCGGATGGATGTCGACCTGGAACAGTTCGGAAATCCGGCTCTGGAAATGGAAGGCGAGGGTCTCACGCCCCTGGTTCCAAAGCCAGTGCGACACCCGGTGCGCCTGCAGCGCCTGGAATCCCTTTAAATAGAGAAAGGGCTGCAACAGCGTCTTGATCGCCGGATCACGCTCGGACACGGCCTGCAGATCGGCCTCGGCGGCGGCGATGATGGAGGGGTCAGCCCCGAAGGCGTCGCGGCATACCTCGCGCACCGACATCGGCCCCAGTTCGCTGTCGCCGAGCTTGCGCCCGATCTGGAAGCTGAGCGCCCCGGCCAGGTCTTCATGCGACAGGATGACGGCGTTCATCTGCGACGCCAGATGCGGTTCGTCCCGCGCCGCCGCCTGGGCCGCGGCGCGCAGCTGCCGCCACGTGCCGGTGCGGTCGGTGACGATTTCGAGCTTGGGCATCGACGTCTCCTTCGTCCGTATCATACGCTCACCAGCATGGCCTTCGCCAGTTCGGGCGGCAGTTCGCCTTCCATGGCCATATGGTAGGCCCTGAGCGCCGTCGCCAGCGTGAACATGTCCCGGATCGCCCCGGTTCCGATCTCGCGCAGCAGGTCGCCGAACGGCACGCGCACCACACGGATGATCTCGGTCGGGTCCGGCGCGACCGGCACGGGTGTCAGGCGCCAGGCGATCCAGGCCATGGCCCGCTCGTCGGTGACGGAATTGCTCATCTCGGCCTTGTAGGCCGGAAGCCAGTGAGCCGCCGCCAGCCCCGCCTCCTCGGCCAGTTCGCGCCGCGCCCCCTCGATCGGGTCCTCGTCGAACGCCGCCCCGCCCTCGGGCATCTCCCATGACCAGTTCATCAGGGCGAAGCGCTGCTGACCCACCAGGGTCACCGTGCCGTCGTCATGCACCGGCAGCACCCCGACCGACAGATTGCGCGGCCGCATCACCACATAGTCGGCCTTGAACCCCGTCGGCGCCGTCGCGTCGTGGCGCGTCAGCCGCAGCCACGGGTTCTCGAAGGTCACGCTCGAACCGGCGTCCCGCCAGGGCGGCGGCCGGTCGCTTCCATCATCCCAGCGCGGCAAAGGCCGGTCGGCGTCGAAGGTCTTGTGGGAGTCGCTCATGGGCGGGGGTATGGCGCACCGGGCCTCCCGCGCCTAGGTCAGGCCCATGACCGAAGCCGATCTGGGCGCCGCCCTCCCCCTGCCCGTCCCGTCCGCCGAACTGCAGGACCGCCTCGCCCGCCGCCGCTCGGCGCCGGCCCAGTCCCTGACCGCGCCCGGTCCCTCCCGCCCGCAGATCGAACAGATCCTGACCCTCGGGGCCCGCACCCCGGACCACGGCAAACTCTTCCCCTGGCGGTTCGTGGTCCTTGGCCCGCAGAGCCGTGCTGGTCTCGCCGCCGCACTCGCCCCCCTCGCCGAACGCCAGCCCGACCCCGGCAAGGCGGCCAAGGTCCTGTCCAAACTCACAGCCCCGCCGCTGTCCGTCCTCGTGATCTCCGCCCCCGTAACCGGCCACAAGGTGCCCGTCTGGGAGCAGGAACTGTCCGCCGGCGCCGTCTGCATGAACCTCGAACACGCCGCCAACGCCTTGGGATATGCCGCCAGCTGGATCACCGACTGGTACAGCTATGACCCGGAAGCCCTCGCCCTGTTCGGCCTTGACGACGGCGAGCGCGTGGCGGGCTTCATCCACATCGGAACCGTCGCCGAGGCCCCGCTCGAACGCACCCGCCCCGATCCGGCGGTCCTGACGACCTGGCGCGACTGAGCCTCAGGCAAGCAACAGGCCGATGCTGGCCACTGTCGCCAGCGCCATCAGGGCAGTGACCAGCACCAGCAACAGAGTGAGCAGGTTTTCGGTCCGGTCGGGGCGATTGAGCATGGCGGCGATCTCCGCCCCCAGTGTCTCGCGATTCGGCCCCGCCTAGGCGTCCCAGACGCCGCCGACCATGCGCCGCGCCAGCAGCGGCTTGCCCAGCCAATAGGCCAGCTCCGCCGGCCGCGTGATGTCCCACACCGCCAGGTCGGCGGCCTTGCCCGCCTCGATCGTGCCGATCTCGTCTTCCAGCCCCAGCGCCCGCGCCGCAATCCGCGTCGCCCCCGCCAGCGCCTCTTCCGGCGTCAGCCGAAACTGCACACAGGCCAGATTGATCGCCGCCGTCATCGAGGCCAGCGGCGAGGTCCCCGGATTGCAGTCCGTCGCCACCGCCATGGCGACCCCGTGCGTGCGCAACAGCGCCACCGGCGGCGGCGTGGTCTCGCGCAGCATCAGATAGGCCCCCGGCAGCAGGACGGCGACCACGCCCGCCCCGGCCATCGCCCGCATTCCCGCTTCGCCCGTATGCTCGATGTGATCCGCCGACAGCGCGCCATATTTCGCCGCCAGGGCCGCCCCCCCGCCGTCCGACAGCTGGTCGGCGTGCAGCTTGACCGGCAGTCCCAGCGCCTTCGCCCTGTCGAACAACCGCCCCACCTCGTCGGTCGAAAAGGCGATCGGCTCGCAATAGGCGTCGACCGCGTCAACCAGCCCCTCGGCGTGCGCCGCCGGCAGGATCTGGTCCACCGCCAGATCGACGTAGCGGCCCCGGTCCGCCCGATGCTCCGGCGGCACGGCATGCAGGCCCAGATAGCTGGTCCGCACCCGCACCCCCGCCTCGCGCCCGATGCGCCGCGCCACCCGAAGCATCTTCAGTTCGCTGTCGCGATCCAGCCCATAGCCGGACTTGATCTCTACGGTCGTGACCCCCGTCACCTTCAGCCCTGCCAGCCGCGTCAGCGCCGACGCATACAGCGCATCCTCCGACGCCGCCCGCGTCGCCGCCACGCTGGAGACGATCCCGCCCCCGGCCCGCGCGATCGCCTCATAGGTCGCCCCGCCCAGCCGCTGTTCGAACTCGCCCGACCGGTCGCCGCCGAACACCAGATGGGTATGACAGTCGACCAGCCCCGGCGTGACCCAGCGCCCGTCCAGCCGGTCGGTCTGCGTCGCCCCATGCGCCGGCAGGTCGTCCCGCGCCCCGGCCCAGACGATCCGGCCGTCCCCGATCAGGATCGCGCCATCCTCGACCGCGCCGTAGGGCTCGCCGCCATCGACCATGGTGGCCAGCCGGCAGTCGGTGATCAGCCTGTCCGCGCGGATCATCGCCCCTCAAACCCCGCCAGCAGTTCGCAGAACCACCGCCCCGCCGTCAGCGAGCCGAGGTCGCCGATCTCCAGCGACGGATCGTATTCCGTCAGGTCCACCGCCCGCACCTTCGCATGGGCGCCGATGACCCGCGTCGCATCGAAGAAGTCCTGCGCCGACACCCCGCCCGGTCGGGCCCCCGGCGAGGCCGGCCACTGGCTGCGGTCGATCACATCGATGTCGAAATCGACATGGATGACCTCGCACAGCCCCGACAGCCGCTCCAACTCCTGCCCGACCACCGCGGCGAGACCCTGATCCCGACACTCCCGCGCCGTCCGCACCGAAATCCCCGCCGCCTTCGCCTTGTCATGCGCCCGACGGGTGTTGGCGAAGGGCGCCAGCCCCACCTGGCTGATCCGCGCCCCGTCCAGCCCATCCTCCAGCAGCGCCTGGACCGGATTGCCGTTGGTCAGGCCCTGATCCGTGTCCCGCAGGTCGAAATGCGCGTCCAGTGTCAGCAGGCCCACGCGGTCCAGTCCCAGCGCATGTACGCCCGGCCGGGTGATGGCGTTGTTGCCGCCGATCAGCACCGTCAGCGCCCGCGTCCGCTGCGCCGCCACCGCATCCCGCACCGGCGCGAACCCGTCCGCCGGCGACACGCCCTTCAGCGCCACATCCCCCGCGTCATGGACCCGGGTCGTCAGCTCGGCCTCCGTCTCGACGTCATAGGTCGAGAACCGCGGCAGCACCGCCCGCAAAGCCTTCGGCCCGAGGTCGCACCGACCCGGCGTCAGCGACCGCTCGTTCAGCCCCGCCCCGATCAGGGCGACGGGGGCGTCGGGGTGGTCGCCGACGAGGTCGGCGACGGAACGCCACGACAGTGCTTCGGATTCGGTCATCCGCCCACTTTGCCCCTTCTCCCCTTGCGGGAGAAGGTGGCCGAGCGCAGCGAGGTCGGATGAGGGGTCTCTGCGGCGGATGGGGGTTGGGCAGCAACGACTCTCGCCGCCCTTGCGACCCCTCATCCGTCAGCCTTCGGCTGCCACCTTCTCCCGCAAGGGGAGAAGGCGCTAGAACCGTTCCATGACGACTCAGACCCCCAACACCCGCGTCATCCGCAGCCCCCGCGGTCTCGAGATGACGGCGAAGACCTGGGCCGCCGAGGCCGCCCTGCGCATGCTGATGAACAACCTCGACCCCGAGGTAGCCGAACGCCCCGAGGACCTCGTCGTCTACGGCGGCATCGGCAAGGCCGCGCGCGACTGGCCGTCGTTCGACCGCATTGTGACCGAGCTCCGCAACCTCGAGGCCGACCAGACCCTGCTGGTCCAGTCGGGCAAGCCGGTCGGCGTCTTCCGCACCCATGCCGACGCCCCGCGCGTCCTGATCGCCAACTCCAACCTGGTGCCCAAATGGGCGACCTGGGAGCATTTCAACGAGCTCGATCGCAAGGGGCTGATGATGTACGGCCAGATGACGGCCGGCTCGTGGATCTACATCGGCACCCAAGGCATTGTTCAGGGCACCTACGAGACCTTCATGGAGGCCGGACGCCAGCACTACGGCGGCGACTGGTCGGGCAAATGGATCCTGACCGCCGGCCTCGGCGGCATGGGCGGGGCCCAGCCGCTGGCGGCGACCATGGCCGGCGCCTCCTGCCTCGCCGTGGAATGCCAGCGCAGCCGGATCGAGATGCGTCTGCGCACCCGCTACCTCGACGTCATGGCCGAAACCCTCGACGAGGCGCTGGCCCTTCTCGATCAGGCGAAATCGGACAGAAAAGCCATATCCATCGGCCTGTTGGGCAATGCGGCGGATGTTCTGCCTGAACTGGTCAAACGCGGCGTCCGCCCCGATCTGGTCACCGACCAGACCAGCGCCCACGACCTCGTCAACGGCTATCTGCCGCAGGGCTGGACCGTCGCCGAATGGGAGCACAAACGCGTCTCCGACCCCGCCGCCGTCGAGGCCGCCGCCCGCGCCGCCTGCGCCGTCCACGTCCAGGCCATGCTCGACTTCCAGTCCGCCGGAATCCCGACCACCGACTATGGCAACAACATCCGTCAGGTCGCCTTCGACGCGGGCGTGGAGAACGCCTTCGACTTCCCCGGCTTCGTCCCCGCCTATATCCGCCCGCTGTTCTGCCGCGGCATCGGCCCGTTCCGCTGGGCCGCCCTGACCGGCGATCCCGACGACATCCGCAAGACCGACGCGGCGATGAAGACCCTGTTCCCCGACAATGCCGGCCTGCACCGCTGGCTCGACATGGCCGGCGAGCGCATCGCCTTCCAGGGCCTGCCCGCCCGCATCTGCTGGATCGGCCTCGGCGACCGCCACCGCGCCGGCCTGATGTTCAACGACATGGTCGCCTCGGGCGAACTCAGCGGCCCCATCGTCATCGGCCGCGACCATCTCGACTCCGGCTCGGTCGCCAGTCCCAACCGGGAGACAGAATCAATGATTGACGGCTCGGACGCCGTGTCCGACTGGCCCCTGTTGAACGCCCTGCTGAACACAGCCTCGGGCGCCAGCTGGGTGTCGCTGCACCATGGCGGCGGCGTCGGCATGGGCTACAGCCAGCACTCCGGCGTCGTCATCGTCGCCGACGGCACGCCCGAGGCGGCCAGACGCCTCGAACGCGTCCTCTGGAACGACCCTGCCACCGGCGTCATGCGCCACGCCGACGCCGGCTATGAGATTGCCCGGGACGCCGCCCGGGAACACGGCCTCAACCTGCCGAGCCTGAGCTGATCTGAGCCCGACGCCCCCCGCCCACTGAGGACCCCGCATGGAATTCGCCGCCGTCGCCCTGCCGCTCGCCCTCGGCATCATCATGTTCGGGCTCGGCCTGGACCTGACGCCCGCCGACTTCGTCCGCGTGGCGAAACAGCCGAAGGCCGCCGCCGTCGCCCTCGCCTGCCAGCTGCTGCTGCTGCCGGCGATCTGCTTCGGCCTCGTGCTGCTGTTCCGGCTGCCGCCGATCCTGGCGGTCGGGATGATGCTGCTGGCGGCCTCGCCCGGGGGCACCACCGCCAACCTCTACAGCCATCTGTTCCGCGGCGATGTGGCGCTGAACATCTCGCTGACCGCGATCAACTCCGTCATCGCCGTCGTGACCCTGCCGATCCTCACCAACCTCGCCATCGCCTTCTTCCAGCCAGGCGACCTCAGCGTCGGCCTGCAGTTCGCCAAGACGCTGGAGGTGTTCCTGATCGTCCTCGGCCCCGTAGCCCTGGGCATGACCGTGCGGGCGCTGAAGCCCGGCTTCGCCCGGGCCATGGACAAGCCCGTCCGCATCGCCTCGGTCGCCATTCTGGTGCTGGTGATCGCCGGATCGGTGGCCAGCAGTTTCGATCTGCTGGCGGCCAATTTCCTGCTGCTGGGCGGGATATCCGCCGCCTTCTGCGTCCTCAGCCTGACGGTCGGCTATCTCGTCCCCCGCCTGCTCAGGATCGGAAAGCCCCAGGCCGTGGCCAGCGCCTTCGAGGTCGGCATTCACAACGCCACCCTCGCCATCGTCATCGCCCAGGGCGTGCTGGGCCGGCCGGACATGTCGCTGCCGGCTGCCGTCTATGGCGTGCTGATGTTCCCGATTGCGGCGCTGTTCGGCTTCTGGGTGAGCCGACGAAATCAGCGAACAGGTCTTCCCGATCCTGCGCATGGCGATAAGGGGAACAGATGACCCTCACCCTAGGCCAATCCCCCGTCACCCTCGCGCAGCTCCGCGCAGTGCTCGACGCCCCCACCAATGTCGCCCTCGCCCCCGCCGCCTGGACCGCCGTCGAGCGCGGCGCGGCCGTGGTCGCCGCCATCGTCGCCGAGGGCCGCACCGTCTATGGCGTCAACACCGGCTTCGGTCTGCTGGCCAACACCTCCATCGCCCCGGACGATCTGGAGACGCTGCAGAAGAACCTCGTCCTCAGCCACGCCTGCGGCGTCGGCGCCCTTCTGCCCGACGACGTCGTCCGCCTGTTGATGGTGCTGAAGGTCGCCAGCCTGTCGAAGGGCGCCTCGGGCATCCGCCGCGAAACGCTGGAAGCCCTGATCGCCCTGGTCAATGCCGACATCCTGCCCTGCATCCCGTCCAAGGGCTCGGTCGGCGCCTCCGGCGACCTGGCCCCGCTGGCCCATATGTCCTGCGTCCTGATCGGCGTCGGCGAAGCCCGTCATCACGGCGAGACCCTGTCCGCCGAGGCCGCCCTCGCCCGTGTCGGCCTCAAGCCGCTGGTCCTCGGTCCCAAGGAAGGCCTCGCCCTCCTCAATGGCACCCAGTGCTCGACCGCCCTCGCCCTCGCCGGCCTGTTCGCCGCCGAGGCCGCCTTCGCTGCGGGGATCGCCGCTGGCGCCCTGTCGGTCGATGCGCTCAAGGGCTCCGACGCCCCGTTCGACGCCCGCATCCACGCCCTGCGCGGCCAGCCCGGCCAGATCGCCGTCGCCGCCCGCCTGCGCGAACTGATGGCCGGCTCGGCCATCCGTGACAGCCACCGCGAGCACTGCCACAAGGTCCAGGACCCCTACTCGCTGCGCTGCCAGCCCCAGGTCATGGGCGCCGTGCTGGACGTGCTGCGCAATGCGGCCGCGACGCTGGAGCGCGAGGCCAACGCCGTCACTGACAATCCGCTCGTCTTCATCGACGAGGGAGACGTGATATCCGGTGGAAACTTCCATGCTGAACCTGTTGCTTTTGCAGCGGACATGATCGCCATGGCTCTCTGCGAGATCGGCAACATCTCCGAGCGCCGTACCGCCATCCTCGTCGATCCGAACATGAGCGAGCTCCCCGCCTTCCTCGTCAGGGAGAGCGGCCTGAACTCCGGCTTCATGATCGCCCAGGTCACCGCCGCGGCCCTCGTGGCCGAGAACCGGATGGTGGCCCATCCGTGCAGCATCGACACCGTCCCCACCTCCGCCAATCAGGAGGATCACGTCTCCATGGCCACCCACGGCGCCCGCCGCCTGCTCGACATGGCCGAGAACACTGCCGCCGTGGTCGGCATCGAACTGCTGGCCGCCGCGCAGGGGCTCGAATTCCACCGCCCCCTGACCAGCTCGCCCGATCTAGAGCGGGTCTGGGCCATCGTCCGCGAGGCGGCCGCCGCCTACGGCTCGGACCACTATTTCGCCCCCGACATCGCCCGCGCCACCGACGGCGTCCGCGCCGGCCGCTACCGCGTCTTCGCCGGGGACCTGCTGCCCTCCGCCTGAATGGAGACTCTCGCCCCTCCCATTCCGCTACTCTCGCCCCCGGAGTCCGCTACTTCCGCCCCTTCGAGAGGCGCAATCCGGGCGTCCGGAGCGCCCTGCGACCGCTTCTGACGCGCCCGCAAGCTGTAGTACCCAAACGCCCGCCGGGCCTGGGTCTTTGACATCTTCCGCCCCCCGCCGAGCCGCCTCCGAGGCCCGGCGTCCCGCCGATCGGCGGTCTCGGCCGCGACTGCGGAATTGTGCAGATATTTTTTGCAGGGAATGCGGGACTCTCGCCCCTTTTCAGTCCTGCAGCGGTGCCTTGCGCAGGGCCGTCAGATTGGCCGAGCCGGTGCAGAAACAGACCGTCCGCAGCTGGCGGATGACGATCTGGAAATGCTCGATCACGGCCTCGGTCGAGACCGTCGCAGCCGCCAGAACCCCGGCCGCCTGACCGACCATGTCGGCTCCCAGCCGGATCGCCCGGGCCGCATCGACCCCGTCGCGCACCCCGCCAGAGCCGATGATCACCGCCTTCGGACAGGCCGTGCGCACCTCGGCGATGGCCGCAGCCGTCGGAAGGCCCCAGTCCGCAAAGGCCGCCGCATGGGCCTTTTCGGCCTCGTCCTCGGCCCGCAGCCCCTCGACCGTGGCCCAGTTGGAGCCACCGGCGCCGGCCACGTCGATGGCGGCCACGCCCATGTCGATCAGCCGTCGGGCGGTGGCGGCCGAAATGCCCGCCCCGGTCTCCTTGACCACCACCGGCGCGTCCAGCGCCCTGACCAGCGACTCCAGCGCCGCGCCGACGCCCCACCAGTCGCGGTCGCCCTCCGGCTGACAGGCCTCCTGCAAGGGGTTCAGATGCACCACCAGGGCGTCGGCGGCGATCATGTCCAGCACCCGCCGCGCCTCATCGACCCCGAACCCCTGGGTCAGCTGGGCCGCGCCGATATTGGCCAGGATTGGCGTGTCCGGCGCCTTCAGCCTCAGCGCCATGTCCAGCCCCGGCGAGCTTCCCGCTTCCAGCGCCGCCCGCTGCGATCCGACCGCCAGGGCGATGCCCAGCTGTTGCGCAGCCTCGGCCAGCCGGGCGTTGATCGCCTCGGCCCGCTTCGGCCCGCCGGTCATTGCGCTGATCAGCAGCGGGGCCTTGAGCCGACGCCCCAGAAAATCGGCCCCCAGATCGATCTTGCCGTGGTCGAGGTCCGGCAGCGCCTCATGCACGAACCGCACGGCGTCGAAGCCGCTGTCGCGCCTGTGCTGCGCTTCGCCCGACAGGATCACGTCCAGATGCTGGTCCTTGCGGTTCACGATCCGGGACATCTCACCACTCCACGCATCCCGGACGAGCCTCGGCTCTCAGGGCGCCTTCTCGACGTTCAAGGCATAGGCGCCGGTCTGGCCCTGCTGGAAGGTGCCCGCCCGGAGCTCATAGGCGCCGTCGGCCGGCGCAGTCCATTCCAGCTTGGCGTGGGTGTCGGACAGGCTGTCGTCGTCCGAACCCAGCACCTCGAACGCGCCATCGTCCTGGATCCGGCCCAGCACGATGAAGCTGTCGACCTCATTGGACACCATGGTGATCAACAGCTTGTCGCCTTCCTTCAGCTCCAGCCGGTAGGCGTCGTAGAAGCTGTTGTCATCGGCGGTCGCGTCACTCTCGCTCAGGATGCCGCGCGCCGTGGCCCCGACCAGCAGACTGCCGGGTTGCGGCTGCGGCCCTCGGTCGATGAGCTCCAGGGAATACAGCCCCTTGCCGTCCGCGCCCAGCGGCAGGGCCCGCAGCACATAGTCGCCGTCCTCCGGCAGGGTGAAGTTCAGGCGTGAGTCGGTGCCCTCGCCTAGTCCGTCGTCGTCGGACGCCAGCGGTTCGAACCCGGCGCCGGCCCGGCCCAGCTGAAGATAGGTGTCGAAATCCCCGGACCGCATGATGGCCCGGATCCTCTGGCCTTCCACGCCCGAGAAGGAAAAGGCGTCGAAACCCCGGTCGTCGCCGTCTTTCGAATCGCCTTCGCCGATCTCGCCCTGGATCGTCGCGCCGAAGGCCAATGGTTCGGGCGCGCGCTCGGGTTCGATCTCGGCGATCGACAGCGAATAGGCGCCGGTGGCTTGGGAAAAGGCCCGCGCCTCGACCAGATAGGCTCCGGTTCGCGGCAGGGTGAAGGACAGGCGCGAATTGGTGCCGTCCGCGCCGTCGTCGTCCTCGGCCAGGCTGACCCCGGCCTCGTCGAACAGCTCGACATAGGTGTCGAAATCGTCCGAACTCATTTCGATCCGGACGCGCTGTCCCTCCCGACCCGAGAACCGGTAGACGTCGGCGAGCGCTCCGTCGGCGTTCTTGCCGTCTCCCTCGACCAGTTCGCCCCCGACCGTTGCGCCGATCTGGATGTCTTGCGCCGCCGCCGGTTCCGGCCCTTCGCTCAGCGCCAGCCTGTAGGCCCCCTCGCCGCCCACATTCAGCGGCGTCGCCCGGATGACATAGTCCCCCGTCGCAGGCGCGATGAAGAACAGGCGCGAGTTCAACCCGGTGTCCAGCCCATCATCATTCATGGCCAGTTCCTCGAACTCGCCGCCCTGCATACGTCCCACCCGTACGACCGGATCGAAGGCGTCTGAGATCAGATCGATGCTGAACCGGTCGCCTTCCCGGGCCCGGAAGACGAAGGCGTCATAGGCGAGGCCGTCTTCGGTCTCCGGATCACCGCCCGCCAGGGCGCCCCCGAGGCTCTGGCCGAGGCGGATCCGGGTCGGACGCGGCGGCCGGGCGGCGGGCGGGCGCTCGACAAGACTGAGCGAATAGTCGCCGCCCTCTAGACCCGAAAGCGGGCGCGCCCGCAGCACATAGGCCCCGGACGCCTCGGCCGTGAAGCGCAGCCGCGAGTCGGTTCCGTCGCCCAGACCGTCGTCGTCACTGGCCAGGGCCGTATCCTCGCCCGCACGGAAGACCTCGAGGAAGGCGTCGAACGCCTCGGACCGCATCACGGCCTCGATCCGCTGTCCGGCCCGAAGAGCCAGCCTGTAGTCGTCGTAGCGGTAGGCGTCGTCCGCCGCGACGGCGTCCCCGTCCGCGATCTGTCCCTCGACGCTTGCGCCGACAGAAAGCGACGGCGAGGACTGCGCCAGGGCCGGTGCCGCGAGCGACAGCGCCAGCAGGCTGACGGCGGCGAGTATCGTCTGACGGCGCATGGTAGTCCCCCTGATTGCAACGCTGATCATAGACGCCGAACACCGCCCTCTGTAAATCGCAGCCACCGCAAGATTCCCCACAACCGGAGCCGAATTTCATGACGGCCGACCCTGCCCGCGCGACCCTGATCGACGGCAAGGCCTTCGCGGCCGGCCTGGTGGACCGCGTCGCGGCCGCGGCGGCCCGGCTGGAAGCCCGCCATGGCGTCCGACCCGGCCTGGCGGTGGTCATCGTCGGCGACGATCCGGCCAGCCAGGTCTATGTCCGCAACAAGGGCGAAACCACTGCACGCGCCGGCATGCGCTCTGACACGCACCGCCTGGCGGATACGACCTCCCAGGCGGACCTGCTGGCCTTGATCACAGCCCTGAACGCCGACGCGGGCATTCATGGCATCCTCGTCCAGCTCCCGCTGCCCGGCCATATCGACGCGGCGGCCATCATCGGCGCGATCGATCCGGACAAGGATGTGGACGGCTTCCACGTCGTCAACGCCGGACGCCTCGCGGTCGGCCTGCCCGGCCTTGTGCCCTGCACGCCGCTGGGCTGTCTGATGCTGTTGAAGGCCGAGCTGGGCGACCTGACGGGGCTCAACGCCGTCATCGTCGGCCGCTCCAACATCGTCGGCAAGCCGATGGCGCAACTATTGCTGGCCGAGAGTTGCACCGTGACCATCGCCCATTCCCGCACCCGCGATCTCCCCGCCCTCTGCCGCACGGCCGACATCCTGGTCGCCGCCGTCGGCCGGTCCGAAATGGTCCGCGGCGACTGGATCAAACCCGGCGCCGCGGTCATCGACGTCGGCATCAACCGGGTTGCGTCGCGCGATCCGGTCAGGGCGGCCGAGGGCAAGACCCGTCTCGTGGGCGACGTCGCCTTCGATGAGGCCGCAGCCGTCGCCGGCCGGATCACACCTGTGCCAGGCGGCGTTGGCCCGATGACCATCGCCTGCCTGCTGGCCAACACCTACACGGCCGCCTGTCGCGGCGCGGGGGTGGACCCGGAGCCGCTGGACGCTTGAACCGTCGCCGTTGAAGCACGATACTGCGACTGTTGGCTGTCAGGAGTCGTCCATGATCCGGTTCTCACCCCGTGTTTCGGCCCTCGCGGCCGTCGTGATCCTGACGCCCGCCATGGCGGGCTGCGGGATCAACGCCATTCCGACCAAGGAAGAGGCGGCCAAGGCGCGCTGGGCCGATGTCCAGTCGCAGTACCAGCGCCGCGCTGATCTCGTGCCCAATCTGGTGGCGACCGTCCAGGGCGCAGCCATCGCTGAACGGACGACCCTGACCCAGGTCATTGAGGCCCGGGCCCAGGCGACCGGCGTGACCGTCACCCCCGAGACGCTGAACGACCCGGCCGCCTTCCAGCGCTATCAGGCCGCCCAGGGGCAATTGTCGCAGGCGCTGTCACGGTTGCTGCTGGTTGTGGAACGCTATCCCGACATCAAGTCGAACCAGAATTTCATCGCCCTGCAGTCGCAGTTGGAGGGCACGGAGAACCGCATCGCGATTGCGCGGCGCGACTACAATGAAGCCGTGCGGGACTACAACACCTCGCTGAGGACCTTCCCGACGGTGATCTGGGCCAACACCATCCACGGCGGCTCGGAGCCGATGCAGCTCTTCTCCGCCACCGAGGCCGCGCAGACGGCGCCCGGAGTGAATTTCGACGCCCTGAACCCGGCGACCCAGCCCGGCGGCGCGGCGCCGGCCGTCGTGCCGGGTGCGGCCCCGCCCTCGGTCCCGGCGGCGCAGTGAACCTCGCGCGCCGGACGCCCGCCGCGGCCGGGGTCCTGGCCCTTCTGACGAGCCTGCTGGCGGCAGCATGGCTGATGGCGGCGTCTCCGGCGGAGGCTCAGACCGGACCCACCTTTCCGGCCCTGAGCGGACGGGTCGTCGACGACGGCGACCTGATCTCCGCCGCCAAGGAGGCCGAGCTCACGGCACGGCTGGAAGCGCTGGAACGGGACACCACCGACCAGCTCGTGGTCGTGACGGTCGCCGATCTGCAGGGCTATGAGATCGAGGAGTACGGCTATCGTCTCGGCCGCGCCTGGGGCATCGGCCAGGCCGAAATGAACAATGGCGTCCTGCTGATTGTCGCGCCAAGGGAACGCAAGGTGCGGATCGAGGTCGGCTATGGCCTCGAACCCGTCCTGACCGACGCCCTGTCCGCCCTCATCATCCAGAACGAAGTCCTGCCCGCCTTTCGGGAAGGCTATTTCGAGCGGGGTATTGAACAGGGCGTGGCCGCCATAGACGGGCAGCTGAGGCTGGACCCGGCAGAGGCCGAGGCCCGCGCCGCGGCAGCGGAGCGGCCCTCTTCGGGCGCGCCGCTCGGGGTCGCCGCAGTCATCGGCGTGATCTTCCTCCTCATGATTCTTGGCCTGATCGGCGGAGCCGGAGGCCGAGGCCGCCGCCGGCGGGGGAGCGGCGTCGGCCCGGTACTGCTGTGGGCCGCCTCCGAGGCGCTGAGAGGCAGCGGCCGCGGCGGCAGTGGCGGTTTCGGCGGCGGCGGATTCGGCGGCGGGGGCGGTGGGTTCGGCGGCGGGGGAGCCTCGGGCGGATGGTGATCAGGGTGACATCTGAAGCCCAGGCGCGCATCGCCGCAGCGATTGCGGCGGCCGAGACCCGGACCTCGGGCGAGATTTTCTGCGTCCTTGCGCGGGAGGTCTCTTCCTATCGCGACATCTCGCTCGGCTGGGCCGCCGGGGCGGCCATGCTGCTCCCGCTGGGCCTGATCCCGCTCGGCTTTGACCCGGCCTGGATTCCCGGTCTGGGCCACGGCTGGCAGGCCGCTCATCTCTCGTCCGCCGACGTGATCGTCGGACAGTCCCTGGCCGCCTATGTCCTGGTCCAGGCTGCGGTGTTCCTGACGGTCCTGCTGCTGACCTCGATCCCGGCGGTCCGGCGCTGGGTCACGCCGCGCGCCATCCGCCGCGCCCGGGTGCGCCGGGCGGCGGTTGAACAATACCTTGCGCACGGCCTGCATGTGACCGCCGCGCGGACCGGCGTATTGATCTTCGCCGCCCTGTCGGACCATCAGGTCGAGGTCGTCGCCGACGAAGGCATCCACGCACGGGTCGACCAGGCTGTCTGGGCCGACGCGGCAGCGGCACTGGCGGATGGGATGAAGCGCGGGAACGCCGCCGGCGGCTTCGAAGCCGCGATCGGATTGTGCGGCGCCGTTCTGGCCGAGCATTTCCCGCCAGGCGCCGAAAATCCCAACGAGCTCGCCGACCGACTGGTCTTGATCTGACCCCGGGTCATCGCCCGACGCTCTGGCGCCGCATTTCTCATGGTATTGGCCTGACGGCCCCCCGCCCGCTTTCAGGACGTCATGCCCCGCCTGTTGACCTATAATGTTCACCGTTGCGTCGGCGTCGATCGCAAGCTTGATGTAGCCCGGATCGTGGGTGTGATCGCGGAGTTCGAGCCCGATATCGTCTGCTTGCAGGAGCTCGACGTCGGTCGGGCCAGGACCGGCTTCGTCGACCAGGCCCAGTCGATCGCTGACGGCCTTGCCATGACCGTTCATTTCCACGCCGCCATGCTGGTGGAGGCGGAGAAGTACGGGGACGCGATCCTGACCCACCGACCGGAGCGGCTGATCAAGTCCGGACCGCTGCCCTCGGTCCGGGGCGTGCCCGGTCTCGAGCCACGCGGCGCCCTCTGGGTGGAAATCGATTGTGACGGCGTCGCTCTGAACGTCTTCAACACCCACCTTGGCCTCATCCCACGCGAGCAAAGACTGCAGGCCGCCGCCCTTGTTGGTCCCCAGTGGCTGGGTCATCCCGACTGCATGGGCCCCACCCTGCTGACCGGAGATTTCAACGCCACCTCAATCACTCGCCCCTACCAGACGCTCACCCGCCGGCTGGCCGACTGCCAGCGCACGCTTGGGCTAAGGCCCTCGGTCAAAACCTTCCCGTCCAGCTTCCCTGCGATCCGCATCGACCACTGCTTCACCAGCCCCGAAGTCCTGGTGACCGGCGTTACGGCCCCGTTCTCGCCGCTGGCCCGGATGGCGTCCGACCACCTGCCTCTGATCATCGATTTCGAGATCCGGTCGCTCTAGGGATTTGGGAGGGAGCGCTGCGAAGGCGTCCTGCGCTTCCACGGGCGGAAGGCGTCGCGCGTCGATCTCGGATCCCCCAGTTGCAGCTCGGCGATTAGCCGCTCCACCCGCGACGGAGGCTGGGCGCCCAACAGGTCCATGCGGCCCGTGTCAAAGCGCAGAATGGCCTCGCCCACGCTTCCGGTGACGGCTTCAACCGAGCCAAAGGCCTCGCCATCGACCCCGATCCAGTGGCCGATAGTGCGATGACGGAAGCGCCGGATCGCGTCGCGGCCAGCCGCATCGGTCGGCTCCGCAGCGACGTCGCACTCCGTGTCGAAGCCGAAGGAGCGGTTGTTCAGATTGGTCGAACCGATCCGCAGCACGGCGTCGTCATAGATCGACACCTTGGCGTGAACGATGATCCGTTCGCCGTCCCGGGTGTGGGGGGTGAAGGCGAAGAAGCGGTTGTGGACATCGGCCTGCTCCAGCCGGAACAGGACTTCGGATCGGGCCGTGTCCATGGTTATGCGGTCAAACCAGCTGGGACTGGTTCCGGTCGAAACCAGCACCACCTCCGGACCGTCGGCCTCGGCGAGCCGTTCCGCGAGTGCCGCGGCGATGACCGGAGAGGTGAAATACTGATTCTCAAAATAGATCAGACGCTTCGCCCGGTGAATGGCGTCGAGATGGAGGGTCTCGTTCTCCCGCACCTCGGACCGGCCGCGGGTCGAGGGCTCGGTGCGGACAATCGCGACCGGTGTATCCTCGAGATCGACCCTGACACCATCGGGCCAGGGATCGCTTTCGACCGGGTCCGCAAGGGTCCGCTCCCCCGTAGCGCGGAACCAGCGTTCCCGCGCCAGATCGCCGAGCGCCCGGGCAGCCGGCCCGTCCACCAGCGCCATCACCTCGTGGCGGGGCGGCGGGATAAGGCCGGACGGCTGACAGCGGCGCGGGTCTCCATCGAGATGTTCTTCCGTGTCCCAGCGATCGGTCGCAATATCGCCCCCTCCGCAAAAGGCCACGGCGTCGTCGATGATAACGACCTTCTGGTGGTGGCAGGCGCCGAACACAGGCGGAGGATCCAGCCGGAACTCCACCAGCCGCTTGCGGAACCAGACTTGCGCCTTGTGTGGGTAGAAGCCCTGCGACGCCGCGATCAGCAGCGGCGACTTCCAGATCAGCAGGCGGACGTCGAGATCGGGGTTCGCCTTCACAAGCATGCGCAGCTGATGCCCGACCTGGGCCTGGTGATCATCGTGGGCAGTCTCGGGATCCAGGCGCGTTCGCGGGTCGAATTGCCAACCGAGGATGACGATCGAGCGTTGGGCCTTGGCCAGGGCCGAGCGGAGAGCGTCGAAATAGGCGGCATTCTCCATCAGCACGGCGAACCGATGCGCGGTTTCGACCCGCCAACAATTGCGGCCCGGCGCCATCAGGCTCTGAGTTTCGTATTCCCCCAAGTCTGTCATGGCGCTGGTTTGGCCGATTCGCGTGACGGCGATGTGCGCCCAAGCTCTACAGGACGCATACCGCCCACTTCCGTTCCATGGAGGACCGTACCCCGTCAATGGTGACGCTTTGTTCATATCGCCCGCATTGTCCGACCGCGGTTTCGCAGGCATAACAGCAGCCGGCAGTCGAACAGGGGAGATCGGCGATGCAGGCGCTGATCGAGTTCATCGCAGGATTTGTCGCCATGCTGGCGGCGGCGGCCCTGTCGCAATTCGGCGTAGACCTTGATCCACGTCAGACGCCCCAGCGGGAAATCCATCGGGTCCCTGACTGTGGCGACGGACCAGCGGCGGCCGTCTTCGCCGCTTCAGCCGAGCGCAAGCAAGACTGCTGATCCCCCGGAAGCCACCACTGGATTTGTCTCTGCTCGCCTTTGCGCGCCGCGATTGACTCGCTAGGGTCGAAAGGTCCTTTCGCGCGTCGGTCGCCGGCGCCGCTCTGTGACGAGATCACCGCTTCATGAAATCACCCCGTTCCCGCGCGCCCCTGAACCTGACCGACCCGGCACCGGAGACGGCGCTGCCGGTCGCCGATCCCGCTACAGATAGCCTCGGGACGTCGGCCCAGACCGCGGCCGGCGAACGGCCGATGTCCGAGCGCCGCCGGCGGCGGCTGGCGGAGGAACAGCGGCGGGCCGAGGAGCGGGCCTCGGCCGAGGTCGAGCGGATCGCCACACCGGAGCCGGCAGCTCCTGAGTTCATCACCCCCGATCTGGCTGTGTCAGCGGAATCGCCACCAGTGGCCTATGAGGAACCGTCCCCACCGGTCCCTGTCCGTCGGCCTGAAACACTGCCGTCTTCAGGGCGCCATGCCTATCTGACGGCCGGTGTCGCTTCGGCCCTGTGGATCGGCGGGGTC
>Ga0207951_100506_pt1 | contig 19046 bp, 17 predicted proteins | sample Subbio12Aug_8Bad_FD_184830 | JGI IMG/M metagenome (GOLD analysis project Ga0207951, IMG submission 184830) | Serpentinite rock and fluid subsurface biosphere microbial communities from McLaughlin Reserve, California, USA - CR12Aug_8Bad (SPAdes) | ecosystem: Environmental > Terrestrial > Deep... | reverse complement strand
CGGGTCACTTGATGCGCTGATTGCCTATGTTGTGGATCATTTTGCCCACGAAGAACGAGAGATGTTGGCAAAAGGATTCGCCGGTTACGATGTTCACAAGGCAGAGCACGATGCGCTGGTTGGCATTTGCGCCGATTTGCAGAAAAAATTTCATGCCGGGGAAGCCGACGTGACTGATGATGTCGGTCAGATGGTGAAAGGCTGGCTGGATAGTCACATACCCAAGTTCGACAAAGGCTATTCCGCAGCGCTGAAGTAAGTTTGATATGGAATGACAAGGCCTGCGGGCGTCATTGCTCGCGGGCTTTTTTATGGCTGGATTTTACGGTCGGGAAAAGCTCTTGTGGTTTGGCCAGGATTGATAGGTTAGAATTACTAGGTTAATTGCCACACTTGGTTGGTAAGCAAAAGGACATGTTGGTTGCTTTATTGCAGGCCACAAACACAAAAACTAAAGCGCATACAAGTTTACAAACACAATCGGGAGGCTGCTCCGTGAAGAAAACAAAGCAATTGCTCGCGTGTTCGGTTCTACTGGCCTCTGGCCTAGAATCTGCCCACGCGGACTACACACTCAACCTGGTCAAAGGGGTGACACAGCTTAGCCACAGGCTGTATGACTTGCACATGCTCATCCTGTGGGTTTGTGTGGCCATTGGTGTCGGCGTGTTTGGCACGATGTTTTACTCAATCTATCACCACCGCAAATCCAAAGGCCATCAGGCAGCACAATTTCACGAAAGTACCACGGTCGAGATTATCTGGACCATCATTCCCACACTGATTCTGATCGGCATGGCCGTGCCCGCAACCTACGCGGTCATGGATATCGACAAGGTCGAAGAGTCCGAAATGTCCATCAAGGTTACCGGTAAACAGTGGTATTGGGATTACGAATACCTCGATAACGGCATTCATTTCGAAAGCCATCTTGATGAAGCCAGTGAAAAGACGCATCGGGTAAGCACCATGGATCCGCGTTCAGTGCCCAATTACCTGTTGAACGTCGATAAGCCGCTGGTCATTCCGACCAAAACCAAAATTCGTTTTCTGTTCACATCGTCGGACGTCATCCACTCATGGTGGGTGCCTGACTTGGGCTGGAAGAAAGACGCCAACCCTGGTTTCGTCAACGAAGCCTGGACCTATGTCGAAAAACCCGGCACCTATCGAGGTCAATGTACCGAACTCTGCGGTCGCGACCATGGCTTCATGCCTGTCGTCGTCATTGCCATGGAACAGGAACAATACGATGCCTGGGTTAAAACCACGCTCGAAAAACAAAGCCAAGGGCCTGATTTGAGCAAGCAAAGCCGCGCCTCATTGCTGGCGAAAGGCGAATCGGTCTATCTGAAAAACTGCGTTGCATGTCATCAGATTGATGGTAAAGGCATCAGCGGCTGGTATCCGGCGCTGCGCGATAGTGGCAAAGTCATCGGCAATGTCGATCAACTGATAGGCTTTGTCCAGGCTGGTACCAGCAAAATGCCCGCATTCAAAAAATTGCCTGCCAATGAGCTTGCGGAACTGGTTACCTACATAAGGAATTCAGCGGACATCGGCAACAATGTCAACGATGAGTTTCAGCCCTGCCAGGCACTGACGCTTGATGATTTGGATGAGTTGTTCCCGGATAACGATGATGCCGGTCAGCAGTGCAAAGAACACGGCGAGGTCAAACCGACCGCCAAAACCGCCAGTGCAGCGGCAGGGTCTTGATGCGATCTGTCGTCGGATGAACACAGTTTCCACTTTTTGTTGAGGTATTTAGTATGTCTGCTGTCGTAGCTGAGCACGATGATCATCACGATCATCACGATCATGGCCCGGAAAAGGGCATTCTAAGGTGGGTGTTTACCACCAATCATAAGGACATCGGCACCTTGTATCTGGTGTTTGCGCTGGTGATGTTCTTCGTGGGTGGCACCATGGCGTTGATTATTCGCGCGGAGCTTTTCGAACCGGGCTTGCAATTCGTCGATCCCAATTTTTTCAATTCGATGACCACCATGCATGCGCTGGTAATGGTATTCGGCGCCGTCATGCCCGCGTTTGTGGGTTTGGCCAACTGGATGATTCCGATGATGGTTGGTGCGCCTGATATGGCATTGCCGCGCATGAACAACATGAGCTTCTGGATGCTGGTTGCCGGTGTTTTATTGCTGGCCAGCACCTTGTTCATGGAGGGCGGTGCGCCCGCGTCAGGTTGGACACTGTATCCACCGCTGGTGTTACAAACCGGTAAAGCCTTTCCATTTGCCATTTTTTCGGTGCACTTGTTGGGTGTCTCGTCCATCATGGGAGCTATCAACGTCATTGCAACCATTTTTAACATGCGCGCACCCGGAATGACGCTGATGAAAATGCCGCTGTTCGTCTGGACCTGGTTGATAACAGCCTTTTTGTTGATTGCGATCATGCCGGTATTCGCAGGTGCGGTTACCATGTTACTGACCGACAAGTTCTTCGCAACCAGCTTTTTCGATGCCGCAGGTGGCGGTGATCCGGTTCTGTATCAGCACATCTTCTGGTTCTTCGGTCATCCGGAAGTCTACGTGATGATACTGCCAACCTTTGGCGTGGCTTCGACCATCATTCCGGTGTTTGCGCGCAAACCGCTGTTCGGTTATGCCTCTATGGTCTACGCGACCGGTGCGATTGCGTTTTTGTCATTCATAGTCTGGGCACACCACATGTTCACCGTGGGTTTGCCGATTGCCGGTGAACTGTACTTCATGTATGCCACCATGCTGATTGCCATTCCAACTGGGGTGAAGGTGTTCAACTGGACAGCTACGATGTGGAAGGGTGCGATGACATTTGAAACCCCGATGCTGTTCTCGATTGCCTTCGTTGTGTTGTTCACCATGGGCGGCTTCACCGGTTTGATGATGTCGGTTGCTCCGGTTGACTTTCAATACCACGATACCTATTTCATCGTTGCCCATTTTCACTACACCCTGGTGCCCGCTTCAATCTTCATCCTGATGGCGGCTGGCTACTACTGGCTGCCGAAATGGACGGGGAATATGTACAACGAGAAAATCGGTCAACTGCATTTCTGGTTGTCGGCTATATCTGTCAACATCCTGTTCTTCCCGCAGCATTTCCTGGGTCTGGCCGGTATGCCGCGCCGGATTCCTGACTATGCCATTCAATTTGCCGACTGGAACATGGTGTCAAGTGTGGGTGCGTTCATCTACGGTTTCAGTCAATTGTTATTCGTTTACATCGTGATCGATACCATTCGTGGCGGTACTGGCAAGGTGACGGCCGAGGTTTGGGAAGATGCGGCCAAGCATGGCCTGGAATGGACTGTGCCTTCACCTGCGCCGTATCACACGTTTTCGACACCGCCAACGATCATTCCGACCGAGCACATCGTCGACCATTAACGATAAGCCTGCCATTGCTGTCGAGTGGCAGGCGCCAAGGCAAACCGAATGGATACCAGGAAGAAAAACATACTGACTGCGGTGATACTGATCGTTGTGGCTTTCACAATCTATGTGTTTGCGGTCATGAAGGCGATGTCGCAATGACTGATGAACGTCAACAGAAAAACAGCAAACTGGCCGTCAAACTGGTGGTTGTTGCACTGTTGATGTTCGGATTCGGCTATGCCTTGGTGCCGCTATACAACGTGCTATGTGATCTGGCTGGACAAAACACTAGAGTAGACTCGGTGGCAAAAACCGAAACATCGTTCACAGTGGATGCTTCGCGAGAGGTGAGTGTCGAGTTACTAACCGCGCTCAACAAATCGATACCGCTGGAGTTCAAGGTAGAAACGCCTATCGTCAAACTGCATCCCGGCGAATATCGAACGGTCAAATTTTTTGCAAAGAATATTTCGAAAGATCGCCTGAAAGCACGCGCTGTGGCGACGTTTTCGCCTGGGCTGGTCAAGGATTTCGTGATCAAGACCATTTGTTTTTGCGAACTGGAACAGATATTCGAGCCAAACGAAACTAAAGACATGTCGGTTCGTTTCGTAGTTGATCCGGCGTTACCGGAAAAATACAAAACCATTACGCTGTCGTACACATTTTTTGATATTACTCAGACTGAAACTCAATGAAAGGGGAAGGTTATGTCTACTAACGAAGGTTACTATATTCCGCACAAAGCGGTTTGGCCGGTCATGGCAACAGCCGGATTGATGACCATGCTTGCCGGATTTGCCAACTACCTCAACGGATCATCGGCTGGCTCAAGCGTCATGCTATTTGGCTTGGTGGTATTTTTAATCATGTTGGGTTTCTGGTTCGCCTTGCAATCCACTGAAAGCGAGTCAGGCATGTATAACCATGGCGTCGGTATCTCCTACCGCATGGGCATGATGTGGTTTATTTTCTCCGAGGTGATGTTTTTTGCCGTGTTCTTTGGCGCGCTTTGGTTCACGCGCAATCTGTCCGTGCCCTGGCTGGGCGCTGTCGATGGGGCATTCGACAGCGGCCCCGGTCGTGCAACCTTCACCCTGTGGCCGGATTACAGCGCGACATGGCCGACCAACGGCCCTGGCAATGTCGGCGGCCATTTCGAACCGATGGGCGCATTCGGTTTGCCGTTTCTGAATACACTCATTCTGTTGACTAGCGGTGTGACATGCACATGGGCACATCATGGTCTGCTGGCAAAAAATCGTGGTCAACTGATTAAAGGTCTTATCGCGACAGTGGCTTTGGGCTTCCTGTTTGTTGCATTTCAGGCCATCGAATATCATGAAGCCTACACCGAAATGGGCCTGACTCTGGGTTCTGGTATTTATGGCTCGACATTCTTCATGCTGACCGGCTTCCATGGCCTTCACGTCTGCGTGGGTGCGATCATGTTGTCGGTGGTTCTGTTCAGAAGCTGGAAAGGCCATTTCAAACCGGAAAATCATTTCGCATTTGAAGCAGCGGCATGGTATTGGCACTTCGTCGACGTAGTCTGGCTGGGCTTGTTCGTGTTTGTTTACATCATGTAATTCCCTCCTGCAACCCAGAACAAAAAGCGCGACTCTTTTTAGAGGACGCGCTTTTTTTTGTCAGTTTGACGGTATTCAGGCTGGGTTTATTTTCCCCTTCGACCTCAGCCGACGGCTGGTACCTAGATTACTCAGGATTGAGGAGGGTTTTTAAGATGCCAAAGGAACGGCTATTCAGTCTTGTTGGATGTGTTTCTGGAAGGGGCACGGGTTTCCGTGGGAAGGTTCTGCTAAGCGAGTAGCGAGCCTTCGAAAACCAGGTCGCATTCCCACACAGGCGTGCGGAAATGCGATTTTCGAAGATATACGTAAGATTTTTATTCGACGTCTTTCATACTCAATCTTACACGGCCCTGGCGGTCGATCTCCAACACCTTGACGCGCACGATGTCGCCTTCGGTCAATTTATCGCTGACTTTTTCCACACGCTCGTCAGAGATTTGCGAGATGTGCACCAAACCGTCTTTGCCGGGCAGAATGGTAACGAAAGCACCGAAGTCCATCAGGCGGGCGACTTTGCCTTCGTAGGTTTTACCGACTTCGACTTCGGCAGTGATTTCTTCGATCATGCGGCGAGCTTCTTCGCCAGCCGCTTTGTCGACAGAGGCAATGTTGACCACGCCGTCGTCTGTCAAATCGATGCTGGTGCCGGTTTGTTCGGTGATAGCTCGGATGGTGACGCCGCCTTTGCCAATGACTTCGCGGATTTTGCTGGGGTCGATTTTGAACGAGATGATGCGTGGCGCGAAGTCGGACATCTGTTCCCGCGAGCTGGACAAGGCCTTGTTCATCTCGCCCAGAATGTGTAAACGCCCTTGTTTAGCCTGGTCGAGCGCGACTTTCATGATGTCGGGCGTGATGCCGTCGATCTTGATGTCCATTTGCAAGGCGGTGATGCCATTTTCGGAACCGGCAACCTTGAAATCCATATCGCCTAGATGGTCTTCATCACCCAGGATGTCGGACAGGACGGCAAATTCGTCGCCCTCTTTAATCAAGCCCATGGCAATGCCGGCAACCGGTGCTTTCAACGGTACGCCAGCGTCCATCAATGCCAGGCTGCTGCCACAGACCGATGCCATCGAGCTGGAGCCATTGGACTCGGTGATTTCCGATACCACACGAATGACGTAGGGGAATTCGCTGATGTTGGGTGTTACGGCCTGGATGCCACGTTTGGCCAAGCGCCCGTGGCCGATTTCGCGGCGTTTAGGCGAGCCGGTACGTCCGGTTTCACCGACGCTGAATGGTGGGAAGTTGTAGTGGAACAGGAAGGTGTCTTTGTATTCGCCTGCCAGCGCGTCGATGATTTGCGCATCGCGCTCGGTGCCCAGTGTGGCAACGACCAAGGCTTGGGTTTCACCACGGGTGAACAGGGCCGAGCCGTGCGTTCTGGGCAGTACACCCGTGCGGATGTTGATCGGGCGCACGGTGGTCAAGTCGCGACCGTCGATACGTATGCGATCGTTGAGGATCGCACCACGGACGATGTTGTATTCCAGGGTTTCGATGAGGTTGCGGACATCACCCGCACTGTGTTGGTCATCAGCAGTCAGTTTTTCCACGACAGCGCGACGGATCGCACTCAGAGTATCCTGTCTGACCCGTTTTTCGGCGACTTGATACGCCGCTTTGATTTGACCTTCAGCCTCGGCGACGACGGCAGCTTTCAAGGTTTCGTTGTCGGCAGGTGGTGTCCAGGCTATAGGCGGCGTAGCGACTTCGGCAGCGAATGCATTGATGGCATTAATCGCGACCTGCATGTGCTCGTGGCCGAACAATACGGCGCCCAGCATGACATCTTCCGATAGCAGTTTGGCTTCCGACTCGACCATCAGTACCGCTTTCTGGGTGCCTGCAACGGCTAGGCGCAAATCCGATTCCTTTAACTGGGGCAGGGTAGGGTTCAGTACGTACTGACCATCGATGTAACCTACACAGGCGGCGCCCAATGGCCCGTTGAATGGCAGGCCGGAAATTGCCAGTGCGGCAGATGCGCCAATGATGGCGGGCACTTCGGTATCAATGTCCGGGTTCAACGACAAAACCGTGGCAATGATCTGGACTTCGTGGGTGTAGCCTTCAGGAAACAGTGGCCGGATGGGGCGGTCGATCAGGCGTGAGATCAGGGTTTCGTTTTCGCTCGGGCGGCCTTCGCGTTTGAAAAAACCGCCAGGGATTTTGCCCGCAGCAAAGGCTTTTTCCTGGTAGTCCACCGTCAACGGAAAAAAGTCGCCACCGCTGCTTTCTTTTTTGCCGACGACAGTGACCAGCAATGACGTGCCTTCGATGTCGATCATGACCGCGCCATTGGCCTGGCGGGCAATTTCGCCGGTTTCTAATGTGACGAGACGATCGCCGTACTGAAATTGTTTCCTAATAGGATTCACTATGAGGTTCCTTTGGGTTTACTTGGGTTGTTTTGAAAATTTGCCCTAAAGCAGAAACGGCACATTTCGTGCCGTTTCCAAAAGCCGACTACTTGCGAATGCCTAGGCGGTCGATCAGGGTGCGATAACGCGCAATGTCTTTGCCTTTCAGATAATCAAGCAGTTTTCGGCGTTGATTGACCATGCGCAACAAACCGCGACGCGAATGATTGTCTTTTTTGTGGGCTGCGAAGTGAGGCGTCAGTTGATTGATGTTGGCAGTCAACAAAGCGACTTGAACTTCGGTGGAGCCGGTGTCTGAATCGGACAAACGGTATTCTTCGACGATGGTTTGTTTTTGTGCTGGAGTTAAAGCCATTTTTTAATCCCTATGGATGGAATGGATGAATAAAAATAAAGCCATCGTGATGATGGCCGTTGTACAACGCTGCCGCTATAGGGTGCAGGAGCGTATGTTGCTCAAGAACATGTTTTAAAAGCTGCTACGCAGCCGATTGCTGCGTTGCTCGAAATCCTCATGTACGTTCGTACACTCCGGTTTCTGCGCTCCGTGCGCCTTGCACTCGAACCGCACGCAACGCTTTTAAAACACGTTATTACTCTGACGATGCGTCATCCGCAGCCTTCAGGTTGAATAGTTTTTTCGGTGCCAGTTTACCATTTAACGATAGCTCACCCAACCCTAAAAAATGTTGGTGGCAGTAAATGCGAACCCGGCCCGTACCCGAAGCCTCGATCATAACCTGCTGACCTTGCTGGATTTTTAGTGCATCGCCGTTTCTGACTTCGACGGCTGGCAGGTCGGCCAGTGGTGTATCGACGGCTATCATGAGTGCCAGGCGTTGCGCGTCACTCATGGCCTTTAACTGCTCCATTGTATGGGCGTGTTCGATGCTGAACAGACCCGCGCTAATCCGTCGTAAGGCGGTCACGGTGGCGCAGCTTCCCAGTGCATGACCGATGTCTTCCGCCAGGGAGCGAATGTAGGTGCCTTTCGAGCAGGCAACGTCCAGAGTAATGTCTGCACCGGAAAATCCAAGTAATTCGATGTGGTCGATTCTGACCTGACGTGCAGCGCGGTCTATGGTTTTGCCTTCGCGAGCCAGTTCATACAGTTTACGGCCCTGAAATTTCAGTGCCGAATACATTGGCGGCACCTGCAAAATGTCTCCCGTGAACTGTGACAGACAGTGTTGCAGGCTTGCCTGGTCGAATTCGGGAACCATCATGGTCTTGATGACCTGGCCCTCGGCGTCACCGGTATCGGTCATGATGCCCAGACGAAATGTTACCTGGTAACGCTTGTCGTCATCCAGCATCAGGCCTGACACTTTGGTTGCTTCGCCGAAACATAGAGGCAAAAGGCCGGTTGCCAAGGGATCAAGCGCACCGGTGTGACCAGCCTTGTTGGCATTGAACAGGCGGCGTACTGCCTGCAAGGCCTGATTGGACGAAACGCCCTGGCCTTTATCGAGCAGCACGATGCCATCCACATCGCGCCCTGACTTAGATTTTGCCATCAATTGCTACCATCAATCGTCCTGTTGGGTTTTGTGGATGTCTTGCAACAAGGCTTCGACCCGCATACCGTTATCCAGGGAATGGTCGTACAGAAAATGCAGTTCCGAAATATGGCGCAAACGCATGCGTTTGGCGAGTTCGTGGCGAATGAAAGGCGCCATGTCGTTCAATATGCCGACATGGGCCTGTTTGCTGGCATCGTCGCCGTTCAGCACGGTGAAATAGACTTTGGCGATGGCGAGATCGCGCGTCAGCTCGACGTCGTTGATGGTCACGAAGCCCAGACGGGCATCGTGAACGTCGCGTTGCAGAATGGCGGCCAACTCCTTTTGCATTTCCGACGCCACGCGCTGGCTACGCCCGAACTCACGCGCCATGGTCAGATTTCCCGCTTGACTTCGATGCGTTCGAAGACTTCGATCTGGTCACCGGTCTTGACGTCGTTGTAGTTCTTGACGCCGATGCCGCACTCCATACCCATCTTGACTTCGTTGACATCATCTTTGAAGCGGCGCAGCGATTCGAGCTGACCTTCAAAAATGACGACGTTGTTACGCAGCACACGAATGGGCAGGTTGCGCTTGACGAAGCCGTCGATGACCATACAACCGGCGATGGCGCCGAACTTCGGTGAACGGAACACATCGCGCACCTCGGCCAGACCGACGATTTTTTCCTGGATGTCGGGAGCCAGCATGCCGCTGATCGCGCGTTTCACCTCATCGATGGCCTCGTAAATGATGCTGTAGTAGTGCAGGTCGATGTCTTTTTCTTCGATCAGCTTGCGGGCGACCGCATCGGCGCGGACGTTGAAGCCGATCAGAATCGCGCTGGATGCCAGCGCCAGGTTGGCATCGCCTTCGTTGATGCCGCCGACACCACCGTAAATACATTTGACCTGAACTTCGTCGGTCGACAGGTTCACCAGCGATTCGCGCAGGGCTTCGAGGCTGCCTTGTACGTCGGTTTTGATGACGACATTCAATGTCGAGGTTTCACCGGCTGTCATGCGTGAGAACACATCGTCCAGTTTCGATGCACCCATGGCAGCATGACGGCTGGATTTTTTGCGATCCTCACGGTGGGCCGCCAGTTCACGGGCCACGCGCTCGTTTTGTACGACGAGGAATTCGTCACCCGCATTCGGTGTGCCGGACAGGCCGAGAATCTCGACCGGCGTACTGGGGCCTGCCAGTTTGATTGAGTGGGCATTTTCGTCGAACATGGCGCGAATGCGACCGTATTCATGACCGCAAAGTACGAAATCACCTTTGTTGAGGCTACCTTTTTGTACCAGTATCGTGGCCACGGCGCCCCGGCCTTTGTCCAGTCGTGATTCGATACAGACGCCCTGCGCCGTACCGTCTTTCGGCGCTTTCAGTTCCAGAACCTCGGCCAGTACGATCAGGGCTTCGATCAGATCATCGATACCTGTGCCGGTTTTCGCCGATACTTTCAAAAACTGCACGTCGCCACCCCATTCTTCGGGCACGACATTCAGTGTGGCCAGTTCCTGCATGACGCGATCAGGGTTGGCTTCCGGCTTGTCGATTTTATTCAGCGCGACGATCATCGGCACGTTGGCGGCACGGGCGTGCTCTATCGCCTCTTTGGTTTGCGGCATCACACCGTCATCGGCAGCGACGACGACGATGACGATGTCGGTGACTTCGGCGCCGCGTGCCCGCATGGCGGTAAAGGCGGCGTGACCCGGTGTGTCGAGGAAGGTGACGGAGCCGTGATCGGTTTTGACCTGGTAGGCGCCAATGTGCTGGGTAATGCCGCCCGCTTCGCCAGCGGCGACCCGGGTTTTGCGGATGTAGTCCAGCAGCGATGTCTTGCCGTGGTCAACGTGGCCCATGATGGTGACGATGGGTGCGCGCGCCAGCAGTTTGCGCTGATCGGCTTCGCCAAGCGCTTCGGCCAGCATTTCCTGTTCGAAGTCGTCCTCGCTTTGCATGATGGGAGTGTGCCCCATTTCTTCGACCAGAATCACCGCCGTTTCCTGATCGATCGGCTGGTTGATGGTGGTCATGATGCCGAGTTTCATCAATTGTTTGATGACTTCGGCTGCCTTGACGTTCATCTTGGCCGCCAGATCGGACACCACGATGGTTTCAGGGATGGTGACATCCATCTTTGTCGGCAGCGCAGGTTTTTCGAACTTGTGACGGGCTTGCAATTCGATTTCGAATTCCGGTTTTTCCCGGCGCGATGCCTGTTTCTTTTTGCCTTTGCCGGGTGGTGGGCCGCTGCGGCGGGCGCCATCGCCTGCGTCGGCGCCTGCGGTCGGCGCAGCCGGACGACTGGGTTTGAATTCCGGTTTTTTCTTGTGCAAGGTTTGCTGTTTGGCGGCTGCGGCCTGGCGGACTTTTTCCGCGTTTTTTTCGACCGCAGCTTCCAGTCGACGTTTTTTCTCTATTTCTTCCAGTTGCTCCGCAGTCAGTTCCGGGGCTTCAGGCTTGGATGGTTCCTGTTTGGCAACCGTTTCAGTCTGTACATCCGCCGGTGTTTTTGCTGCGCGCTCGGGTTCCGGGGTTGTATCTGCAAGCGGTTTGGCGGTGTCTGATTCGAAGGTTTTGCCGGATTCTTCGGTTTTAGTTTCTGCAGGTGGAAGGCTGGTTTCTGCTGTGACAACCTGTTTTTGACGGCTGGCTTCAACGGCTTCCGCCGCTTGTTTGGCGCGTTCGGTTTCTTTCAACTCGTCGCTGCTCGGCGCTTCGCTACGTTTGATGTAGGTTTTTTGTTTGCGAACTTCGACACTGACGGTTTTGGCAGCAGTGCCAGGTGCGGTTTGCACTTTCAGTTCCGTGCGAGTGCTGCGCTTCAGCGTAATGCGTTTCGGCGCGCCGATTTGCTGGTCGGTATCGGATTTTCCGTGCAGACGGCGAAGATGGGCCAGCAGCTTGCCTTTTTCGTCTTCGGTGATGATGTCGTCGGGATGCCGGGCGTCGAGACCGGCGTCTTTCAATTGTTCCAGAAACCGGTCGAGTGGCGTGTTGACGGCACTGGCTAATTCCTTGACTGTTTTATCGCTCATTTCGTCCTCCTGTCTTAGCCCATGTTCTCGGCGAACCAGGATTCGCGAGCTTTCATGATGAGTTTGCCGGCGCGTTCTTCGGTCATGCCGGTGAAACCGAGAATGTCGTCGATTGCCAGTTCGGCTAAATCGTCGCGGGTGACGATGCCTTTTGCCGCCATTTCGTGGGCGAGTTTGTCGTCCATGCCGTCCAGCGTTAGCAAGTCGTCGCTGGGTTGTGAGGTTTCGATTTGCTCTTCGGATGCAATGGCCTTGATTAACAGGGCGTCTTTGGCCCGGCTGCGCAAGGCTTCCACCAGTTCTTCGTCGAAACCTTCGATCTCCAGCATTTCATCGACCGGGATGTAGGCGATTTCCTCGATGTTGGTCAAGCCGACATCGACCAGAACATCAGCGATTTCTTCATCGACATCCAGTAATTCCATGAATTCTTTTCTGGCTTTGGCGGTGATTTCGTCCTGATTTTTATCGACTTTCGAGGCATCGAGAATGTTGAGTTCCCAGCCGGTCAGTTCCGAGGCCAGACGCACGTTCTGGCCGCCGCGACCGATGGCTTGCGACAGGCTGTCGGTGGTGACGGCAACATCCATGCTGTGCTTGTCTTCATCGACCACGATGGACTGTATCTCGGCCGGTGACATGGCGTTGATGACGAATTGCGCTTCGTTGGGATTCCAAAGAATGATGTCGACGCGCTCGCCGGCCAGTTCGTTGGAGATGGCTTGTACGCGCGAGCCGCGCATGCCGACGCAGGCACCGACCGGGTCGAGGCGCGGGTCGTTGGTCTTGACGGCAATTTTGGCGCGCGAGCCAGGGTCGCGTGCGGCACCCATGATGCCGACCATGCCTTCGCCCACTTCGGGTACTTCCAGGCGAAACAGGGCGATCAGCAATTCCGCCGCGGTGCGGCTGACAAACAATTGCGGGCCGCGTGGTTCGGAGCGAACGGCTTTCAGGTAGCCGCGTACACGGTCGCCCATGCGAACCGGTTCTTTCGGGATCATGTCCTCGCGGGCAATGTAGGCTTCGACATGGCCACCCAAGTCCAGGTAGACGCTGCCTTTTTCGATGCGTTTGACGATGCCGGTGACGAGTTCGCCGACGCGATCCTGGTAGGCTTCGACGATTTTACGGCGCTCGGCTTCGCGTACTTTCTGGATGATGACTTGTTTCGCGGTTTGTGCGGCAATGCGGCAAAATTCGACCGATTCGATTTCTTCCTCGGCGAAGTCGCCGACCTGCGCGTCGGGGTTGTCGATGTGCGCCACTTCCAGCAGTATTTGCCAGCTTGGGTGTTCGACATCGCCGTTGATGTCGGGGTTGGCGTCCACGATGAGCCAGCGGCGATAGGTTGTGTATTCGCCGGTTTGACGGTTGATGGCGACGCGGGCTTTGATAGGATTATCGTAACGTTTGATGGTCGCCGCTTCCAGGGCGGATTCGATGGCCTGAAAAATAATTTCTTTACTGATGTCTTTTTCGTTGGCAAAAACATCAGCAACCAACAGAATTTCTTTATTTGCCATTGCGTCCTCCTTTTTTGATTTGATAGTCCGGCACCAGTCGAGCCTTGCTCATGGATTGAAACGGTACTTTGACGGTTTGTTCGGCGTCTTGCAGAACGATGGCATTGTCTTCGATTGCCTGAATGACACCGACGATTTTGCGGCGTTTTTCAATGGGCTTGAACAGGCTGATGTTGACGGTGTTGCCAATGAATCGCTGGAATTGACTGAGCTTGAAGAAGGGTCTGTCTTCACCGGGTGAGGAGATTTCCAGTTGGTATTCGCCTTGTATCGGGTCTTCGACGTCGAGTACGCCGCTGATTTGATGACTGACTTTGGTGCAGTCATCCAGCAAAATGCCATTAGGGCTGTCGATGTAGATGCGCAGCATGCCATGCTGTGGGTGCGGGTTGTATTCGATGCCGACGCATTCGTAGCCGAGTCCTTCGACCAGGGGTTCGATCAAGTTCACCAGATGCTCTGGAGCCTGTTTCATGTTTTGTGTTCGCCTTACTTCAAACAAAAAAAAAGAGCCTCAGGCTCTTCCATAAACAACCTAAAAATATCCCACGCCTGATAAATCCCATAAAACAAAAAACCCCATGAATGGGGCTGTTTGACACACCGGACAAGCATGGTGCCCAAGGACAGAATCGAACTGTCGACACGAGGATTTTCAGTCCTCTGCTCTACCGACTGAGCTACCTGGGCGTTCAAAACTTTTCGATAACCTGGCGGCTAACGACTTGGGCATTCTATCCAACGAATTGGGATTAGGCAATCAGTTTTTCCCGTATTTTCTCGGAACTGTTGAATCGAGAGGGGTTTTTGTCGGCAGGAATGTGCAGCGTGCTGCAACAAGTTGCCCGGATTGCTCCGGGCAATGATGATTGGCGGCTATTTACAATCGAATTGTCGGGGCCAATCGCGGTAATTGAAGACCTGGCCTTCTTTGCGTACCTGGGCGACGGCGTTGAGATCGAGATCGGCGTACACCCATTGGGTCTTGTTGTAGTCGCCGATGGCCAGAATGCCATTGTTGGGGAATCCTCGGTCGACAGCTGTGTAAATCGCCGCTGCGCCGCAGTTGACGTCGACTGCTTCCGACCACTCGGCATTGCCTACCAGGGATGCCTGTACGACATAGCACTGGTTTTCCAACGCCCGCGACTGGCAGCCAATGCGCACCCGGTAATAACCGGCTTCGGTGTCGGTGCAGCTTGGTACCAGAATCAGGGTGGCTCCGCGCTCGGCTTGCTGGCGGGCGTAGTGCGGAAATTCGCTGTCATAGCAGATGTTGATTGCCACCTTGCCGAATGCCGTGTCGAAAACCTTGATATCGAAGCCCCGGGAAATATGCCATTGCTCGTTTTCGAAGCGGGTCATGGTCAGCTTTTCCTGGTAATCGATATCGCCTTGCGGTGTGAAGAAGTAGGCGTGATTGCGGAATTCGCCGCTGCCGTGCTTGACCGGGTAGGTTCCGGCCTGGATGTAAACCTGATGCATCATTGCCAGCGACTTGAATAAATCGAGGTACCGCGGCAGCAGGGTTTGCAGGGCGTCCAGTTGGCCGGACAGGGACGAGTAAACAGTTTTGGGAAACAGGGATGCCAGTTCCATGCAGGCGTATTCTGGAAATAGCAGGATGTCGGCCTTGTTGTTGGTGGCTTCTTCGGTCCATTGGCGAGTTTTGGTTTCGAAGTTTTCCCAGGTTTCCAGGAAGCTGACGTCGTATTGAGCGCTGGCAATTCTAGGCATTGCTGTCCTCCTTCAGCCAGAACGTCATGGGTTTGGGCGTTTCTGCCTCGTCGTCCAGATCTTTCCAGGTGTAAGTGGTTTTCAATTCCGGGTGCTTGACGTAGCCGCGTTTGCGCCAGAATGCATCCAGCGGCACGTAATCCGCTGGGCGGCGCGGGTGGTCGGCGGGGCGCTCGACGCAGCAGAAGGTGATATGTTGAAAGCCGCCCAGGTCTTCGGCGTGGGCTTCGCGTTGCTCGAAGAATTTCACGCCTATGCCTAAGCCGCGATAGTTCTTGTTCAGCACCGATTCACCGCAGTAGAACACTTGATCGGGATCGTATTTGCGTTCGATGAACGCTCTTTTGACGTCGTCGGTTTCGTATTTCAGTGGAATCGCCGTCGACGCACCGACGATTTTGTCGTCGTCGAATGCCAGCACGATCACGCTGTCCGGGCAATCGATATAGGTTTGCAAGTATTTTTTCTCGTACTCGTAGTCGCCGTCATACAGGTAAGGAAAGTCACGAAATACTTCGATACGCAGGCGTGCCAGTTCAGGAATGTACTGAATCAGCGATTCGCCGCTCAAACGTTGGATGCGGATGTCTTTGTTCATTTGAATGGTCTGCCAGAAAGAGGGATGTCAAGTGAGTTGTAACGAATAACCTGGGGTTATTGTATTTCAGGTCGGCCTAGATTGTCGGTGCTGTGCGGGATAAGCTGAGTGCTTTACTCTGAAATTAAATAAGACTAAAATAGTACCAATTCTGAGATCATCCATGTTGAGACTGAGCAAATTAACCGACTATGCCACCGTGATTCTGAGTGTGCTGGCCAAAGAGCCACGGCGCTTGCATGGCGCGGTCGAGTTGGCCGAAAGCACCGGGATTGCGCTGCCTACCGTCAGCAAAATTCTGAAAATCCTGGCTAAAGCAGGCGTGTTGTCGTCGATGCGTGGCGCCAAAGGCGGGTATGTGCTGGCGCATGCGCCGGAGCATATCACCGTCGCCGCAGTCATCAAGGCGCTGGAAGGCCCTATTGCCCTGACGGAATGTGCGGTGTCACACAAAGGTTGCGATCAGGCCAGCGGCTGCCGCATTCAAGGTAGTTGGCATTTAATCAATCAAAAAGTTACCCGTGCCTTGGAGTCGGTGACTCTGGCCGACATGGTCGCACCGTTTAAACAGCCGGATGAAGTCCGTATTCCGGTCAGCCGTTTGTATCGCTAGAAAATCATTCAAGAGCCTATGTCCGCGACTGCACAAGAAATCGAACAGCTAATCAGTCAGAGTTACAAGCAAGGTTTCGTTACCGAACTTGAAGCCGATACGTTTCCACCAGGTCTCGACGAAGACGTCATTCGTCGTTTGTCGAAGATCAAGAACGAGCCCGAGTTCATGCTGGACTATCGCCTGAAAGCATTCCGGCATTGGCAGACCATGGCGTCGCCGAATTGGGCGCAGCTCAAGATCGACCCTATCGACTACCAGGCCATTAGCTATTATTCGGCGCCGAAATCGAAAAAGGATGGCCCAAAAAGTCTGGACGAAGTCGATCCACAATTGCTGGAAACCTATAAAAAACTCGGCATACCGCTGGATGAGCAGGAGCGTCTGGCGGGTATTGCTGTCGATGCGGTATTCGACAGTGTTTCCGTCGCAACGACGTTCAAAGGCAAGCTGAAGGAGGTCGGTGTGATTTTTTGCCCGATTTCCGAGGCCTTGCGTGACTATCCCGAATTGGTCAAACAGTATCTTGGCAGCGTTGTGCCTGTGGGGGACAATTTTTTTGCCGCATTGAATTCGGCGGTATTCACCGACGGTTCGTTCGTCTACATCCCCAAAGGTGTGCGTTGCCCTATGGAGTTGTCGACGTATTTCCGCATCAATGCCGCCAATACCGGGCAGTTTGAACGCACCCTCATCATTGCCGATGAAGGCTCGCATGTCTCTTATCTGGAAGGCTGCACCGCGCCGATGCGCGACGAAAATCAGTTACATGCCGCCGTGGTCGAACTGGTGGCCCTGGACAACGCGCAAATCAAGTACTCCACGGTGCAAAACTGGTATCCCGGCGACAAGGACGGTATCGGCGGTATTTACAACTTTGTGACCAAGCGTGCCGAATGCCGTGGCCACCATTCCAAAGTGTCGTGGACGCAGGTCGAAACCGGTTCCGCCATTACCTGGAAATACCCGAGTTGTGTGTTGCTGGGTGACGATTCGGTCGGCGAGTTCTATTCGGTGGCGCTGACCAACAATCTGCAACAGGCCGATACCGGCACCAAGATGATCCACATCGGCAACAATACCCGCAGCACCATCGTCAGCAAGGGTATCTCGGCAGGCAAGGCGCAAAACACCTATCGCGGCTTGGTCAAGGTTGCCAAATCGGCGGCAAACGCCCGCAACCATACCCAGTGCGATTCTCTATTGGTTGGTGACCGATCCGGTGCACATACCTTTCCCTATATCGAGGTCAAGCAACCGTCGGCGCAAGTCGAGCACGAAGCAACCACGTCCAAGATCAGCGAAGACCAGTTGTTTTTTTGCCAGCAGCGTGGGCTATCTGCGGAAGATGCGGTATCGATGATCGTCAACGGTTTCTGCAAGGAAGTCTTCAAGGAATTGCCGATGGAGTTTGCAGTGGAGGCGCAGGCGTTGTTAGGGATCAGTTTGGAAGGCGCGGTGGGTTAAGCGGCAATATTCTCAGCCTATTGCAAAAACGCCTTCGAATCATGGCATTGATGTTCGTCAGGCTATTGATTAGAGTGAGGCCGTTTTTTGCATTCTGACAACATAACAACAATATGGGGGGGATATGTTATTTCTGGCTAAGTTGTTCGGCATATTGATATTGGTCTGGTTTTACATGGCGGCTAAAGAGCATAACGGGCCAGTGATCAATTGGCCGGTCATCGGTTTTATCGGGTATTGGCTGACCTGGTGGTTGGCGAAAATGCTGTTCGTATTGCCGCTGGCGAATGTGGTGCCCAAGCATTCGGTGGTTGAATTTTTGCTGACGCAGATGCCTGTGGTTTTTGCGGTGGCGGTTTGTTATGTCATCAGAAAGAAGTTGATTGCCAGCGTTTCGGCTTCTTGATTTCATGCTCAGGGTTGCGGTGATTACTGGGGCAGCAAGGCGTTTGGGCGCAGCGACTGCCCGCATGTTGCACCGCGAGGGTTTTAACGTCGTGGTGCATTGCCGGGCATCACTTGCCCAAGCTGAATCCTTGGTTGCTACGCTGAATGCCGATCGTGCGCATTCAGCCGTGGTGCTACAGACCGATCTTTCATCACCGTCGGCGTTGCAGTCTTTTGCCGGGCAGGCTGCGGGCTGTTGGGGGCGCGTCGATGTGCTGGTCAACAACGCATCGACGTTTTATCCCGGATCTATCGAAAACGTAACGAGCGAGGATTGGGAGGCATTGACCGCCAGTAATCTGCGTACGCCATTTTTTTTGGTGCAGGCTTTGCTGCCATCGTTGCGGGCGGCGCGCGGTTGTGTCGTCAACATGGCCGATATTCACGGCGAGCGAGGCTTGCCGGGCTATCCGGTTTACAGCATCGCCAAGGCCGGTTTGGTTGCTATGACCAAGATTCTGGCAAGAGAGCTGGCGCCGCTCGTTCGCGTCAATGCCGTGGCGCCAGGCGCCATACTCTGGCCCGAGGGTGATATGGGCGATACGGAGAAGCAGGCTGTCTTGCAAAAAGTGGCTTTGCAGCGTTGCGGACGGGAAGATGATATTGCCAAGGCCATTCGTTATTTGGTGCTGGATGCTGATTATGTGACCGGGCAGATATTGACAGTCGACGGCGGGCGATTGCTATTTTCCTGATAGCTTGTCCGGGTTGAATTTCATACGCTTCAACCCGGTT
>Ga0207951_100505_pt1 | contig 19080 bp, 19 predicted proteins | sample Subbio12Aug_8Bad_FD_184830 | JGI IMG/M metagenome (GOLD analysis project Ga0207951, IMG submission 184830) | Serpentinite rock and fluid subsurface biosphere microbial communities from McLaughlin Reserve, California, USA - CR12Aug_8Bad (SPAdes) | ecosystem: Environmental > Terrestrial > Deep... | reverse complement strand
TATCCTTTCCCTGTGGGGTTGCTCCCATATTGCCCTCCTTCTATGGATTTTGTTTTCGACGAAACATAAATACCATATTGGAGGGCAATTACTCTTACTCAGGTCTCCTAAATTCTACGTTACTAACAATTTAGCTGTTTGAAAAAACTTGTAAAATCCCTCCCCACCTCCCTTTGCCAAAGGGAGGAAAAGGGATTTCCCCCTTTTGACAAAGGGGGATGAAGGGGGATTAGATATTTTTTTCAAAGCGCTAAAGTAATACGGTTTAAGTTATTTTAAATAGTTACTGCTTTCAATACTATTAGGGAAAGTCCTTAACCCCTGAATGATATAACCTCAAAAAGGTTGAATCATACACAGGGATGAGTTGATTTGAGTTCATGCCTATCCCGTTCCAGGTCTCTGACCATGTCACCCTCCTGGGAAGCGAATATTTCAACCTCAATCTGGTCAGGGGAGAAATCAAGGAAAAAATAACAGAAAAGGTGACAGAGCGGTTTTCAAGGGGGTTCCTCCAGTTCTTTCCTCCTGAGGATCATCAGCGGCTCTGGAGATTATTGATCCAGAGGACCCTTGAGTATTCTGGTTGTAAAATTGAGGGAAGATAAAAATGATAAGTCAGGGGACTAAGGATAAGATGGCAGGTTGGTCATTGGGTCGGGTTGTTGGCGTTAAAATATAAAGCCTTACCCATCGCCTTTGAACTAAACCCGCCTCCTCACCTTTACCCTAAGACCTTTTCACCATTTATTAACTCTTTCTTGAGGTCTTCGCCTGAAAAAGAGTGATGAGCTGCTCCGGTTTCTTTCCCCCGCACTTCGGGCACTTCGCCTTGCCTGTGTCATGGTCTCTGATACTGAGAATGAGAGAAAATTTCTTTTTACATGTCGGGCAACGATAATCGTAAGTGGGCATTTGCTTTTCCTCCCTTATGAATAAAGTTTAATGGGTTTCTACCATACCCTTTGACCTGATAATATAGAAATCCACACCCTCCCTGTCAATAGGAAACTTCGAGAGATCTAAAAAACTTCCTTTCGCTCTCCCGGGGGATTTCTGGACTTTTCAGAAATCTTACTTCCTTTTCAATGGCCAGATGATCAGGGGGCCTATCAATCCACCCAGCCCCAGGATCACAAACGCCCAGCCCCAATTGGGAACATATCCGAATCGAGTTAAGGCGTCTGCTGGATTGGTAATATCCAATACATATCCGAAGGCAATGGGTGAGAGTGAGAGCCAGATCAGCCATCTGAAACGATCATCGAGCCTCATTGCCGACCTTTTTCTTCAGCAATCTCTGCTTCCTCTCCAGGAGAAGTTCGACCTCCCTCTCCCGATGCGAGGGGATGATGGCCAATGCTTGATCCACGTAAGCGATAGCCTTCTCAAACTCCTTGAGCCGGTGTTCATGATATTTTGCCAGTTCGATGTAGGGATGCCCATCCTTCTTATAGGGCCATCCCATCATCTCCTCCCAGAGAGATCGGGCCTTCTCAGTCTCTCCGGTCTTTTTGAAGGCCATGGAGAGCCATTTCATCACGTCCCAGGCAAGCTCATCGTCGCACCGCTTCAGGGCAATCTCGAAGCAGGGGATCGCCTTCTGACGATCTCCATGATCCCAGAAGAGTCTCCCGAGAGAAAAATGTTCCACTCCCTTCCTGGGCCGTGCCGCCTGCGGATCATGATAGATGAGATGAATCCTCCCTGCCAGGGCCACCATCGTGAGGATATCCATCCGGTTGTGGTAGAAGACGCGGTGGATCTTTCTCGCATCTCCCGTCTGGATATAGTCGAAATAGAGGGAGGGAATCCACTCCGATGGAATATCATCCTCTCTCTCCATTCCCAGGAGTCTTGTTTCCAGCGTGACCAGACGGCAGTTCTCATAGGCCCCTTTCCAGATTTTTCGCGATGGATAGAGGAGGTCGAAGTTGGGCATCTCCCTGATCTTTGAACGCTTCCGCGAAAGGATGAATCGAGTCTCAAGGAGCGGAATGTCATAATGCCTGCCGTTGAAGGTGACCAGGAACTGAAAGGAATCGAGGATCTCTTGCAGAATGGAAAGGGAAGCTGTCTCCTCCGAATAGTCTCTCATGAAGAGCTGGTGGACGACAAACCCATCTCCCTGAAAAAACCCTAATCCCACCATAAAGGCAAATGTGCCTGTGCCACCTGAGAGGCCGGTCGTCTCCGTGTCAAGAAAGAGGGCCTTCCGGAAATCGAGCTCCTTCAACCGGTCGTCTCTCAAGAGGAGGTGAGCTGGGTAGGTGGGGATGTCGAGGATTTCGGTCAGGGTCATCTCTCCGTACCGAAAGTGAGAGGGGAAATACTCCTCTGCCTGAAAGGTCTCCCCCTCAGGCGTGGAGATGATCTTTCCGTCAACCAGTTTGTCGATGGGAAAGAGTTCTCGCTTCCGATAGACCTTCTCCGTCCGAAGAAGACGATCGAGACGTCCCCTCAGGTCCCCCCCTCCCTCATCCTCTTCGATTGAGGCAGTAGGAGTTTTTGATATGGATGAAAGTTGTCGAAGACGCTCTTTAAGATCCATCGTACTCTAAAATTCCAAGTTCGGAGTGTTGAGTTCGTAGTTCGGAGTATTTAATTATATACAGCGTCATTAATCACAACAAAGCGCGTCATTCCTGCGAAAGCAGGAATCCAGAAAAACACTGGATTCCGGGTCAAGCCCGGAATGACAAACCGATTAAGATTTATGTCGTTATGTATAGATCTTAGTTAGGTTTTTCTCCGAACTCTGAACTCCCTGCCTGCGGTAGGCAGGCGAACTCATAACTTCACTATTTCTTCCAGCAACGCCAATGCTACTTCTTTCGATTTCTCGCCCACCTCTTTCACCGGCCCCACACAGGAGGGGCACCCATATGGGCATTCGCATTTTGAGATGAGCCTCTTCGTCTTCTCAAGGAGACTCATCGTGTCGTCAAAGAGTTGGTGGCTGAATCCCATTCCTCCGGGATAATTATCATACATGAAGAGCGTGGGCTCAAAGAGATCGATCTTCTCGCTCGTCATCTCTTCCGGAGAGCTGAAGGAGGAGTAAATCCCCTTCGAATCCCTCGAAAGCCTGATGAACCATTTTGCGCCCCGATCTCCCACGCATCGGTTCAGATCGTGAGGATCGCACATCAGGTGAAGGGCGGCCATCGAATGGAAGGCATAGCCAAGTCCCAGGACGCCTTCGATCGCCTCCAGCCTGGGATATGGAAGCCGGTCCAGCAGTTCCCCCCTAAAGGTAATCCAGTAAGAAGTGGTATGAAACTGAAGGTCCGGAAGCTCGATCTTTCCGTATCCCAAATTTTCAAGGGTGTAGAATTTAATCTTCTTATACCCGACAATACGTGTGGTGACTCTCACCTCGCCATGTTCGTAGAAGACTCCCTCTGCCTGTTTCCTTTCAAAACCCTCCAGTATGGAGACATCGGTGTAATCGATGGCATCGGTGTAGTAGTCTCCGGCCGTCTTCTTCACATAGGCCCTTCGATTCTGGTAATCGAGCCTCTCTACGGCGTAAAGCTCCGACTCGCAGAGATAGACTGCTCCCTCATAGAGCGTGGTATGGGCGGCGGTAAAGTCCACCTCTGCGATCACTTCTTCTCGTAGTCGAGTCTTTTCGACCTTTTTCTTTGTGGTATCGACCACGACGAAATTCCCCTCGGAGGTTGAACGGAGGCTCACCTTCTCCGCAGGATAGGCATCTTTGGTCCAGTACCAGTGGTGGTCCACATAGTGAAGGGTTCCCTTCTCTTCGAGATAACGCAATATCTCGCCCAGGTCTTCTCTACCAAACCGTTCTCCGTCCCGGAAGGGAAGTTCGAAAGCCGCGCACTGAATATGGCTGAGAAGAATGAGAAGATTGTCCGGATTGATCAATCCGAATTCCGGCGATCTTCCGAAGAAATAGTCCGGATTTTCGATGATGAACTGATCCAGGGGCTGGCTTCGCGCGATGAGCACGGCCAGCGACTTCTCCGTTCGCCTCCCTACCCTTCCTGCCTGCTGATAAGTGCTGGCAATGGTCCCGGGATAGCCCGCAATCATACAGACATCGAGGTCTCCGATATCGATTCCGAGCTCAAGGGCATTGGTCGATACGACGGCCTTCACCTCTTTCTCCCGTAATCCTTTCTCGATCTCCCTGCGGACCTCCGGAAGATAGCCCCCCCGATATCCCCTGATCCTTCCCTTGTCCTCCAACCTCTTCTCGAAACGGTCTTTCAAATACTTGGTCAGGACTTCAACATTAAGGCGACTGGTGGCAAAGAGAATGGTCTGTATTCCCTGCTTGATGAAGGGTGAAACCAGCCGCCTTGCCGCATGGATATGATTTCCCCGGATGCCCAGCTCTTTGTTCACCACGGGCGGGTTATAGAAAATGAATATCTTCTCCGAAGAGGGGGCTCCATTCTGATCGACCAGAGAAACCTCCCTTTCCAGAAGCTTCTCCGCCAGCTCCTTCGGATTGGCAATCGTTGCGGAACAGCAGATGAATCGGGGTTTCGATCCATAAAAATCGCAGATCCGACTCAGCCGCCTCAGCACATTGGTCATATGCGATCCGAAGACGCCCCGGTAGGTATGGAGTTCGTCGATCACCACAAATCTCAAACTCTGGAAGAAGGTCACCCATTTCGTATGGTGCGGGAGGATTCCCGTATGGAGCATGTCCGGATTGGTGATGACCACATTTCCCTGTGTCCGGATGGCCTGCCGTGCATCCTGGGGAGTATCACCGTCGTAAGTGAAGGTCCGGATCGGCTTCTCAAGTTTCTTCGTCAGGTTCTGGAGTTCAAACATCTGGTCCTGAGAGAGGGCTTTGGTGGGAAAAAGATAGAATGCCTTCGATGAAGGATCGGAAAGTATTCTGTTCAAAACCGGAAGGTTGTAACAGAGTGTCTTTCCGGATGCGGTTGGAGTCACCACCGCCACATCCTGTCCCTCCTCGACCTGTTTAATGGCTTCAGCCTGGTGAGAGTAGAGAGATTCGATCCCTTCAGACCTCAACGTCTCTTTTAGAAGGGGATGGAGAAAGTCCGGAAAAGGTTGATACCGACCCTCTCTTTTCTTAAAAATGCGCAGGTCGGTGAGACAGGGTGAAATATTTTTTGAACGTTTCCAGGATTGGATAATCTCTTCAATCGACATAGTCAGTTCTAAGTTCGGAGCTCGTAATGTAGTGCGTCCAACGCTTCTTTACATTAGTTCCGAAGCCGTCATTCCCGCAAAAGCGGGAATCCAGTTTAAAAATACTGGATTCCCCCGTGTCAAGCACGGGGCAGGCTTAGTCAAGCCCGGAATGACAATCAAAGTAAAGGAACTTCTAATGCAGTGCAGTAGTTTAGAGTTTGGAGTTTTTATTTATAACAATTTTTAGTGACCGAAACGCTATGCTCTCTGCTCCATGCCCTATGCCTTTTCATATCTCCCCTTTCTCATCGGCTTTGACAAAGGCTTCGACCACTTCTTTGTCGAACTGTGTTCCCGAACACCTCCTCAATTCTTTGATCGCCAACTCCTTGCTCAACCCCTTTCGATAGGGCCGGTCCGTGGTCATGGCATCGTAGGTGTCGGCAACGGACACAATCTTTGCGAGGATCGGAATCTTCTCCCCTTTCAGACCTTCCGGGTATCCTGTGCCGTCGAACTGCTCATGATGGTATTTGACCCCGGGAATGATATTTTTCAGTTGCTTGATATGGTCGATGATCTCCGCTCCCATATCGGCATGTTGTTTGATCGCATTGTACTCTTCTGGGTTCAATCGATCCGGTTTCCGGAGGATATGATCGTCGATTCCGATCTTGCCGATATCGTGAAGCACAGCGGAGATCTTCAGCCACTTCATTTCCATGGGCTTCAACAGGAGGCGCTTTGCGGTGGCCAGACTGTACATCGTAACCCTCCGGGTATGTCCACCCGTATAAGGATCCCGCTTTTCTATCGCATCGGCAAGGGATTCAGCCGTTTGAAAGAACATTTCTTCCAGTTCCTGGTAAAGCCGGGCATTGTCCAGTGCGATGGCAACCTGGTCAGCCAGGGAGGCGAAGAGGGAAAGATCCTCCTCGTCAAAGTTCTCCCCCTCCTTTTTATTGATCGCCTCCAGAACCCCGATCGTTCTCTCTTTGACTTTGACTGGAACACAGATGATGTTTCTCGTCTTAAACTCCGTCCTCTCATCCACCCCCTTAAAAAAACGGAAATCCTTCTCGGGAGCATTGACGATCAACGGATCCCCGTTCTGTGCCACCCATCCCGCAATGCCTTCTCCGATGTTCAGGGTGATCTTCTTGATTGTCTCTTCCTGATCTCCCAGGGCCACCTCAAAGCAGAGCTGGCTCTTCTCTTTGTCGATGAGGAGGAGAGACCCAACTTCTGCCTTCATCAACTGTGTGGCGGCTTCCATCGCCCTTCTCCGGACCTCTTTATGATCCAGCGTAGAATTGAGAATTTGCCCAAGTTGTGAGAGGAGGCCAAGCCTTTCGGTTTTCTCTTCAATCCGTTTCAACTTGTTCATCCATCCATTCAGGTTCACATTTTTATTGGGGTGATTCTTATTAGCCATTTTTTTCTCCATTCAATCCTTTTTAAACCAACCCCTCATCCTTTTCCTCCACTTCTCCATTCGTTCATGATGGTGCGGATGACGCTCCTCAAGATGTTTTAACCATCGTTTCACCATTTCGCTTCGTGAGGATAGGATGGCAAGGCCGATCATGATGAAAAGGATCCCCTGTAGAATAGGAAGAAAGAGGCCCACAACGCCTAATCCGACGAAGAACCATCCGATGATGAGCATTCCAATTCTTTTCAACTTTTCCATTTGCCCAACCTGACCGAAAGTTTTACACTAATAGTTAAATAAAATCAAGGCAATTGAATATTTACTCCTGTTTTTCGTCTAAAGAGGTAAAGGGCGGTGAACGATAGGGAAGCGGAACTGATTTCCCGTTGCCGGCAGGGCGATCAGGACGCATTGAAAGAGATCTTCGATCAGTATCATAAGAAGGTCTACCGAATCGCCTATGGAGTGGTGAGGCATAGGGAAGATGCTCTCGACGTGGTTCAAGAGGTCTTTATCAAACTTTTTCGTTCGATTAAAAACTTTAAAGGAAAATCGGCTTTTTATACCTATCTTTACCGTTTGGCCATGAATACCGCCATTGACCACTCCCGGAAGAAGAAAAAGACCGCTTTTTTGAGTTTGGATCAGGAGGGAGGTTTCCAGCCATCCGACGGATATGAGAAAAGACCCGATCATATCGCAGCCCAAAAAGAACTGGAGGGTAAGGTGAGATGGGCGATCGATCAACTTCCTCAGGATCAGAAAGCGACCCTGATTTACAGGGAGATTGAAGAACTTTCCTACCAGGAGATTGCCGGGGCAATGGGATGTTCGGTCGGCACAGTCATGTCCCGTCTCCATTACGGAAGGAAGAAGCTCCAGGATTTATTAAAGGACATGGTGAAAGGCAGGGAAGGTGAATGAAAGATTCCTGTTCATCTATCTCACAACTCTTGGAAAGATATTTCGATCGACAGGCGACTGATGAAGAAAGGTCTCTTGTCGAAAGACATCTTCCTGTTTGTCAGACCTGCCACAAAAGGCTGAGGGCGCTCGAGGGACTGAGAAAAGCTATAAAAACCCCTGTCGATGAGGCCCTGAAGGAAGAGACCTTCCCCTGGGTCTGGGAGAAGATCGAGAGGGAAATCCGTTTAGGAAAGAAGCCCTCCTGGCAGGAATCCGTTCGGTCCTGGCTTGATCTCTCTCCCATTTCCAGGAAGAAAGTGTGGATTCCTGCGGTGGTGACTGGAATCATTCTCATCCTGGTCGCCTCGCCTCTTCTTTTCTTTAAAAAACCCCCTTCCTATTTGGAGCGATCTGTAGTAGAATATGTCGAAAGTGGAGTTTACAATGTCATGGTTTATGAATCAGAAAAGGCAAAGGTGACCGTCATATGGCTCTTCGAGGGACCGCAAAACGAATCTCCGGCTTCATGAAAAAACGAACTCCTCTCCTGATCCTTGTTCTCACACTGTTCTTCGCATTTCCGCCCATGGCCCCTGCCCAGGTTCAAACCCGCTTAAGGGTGATTGAGGCTTCCAATGTCGGCGGCGTGATCGATCCCTCTTTAAAGGATTTACACGGTCAATTAGGATCTCTCTTCAGATATACCTCCTATCGCCTCCTGAGGGACGAGAGGCTAAACCTTTCATCCAACCAACCCGCCTCGGTTCCGATTCATGAAGGAAGATCCATAGAGATCACCCAGGTGGGGCTTCAGGCTAATCGGGTTGAATTAAGAGTGAGGATAAGACGGGATGGAGCAGATCTGCTCAACACTCAGGTCAGGCTCTCTCCGGGAAGAACAGTCCTCATCGGCGGCCCAAAACACGGCGAAGGAGTGGTCATTTTAGCCCTTTCCGCCAATTTTTAATTGGAAATCTCTCGCCCCCCTTCAAACCCATTATGCCATCTTTCCAATATTTGGTGGTCTTGTAAAAAGTCCCAGTTTGTCACCCTGAACTTGTTTCAGGGTCTCGTAAGCCCTTGATTTTGTTAGATGCTGAACCAATACTGAAACAAGTTCAGCACAAGGTTCAGCATGACATCTTCTGTGTTTTTCGACTTTTTACGAGTTCATCAATATTCCCATTGAATAAACTTCTCCCTCCCTCCGTCTAAATATACAAAAGTAAGAAAAATGATCCGAAAGGAGGAATGAAATATGGTAAAGAAGCTAATCTCAATGGTCTCGGTCCTAACCCTGATTTCCTTTTTTGCCGTCGCCTCTGTGGAGGCAGGTTCAAAGACACGCGAGCGCTGGAAAGGCGCTGGGATCGCCCTGGGAGCGCTTGCTTTAGGGGGTTTAATCGTTCACCATGCCCATGCCCGCGCTTATTTTCCACCTCCAGCAGTTTACTACCCACCTCCCAAAGCTTATTACCCGCCTCCAGAGCATCGGTGGTATCCATCTCAGCCGGAATATGTTCCGGGTTATTGGGAAACAATGCGCGAATGGGTTCCTGGAACCTGGGAGAGGGTCTGGGTCCCTGCCCATTATGACCGCTGGGGCAACTGGGTAGCCGGCCACTATGTGGAACGCCAGACTCCAGGCCGTTATGTGGAGAGAAGGGTCTGGGTCGAAGGATATTACCGGCATTATTAAAAGTTGAGCATTCGTGAAGCCCCGCAGTACCGGCGGGGCTTCACGGATCACCTTCCCCCCACTTCATCTTCATCCAAACACCTCCGATGCGCCTCTCCGACACGATATCAGTCGAAAAATCCTAATAATCGTCATTCCCCGACTTGATCGGGGAATCCAGTCTTTTCAAGTAATTATTAGTCCACTGGACACCGGTTCCTGCCGCAGGACCGGTGAGACGACTTTTTACGAGACCATCATTTGTGGATTGACAAACGTGATGTTTTTGATATGGTAGTTACACTTACAGGAGGAAGCAAGTGGGAGGCTATCGGAATAAAATTCTTGAAGTCGATCTGTCGAATTCCAAAATGGATTTAACCGACATCCCCGATGACGACAAAAAACGATTCATCGGAGGAAGCGGGGTAGCGGCAAAGCTCTTCCTTGATCGGTTTAACATCAATGCAGATCCTCTTTTACCGGACAACCCTTTAATCGTGATGAATGGGCCTCTCACCGGCGCCGCCTTGCCGGGCACATCCAGGTTTGCGGTCTGTGGAAAGTCGCCGTTGACAGGGATCTGGGGAGAAGGAACCTGTGGCGGAAATTTTGGACCGGAGCTGAAATTCGCCGGAGTGGATGGGATCATCTTCAAGGGCGCATCGCCCACTCCGATCTATCTCGTCATTGAAGATGACAAGATTGAGATAAGAGATGCCAAGGACCTGTGGGGAATGGACAATTATGCAGTCACAGATCTCTTGAAGGAAAGGCATGGGAAAGAAAAAAACCCGAAAGTCCTGTCCATCGGTCCTGCCGGGGAAAATCTGGTCAAATTCGCAGCGATCTGTAATGACAAGGGAGATTTCATTGGCAGGACAGGGATGGGGGCCGTGATGGGCTCGAAGAGATTAAAGGCTGTCGTTGTGAAAGGAACAAAAAAAGTAGAGGTTTCTCATCCGGAGGAATATGCCGCTCTACGAAAAATTTTGATTGCCAAGTCCCGTGAAGCGATGGTGGCCAAATCTTTTCGGTCTATGGGAACGGATGCGGGGATGGATCTTGGCATGATGACAGGCGACGTTCCCATAAAAAACTGGATGATCGGGGAAGATCTTGAATTGTCTGCAAATCTTGGCGGCCCGGCATTGACCGAAAAATACCTCACAAGAAATCACGCGTGCTCTTTCTGCCCGATCGCATGCAAAAGGATAGTCAAGGTGGATAATGGACCTTTTAAGACTGACGAGGGGCCAGGGCCTGAATACGAGACCTGCTGCGCCTTCGGAACCCTGATCATGAATAATGATCTCGCAGGTGTAATCAAGGCCAATGAGTGGTGCAATCGATACGGCATGGACACTATCAGCTGTGGCGCCACAATCGCCTTTGCCATGGAGGCTTTTGAGAAAGGGCTGATCACCAGAAAAGATGTCGATGGAATTGATCTCACATGGGGGAACATGACAGGGGTCATCGAGTTACTCCACAAGATAGCCAAACAAGAAGGGATCGGGGCAGTTTTATCCGAGGGAAGCAGGAAGGCAGCGAAGAGGCTTGGTAAAGAGGCCGAGGAGTTTGCCGTTGAGGTGAAAGGGCTGGAGGCTCCGATGCATGATCCACGAGGTTTCCATGGAATGGGTCTTGCTTATATGACGTCCATCAGAGGCGCCTGTCATCTCATGCACCTCAGTCTCGGCGTGGAACAGGGGATCACTACGTACCCAGAAGCCGGGCTTCAGGAAAATTATACAGGTCAAACAAGCGAAGGGAAAGCCGAGATGATAAAGCTATGTGAAGACCTTGGCCTTCCATGCAACTCCCTCGCGATATGTGAATTCGTAGCATGGACCCTTTCGGCAAATGAGCTGGCAGAGATGGTAAGGGTCACTACGGGATTTGATTTTAGATTAAAAGATCTCCTCGCTTGCGGAGAGAGGACATGGCTCTTAAAGAGAGGGCTTGGGAATATGATGGGAATAAGCGCAAAGGATGATAGGCTGCCCAAAAGAATCCTGACGCCATTGGAAGAAGGGGCTGCGGCCGGTTCTGTTCCAGAGGTCGAAAAATTACTTGGAGAATATTACGAGATCAGGGGATTGGACGAAGGTGGTAAGCCTAAGAAGGAGGTGTTAATCAAGGCAGGACTTCAGGATCTGGCAGAAAAGTTACATGGATAAAGGGAAATAATATAGAAAAGGAGGTAGGTTATGGCCTTATCATTTCCGAGCATAGAGTGGGTTGAGGAGTTTAAGAAACAGATTAACTCCAGTGAGGGATACAAGAAGGCAGGCGCAACCTGGACCGCCGGAGTTGTTGCCCTGGTCACATCAGCGAAACCGGAGATTGGCATTAAGGAAGATGTCGGCATATGGCTCGATCTTCATCAGGGGGTTTGCAGGGACGCGAAGATAGTGACCGCTGAAGATGCCCAAAAAGCCCCTTTCTGTATCACCGGTGATTATGCTCGATGGAAACAGGTCATCAAGAAAGAATTGGAACCGGTGAAAGGAATGATGCAGGGAAAACTCAAATTGAAAGGAGACCTACCAACAATCGTTCGTCATGTCAAGGCCTCCCAGGAACTCGTTGAATGCACCACCAGAATTGAGACGAAATTCCTGGACGAGTAAGCCCCGTTAGAAATTCCAGTCGTTGCGACTCGCCTGCCTGCCGGCAGGCAGGAAACCGAGCGGTCCATTATTTCTAACCAAAAATATTTGAAATGTTGCCGCTGAACCTCCTCCCCCTTCGACGGGGGAGGATAGAGGTGGGGGTGGACAAAGGGAATTTGGTCCCCCTCCCCTCAATCCCCTCCCGCAAGGGGAGGGGAGATTTTTAGTGGGTCAAAATGTTAGAAGAAAATTCTCAGATTTTACGTGTTAAAATCTAACGGGGTAAATAAGCGCTGAACAAGGTTTCTTCTCGTTGGCAGAGAGGAGGATGGAGTCATGCCCTATGATGTCAATCTCAATTTTGTTTTCTGGACCCCTACCAAGATAATCTTTGGTGAAAATACTGCTCTCGATGTGGCTATTGAAGTGGAGAACCTCAAATGCAAGAAGGCCCTCATCGTTACCGATAGAGAGCTTGCCAAAAATACAGATATCCCAGAAAGGATAAAAAAGGTTCTTGGCAATTTGTGCGTGGGAATTTTCACAGATGTAGAACCTGACTCCGGCATCCACATTGTCAACCAGGGGGCGAAGCTCGGCAAAGAACTGGGAGCCGATTGCATTGTTAGCGTAGGGGGTGGAAGCGCTATCGATACAGCAAAGGGAATCGCAATCGTCTTGAAGGAAGGAGGAAAACTTCAAGATTATGCAGGGTTTCAGATTCTCACAAGACCGCAGACACCGCATATCGTCATTCCGACGACTGCCGGGACAGGAAGTGAGGTCACATATATAGCGGTGATCAAGGATCATGAGGAAGGAAGGAAGTTGCTCTTCGGGGATTACAATATCCTCCCCAATGTGGCTATCCTCGATCCTAAAATGACAGAAGGGTTGCCTCCCAGGCTGACAGCAGCTACAGGAATGGATGCCATGTCTCATGCCATCGAAGCATTACATTCCTTGCAGAGGGAACCTATCGCTGATGGGATGGCCCTCCACGCCATAAGGCTTATCAAGGAGTTTCTTCCTAAGGCTGTTGAAAATGGGACAGATATGATGGCAAGGGGACAAATGCTCGTCGCAGCCAACATGGCAGGGGCTGCATTTTCTAATGCTCAGGTAGGAATAGTCCATGCCCTTGCCCATTCTGTAGGGGCAAGATTTAAGGTGCACCATGGGCTGGCGAATAGCATCCTCCTACCTGCCTGCCTCAGGTATAATGCCGATGCGTGCGGTGAGGTCTATTTGGACATCCTATCAGCCTTGGGCGTGAATATTGAAGGGCTTCAGCCTGAGAAATCAGGAAATGTAGTTGCGGATAAGATCTCTGAATTTACTAAGAAGTTGGGTCTTCCTCAGAGGCTAAGGGACGTTGGGGTTCCCGAGGAAGGTCTTAAGGAATGTTCCGAACTCGCCCTCTCAGATGGGGCGATTGTTTATAATCCAAAGCCGGTTTTTGATCCGGCTGAGATCCTAAAAGTCTATCAGAAGGCATTTTGAAACATAACCAATAGATGGAGCCCAAATCCCGATTTAGAAATTTACCGTCCAGCGTAAATCCCCTCCCCTGGCGGGAGGGGACTAAGGGGAGGGGGAACCATTCTGGTGATTTATCACCCTCACCCTAACCCTCTCCCATCAAGGGAGAGGGGAATGATGGAGGATTCCTATCTCTGTTTTTGGGTGGAGAATTTCCCTCCTCTTTGGGACTTCTTTGTACCGTTTTGTCATTCCGGCGAAAGCCGGAATCCAGAGTTTTCAAAAGATACTGGATGCCCCCGTATCCAGTACGGGGCAGGCTCCTCAAGTCCGGCATGACAGCGAGAGGAGTTTATCAACAGACACTATTGATGGTCTCGTAAAAAGTCGAAAAATCTTAATAATCGTCATTCCCCGACTTGATCGGGCAATCCAGTCTTTTCAAGTAATTATTAGTCCACTGGACACCGGTTCCTGCCGCAGGACCGGTGAGACGACTTTTTACGAGTTCATCCATTTTGAATTAACGCAAATGGCAGAAATAACGATTCTCAAAGAAGCAAGCGAAATCGGTCTGGCCGTTATGCTTTCCGACCTCATCCGGCAGAACCTGGACCAGGACCCGGGAAAAATAAAACTCTTCAACTCTTTAGATGCAAAGGCGCTGATAGAAGCCCGGGACATTCAGATCACCGTAGGGCTCGAATTCAAACAGGGAGAACTCACTGTTTCAGAGGGTTTCTCTGTTAAACCCGACTTACATATCATCGCCGATTCTTCAACGATTCTCGATTTATGCCTCTTGAAGACCAAATTTGGTCTTCCCTACTTTTTTGATGCAAATGGGTTTAAGGTTTTCAAAAAGCTCTTGGCCAGAAAGCTCATCATCAAAGGGTTGCTTCGCCACTTTTTCACCCTTGTTAAACTGACCCGGTTGTTCTCCGTCATATGAGGTCACAACGAATCCCTACAGGGTCATGGACAAACAAGTGGCAAGACATGTTCATCTTAAGAATCCTTGAAGGGATGGGGAGCATGAGAAGTGTCTTGTCTCTTTTATAAATATTTCTACCGGTAATTATTAATCAACAGGTTTATTGGGAACCAACGGTAGGTGTACTCGGCGTTTTTAATTCGATTCGATAATTTCTAATATCTATCATCCAGTGCTGCTGTACCATTTGGGGTTTACCCTGTTAGAAATTCGAGTCGTTGCGACTCGCCTGCCTGCCGGCAGGCAGGAAACCGAGCGGTCCATTATTTCTAACGGGGTAAACTTCCGATAAATATTTTGTGTTGAAAAGATTGAAATGAATAAGGTCGGAATACCAAACCCTACTATCCAATTGGCCAGACTTCTACTTTTAACCCTTCAATGTTTTCGAAATGTCTTTTGTTTGCTGTAACAAGAGTGGCTTCATGAGCCAAAGCGGTGGCGGCGATAGGACAGACCCTTCGCCATTTAAAAAAGCCAAAACCACATTGGTATCCAAAAGAATCATCCTAAACTTACCTCTCGGCCATAATAAGTGTGGCGTTTTTGTTCTATTGCCTTGAAAATTGAAATGATGGTTGGATCATCTGCCCACGCTCCAGAAAGGTCCGAAATGATCTTTAATTTTTCTTTGGTTTTTAGGATGGGTCCGATACTTACGACAACCTTTGTTCCATCCGGAAGACCTACTTTTTTGGGAAGTCGGATCGAACCTTTTTCTATCTTACTTTTGATTGTAATTGTCATTGATTACCTCCACATCTGGCTCAAATATATACTATTCTAAATCCCGTTACAATAGGCGCTTAGCGATCCAACATCGACAAAAGATTGTCGATATGCCCGATACAGTTATGGTGTCAGTAGTAGCGCCCTCGCCTGCCGCAGGATCGGGGGCGCAGCTTTCGTCCCGACTAAATCGGGACGCTACAAAAGATAAAACGTCAATTCACAACTGCCCCGAAGGGGCCATCTCTTCCGGGCGAAGTCCCGGACGAGGCATAGATTCTTACACATTGAAGTCTGAGAATTTATCTTTCTCTAATATTTACATGAGTACCCCTCACCCCCTCCCTCTCGAGACTGTGTCGTAATTGGAGGAATAAAGAAAAATGTCATGCTGAACTTGGTTCAGCATCTAACAATTCCAAGAACTTAAGAGACCCTGAAACAAGTTCAGGGTGACAAAATAGTAATTACGACACAGTCTCCTGGGGAGAGGGGAAGGGTGAGGGGCAAAATTTCAAAAATTTTTGACTAGATTTAATGCGCCACTAAACCTTTGATAAATTTTTTGGGCTGGATAAATTGGCACAAACAGGGTTGGGTAAACAAGAGGCAAGGATTCATCCTTACCGATCACTACATACCCTCTCTCTTTTAAGCTGGAGGCGATCTTTTTTAAAACCTCGATTTGGGATTCCTTTGAGAAATAAGTAAAGGCTAAATTTCGACAGAAGATGATATCCATTTCGGGAAAGGGTTCTTCATGAAGAATATCATGCTTCTTAAATTCCACGCTCCTCTGGACCGAGGGATCTAGAATATAAAATCCATTTTCAATCTTAAGAGAACCTCTAATAATTCCAAATTCGTTACTCTCGTGCAAGCGGAAGCCCAGTGATGTTAAGAAGTTCTGGATTCCGGCTTTCGCCGGAATGACGTTTTTAGAGGTTACCTTAAAATATCTTTCGAGGATTTCCTCATGGACCTCTTTTAAACTGCTCTTTTTATATCCCCCCTCTTCCGCCCTTTGGAGCATCTTCTCATCAATATCCGTTGCTAAAACAGAAAAATGAATCTGAGGCCAATTCCTCTCAAATGAGGTTTTCCATAGCAGCGCAAGGCTGAACGGTTCCTCACCACTGGCACAACCGATCGACCAGACATTCAAATCCCCTTTTTCTCTGTTTTGAAGGATCGCCGGAAGGATGGAGGTTTCGAGGGTATCAAAGACTTCTTTATCCCTGAAAAATCGTGAAATGGTGACGGTAAGGATTTTGGAGAGATGACTCTTTTCCTCGGGGTCTTTTTGAACCTTTAAGAGATATTCATCAAAATGAGAAAATCCAAGTTCAATGATTCTCCGCTCAACTTTTCGTTTGACCCCTCTCCTCTGAAAGGGCCGCCACTGAAGGCCAAGGCAAGGAGCAACTTCTTTGAGAAACTCATCAAAGTGCATGGGTCTTTTCGAAGTCCAGCAACTCCTTCTTGACTTTGAGCCCGTGGCCAAAACCACCCAGGCCGCCGTTGCTCTCAATTACTCTGTGACAGGGAATGATTAAGGGGATGGGGTTGTTTCCGTTTGCATTTCCAACAGCCCGGAAAGCTTTGGGATGGCCAATGGCCCTGGCAATATCCTGATAGGATCGTGTTTCGCCATAGGGAATCCTGGCCAGCGCTGAGCAGACCTTTTTTTGAAAAGGCGTCCCTTTCATATTCAGTTTGCAATCAAAACACCGGAGCTTGCCTTTGAGATACTTCTCCAGTTGAGAAAGGGCCTTTTGGTTCTTTCGATCATCACGGATAATCTCCCCGGGAAAGGACCTTTTCAACTCTTTTAAAAAAGTTTTCTCCTGGGCTAAAAAGTCCACCATGCAAACACCCCTCTCTGTCGAGGCAACAAACACCTTCTTCAGCCATGTTGAGTCAAAAGACGAATAATAAACCTTTCCCATTTTCAACCTCCTAATTTTGAAGATAAATAAACTCTAAGCGGCTCAATTGAACTCGTCGAAATCTCCTGCCAAAGCCCTGGCACTTTGACCTTATAATATCGTTGCGTTCAGTTTTGTCCTGCAAATTGGACAACGGAAGGTCTTGTCATTCAGCCTCTCGAATCGAAGGCCACTGTCGCTATAATCCTTGCTTTTTCGATGATACGTCACGAGCCGTCCATCGAAGGCTACGTCCTCCACAAGATCGCACCTACGGCATTCCAGAAGTTCACGGTCGTTGGTGAATCCCCCCATCGCTTCGGCCTGCTTCTTGACACGAACAAGTTCCCTCGCAAGGGGCCGGATCTTAGATACCAAAGGCGACATCTTATTCCGCTTGGAAGATCTTTTTGTTGTCATACCTACTCTCTCATATTGTCCCGGCAAGGTTCCTTCAGCCCAGCATCGTTGATGGGCTAAAGTGAACAAATTTAAAGATGTCCCCTCCCAGCTTTCCCTATCTTGTTCTTGTCTTCTTTGATTTATTCGAGCTAATTCCTCTCCCTTGAATCTTCATAATACTGCCTTCTCTCGCCCAGTGCCTGAAATACTTTTCTGTGTGTTTATATTCTAACTGTCGGGTTGAAATCCCACTTATCTTCAGCAGTTTTTCAAACGATATACCCCTATCAACCAAATCAAGGAGAGCCAAAGCTATGATGGCAGATTTATCGCAAGTACAGAATCTAAGCTGGTCCTTCTTTTTCAGTAATATAAGGGCTTCTTTTTCACCTTCATGGATTTCAGTCTGAAAGGTAAAATCAAATCTTTGAGAGAATTCTAAAAGGTCATCTGCCTCACAAGAAATTTCGGTGATCGTCTTTCCAATCTGATTTTCAAGTTGAATCGTATGATAATCACCTCGCGAATCGGGGTAACGGTAAACTTCTTTATGAAGAATAATGGAAGGAATGTAAACTTTATGGATTCTCGTTATGCGATCCCAGAGATTAAGGCTATGTAAGTCAATAACGACATCTGCGTCAGGTAGTAGCAAAATCAAGAGAGTAGTCCTCAGCCTCGTCGTATCCGTATTTTCCCAAGTAATTCGACACTTCACTAAACGGAATATCCAAGTATTCGGAAAATTTGAGCTTAGAAATCCGGCCAGTTTCAAGAGCTTTTATCGCTAAAGAAATATATCGGGTTGATAGATAAGGTTTTCTATCCCCCCAGTCATCAGCCCTTATCAGCCGGTCGATTTCTTTAACTTTGCCTTCTGTGAGGCATTTAGACACATCTCTCTTATCTAAGAATTTAAGATTCGCCAATCTCCAAAGCAAAGCATCTATAGAAACCTTAAAATCCCTTGCGATTTGTACAAGATCAATATAAGCAATCTTACCATCTGAAACCCTTTTCAAAAATTCTTTCCTCGCCTCATTTTCTGGCAAAAGAAGTTCCGAAGCAAACATATCAGCCCATTGCTCGACTTCGCTTTTTCCGCCTGCACCCGATGAATATACTTCTTCCTCCGAAAAAATATTCCACGTGAGAATATGAAAAAACTCATGAGCCAAATCGTAATTCCTTCGCCACGGTGCGTCGCTTGAGTTTATCAAAATAGCTCCGCCATTCTCCGACCAGGTTGAGGCTCCAGATCCACCCGGGCCTAAATCAAAATAGAGCACTAAAATGCCCATGGTTTGTTCCAAAATATCCGAAAGGCAACAGGCTGGTCGGCTGCCAAGATTAAGTAGTTTGCCATGTTCCTGCGCGAGATCGTTTACATAATCATACCCCCTTTTCCTAAAAGCCGATTTGTCGGGGATGCAGAACCGATTTAAAGGAGTATTGAGATCGCCCTCACCAACGAGATCAAGAAGCCTCCTATAATTGCTAAAAAATGAAAGAAACTTCCTCTCCCCCCTTAACCTCTCTGATACAGATGAAGGATTCCGCCACAAGACCCGGGGTTCAGAAAGTTTTTCTCCACTTGGCATAAAGTATTCGGTTTTGCGTCCGTATATATCAGCAAGCTTGAACAATTCCCAAGCCTTAATCTCTCTTTTTCCGTCTTCGATGTCGCTAAGAGTTTGATAGCTCGGAAATCCCATTTTCCGAGCAACATCTTTCTTTTTGTAGCCAAGTGATTCTCTCTC
>Ga0207951_100504_pt1 | contig 19085 bp, 16 predicted proteins | sample Subbio12Aug_8Bad_FD_184830 | JGI IMG/M metagenome (GOLD analysis project Ga0207951, IMG submission 184830) | Serpentinite rock and fluid subsurface biosphere microbial communities from McLaughlin Reserve, California, USA - CR12Aug_8Bad (SPAdes) | ecosystem: Environmental > Terrestrial > Deep... | reverse complement strand
CCTCAGTCACAGCGCGGGAGTGCTGGACGTTGATCTGAACCGGGACGGGGCCGATCTGGCGGCAGGATGCGGCTACAAATATCTCAACGGCGGACCGGGCGCGCCGGCTTGGCTGTTCGTGGCGAGGCGGCATCAGGCGGCGCTGCGCAATCTCCTGTCAGGCTGGATGGGCCACGCCCGGCCCTTCGACTTCGTCGACGACTACGAGCCCGCGGCGGGCATCGATCGCTGGCTGTGCGGAACGCCGCCGATCCTGAGCCTGTCGGCGCTGGATGCGGCGCTCGATGTGTTCGACGGGGTGGGTATGGGCGCCGTTCGGGCCAGGGCTGGAGCGCTGGGAGACCTCTTCATCGAACAGGTCGAGGCGCGGTGCGCCGGCCACGGCCTTGAGCTGGTCAGCCCCCGCGAGGCGGCTGCACGGGGCGGGCAGGTTTCGTTCAGGCATCCGGACGGCTGGGCCGTGATGCAGAATCTGATCGCGCGGGGGGTGATCGGGGATTTCCGCCGGCCGGACGTGATCCGGTTCGGCTTCGCCCCCCTCTATGTGCGGCGGGTCGATGTCTGGGACGCGGTCGAGGTGTTGGGCGACATCCTCGACAGCGGCAGCTGGCGCGACGTGCGCTATCAGACGGCCGCGGCGGTGACCTGAGACCGCCGGACGGGCCGCATGGCCCGTCCGGGGTCAGACTGTCAGGCGTCGACCAGGTTCCGCTCTTCGGCGGCGGCGCGCATGGCCTTCTGCAGCTTCTCGAAGGCGCGGACCTCGATCTGGCGCACGCGTTCGCGCGACACGCCGTACTGGCCGGCCAGCTCTTCGAGGGTGACCGGGTCGTCCTTGAGGCGGCGCTCGGTCAGGATGTGCTTCTCGCGGTCGGTCAGCTCCTGCATGGCCTCCTGCAGCAGGCCCATGCGGATCGACTTCTCCTCGCTGTCGGCCAGTTGGGTCTCCTGCGAGACCGCCGTGTCGTCGGCCAGCCAGTCCTGCCATTCGCTCTCGCCGTCGGCGCGCAGCGGCGCGTTCAGCGAGGCGTCGCCGCCGAGGCGGCGGTTCATATTGGTGACCTCTTCCTCCGACACGCCCAGTTTGGTGGCGATGGCCGACAGGTGTTCCGGACGCAGGTCGCCTTCCTCGAAGGCCGAGATCTGGCTCTTGGCCTTGCGCAGGTTGAAGAACAGCTTCTTCTGCGCCGCGGTGGTGCCCATCTTCACGAGCGACCAGCTGCGCAGGATGTATTCCTGGATCGAGGCGCGGATCCACCACATGGCATAGGTGGCCAGGCGGAAGCCCTTGTCCGGATCGAATTTCTTGACCGCCTGCATCAGGCCGACATTGCCCTCGGAAATCACCTCGCCGATCGGCAGGCCGTAGCCGCGATAACCCATGGCGATCTTGGCCACGAGGCGCAGGTGGGAGGTCACGAGGCGGTGGGCGGCCTCGGGGTCCTGATGCTCGGTCCAGCGCTTGGCGAGCATGAACTCCTCGTCCTTCGCCAGCATCGGAAATTTGCGGATTTCAGTGAGATAACGCGACAGCCCCTGTTCAGGCGACATCACCGCGAGTGATCTGGCTAAAGCCATAAGTCTGGTCCCTCCGACCTTGAGAACGAGCGGGCTCTCCGGAAGCGGCCACCCGATGTGCGCCGTCGCCTCACCCCTCAACCGATGAAATAGGGTCGGGTTTCCGCACTTGTCAGTGGCGGATGGTCACAGCAAAGCGTGACCGTTGCCCCGGCGCCACGGCACCGACTGGGGGACGGTATAGCCTACAGTCCGTCCTTTATCAAGACGGACTTCAGAGGGCCGCCAGTCCGGCCTCCAGAAGACGCATGTCCTCGGGCGGGGCGGTCTCGAAGCGCAGGGCCTCGCCGGTCACCGGATGGATGAAGCCGAGAATGGTCGCATGCAGCGCCTGGCGGGTCAGGCCCGCCTCGGCGATGGCGACGCGGACGGGGTTGGCGGGGCTGCCCGAGCCATAGACCGGGTCGCCCAGCAGGGGCGCGCCCTTTGAGGCCATATGCACGCGGATCTGGTGGGTGCGGCCGGTGTGCAGGGTGCAGGCGACGCGGGCGGCCATCGGCTGCGCGGCCCGGCGGCTGCCCTTTTCGGCGACTGCGCCGAACACCTGTTCAACGACATAGTCGGTGATGGCCTCCCGTCCGCCGGTTCTCAGCACCGCCATCTTCTTTCGGTCGCCGGTCGAGCGGCCGAGGTTGGAGACGATCCGGCCCTTTTCCGGCTCGGGTGCGCCGCGGACCAGGGCGATATAGGTCCGCTCGATATCGTGGGCGGCGAACAGGGCCGACAGGCCGGCATGGGCGGCGTCTGACTTGGCTGCGACCATGACGCCCGAGGTGTGCTTGTCCAGCCGGTGGACGATGCCCGGACGGGCGACGCCGCCGATGCCGGATAGGGAGGTGGCGCAGTGATGCAGCAGGGCGTTGACCAGGGTGCCGGTCTCGCTGCCGGGGGCCGGATGCACCGCCATGCCGGCGGGCTTGTCGACCACGATCAGATGGGCGTCCTCGAACAGGACGGTCAGGGGGATGTCTTCCGCCTGCGGGATGGCCGAGATGACCGCAGGCAGGGCGACGGCGTAGAGGCCGGGCAGGGCCTTGGCCGAGGCGGTCGTGACGGGCTGGCCGTCACGGGTCACGACGCCCTCGGCCAGCAGGGCCTGGAGTCGGGCGCGGGACAGGGTCGGGAAGATGTCGGACAGGGCCTTGTCGAGGCGGGCGCCGCCGGTCTCCAGACGCGCCTCCAGCGCGGGCGGCAGGTCGTCGTCGGCGAGAAGGTCTTCGATCAGGGGGTCGTCGGACAAGGGGGCGCTCCGCCGCTCGGGCCGGGCGGTTGCGCGATCTAGCACGTCGGCGCGCCCGGGGGGCAAGCGTGGCTTGGCGGTCGGCCAAAGCTGAGTCATGGTCAAGCTTGGTCGTTTGGGGAGGTATCAATGAAGTGGCTGTTCGTCTCGGCGGCGGCGGGGGCTCTTCTGGGGCTGGCGAGTTGCGCGACCATGAGCGCGGATCAGTGTCTGGCCGGCGACTGGGTCGGACAGGGATTTCAGGACGGCGCCTCGGGCCTGTCGATGAGCCGGCTGGCTGACCATGCCGAGGCCTGTGAAAAGCACGGGGTCACCCCGGACGCCGCGGCCTATCGCTCGGGACGCGATCAGGGACTGGTCCGCTATTGTACGCCGGAGAACGGGTTCCGCGCTGGACGCAGCGGGTCGACCTATGCGGGGGTGTGTCCGGCCTGGCTGGAAGGGGACTTCCTGCCCGCCTATGGCGACGGCCGGATCGTGTTTGAAACGGAGCAGGCGCTGGCGGACGCCCGGGGCCGCGTCGACAGCCTTGGCCGCGAGCTCGAGGATCTGGACAAGAAGATCACCGGCAAACAGGCGGAGCTGCGCGCCGAGGGGCTGACCGACGCCCAGCGCGACCAGATCCGCAGCCGCATCCAGGAGCTCCGCCGCGAGCGGGTGAATGCGGAGCGGGACTGGCGCCGGGCGCAGGAGTCAGTCGACGAGGCCGAACGCGACGTGCGCGACGTGCGCTGGCGCTTCCGGAGCGAATACGGAAACTGGTGAGAGTGGCTCCGGGCGGCGTCAGGCCGCCCGGGACGCCGTGGCGCCGAACTGCGGGTCCAATTCGCCGGCGGCGTAGCGTTTGGCCATCTGCGCCGTGGAGAGCGGGCGGATCTTTGACGCCTGACCCTCGCAACCGAACTGCAGGTACCGCTCCTGGCACAGTTTGCGCATCGCCTCCTTGGCGGGCTTCATCCAGGCGCGGGGATCGAACTCGCCCGGCTTTTCGGCCAGCAGCCTGCGCACCGCCCCGGTCATGGCCATGCGGTTGTCGGTGTCGATATTGATCTTGCGCACGCCGTGTTTGATGCCGCGCTGGATCTCCTCGACCGGCACGCCCCAGGTCTGGGGCATCTGGCCGCCGTACTGGTTGATGATGTCCTGCAGGTCCTGCGGCACCGACGACGAGCCATGCATGACCAGATGGGTGTCGGGCAGGCGGCGGTGGATCTCCTCGATCACATTCATCGCCAGAACCTCGCCATCCGGCTGACGGCTGAATTTATAGGCCCCGTGGCTGGTGCCCATGGCGATGGCCAGGGCGTCGACCCGGGTTTCGCGCACGAAGTCGACCGCCTGATCCGGATCGGTCAGCAGGGCGGAGTGATCCAGCTTGCCCTCGAAACCGTGGCCGTCCTCGGCCTCGCCCATGCCGGTCTCCAGCGAGCCCAGCACGCCCAGTTCGCCCTCGACCGAGACGCCGCAGGCATGGGCCATCTGGACCACGCGGCGGGTGACGTCGACATTGTATTCATAGCTGGCCGGGGTCTTGGCGTCCTCTTCCAGCGAGCCGTCCATCATCACCGAGGTGAAGCCGTACTGGATGGCGGTGGCGCAGGTGGCCGGGCCATTGCCGTGGTCCTGGTGCATGCAGACCGGGATGTGCGGATACAGTTCGGCCAGGGCGTCGATCAGCCGGGCCAGGACGATGTCATTGGCGTAGCTGCGTGCGCCGCGGCTGGCCTGGATGATGACCGGGGCGTTGACCGCCTCGGCCGCCTCCATGATGGCCAGACCCTGTTCCATATTGTTGATGTTGTAGGCGGGCAGGCCGTAGCCTTCCTCGGCCGCATGATCGAGAAGCTGTCGCAGCGTGATGCGCGCCATGGGATGTCTCCTGAGCCCGTGTGTTTCGCCGGTTTCTAGCGCCGGACGGGCCTCAAGTCACGCCATGTTACAGGCAGGCCTGAACACGCGGATTGCACCGATTGCACTGTTTTTTCCCGTTGCACGTTGCAATCAGGCCTCCAGCGCCTCGACGCCGGGCAGGGGCTTGCCCTCCATCCATTCGAGGAAGGCGCCGCCGGCGGTGGAGACGAAGGTCATGTCCTTGACCACGCCGGCGTGATGCAGGGCCGCGACCGTGTCGCCGCCGCCGGCCACGGCGACCAGCGCCCCCGCCTTCGTCAGCTTCGCCGCGGCCTCGGCCGCCTTGACCGTGGCGGCGTCGAACGGCGGGACCTCGAACACGCCCAGCGGGCCGTTCCAGATCAGGGTGCGCGACAGGGCCATGCCCTTGACCAGTTTCTCGACGGTCAGCGGGCCGGCGTCGAGGATCTTCTCGTCGTCGCCGATCTCCTCGCGCACGAGGACGGTGCGGGTCTCGACGCCCGGCTTGACCTCTTTCGCCACCACCACATCGATGGGCAGCAGGATCTCGCAGCCCCGGGCCTCCGCCTCGGCAAGGATTTCGCGGGCGGTGTCGGCCATGTCCTTTTCGGCCAGGGAGCCGCCGATATCGACGCCCTGGGCGTAAAGGAAGGTGTTGGCCATGCCGCCGCCGATGGCGAGTCGGTCCAGCCGGCCGACGAGGTTCTTCAGCAGGTCCAGCTTGGTCGAGACCTTGGCCCCGCCGACGATGCCGATGACCGGCTTCTGCGGCTTGCCCAGGGCGGCGTCGAGCGCATCGAGCTCGCGGCGCATCGACTCGCCGGCATAGGACGGCAGCAGCCGCGCCAGACCCTCGGTCGAGGCATGGGCGCGGTGGGCGGCGGAGAAGGCGTCATTGACATAGAGGTCGCCGAGCTCGGCCAGCTGTTTCGCGAAGGCGGGGTCGTTGGCCTCCTCGCCGGGGTGGAAGCGGACATTCTCCAGCAGGACGACGCCGCCGATGTCGACATCGGCGATCATCGCCTTCGCTTCCTCGCCGACGCAGTCGGTCGCGAACCGGACCGGAGCGCCCAGCAGATGTTCGAGATCGTCGACCACGGGCTCGAGGCTCATCGCGGGCACCACCTTGCCCCTGGGCCGGTCGAAATGGGCCATCAACACGACCTTGGCCCCCGCGTCGCGCAGGCGGTTGATGGTCGGCAGGGCGACGCGCAGCCGCGTGTCCTCGGTGACCTTGCCGTCCTCCATCGGGACATTGAAATCGACGCGGACGAGGGCGGTCTTGCCGGCGAGGCCCCCGTGGGCTTTTGCGGCGTCGTCGAGGGTGCGGTAGGTCATGCTTTTTCTCCTCCGCTCATCCCGGCGAAAGCCGGGACCCAGTGCTTTCGAGAGGCACGACCGGGATCACGAGCGGTGCGAAACTGGACGTGGTCATCGCCCAAAGGACTGGGTCCCGGCTTTCGCCGGGATGAGCGGAAAGTTTGGTCCTAGATCAGCTTGCTCATCACCAGCGCCGTGTCGGCCATCCGCGTGGCGAAGCCCCATTCGTTGTCATACCAGGTCAGGACGCGGGCCAGTTTCCCGTCGACCACCTGCGTCTGGGGCAGGGCGGCGGTGGAGGAGGCGGCGATGTGGTTCAGGTCGGTCGAGACCAGGGCCTCGTCGGTCACGGCCAGCACCCCCCTCATCGGGCCGTCGGCGGCGGCCTGCAGCGCGGCGTTGATCTCCTCCACCGTCACTTCGCGACCGGCGACGACCTTCAGATCGACGACCGAGACGTTCGGCGTCGGCACCCGGATCGAGGAGCCGTCCAGCTTGCCCTTCAGTTCCGGCAGCACCAGACCCAGCGCCTTGGCGGCGCCGGTCGAGGTCGGGATCATCGACAGGGCGGCGGCGCGGCCGCGGTACAGATCCTTGTGCATCGTATCCAGCGTCGGCTGGTCGCCGGTGTAGCTGTGGATCGTCGTCATATAGCCGCGCTCGATGCCGAACAGGTCGTGCAGCACCTTGGCCACCGGCGCCAGGGCGTTGGTGGTGCACGAGCCGTTGGAGACGATGATGTCCTCGGCGGTCAGGACGTCATGATTGACCTTGTAGACGATGGTCTTGTCGGCGCCGTCGCAGGGGGCCGAGACCAGCACCCGCTTGGCGCCGGCGGTCAGGTGGGCCGAGGCCTTTTCCTTCGTCGTGAAGATGCCGGTGCATTCGAAGGCGATGTCGACGTTCAGTTCCTTGTGCGGAAGGTTGGCCGGGTCGCGTTCGGCCGTGACCCGGATCTTGCCGAGGCCCACGTCGATCCAGCCCTCGCCGCTTTCGATCGTGCCGGGGAAGCGGCCGTGGACCGAGTCGTATTTCAGCAGGTGGGCGTTGGTGGCCACGGGGCCCAGATCGTTGATCGCCACCACCTCGATGTCGCGACGGCCGTGCTCGACGATCGAACGCAGGACGAGGCGGCCGATGCGGCCGAAACCATTGATGGCGACGCGGACGGTCATGGGGCGGGCTCCGTGGAAAAGGCTCAGGGTTGCCGCTTCAATGGAACCGGAGGGCGCGAGGATCAAGCCCGCGGCTGTAACAAGCCGTGATCGTCTGTAACGCCGGTCGGGCGGCGCTGCGTCTCAAAGGCGACAGACCGGCGAAGACCGATCCGTCCAGCGACTTCGTGATTTGAAAGCCGCGCGCCGCCTCCTCTAATGGCGGCATGACCCTTCGCCGCCTCGTCCGGGCCCTGGCCGCAGCGACCGTCATCGCCCTGGCGGGGATTTCCGCGTCGGCGATGGCGGGCGAGCCGGCGGTGGCGGCGTCGCCCGACCGTGAGCGGGCGCGGATGAACCAGCGGGTGTTCGATCAGGTCTGGCGCGAGGTTCGCCGCGAATATTACGACCCGCGCCTGCACGGCGTCGACTGGAATGCGGCCCGCCGGACCTACCGCCCCCTTGCCCTGGCCGCCCCCGATGACCGGGCCCTGTACCGGGCGCTGGGCGATATGCTGGCCCTCCTGGACGACGACCATGCCGGGGCCTCGCCTCCGGCCGCGGCCCGGCGCCAGGCCCGGCTGCGGGACCGCCGCCCCGCCATCGGCGTGCTGCTGCGGCCCGACCGGGCGCGTGACGGAGACTGGGTGATCGAACAGGTCCGCGCTGACTCGCCCGCCGCCGAGGCCGGCGTCAGCGTCGGCTGGCGGCTGCGCATGGACGGCGACGGCTGGACGCCCGAACAGGATGTCGTCGAGGGCCGCCCGGTGACCCTGTCGCTGATCGACGATGACGGGGACGTCCGGCCGCTGACCCTCTTCCCCCGCCTGATGGAGCCCCGCCCGGCCTTCGTGGCCGACCGGTCGCGACCCGGCGTTCTGGTGCTGACCGTGGAAGGTTTCGAGGCCGGTCTGGGGCGCTGGATGGGCGACCAGCTGTCCGACCTGCCGCCCGAGACCGATGTCGTCATCGACCTGCGTGGCAATTCCGGCGGCCGGCTCATGGAGGCCGACGCCGTGCTCAGTTGTTTCCTGCCGCCCGACCGGGCCTGGGCCAGCCGCACCGGCCGTTCGGGCCGTCCCATCCTGCTGCGCACCGGCGGCGGTTGCGGCGATCTGGTCGGGCCGGTCGCCAATGAGGTGGCGGTTCTGGTCGACGCCAACAGCCGCAGCGCCGCCGAACTGACCCCCGCCGCCCTGCAGGAGGCCCGCCGCGCCGTCGTGGTCGGGGCCCCGACGGCGGGCTCGGTGCTGATCTCGCAGGAAAGCCTGCTGCCGGACGGCGGCCGTTTGACCCTCAGCCGCGCAGACTTCGTCACCGCGGGCGGCGTCCGGCTGGAGAAGCGCGGGGTGACCCCCGACATCGCCGCGCCGTCCAGCCTTGAGGACCGGCGCACCGGCCGCGACCCGGGGATGGCGGCGGCGCTGGCGGCTCTGGCCGGGCCGCCCGGGGAATCGGCCATGGCGCCGGGCGCCGCGCCGTCGATCTAGCCGGCGACCACCCGCACCTTCGCCGCCGCCTCGCGCGCCCGTTCGCGGGCCTGCTCGACCGTGGCGCCGCGCGCTGTGGCCACGCCCATGCGGCGGCTGACATAGCTCTCGGGTTTGCCGAACAGCCGCAGGTCGGCGGTCGGCACCGACAGGGCCTCGGCCACGCCCTCATAGGCGACGCCCACCGCATCCATGCCGCCGTAGATCACCGCGCTGGCGCCGATGTCGCGCTGGCTGACGTCGACCGGCAGGCCGAGGATGGCGCGGGCGTGCAGGGCGAATTCGGACTGGGTCTGGGTGGCCAGGGTCACCAGTCCGGTGTCGTGCGGGCGCGGCGACACCTCCGAGAACCAGACCTGGTCGCCCTTGACGAACAGCTCAACCCCGAACACCCCGAGACCGCCCAGCGCATCGGTGACCTTGCGGGCGATGTCCTGCGCGCTTTCGAGGGCGGCGGCCGTCATGGCCTGCGGCTGCCAGCTCTCGACATAGTCGCCCCTGACCTGACGGTGGCCGATGGGGGCGCAGAAATCGGTGCGGACGGCGCCGTCCAGCATGGAGCGCACGGTCAGCAGGGTGATCTCGAAGTCGAAATCGATCCGGCCCTCGACGATCACCGTCGCCGTCTCCACCCGGCCGGCGGACTGGGCGTGGGCCCAGGCGTCGGCGGTCTGGTCGGAGGCCTCGACGAAGGACTGGCCCTTGCCCGAGGACGACATCACCGGCTTGATGAAGACCGGCAGGCCGATCCGGTGCGCCGCCTCGGCCAGTTCAGCCGCTGATGTGGCGAAGGCATAGGGGCTGGTCGGCAGGCCCAGTTCCTCGGCCGCCAGCCGGCGGATCCCCTCGCGGTTCATGGTCAACTGGGTGGCCCGGGCGGTCGGGATGACGGTCGCCAGCCCGGCGGCCTCGATCTGCGCCAGCACCCCGGTGGCGATGGCCTCGATCTCCGGCACGATGATGTGCGGCGCCTCGGCCATGATCACGCCATTCAGGACATGGGCGTCGGTCATCGGGATGACATGGCTGCGGTGCGCCACCTGCATGGCGGGGGCGTTGGCGTAGCGGTCGACGGCGATGACCTCGGCGCCCAGCCGCTGCAGCTCGATGGCCACCTCCTTGCCCAGTTCCCCGGCGCCGAGGAGCATGACGCGGACGGCGCTGTCGGACAGGGGGGTGCCGAGCCGCATGGCGTTACAGCCGCGCCTTGACGGCCGCCACCACGGCCCCGGTGGTGATGCCGAACTTGTCGTACAGCACCTCGGCCGGGGCGCTGGCCCCGAAGCCGGTCATGCCGACGAAGCCGCCGTCCTCGCCGATGAAACGCTCCCAGCCCTGCTGGATGGCGGCCTCGACCGCGACCCGGACCGTGCCGCGGCCGATGACCGAGGCCTGGTATCTGGCGTCCTGCTGGAAGAACAGTTCGAAACAGGGAACCGAAACCACCCGGGTCGGCGTGCCCTCGGCCTCCAGCACATCAGCGGCGGCCAGCGCCAGCGCCAGTTCCGTGCCGGTGCCGAACAGAGTCACCTTCGCCTCGCCCTTGGCGGCGCGGATTTCATAGGCGCCCCGGGCCGACAGGTTCTCGTCCGAAGCGACGGTGCGCACGGCCGGGGTCTTCTGGCGCGACAGGGCCATGGCCGAGGGCGCGGTCCTGTGCTCCAGCGCCGCCTGCCAGCATTCCATGGCCTCGACCGTGTCGGCGGGTCGGAAGACGAGCAGATTGGGGATGGCGCGCAGGGCGGCCAGATGCTCGACCGGCTGGTGCGTCGGCCCGTCTTCGCCGAGGCCGATGCTGTCGTGGGTCAGGACATGGATGGCCCGCACGCCCATCAGGGCGCCGAGGCGGATGGCCGGACGGCTGTAGTCCGAGAACACCATGAAGGTGCCGCCATAGGGGATGATTCCGCCGTGCAGGGCCATGCCGTTCATGGCGGCGGCCATGCCGAACTCGCGGATGCCCCAGTTGACGTACCGGCCCTCATAGGTCGGGGCGTCGAAGATCGGCGTGCCCTTGACGAAGGTGTTGTTCGAGCCGGTCAGATCGGCCGAGCCGCCGATCAGTTCGGGAATGGCCGCGAACAGTTCGTCCAGCGCCGCGCCCGACGACTGGCGTGTGGCCTGGGCCGGCTTGGTCTCGACCAGTTCGGCGATCTTCGCATTCAGGGCGTCGAAGGCGCCGGCGGGCAGGTCGCCCTTCATGGCGCGGGTGAAGTCCGTGGCCTGGGACGAGGCGTTCAGGCGCGCCTCCCAGGCCTTGCGCTCTTTGGCGCCGCGCTTGCCGACCTTCTTCCACGCCTTGTCGATCGCCTCCGGCAGTTCGAACGGCGCGTGGGTCCAGGACAGGCCCAGACGGGTGGCGGCGATCTCGGCGGCGCCGAGGGCGGCGCCGTGAGTCTTGTGGCTGCCTTCCATGGTCGCAGCGCCGCGACCGATCTTCGTCTTGCAGGCGATCAGGGTCGGTTTGTTCTGGCGCGTCGCCCACTGCAGCGCCGCCTTGATGGCCTTCATGTCGTGGCCGTCGATCGCCTTGACGGCCCAGCCGGCGGCCTTGAAGCGGGCCTTCTGGTCGGTGGCGTCGGACAGGGACACGGCCCCGTCGATGGTGATCGAATTATCGTCCCACAGCACGGTCAGCTTGTTGAGCCTGTAGCGGCCGGCCAGGGCGATGGCCTCCTGCGACACGCCCTCCATCAGACAGCCGTCGCCGGCGATGACCCAGGTCCGGTGGTCGACCAGGTCGTCGCCGAACCGCGCCGCCAGATGGCGCTCGGCCATGGCGAAGCCGACGCTGTTGGCCAGACCCTGACCCAGCGGACCGGTGGTCGTCTCGACTCCGGGCATGTGGCCGAACTCGGGATGGCCGGCCGTCCTCGATCCCCACTGGCGGAAATTCGACAGCTCCTCCTTCGTTGCGGCCTTGTAGCCGGTCAGGTGCAGCAGGCTGTAGATCAGCATGGAACCATGGCCCGCCGACAGGATGAACCGGTCGCGGTCGGCCCAGTCCGGGCGGCTGGCGTCGAATTTCAGGAATTTCGAGAACAGCACCGTGGCCACATCGGCCATGCCCATCGGCATGCCGGGGTGGCCGCTTTTCGCCTTCTCCACCCCGTCCATGGACAGCACGCGGATGGCGTCGGCCATCTGCCTGGGGGTGGCGTTTTCGGATACGGTCTTGCGGTCGGCCACGGGCGGCACTTTCGTCGGGAGGCGGAAAAAGGGAGGCGCGCCGCTTTACCCCGACGCGTCGGCGGGTTCTATACGGATTCTGGAGGATCTGACCCGAATGGACGCTGCTTCGGCCGCCAAGGACCGTGTCGACCGTGCGCTGGCGCTGCTGGAACGGCGGCTGCTGGACCTCAAGAGCCGGGCGGCCGGGACCAGCCGCGTGCCGGACGACGACCTGTTCGCGCCCGAGCCCTCGACCGAGACCGACCGCGCCCGCATCCATGAGCTGGAGTCCGCCGGTCGCGACGCCGCCGAGACCCTGGCGCGCGCCGCCGACGCCATCCGCGACGTCCTGGCCGAACAGGAGGCCCGCTGATGGCGACGGTGACGGTCGAGATCAACGGCCGCCCCTATGCCGTAGGCTGCGCCGACGGCCAGGAGGAGCGGGTTCACACCCTGGCCAGACAATTCGACGGCCATGTGCGCCAGGTGGCGGGCGAGGTCGGCCATGTCGGCGACATCCGCCTGTTCCTGATGGCGGGCCTGATGCTGGCCGACGAACTGCATGAGGTCCGGCTCGGCAATCCCGGCGCGACCCCCGTGGCCGCCGCCTCGACCGACGGCGTGGCCGAGGCCCTCAACGCCGTCGCCGCCCGGCTGGAAAAGATCGCCCAGGGACTCTGACGGCGGCCATTGTTCCGCCCCGGCTTAGCGACTATCTTGCTTCATGGCGGGTCCTGCTGCGGCTCTCGTCGAAGGCAACATTTCCTTGCGACCTTAATTCACTCATAGGGAGCTGTCCCTGATCAGGCCCGTGGGCCTGGGCATACGGCGCCCACCTGGCTACCCAGGTCGAGAGGATTTAAACGCCCTTCACGGTTCTTGCGGCGCCGCCAACCTTTTTCCCCTTGTGCGCTAACGCTCGGCTCGCGGAGCCTCGCTGCTTGAGCGCATGCGCGTTCCATCGTCACCCTCCAGCTTGACCGGAGGTTCGCGTCTTGAGCGCGGTCGGTACGCGCGCTACGGCTGCCGGGCGTGTCTGACGCGGCCGACGGCTCCCCCACATGACCGACAAGCATCAGCTCCGGGCCGCCATTCGAGCCATGCGCAAGCGTCTGGCGGATCAGGATGCAGGTGCCGCCGAGCGAGCCGCTGAGCAGGTCGGGGCCCTGCCGCCGGGGCGAATCGTCGCCGTCTATCGCGCCATCGGTTCGGAACTGGACGCAGACGCCCTGGCGGCGGCCCTCAGCGGGGCGGGGCGCGAGCTGTGCCTGCCGGTGGTCGTGGAGCGGGATGCGGCGATGATCTTCCGGCGCTGGGCGCCCGGCGAGCCGCTGGAGCCGGACGAGGCCGGTGTGCCCGCCCCGCTTCTGCTGGCCGGGGTCGTCGAGCCCGATGTGATCGTGACGCCGCTGCTGGCCTTCGACCCCCGCGGCGGGCGGCTGGGGCAGGGCGGGGGCTACTACGACCGGACCTTCGCCGCCCTGCCGGACGCCGTCCGCGTCGGCCTCGCCTATGCCGGCCAGGAGGTCGAGCACCTGCCGCTTGAGCCCCATGACATCCGGCTGCATGGCGTTCTCACCGAGACCGGCTATAGACCCTTCGCATGAGACTGGCTTTTTTCGGTGATGTCGTCGGCAAGTCCGGACGCGACGGCCTGAGCGACCACCTGCCCGGCCTGAAGCGCGATCTGAAGCTCGATTTCGTGGTGGTCAACGCCGAGAACGCCGCCGGCGGCTTCGGCATTACCGAGAACACGGCGCGCGAGCTGTTCATGGCCGGGGCCGACTGCCTGACCCTGGGCAATCACAGCTGGGACCAGCGCGAAGCCCTGACTTATATCGTGCGCGAGCCGCGCCTGATCCGCCCGGCCAACTACCCGCGCCTGATGGACGCGCCCGGGGCCGGGGCCAATCTGTTCGAGACCCACTCAGGCAAGACCGTGCTGGTCATGAATGTGCTGGGCCGCATCCATATGGATCCGATGGACTGCCCGTTCAGCGCGGTCGAGAAGGAGCTGGCCGCCTGTCCGATGGGCTTGGCCGCCGACGCCGTCATCGTCGACATGCATTGTGAGGCCACCTCCGAGAAGATGGCCATGGGCCATTTCTGCGACGGCCGGGCCTCGCTGGTGGTCGGCACCCACACCCATGTGCCCACCGCCGACTGCCAGATCCTGCCCGGCGGCACCGCCTACCAGACCGACGCCGGGGGCTGCTGCGACTACGACAGCGTCATCGGCAACGAGAAGGAAGAGCCGCTGCGGCGCTTCACCACCCGTCTGTCCGGCGGCCGCTACGTCCCGGCCCACGGCCCGGCCACCATCTGCGGCGTCTATGTCGAGACCGACGACAAGACCGGTCTGGCCACGCGGGTCGAGCCGATCCGGGTGGGCGGGCGGTTGAGCCAGGCGATTCCGGCAGTCTGAACTCAGGCCGGAACCACCCGCGCATCCCCGCTGGCCACCGCGAATTTCGCCCGGGTGGTCAGCGTCCCGCCCTTTTCCGACACCTTGTCCAGCACCTTGAACTCGGTCTGCCACCGCTCGGGCGTCACATCGCAGACGACATAGCCGCGCTGGGCGTTGTTGAATTTCAGGAACGGATTGTCGGCCAGATAGCGGCGCCCGTCGGCCCGCTGGTCCTGACCGTCGCCCGACGAGCTGATCGAGGTGGCGACGAATTCCGAGGCGATCGGGGCGCCCTCGGGGTTGCGGCTGTCGCGGTAAAGTTCGCCGGCGTAGTTCTGGTGCTCGTCGCCCGTCAGGATGACCGTATTGCCGATCCGGCGCTCGCGCAGCCGGTCCAGCAGCCGCTGACGCGGGATCGCATAGCCGGCCCAGGTGTCGAGGTTGTAGCCCGTCTCCGGCCCCTCCTTGCGGTCCAGATCCATGACCATGATCTGCTGCGCCAGCACCTTCCAGTGTGCGCGCGAGCGGTCGAGGTTGCGATACAGCCAGGCCTCCTGGGCCTCGCCCAGCACATGCGCGGCGGGGTCCGCCACCCCGGCGCAGGTCGTCGCCCAGGCGTCGCCGCACGGCTGGTCCGAGCGATACTGCCGGGTGTCGAGGAAGTTGAGGTCCAGCAGGTCGCCCCAGGCGGCATGCCGATACAGCTGGGTCGTCGCGCCGCGCGGGAAGGCCGAGCGCCGCATCGGCATATGTTCGTAGAAGGCCTGCATCGCCGCCTGCTGGCGCAGCATGAAGATCTCGGGCGGGGTGCCGTCCTGGTCCAGCGCCCGGACCCAGTTGTTGTCGATCTCATGATCGTCCCAGGTGCAGAACCAGGCCGTCGAGGCGTGGCTGGCCTGCAGGTCCGTGTCCAGCTTGTACTGGGCGTAGCGCCGCCGGTAGTCGTCGAGGCTGTAGGTCTCGCCGCCGAGATGCTGGCGGGCGTTCTCCATCGTGCCGCCCGAGCCGGTGTAGGTGCGGTTGCCCCGGCCCTCATAGATGTAGTCGCCGTAGCAGTAGATGAAGTCCAGATTGTCCTCCGCCGCCTTGCGATGGGCGGTGTAGAAGCCCTGCTCATAGGCCTGGCAGCCGACCACGCCGAACCGGGCCCGGGCCGTCGCGACTCCCGCCGCCGGCGCCGTCTTCGCCCGGCCGCTCGGGGTCCGCTCCCGGCCGGCGCTGAAGCGGTAGAAATAGTCGCGGTTCGGCTCCAGCCCCTCGACCTCGACATGGACCGCGTGGGCCAGTTCGGGGCGGGCCACGGCCTCGCCGGAGCGGACCACGGCGGCGCCGAAACCGCGGGAGGTGGCCACTTCCCACTTCACCGGCACCGGGGCCGAGGGCATGCCGTGGCCGACCTCCAGCGGGCGGGGGGCCAGGCGGGTCCAGATCACGAAGCCGTCGGGCGCCGGATCGCCGGCGGCGACACCCAGCTGGAAGGGATTTTCGGCGAAGACCGGATCAGCGAGCGCCTGACGGCCCGAGCCGGCCAGGGCGCCGCCCGCGCCCATACCCAGAAGCAGGCCGCGACGGGACAGGGACTCAAAGGCGCGCATGGGGGTTCTCCGGGATTTGACATTCGATCTAGGCCGGAAATGTGACAGCCGTCACGCGGCCGGATGCCGCCTCAGCCTCAGTTTCAGCCGGATCGGCCGGGCGCTTCTCAGGGTGATCTGGTGGATCGGGCGCGGCTCGACGGTGGTGATGGCCTCCACGTCGGCGGCGCCGAGGATCGCGGCCAAGGCGATGGTCGCCTCCTGCAGCGCAAAGGCCGCGCCGATACAGACGCGAGGGCCGGCGCTGAACGGGATCCAGGCATAGCGGTCGATCGCCTTGCGGTTGGCGGGCAGGAAGCGCTCGGGCCGGAAGGCGGCGGGGTCTTCCCACAACAGCTCATGCCGGTGCAGGACCCAGGGCGAGATGATCACCGTGGTTCCCGCCGGAATGGCCTGGCCGCCGATCTCGTCGGGGCCCAGGGCGATACGGGCCAGGGTCGGCGCGGGCGGGAACAGCCGCATCGCCTCCTCGATCACCGCCCGGGTCCACGGCAGGTGGTCGGCCCAGCCGGCCTGCGTCGGATCGAAGGCGTCGGCTTCGGCCTTCAGCCGGGCCGCCACATCGGGTGATCGAGAGATCAGGTGCAGGGCCCAGCCCAGCGTCCGGGCCGTGGTCTCATGCCCGGCGAGGATGAAGGTCAGGATGTTGGCGGCCACCTCGCGGTCATTCAGCCCCGCGCCATCGGCCTCGTCGCGCGCGGTCAGCAGGGCGCTGAGCAGGTCCGAGGGCATGGTCTCGCCGGCGTCCATGCGGGCGCGCCGGGCCTTGACCAGATTGGCCACGCTGCGCTCGAAGAACTGCGCCGACCGGAAACTGGCCAGCCGCCCCAGCCGCGGCACCCAGTCGGGGGCGTCCAGCACGTCGAGCGGATCGATCCGCGCGCCGACCGAGAGATAGCGGTTCAGCGCCCGTTCGAACCCCTTGGCCTCGCCGCCCAGTTCGTCGGAGAACAGGGTGGCCGACAGGATGTCGAAGGTCAGGCCGGACATCTCGCTGTCGATGTCCAGCACGCGCGGTCCCGTCGACAGGCCCCAGCCCTCGACCCGGGCGCGGCAGACCTCGGTCATCCGCTGGCTGAGCGCGGCCGTGCGGGCGGGGGTGAACAGGGGAGCGAGAATGCGGCGGGCGCGGCGCCAGACCTCGCCCTCGGTCAGCAGCAGGCCGTCGGCCAGCAGCGGTCCCAGCACGCGGCGCTGCAATGCGCCCTTCTCATAGTTGGCGGCGTTCTCGGTCAGGACCCGACGCACGCCCTCCGGGTGGCTGACCACGATGACGGCGCCGAGCGGACCCTGGCCGTAAAGCTGGGGCTCTTCGAAATGCCGCCGTGACCAGGTCAGCAGCGGGTCGCGCCAGCTCTGCCACAGGAAGGGCACCAGCGGCATGGGGCCCTCGCGCCGGGGCGGCGTCCAGGGGCGGAACGTGGGGGAGCCGTCAGCCATGGCCGGACGCTACGCCCCGGCCCGGGTCCGCGCCAGCCCGGTGCGTCAGTTCGCCGGGGTGGATTTCCAGGCGCGCATTTCGGCGATCTCGCGCGTCTGGCCGTCCTTGACCGCCTGGGCCATGCGGCGGATGTCCGGGTCCTGCGACTGCGCCAGCGCCACCTCGGCCATGGCCACGGCGCCGCGGTGATGTTCGATCATCTTGGCGATATAGGCCTCGTCCACCGTCGCGCCGGACGCAGCGGTCATGCCGGCGTGCATGGCGGCCTCGGAAGCGGCGAAGGCCTGGTCGCCCGGCCTGGCCGAATGGCCCATGGCGGCGTGATCGGCCGTCGAGATCGTGCCGGCCGTGACCGTTGCAGCGTGGTTGGCGGAGGCGGTTTCCCGCAGCGCCTGCTGCACCGGGTCGCCCCCGCCCTCGCAGGCGGACAGGGCGACGATCAGGCCGAGGGCGGCGAAGGCGCGTTTCATGCGAGGGTCTCGATCCAGTTCGGCATCCAGCTTTCGTGCATCTCGCGCAGGTGGTCCAGCGGAAGCCGGAACAGATCGCCGGACGAAAAGTCGCGGCCGCTGGCCCGGCCGACGACCGAGGCGTGCAGGCCGGCGGTCTGGGCCGCGGCGATGATCTCCGTGGGATCCGGCACGGCGACCAGATAGCGGGCCTGGTCCTCGCCGAAGAGCAGGATATGGGCGTGGGTCTCCGAGGTGGCGTCCAGCTCGACGCCGCAGTCCGAGGCCAGGGCCATGTCCGCCGCCGCCCCGATCAGGCCGCCGTCGGACAGATCATGCACACAGGTCAGGGCCCCGGCCTCGATCTGTTCGCGCACGAAATCGCCGGTCTTGCGCTCCAGCGCCAGATCGACCGGCGGCGGCGCGCCGTCCTCGCGACCCAGCACCTCGCGCAGATAGATCGAGGAGCCCAGCTCGCCGACGGTCTCGCCGATCAGCACCAGCACGTCGCCCTCGACCATGCCGCCAAAGCCGACCACGACGTCATAGTTGGTCAGCAGGCCGACCGCCCCGACCGTCGGGGTCGGCGGAATGGCGACGCCATTGGTCTCGTTGTAGAGGCTGACGTTCCCGCTCACGACCGGGAAGTCCAGCACCCGGCAGGCCTCGGCCATGCCGTCGATGGCGCGCACGATCTGGCCCATGATCTCGGGCCGCTGCGGATTGCCGAAATTGAGGTTGTCGGTGACGGCGATCGGCCGGCTGCCGACGGCGGTCAGATTGCGCCAGGCCTCGGCCACGGCCTGTTTGCCGCCTTCGTAGGGGTCCGCCTGCACATAGCGCGGCGTGCAGTCCGAGGTCATGGCCAGACCCTTGTCCGTGCCATGCACGCGCACCACACCGGCGTCGGCGGCCGTGGCCGAGTCGTGCAGGGTGTCGGCCATGACGTGGCGGTCGTACTGCTCCCAGATCCAGCGCTTGGAAGCCATGTCCGGGCAGCAGACCACCTTGATCACCGCATCGACCCAGCTCTCGGGCGCGGGCACGTCGGCGGGGGCCAGACGCGGCTGAAGTTCGGGCTGGACCCACGGCCGGTCGTACAGCGGAGCGTCGTCGAACAGCGGGGCCAGCGGCACGTCGCAGACCGTCTCTCCATGGTGCTTCAGCACCAGATGGCCGGTGTCGGTGGTCACGCCGATCACGGCGGCGTCCAAGCCCCACTTCCTGAAGATGCGGTGGCCGTCTTCCTCACGGCCGGGCTTCAGCACCGCCAGCATCCGTTCCTGGCTTTCCGACAGCATCATCTCATAGGCCGTCATCCCCTCCTCGCGCTGGGGCACGGCGTCCATGTTCAGCTCGATGCCGACT
>Ga0207951_100503_pt1 | contig 19109 bp, 15 predicted proteins | sample Subbio12Aug_8Bad_FD_184830 | JGI IMG/M metagenome (GOLD analysis project Ga0207951, IMG submission 184830) | Serpentinite rock and fluid subsurface biosphere microbial communities from McLaughlin Reserve, California, USA - CR12Aug_8Bad (SPAdes) | ecosystem: Environmental > Terrestrial > Deep... | reverse complement strand
GTTTTAATATCCAGACGCCGCAAGGTGTCGTACAAGGCGTATCGCACAAGCACTGCCGGTTGATCCAGCGTGCGGATGGGTACGGCTATTCGTTCACCCAAATAGCAAACCAGAAAGGAGAGCGGGTACAGGGCCACGCTTCGCGTGACGCGCTATCCCTCCTCGGCATGAATGCCGGGGTTTCCCGCGCAAACCGATGAACGGGATGTCAAAGTGTGACGACGTACAAGAACTGTTGAGCGCGTATATCGATAGAGCGCTCGCCGACGACGAGCGCCGCCGGGTCGGCGCGCACCTCGACGAGTGCGCCCAGTGCCGCGCTGCCGTAACGGCGCTTGCCGGCAGCCTGCGCCGCATCGAGCCGGGGAAACGCGGTCGCGCAATCGCGCCCGCCAAGCGCTGGTGGGCATCGCCGCGCGTGGCGGTCTTCGTCGCGACCGGCGCCGTAGCCGCAATCGCACTGGTCTCACTGCTGGCGCTAGGAGACATAAATATCACCGGCGACCAGGGCGCTACCCAGAAAACAACAAGCCCTGCAGAAAATAAAGCGATGCCGCAACAATCAGTGCCGGAAAGCGCCGATACCTGGCCTAAGATACTCGCGTCGGACAAAAATTATACGGCCGCTTCCATCGAAACGCTGGCCGGCGAGATACATGACTCATCGAACGGGCTCTATACCGTCGAGGACGCCAAGGAAAAGCGCGGCGCATTCGTCAATGCGATAGTAAAGGAAGTCTCCGCTCAGGGCGGCGAGGGTGAAAAAACTCGAAGCCCGCTCAACGCCATTCTCGACCGCACCAAGCGCGCCGCGCTCCCCATCTACGTCGAAAAAGCGAAGTATGAGAATAAAGCGTGCCTGGTGATCGCGATAAAATGGGGCTTCGGCGGCGGCGGCAACCGGCTCTATAAAACAAGCCTTTATGTGACCAACCTCTCCGGCTGGACCATCTTCCACTACACATCGAAATAGAAATCAGCGTAATTATTGCTCTCGTAGCTCAGGGCTTTAGCCCTGACAAAGAAAACTCGACTGTTCTAATATTCCGCTCTTCCGCGAAAGCGGCGAAGATGTTCGCGCTAGAATATCCCTATCTCCGCTCGCGGTGCGCCCTTGTGCCTGTTGCTAATGCCCATAAGCGAACATCTGGTCACGGCCTTCTCGCCGTACCTATTCTTAAGCCGGTCGACGACGGCCGCAACCGCCGCCTCCTTCTCATCCAGGACATCGAAGACGGTCGTCTGCCGCCCATCCCCTCTCTTGACAAGGTTGGTCACGCTCACCCCGACCTTGGTCGCCGGATAGACATCGAGCGAGGCGCGCTCCCTTAGCAGGAGTTCTTTGGCGACATCATGGACGCGCCCGGGCAGGTCGGTATGGCAGCCCAGGCCGGTGCGCCGGCTCAGGTCGAAAAGCCGTCCCAAACAGATATAGACGGCGACCGTCCTCCCCAGATAGCCGGCCTTTCTCATCCTTCTGGTGGCCCCGTCGCACAGCCCCAGAAGCACGTCGCACAGGTACTCGACATCCGCGCTCCCCTTGCCCAGGGAGAGGCTCTGCCCGAACGACTTTACCTCCATCCCCTTGCAACTCGGAACCACCGGGCTGTCGTCGATGCCGAAGGCCGCCTTGTGGAGTATCTCCCCGATGGCCCCGAACTTCTCCCGCATCAGCCCGGGCGGCGCCTCCGCCAGCCGGCCGATGGTCCGTATCCCTATCGCGTCGAGGTGTCTGCGCATACGCCGCCCCACCCCCGGGATGCTCTCTACCGGCAACGACGCGAATACCTCGGGAAGGTCTTCGGCCTCTACCACCGTAAGGCCGAACGGCTTTTTGAACTCCGAAGCCATCTTGGCTACCAACTTGTTCGGGCCGACACCGACCGAGCAGGTCAACCGGAGTTCCTTCGCCACCTCCGCCTGGAGCCGCGCGGCCGTATCTCTGGGTGAGCCGAAAAAACGGGCGGTGGCGGTGATATCTAAAAAGGCCTCGTCGATGGAGTAGACCTCCAGACAATCGGTATATTTTTCGCATATTTGCATGAGGAGGCGGGTGTTGTGGAGATATTTCTCGTAGTTTCCGGCTATATAGGCGGCGTGCGGCAGCCTCAGCTTGGCCTCGAGCACCGACGTCCCCGACTTGACCCCGAACTCGCGCGCCTCGTAGGAGGCCGCCGCGACTATCCCCCGGTAAGAGGAGAGGTCGTCGGTGTGGCACACGAGCAACGGCTTTTTGCGGTAAATAGGCAGGTCGCGCTGTTCGACCGAGGCGAAATAGGCATCCATGTCGACGTGGATCACCGTCCTCGCCGCAGTGCGCGAGACGGGGCGACGAGGCGCGCGCAAGTGCCCCCTAAACGCCGGACTCACAACCGTGCATCCTCTCCAGGCGCCACGCCATCTCGCCGGTGTTGAGCGATATCTCATAGAGGTCGTCGCCCACGCGCACCGTGTAGCCATAACACGCGGAGGCGCCGGCCGAATACTTATACACACCGGTTATCTCGGATATCTTGTGGTGCCGGCGGCTCCACATAAACGACACCGGCTTCAAACGGCCGCGGACGAAGACCGCCGATACTTCGATTGGTTCATGGACATCAACCGCCACAGTCCCTCCTTTAATCGAACACGTGTTCGATTAAAGAGTAACCCCTGTTCTCTCCGGTGTCAAGGAGGAAGTTGGTGTTGGCGCGAGACGATGGGATGGAACTGCGAATGGCAATATCTGAAGGGAGACTTGATAAGAGCGAAAGGCTCTCTGTGCTAAAGTGTTCTTTTGCTATTCTTTTACTATCCCCACTGCCGTCTTGGAGGCCTCTGCTCGTGTAGCGGTGTTCATGGGCCTAAAGGTACCATCAGGGTAGGCGATTATAATATCCTGATCTTCTGCCTCTAAAATGTACGGCCGGCTCCATAAGTTCTCTGTTACATCGGAAAAATCAGCTCTAAAGTCGGTTTCAGGCGTAAAGCCTCCTGCTAGAACCACAATCTTTGCGATCTCTTGCCGGGATATATTGTTGTTTGGCCTAAATGTGCCGTCGGGATACCCCGTGACGATTCCGTCGCGAGATGGAATCCGAAGGAAGCTCAAGGCAAACTTCCGACCTGAGAACCACGAACAATATATGAGGCCCGCTTGGAGCGGATGAGTTTGCCGGACAATATTGCTGGAAAATATTGCTATTATTTATCGTTTAGCCGTAACCTTGCAGTCCGTTTTGCGTTAAAAGAAGCGAAAGCTGTTTTACAGAGCGATCTAAATAATAGCGCTCGGGGATCCGATAAGTGTAAGTGAGTTTATCGGGTTCGGATAGTAGAGGAGGAACAATGTTACACAAATTGTTAGCCCTGTTCATAGTGGCAATGCTTATGCTGCCGGCCAGCGCACTTGCGGCTGGCAAACCGGATGTAGCCGGGGAGAAATCTCAAAGTAAGGTTGTCGACGGCAATGACTCCGAGACAAAGGTGAAAGCTGAGAGCGATGCCGAAGAGACCGAGAAAGAGGACGCGCGTCCGACACAGACAGACAAAAGAAACAGTAACACGCCTACTGCCGGCAAGCCCTCAAGTACTTCCGCACCAAACGAAGGAAGTAGCGATCGGGCCGGTAGTGCGGCGGACGCAGGCCGTGCAAAAGGCGAAGAAATGAAAGCTAAAGCTGAGGCTATTAGAGCGGAGAAGCAGGTCGAAGCTGAAGCCATAAGGCAAACCAAGAAAGCGGAGGCTGAGGCTATTAGAGCGGAGAAGGAAGCATTGAAGGACAAGAAGGTGGCTGAGGCTGAGGCTATAAGCACCGAGAGACAGGAAGAAGCTAAAGATGGCAAGATCGGTCTGACAAGAGCGATGGCGGCAATCAGTACGAACATTACAAATGTAGGTGGAAGCGCTGTTAAGACCTTAAAGATGGTGTACAACAAGTTCGCTTCGTGGCTTGGCCTCTCGTTACTCGATGATTCAGAAGAGCCGGCGGATAGCGAAGAAGGCGCTGAGCTTGGTGGCGGCGAAGACACCACCTCCGTAGAGCCGGACCATGGACTTGATGGGGCCGCCGATACCGACACGCCCGAGTTAGACAGCCCTGATGCCGACAAGGATACCGAGGCTGTTGAGCCAAATATAGAGACGTCAAACTAGCCAAGATCATGTAGAGCCGGACATAAAGCCCGCTTTTAGCGGCTGAGGCTGTTGACAAACCCTACAGTTAAATCGACTGTAGGGTTTGTTGTTTGCTTGAAAAAGCAAGGGAGTGATTTCTAATCCAATATAGCAAAGCCTTCCCCTGAGAGAATGGTGAAGAGGCCGGTTCTATGCGGCCACGTATGGTAGTCGCGCCTCGCGCCCTTAAACCTCCTGCCCTACCGCGCTTACCCGGTGGAAGAGCGCTTTGAGGTCGCACGGTATCCTTATCTGCGTGACATAGACGCCTTCCGGCGCATCGATGACTACCGCCGGCGTCAGAAGCAAGATTCCCTTGACTCCCGCAGCCACAAGCAAATTGATGCTATGTTGAACCCAACTCGGGTGAGTAGCGACAACCGCCACTTCGATACCCATGGCTCCCAGCTCGTGCGAGATCCCTTCGATTGGCTGAACCTCCCTGCCGTTGATGACCGCCCCGCGGTCGTTCGGGTCTTCCGAGAAGAATGCGGCGGATATAAACCCGTACTTCTCGACCAAGAAGAAACTGAAGAGCGAACTTATCACCTTGGCCGAGCCGACAAAAGCGACAGGCGCAAACGGCGGCAGCCCGAGAAACTCACCGAGCATATGGCGCAAACCGTCTATGCTGTAGCCCACGCCTCGCTTGCCCGGGGTCTCCCCCAGGAACGAAAGATCGTTTCTGACGGTGACTTCGTTTAAGCCGAGGGTGCCGGCTAATTCCTTCGACGTTATGGCGCCTTTCTTGCCCGCCAATAACCAATCCGTCAACAAGCAGTGGTAGAGCGACAGGCGATGCAGCACCGCTGCGGGTGTGGGCTTCGACAACTTTTGCACCGATAACCACCATCCTTCGTAGTCGTATTTACAATTATAAATAAATTATAATCTAGCTATTGATAATTATCAAACATTCTTTTAAGCAAACGCGATTATTTTCCATGCCGATTCGCGCAGATTTAGCATAATATATTATAATATAATAAAATCATCTCGGTGTTTTGTTGACAATAAGACTCGTGTCGATTAAGATATTGCTAATTAAATAACGAATAGACCGCTTGCAGCGGTTTATCTAGGGGGCACACCAGCCACAAGCTCTTAAATCGAAACTTCCCAAGTTTCGGCTGTCAGGAATAGCTTGTGGCTGGTTTTTTCATGCGCGCGCCCATCGCGGCCCATCGCGGACGCAAACAAGCACACCCTCCCAGGGCAGCCATGCCCGGACCGAAAACCGTCCCCCTAAAAGCCGGCGTCATAGCAGTTAAACAGCTTCTTTCAACTAAGCGCCCGTCAACTTTTTTCACTTTGACACGGTGTTCACAATCTGTTAATAATAGAAGAGCAATAAATAGTTTAACCTGCAGCTTAGCCGCTTGCTCTTGACGCGGGTAAGCGCACTGAGGCTGGTTAGGTGTGATTTAGTGGAAGAAAAAACAACCCGCATAACAGACGTCTTTGACGATGTCATTCGCTGGTCGATAGTGGGCGCGGCGGCGTTCCTGCCGCTCATGATGTCACCGGTAAACTTCGATGCGTTCGACCTGCCCAAAGCAGTCTTTCTGTACTGGCTCGTTCTAACCATGGTAACCAGCTATATAGGGAGAACCCTTTTTGCCGGCGAAATCGCGATTAAAAAGACGGCTCTAAACAAACCGCTTATTGCATTCGCCATAATGACAACGATAGCCGTAATCGTATCGCCGGTGCCTCTCGCAAGCATCGTCGGCGAGTACGCGCGCTACGAGAACCTGCCGACTCTATTGAGCTATACGATCATCGCCTTCATGGCATCGCAGTTTTTAGATACAAAAGCCTGGATCAATAAGTTAATCTCGGCGTCTTTCATAGCTTTCGGACTAATAACCCTGTACGGCATCGCGCAGAACCTGGGGCTCGATATTCTCCCGGAATCCATGCGCCTCTTTGAAGGAAGAAGCCGGTCGACGCTGGGCAACCCGGTATTCTTCGGCGGCTACGTAGCGATGATGACCCCGCTCCTCCTCCATTACCTGTTCAGCGATGAGCGCCTGCCGTTCATCTCAAAACCCCTAATAACATTACTGCTAATGATGGGCTTTGCCGGCGCCGTCTTCTCGCAAACGAGGGGCGCGTGGCTGGCGATAGCCGTCGGAGCCGTCGTAGTAGTCCTCTTGAACCGGGATAAACTGCTCAAAGCAGCCGGCAATGTCGCCGCCGTCTTAATCGTCGGATTCGCACTGACACTCATATTGATCTCAATCGGCGGGCAACAGCAGGCGGCTAAGCAGTTCAGTGAAATCACGGAGCGAATCGTCTCTGTCTCTGATCTTTCACAGAGCACGGCTGCGAGCCGCGTCGAGATATGGAAAAGTTCGGTCGAGATGCTAGCGGTGCGTCCGCTGGCAGGCTACGGGCCGGACCAGATGTACCTCTGGTCACCCGCGTTTAAGACCTTGAAAAAGGCTCAAATCGAAAAGAATACCATTCCGGACCGAACACACAACGAGTTCCTGCAAGTAGCTGTAAACTCGGGCTTCCTGGGATTGCTGGTATTTTTGTGGATCGTCGGCGCTATCGTGCTGATGAGCGCACGTTCCCTTAAGGGGGATAGCGATCTAAAGCGCCCCGCCATAGGTATAACGGCCGCGCTCGTCGGCTATATCGCACAAGGCTTGTTCGGAGTGGCGATTATAGGATTGACCGCACCGGCATTCGTTATGGGAGGAATAATCGCCGCCATAGCCGCGGGAAAAGACCCCCAGCGCCATATTATACCAATCAACATAAAGCGAAATGTCGAGATATTCACGCTCGTGGCTGTGTCGGCATCGGTCGTCGCTATCTTGGCGCTTAGGCCGCTAGTCGCCGACGCGGAATATCTTAATGCCGTTACCAGTGCTAACGCCGGCTTAAGAGACCGGTCGATAGCGGCTCTTGGCAGGGCTGTCGAACTCAATCCATACGCGGCGCTATACCGGCGCGACTTGGCGATAGGATTGGTCGAGAAAGGCAAGGCGAACAAAGACGCCGGCCTCGTGGTCAGCGGAATATCGGTCCTCGAAGAGGGCTTGCGAAGCAACCCGCATGATATCGACTTGATTTTGGCGACGGCAACCTCATACAGGGTCTACGCGACGATCACAAGTGACATGGCTATAGTCTCCCAGGCGGAGGACTATTACTCGCGGGCAATCAGAAAGAACCCGCTATCGACCAACCCGAGAAGGGGAATGCTCGGCCTGCTTATGCCGCTGGAAAAATACGATGAGGCCATCGAGCAGGCCACAACGATACTCCAAATAGACCCCGAGGACGCTGAGGTCAAATATCGGTTGGCTCAAGCTTATGAAAAAACCGGACGGGCCGGCAGAGCCAGACAGCTCTACAAAGAACTCCTGGCAAAATACCCTAATCGGCCCGATCTAATAGAATCTCTCGCTAAATACGAGAGGGCCAAAGCCGCTGAATAGATTTAAAGGATTTACATCTACATGGGGACCAAGGGAAGATTTCTTGGAGACACCGGGAGTCAAGTCAAAGCATTTTTGATTCTGGCTATTTCGCTTTTTTTGTTTTGGGGCGTCTCGATTCAGTTCTTCGCGGAACGCGGGATTCCATGCGCGGCGTGCCACGCGACAAAAGAGCAATATGCCTCTTGGAAAACATCTCCGCATAAAAATATATCCTGCCTTGCCTGCCATAAGGAACCCGGTTACTTTTCGTTTGCAAAACTAGAGTTGACGTCGGGAAAGAACTTTGCGGCCTGGCTCTTTCGCACCTACCAAGACCCGCTCGCGAGCCAAATCCACAACGAACGTTGCCTCGTGTGCCATGACCGGGAAGTCAAACATACGATAGTCAGCAAAGGCATCCGCATCAGTCACAAGGAATTTGCCGATTATCACTGCACCGATTGCCACGCGAATGTGGCCCATGAAATCGAAGGCCGGACTCGCAACCAGCCCGACATGGATAGCTGCGCCGATTGCCACAACTACTACGAAGGCGATGTCGAATGCGAGAAGTGTCACCCCGGCAGTGCTGAGACCGAAAAGCTCTCGACAAAAGGGCCGTGGAAAATAACGCACGGCCCGAGCTGGAAATCGACACACGGCATGGGCGACCCAAAGACGTGCGCCACCTGCCACGACGCATTATTCTGTATGAGCTGCCACAACAGCGAGGTGCCCCATCCGGAACCGTGGGCAGAGCTTCACTCACGGTCGGCCAAGCAAAACGTTCAGGGATGTTACCAGTGCCACCGAAAAGAACTTTGCACGGATTGCCACCGCATCGACATGCCTCACCCAAACGATTTCCTCAAGAATCACCAGTTTGAGGTCGAGGAACGCGGCTACGACCTGTGCTGGCGCTGCCATAACGGAAACAACTGCATACCATGTCACTTACACGCGGCGCATACTAATACGCCGAAGACGAAATTTAGGTTTTGATGATTATGGAGCTTTTAAGAACTTTAGCCGTCCACATATATTTGTCAGTACCGATGCGCGCGGAATCTCTTTTCGAGAGACTCCTCCACGACGCCTTGCGCTGGCGCGACTACATTCCGATCATCATAAAATTCGCCGAGCAACTACAGGTGATCTTCCAGAACCCTCGTAGATATCCGCGAGAAGCGGTTGTCATCATAGCCGCGATTCTGCTCACACTCATCGTTGTGATGCTGTTGGTCCTGCTCTTCTTCGCTGCCAGAAATCAAATTCGTATCCGCAGAGCATACAGGAGCATTCGAAAAAAAGTGCCGCGGGAGGTGCTCGTAAAACGATATATCATCGGGGGCGCCGCCGTTATCATACTTTTGCTCGCAATGACAGTCGGCACCGCCCAACCGAAGTCCTGCATAAGGTGCCATACCCTCGAAAAGAGCTATAGTTCCTGGACAAAATCGGTCCACAAGGATACGGGCTGCCTTAAGTGCCATTACAAACCGGGAATATTCGGCTATGTCGAGGGGAATATCAACGGTGCGGAGAACGTTTTGGCCCACTTTTTCAAGGGCGTCGAAACGCCTAGGGCACGCGTCTCGAACAACGCCTGCCTGCGCTGCCACAACGATATCCTCAGCCGCATGGTAATCGGCGACCGCGAAATCAAAATGCAACATAAAGACCTTATCGGTGGCGGTATAAACTGCACCAACTGTCATCCGGACATCGCGCACAAACCAAAGGGCAAGAAGATTTTCGCCATGAATAGTTGCCTCGGATGCCACGACAATAAAGTGGCGAGCGCGGACTGCCGGACCTGCCATACCCAGGACATCGGCTATAAAGCGGTCCGCGCGGTCGACGACTTGCCGAAAGTAAAGACTATCCGAATTACCTGCACCGGCTGTCATAAAGTTTCGACGACGGAAGGGTGTATTAAGTGCCACGGCGTGGAACTGCCGCACTCTGCGATCTTCCAGCAAAAACATGCGATGCAAGCCGAGACGACGCAAGGCATACTCTGCTATAAATGCCACTGGGAGCGCATGGATGGAAAACGCATGTGCGGCTGTCACAACGCGACCGGCGAAATACACGGAGAAACCGAGGCCTGGTACTACGCCCACCGGGCTCTGGCCAAAAATAACGGAGCCGGCTGTAATTGCCACGGCTTGACGTTCTGCGCGCGCTGCCATGACGACCCGAAAAGCGTCTACCCGAATTACGCCGGCGGCAGCGGCGAGATGATGCACGGCGGCTGGCATATCGGGATGTAGCGGGATTACCGCTCCTCGATGTAGACCCGGCTCATGAGGTCGCCGACTTGTATCCGCTCGACGACGTCCATGCCTTCCACGACTTGCCCGAAGACGGTGTAGTTCCCGTCGAGCGACGGCTGCGCGTCGAGGCATATATAAAACTGGCTTCCCGCGCTATTGGGGTCTTGTGCCCGCGCCATCGCAACCGTACCCGTAATATGCGGTACATCGTTGAACTCGGCGTCGATTTTATAGCCGGGACCCCCCAGGCCGTCGTTCGCGGGGTCGTCGTCTTTACTCAACGGGTCGCCGCCCTGAATCACGAACCCCGGTTCGACACGGTGCCACTTAATACCGTTGTAGAAGCTTTGGCCTGCGAGACTGACGAAATTCGCGACGGTCTTAGGCGCCTTGTGCGGATAGAGTTCGAAGACGATTTTTCCTTTGTTCGTCTCGACGACCGCATGGGGCCGCTTTCCGGCGGCGGGCTGAGCCGCCGGCGGCGCCTGCGCGACGGTCGTCTCGGTCGTTATCGGCGCTTCGGACGCTTCCGCCTCAATCACCTCGTCCGCGTCGGAAGCGGCCTTCTTGTCGGCGCCGGATGAACACCCCGCAATCCCCGCGACTAGCGCTAACAACACCAGTGCTCCTAGAAGCCATTTGAAAATTCCCGCTTTCATTAAACCCTCCCGTGGTTCCGCTCTGTCGTTCACAGGAAAAGAATACCACGAACCCGCCCGCCAAAAAAAGAAGTCTAGGGCAAGCCGTGGACCGAAGATCCGAATCGAAGCGCACGCTCTTGCTTGCCCGGATAAGGATTTATCACTCACCGCATGCTTAGCAAATTATGTAAATATTTAGCCCCGGCCGTCTTTGCGGCCTTGCCTCAACATGCTCCGTATGCTATCATTTATATCGGTAATTTTTTTTATTTGCGCATGTGAAAACGGTCACGCATATTTTGCAATATTTGAAAGGAATGAGCATGGAACAACGGATCAAAAAGGTTTTGGTGGCCTTGACTATCCTTTTGGCGCTATCGATCGTAGCGGTTCTAGGGTTCCTGTTGAAAGATGTCTTTTTTAACAAAGAAGTTCCGCAAAATCCGGCCGAGCAAGCGTATTCTCTGGCCAAAGCAATGGCCGACAAAGACCCCAAAAACCCCGGCTACCTTTTCGAACTCGCGAAAGCCGAAGCGGACCTCGGAAAAACCGGAGATGCGATAGACAACCTGCGAAAAGCCATCAAGATGCAGCCCGCCGCCCCGATGCTCCATTATACCCTCGCCCGCATATACCTCGACTCGGGGCAGGAAAAAGAAGCGGTCAAGGAACTCGAGCAGGAATTGCGAGTTACTGAGAACAAGAACGAACTCGCGTGGTTCGACCTCGGCACGATATTCCTGAAGCGGAAGGACTACAACCAGGCCATCAATTGCTTCAAAATGGCGCTTGTGAGAATGCCCTCCGGCGCGGACGTCCACTATAATCTCGGCAAAGCGTACGAAGGCATCGGAAGATTCGACCTTGCGATGAATTCCTACGGCGAAGCTTTGAAATATATTCCCGATCACACAGACGCCCAGATTGCTATCCAGCAGTTGCAGCTGAAACAACTCGAGCAAAAAACAACCGGGGCGACCAAGAAGTAAATGTAAGGGATGAAAGGCTAGGAGGCATTACGTTGGTTAGAACACGGACATTGATGGTGCTGGTCGCGATTCTTTTACTTACGCTGGCGGCCCTCGTATATTTCTATATGTTCATCCTCAACGACCCCAACACGAAAGTCAAAAACGAGGGAATGACCCATCTATATAGCATATACGGCTGGGGCCAACGACCCGATCAGTTGCTACGCAGGCCGCACGGCGTCGCGACGGACGGCAAGGGCAATATCTTCGTTACCATGCCCTCGAGGGGCAAGGTCGTCGTATTCGACGGCGACGGCAATTATCAGTACTCATTCGGCAGCAAGGGCATGGAGGAAGGCTCCTTGCGCGGGCCGCTCGGCATCGCTATCGATCCAAAGCGAAACAGGGTCTACGTCGCCGACCGGGCTCGGTTCAAGTTGGTAGTCTTCAATACGCGGGGCAAGTTTATAAGCGAAACGTCGCTCCTCTCCCCCGTCCAGCCGACAGTCGCAAAAGACCGTGTCTATCTTACGACCTTCGGCCCGATTGCGATTTACAGCCTGGACGGAAGATTGTTGGATACCTGGGGCGGCAGAAGTCGCCAGCTAGGCGGTTTCGATTACGCGCACGGCATCTGCGTCGATAGCCGCGGCAACGTTTATGTCTCCGACACCAATAACACCAGGCTCGTCGCGCTAAACAAGAAGGGCGATGTCCTGTGGGTCCAAGGCAGGCCGCCCAAGGGAGTGCTCGACCCCAAGAAAGGCTTGAACTTGCCGGCCGGCATGACGATGGATGATAAAGAGCGCCTCTATATAGTCGACGCCTTCGATTTCGCCGTCAAAGTATACAACACCAAAGGCAGAGAACTCTTTAAGTTCGGCGGCCAGTCGGGCAACCTCGAAGGCCAATTCAATATGCCGGACGGAATCACCTACCTCGGCGACCGGAAATTCGCGATAGCCGATAAATTCAACGACCGGGTGCAAGTAGTCAGGCTGACGCTGCCCGGCGAGGGCGGCCCGTTTGAGCAATTCCCATGGTGGATGCTCCTTCTCATCCCGCTTCTAATGATGTTGCTCGGGCGCAAGAAATTTATCGCCAATGAGGACTTCATGGAGCTGGTCGTAAGCGACCGGAAACTCAGGCTCCTTACACAGGTCGCCAAGCGCGTTCAGGTGAGCCAGGAGGTCTTCGACCGCTTCGCGGAGCACGTTGAAGAGGACCTCAAATTCGCGGATGTCGTGGCGGTGCGCAAGTTCAAGCCGGAAGAAATGCAAAAACTAATGGAAGAGCACAGCATAGATGAGAAGACCGCTTCTTTCTTGGCCATGGCTAAGAAGCGCTTCCCGGAAAAACTCGTCCTTAACAGATTGACGCTCGCCTTTGAGGATGCCAAAGTTCGCGAAGTCCTTACCGGCAACGGCAAGAAACCGCCGAAGATGCTGACCTTCGAGGAGTTTGTCGAGAAGTACAGCGTACCCGAAGAGGAAGAAGAGGCAGCCGCTCAACCCGGCTAGAGCCCTATAACAAGAGTTTTTAGAAAAGGCAGGCCTTGGGCTTGCCTTTTCTATTTCCACTCGTGTTTTAGACGACTAACCCGCATCAACGTATTTACGTGAAACGCTTGACAGCTTACTTATTATTCGCTATTCTAAGCTTGTGAACGCCTGGACAATCTCACACCGTTCCTTCGTGTGCGGGACGAGGACAAGAAAGACCGTGGGGCAAGTACCGCTGTTTGACAGCAAAAAATCGCAAGGGGCCACCGGGCGGGAGCCGACTAAGCAGCACTCATCGAAGACTACATCGAATCAGACTATATTTTTTTTCGAGTGATTTATACCCCTACCCGTAGCAGTACCTTTAAAAACAAGTTTGTTGACGAACGCAAGCACTTTGCGATTGTTGGGCGATCTTTTAGATTAAATATATGAGGTGGACCGGGCCGCGGGGCGGCATATATCTCCCAATGTCCCCGTGGAAAAATTTTTCGTCGGGGGCATACCCCTAGGGGGTTCATTTGGAAAACCGGGCTGCCGCTAATTTATGGCTTTACCGCTTATCGAAAGGAGGTGAAATAATTATGAAAGATGTTACTAAATCGATCTCAACGAAAAAGGAGGTGAAAAGTATGAAAAAAGCATTGGTTGTAATGATGGCTTTGGCGTTGTTGTTCGCGATGGGCGGCATGGCGCTCGCGAAACAGGAGCCCGCAGGCGCTCCGGGCAATATCGTCGCTAACGAGTATAGTCTCGGCTATAAGGACTGGAACGAGCGCGAGCAGGGTGTGACGACCGGCAAGGTCTTCACGGGCTACGGCAGCAGCACCCACCTACGGGGTACCTGGAACAGCCCGTATACGACCGGCGTTGACGGCTATAACTACAACGACGCCCAGGACTACACCAAAGACGGAACCCAGGTGGGCTCGGGAGGCACATATAATGTTCAGTACCCGATATATGGCCCTGGGTACGAAGTGTACAATTTTGGTACGATGACCATGCCTAATATGCGCTTCGAGTCAGGCCCGCACGGCGGCTACCTCACGTCCACCCACCGGTGTCGTGAGTGCCACGCGGTCCACCGCGCGGCGGGCAAGTTCAAGTTGCTCCGCTCGGACACCAGGTTCGAGGCGTGCGATTGGTGCCACGGCACCGGCGCGGGAAGCGGTTTCAACATCCAGATGGACAACGACGACGCTTACACCACCGAGTACAACGTCGGCCACACCATGGGCTTCGGCATCTCGGGCGGCAAGTGGAAAGCGCCGGATGATACCTACCCGGCATTTACGCCTAACTTCTGGCAGGGCGGTTTCTCCTGCTTCGACTGCCACAGCCCGCACGCCAACCCGGCGCGCCTCATGGGCTATGACGCAAAGGGCGTGCCGATTCCATCAATCGTTGATACGACGACCGGTATGGTATACAACATCGGCAACCCCGGCCACGACATGTTTACCAAGGGCGGAAAGGGCTTTTCTGGAGAAAACACCACCACGCTCCAAAACATGGGCTACTTCGTACCGGCGCTCGGTATGCCGCTTCCGAAGGCAAAACCGTACTATCTCGCAGGCAGCTGGCTTCTTATCAAGAACCCCGACCGCGAGATAGCGACAATTAACACCACGGTGACGAGCGGTATCGAGAGCTGGGTGCCGAACGTAGACCCGAGCAAAGTGAATACGGCAGACTTTGTCAAAGGCGGTAGCTTTGTTAGAGATCCCGATATCACGATTACTGCCGGCCAGGAAATCCCTGATGCGGTCAGCGCCAAGCTCTTAGAGTTCGATACGAGCACACCGTATCCGGTCAACAAGGTGCCGACCGACTGGAACAACCCAATCGGTAGCGCAAGCTTGTGGGACGAGGACTTCCGGGGTGGCGCACCAGACATGCCGGCGCCGAACACCGACTACGGCTACGACGCGAGGAACCCGTTCTGCAGGTCACTCATTCTCGATGAGTTCTGCACCGACTGCCACGACGGTAACGCGGGCTTCCACACCGCGAAGGCCCCGCTCTTCAGTGAGGATCGCGCGCTGAGGGGTCAAGGCGCCGTCGAAAATAATTGGAGAGGCAACTACGACCTGGCCTACGGCCACGATGTCAACGTCAGGCACTGAAGCCGCCGCATGCAGTTCAATCCGGAGGATGAACAACTAGGTGGACCAAGGTGCCGTAACTGCCACAGAGGCTCAAGCGGCTGCGGTGGATGCCATAACGCCAACGATGGCGTAAATCCGTCGCTCTCGCTCACGCGCGAACAGCAGGAAGACCTCGCCGCGTCGAACGTCGATTACAAAACCGGCATGTGGCGCTCGGACATCACGCAGTTCTTCAGGATCCTTATGGGCGACCCGAACCACGCGGACTCTAAGGCGTACACATTGTACAACCTGACGAAAACAAGCGATGGCCAGGCTAACCAGATCTCGCAAGCAATCAGCGATGCGTACCTGCAAACGGGTATCATCAAGCAGAGCAGGTCGACCAGTTGGGGCGCTAATAGCGGGTGGAGAACCGACCCGAACAAACTCAACGTAAGCTGTTCCGACGATGGTCTTAGCTGGCCGCACCGCACGCTCGGTTGGAAGATGCTCAAAGACGACCTCTTTGGTATCGACGTAATCGGTTTGACCGATGGTACGTCGAAAGTCATAGGCGTCGGCGAGACCAGGACGTTCGGCGGCTACAACGCCAAGACCCACGACCTCGACAGCGTCTGCTTGGATTGCCACAACCCGACGATCTGGAACGCGACGAGTGCGTCTGATCACGTTGACAATCTGGCTGACCCGAACGACGATATGGACGACGACGTCATGCTGAGAGGCTTGCCGTAAGAATCGTCTAATATCACTCACAACGTATGGCTTGCATTTTCTCACAAGAATCGCCGCAAAGGCCCGCAAAGGATGCTCTCAACTTAATAACAACACACCAAGAGGCCCGTCTTTCGACGGGCCTCTTCTATTTCCCTGTCTTAGCAGTCCACTCGATTACTCAAGAGCCTTTCTCTCCTTGTTGGCGAAGAACTCTCTTCTACCTAAACGCGCTCCTCTCCTTATTGGCAAAGAACTCCACCTGGTTGCGCGGGGTCCTAAACTCCAGGAGCGGCCGGTCGTCGATGTTAATGGGAATCGATGTCGCTTTGACGGTCTCGGCAATCTGCGCGGGGTCCCCGAAAAACGCAAACTCGAATCCTTCCGCGCCCTCCATGCCGCCGCGAACCGCTTTATCGACCGCCTCCGGATCGAGCGTACGCTCTCCTTTCAGGCCTATAAGCATAACATCGACCGCCTCATTCTCGCCTATGTTCGAGCCCCAGGCATATGTTTGAGGAAAGACCATCTGAAATGTCTTGAGCATCATCAGGGTGTCTTCGTCTTTGAGCATATACCTCGGTATCCACTGGCAGTATGCCCCGCCCTCATTGAGGTGCTTCTCGACGAGTTCGTAAAACTCCTTGGTGAAAAGGTGTGAGACATGCGTCGAGAGCGGGTAGCTCGGCTCCGAGGTTATCACGTCATACTTCTTACCGGTGGTGTATAGAAAGTTGCGCGCGTCGTTTGTATATATGGTCGCGCGCGCGTCGGACTCTATCTCATTACCCACAAAAAGCTTCGACGCCTGCAGGACCGATTCGTTAATCTCTACGGTGTCGACGCGCTCCAGAGGGGTCTTAAGGGCGGCGAGCGATGTAAACCCGGTGCCCAGCCCTATTATCAGTATAGACTTGGGGTTCTCAGCGCTGGCGATAGGCAGTAGCGCCAGCAGCGAGGTCGTCTGCTTGTCGAAGTCACTGTTTGCCCCTTCTATTTTCCCTGAATTCTGGAGAAAGCGGTTGCCGTTTGGCTCTTCGAGCACAGCGATGCGCCCGTGGACGTCGTCCGCAAAAAACAGCGGACGCAAGCCGTCTCTGAAGGTGCGATACTCATCGTATGATTTAAAATCACCGATACGATAAAAATTATGCGCGTAGGTGGCTTGCTGGGTAAAAAGCCCGAAGAGGGCGGCGAGAACCAGCGCCATCACCCCCATAGAAAACCACCGCTTGCCCTCGGTCGACCTTGCGGTGATGATCATGAGTAAAGCCACGCCGAGGTTTAGGCCCGCTGCTACGAACGTCGTCGCTTTTACGCCGATGAGCGGGATGAGCAGAAACCCCGCGCCGAGCGACCCGAATATAGAGCCGATAGTGTTGACCGAATACGCGTCACCGACATCATTCCCAAGTTCCTCGAGTGAGACCGTGTTGATCTTCGCGACGACCGGAAAGGTCGCTCCCATAAAGGTCGTCGGGATAAGCATGATAATATATGAAAGAAGCAGCTGGATTATGAAGAATACGAAAAAACTGGGGCGCAGGGTGTCGTAGACATAGAAATACAGGGTCGGCAACGCCTGCACGAGCGGGATGGTAAGCAGGCCGAAGACCGCGATACCGATTTCCAGCAGGCCGAACATAGCGAAGAGATTCTTGCTCTTATCCGCCAACCTGCCGCCGATAATGGCTCCGAGCGACAAACCGGACATAAATGAGGCGAGCATCATCGATACCGCGTAGACAGTCGAGCCGAAGATAAGCGACAACTCCCGCGACCATAATACCTCATAGATGAGAGCCGCCATCCCGGAAAACGCGAAAGCGACCAGGGCCAGCTTTCGCTTTGCGGCTAGGTTTCCGCCGCCCATCCCTCCGGTACCATCGCCTCTCTCGCTTTTACGCATATTGGCCTTCGCTTTACTGGCCGTCAAAACAACACCTCCAAGCTTACCGGGTTCGCAAGCCCCTATTGGCGAACAAGCCCTCCTAAAAGGGCACGGGAACCCCTAAATAATTATACCAGGCGCCAAAGACATCAACAACAAAAAGAGCTGGTTTAGCAGGCCCATCCATAATATCGAAAATTACTCCGGTCTTCTAAAATATCTTGCTGTGAGACGCAATCTCATAAGTATTTCCGCGAAAGCTCGGCTGGACTTGGCCCGGCGCACCATCGCTGCATACAGCCATTGAGACATCGTATCATTGGCTGTATGGACCACGAGCTGCAGATAATCGCTGGTCAGCGGAGCATTTTATAGTAATCTATCGCGCAAAGAGTGCTTGACTATTATTCACGCTCCCCATATAATTACGACGATTGCTTGCTGTTTAAGCATCTACCGCCCAAAGTCAACTCAATAATGCTTCCTCTAGTATGTGGCCTTGTGCATGCCGGGTCGGCGCCATGATATAGCGCCGGGTTCGAGCAGGCACAGGGAAGAACGCTTGCGGTCAAGCCGCATTTCTTCCTTGGTTTTACATGTAAGTGGCCGGCAATTATGTGAAGCCTTTTACAAGAATTGTAGTATTCGTCACGGCAAGGATCGAACTAATCGCATAATCGGTTAGTCGCTTTATTGTTTTTCAGGAGATATATGGCCGACGACCTGTATCGAAGACCAAGGACTGTCTATAACTTGTTCAATTTTGAGAACGAGACCTTTTCTCGCCATTCCCCTACGCCCTTGTTCGGGCATTCTTATAAAATCCCGCAAGGAAAGGAGGTGATAGAGATGAGGAAAAGATTTGTAGTTCTTATGACTACCAGTCTCGTCCTTACAGCGAGCAGCGCGGCGTTTGCGGCGGCGGGAGATGGGACGACCGTAATCCCACCTACCTCGTATACGCCTACGGGTCATAGCGGGGCGGCAAAAGATTATCGCTACTGGGAAGAAGGCGCAGCCACCGTCTCCGGCGTCTATGCGGGCTCGACTCCAACGAGTATTTACGCGTCAAGCACCCACAGGTACGGCACCTGGAACAGCCCGTATACGGCCGGCGTTGACGGCTACAACTACAACGACGCCCAGGACTACGTTGCGGGCGGCGCGCAGTTTGACCAAGCAACCGGTCTAGCCGTAACAGGGGCTACCGACCCCAGCAACGTCGTGTTTGCATCAGGCCCGCACGGCGGCTACCTCACGTCCACCCACCGGTGTCGTGAGTGCCACGCGGTCCACCGCGCGGCGGGCAAGTTCAAGTTGCTCCGCTCGGACACCAGGTTCGAGGCGTGCGATTGGTGCCACGGCACCGGCGCGGGAAGCGGATACAACATCCAGATGGACA
>Ga0207951_100502_pt1 | contig 19110 bp, 16 predicted proteins | sample Subbio12Aug_8Bad_FD_184830 | JGI IMG/M metagenome (GOLD analysis project Ga0207951, IMG submission 184830) | Serpentinite rock and fluid subsurface biosphere microbial communities from McLaughlin Reserve, California, USA - CR12Aug_8Bad (SPAdes) | ecosystem: Environmental > Terrestrial > Deep... | reverse complement strand
GCCCGCCGCGGCCGAGGTGCTGCGCGCGCTCGGCGCGGCCTATGGCCTGGCGGGCGTGCTGCGCAGCGTGCCCGCCCATGCGGCGAGGGGGCGGTGCCTGCTGCCGCGGGAGCGGCTCGCGCGCGCGGGGCTGGATGGCGAGGCGGTGATCGGCGGCACCGGCGGCAGGGTGCTGTCGGGTCTGCTGCGGGAGATGGCGGCGGAAGGGCTGGAGGCGCTGCGGGGCGCGCGGCGCGATGTTCCACGCGCGGCCGTCGCGGCCGCGTTGCCGGCGGTGCTGGCGCGCCGGGACCTGGGGCGGCTGGCCGCGGGGCGGGGGGCCGGCGCGCGGGGCCTCGGCGACCGGCTGGCGGTGACGCTGGCCGGTCTGCGCGGCAGGGTGTGACGGGCTTCGCCGGCGCCGCGTCCGGGCGCGCCGGTCAGGCGCGGCGGCGGCGGGTGGGCACCTCGGCGCGGGCGAGCAGCGGCGCCAGGAACCGCCCGGTGTGGCTTTCGGGGGTGGCGGCGATGTCCTCCGGCGTGCCTTCGGCCACCAGGCGCCCGCCGCCCTCGCCGCCCTCGGGGCCGAGGTCGAGCACCCAGTCGGCGGTCTTGATGACTTCGAGGTTATGCTCGATCACCACCACCGTGTTGCCCTGGTCCACCAGCGCGTGCAGCACCTCCAGCAGTTTCCGCACATCCTCGAAATGCAGGCCGGTGGTGGGTTCGTCGAGGATGTAGAGGGTGCGGCCGGTGGCGCGGCGGGCGAGTTCCTTCGAGAGCTTGATGCGCTGCGCCTCGCCGCCCGACAGCGTGGTGGCCTGCTGACCGAGATGGATGTAGCCGAGGCCCACATCGCGCAGCACGATGAGCTTCTCGCGGATGGCGGGCACGGCGGAGAAGAACTCCACGCCCTCGTCCACCGTCATGTCGAGCACGTCGGCGATCGACTTGCCGCGGAACTTCACCTCCAGCGTCTCGCGGTTGTAGCGCTTGCCCTTGCAGGTGTCGCAGGTGACGTAGACGTCGGGCAGGAAGTGCATCTCGATCTTGATGAGGCCGTCGCCCTGGCAGGCCTCGCAGCGCCCGCCCTTGACGTTGAAGGAGAAGCGGCCGGGCTTGTAGCCGCGCGCGCGGCTCTCGGGCATTTCGGCGAACCAGTCGCGGATCGGCGCGAACAACCCGGTATAGGTCGCGGGGTTCGATCGCGGCGTGCGGCCGATCGGCGATTGGTCGATGTCGATGATCTTGTCGAGGTGTTCGAGGCCCTCGATGCGGTCATGCGGCGCCGGCACCTCGGCCGCACCCATCAGGCGGCGCGAGGCGGCCTTGTAGAGGGTCTCCACCACCAGCGTGGACTTGCCGCCGCCGGAGACGCCGGTGATGCAGGCGAAGGTGCCGAGAGGGATCGCGGCGGAGAGATTCTTGAGGTTGTTGCCGGTGGCGCCGACGACGCGCAGCTGCTTCCTGCGGTCGATCTTGCGGCGCGTGTCGGGCACCCCGATGCGCCGCGCGCCGGACAGGTATTGTCCGGTCAGGCTGGAGGGATTGGCCATGACCTCGGCCGGCGTGCCCTGGGCGATGACCCGCCCGCCGCCCTTGCCCGCGGCCGGGCCGATGTCGATGAGGTGGTCGGCCTGGCGGATCGCGTCCTCGTCGTGCTCGACCACCAGCACGGTGTTGCCGAGGTCGCGCAGGCGCCGCAGCGTGGAGAGAAGGCGCTCGTTGTCGCGCTGGTGCAGGCCGATGGAGGGTTCGTCGAGCACGTACAGCACGCCCGTGAGGCCCGAGCCGATCTGCGAGGCCAGCCGGATGCGCTGGGATTCGCCGCCCGACAGCGTGGCGGAGGAGCGGCCGAGGCTGAGGTAGTCGAGGCCCACATCGACCAGGAACTGCAGGCGTTCCTCGATCTCGCGCAGGATGCGGCGGGCGATCTCGGCGCGCTGGGGGGTGAGCGTCTCCATCACCGTTGCGAACCAGTCGCGCGCGCGCTTGATCGAGAGGTCGCTGACCTCGCCGATGTGGCGTCCGGCGACCTTCACGGACAGCGCCTGCGGCTTCAGCCGGTGGCCCGAGCACGCCGCGCAGGGTTTCGCCGCCTGGTAGCGCGAGAGATCCTCGCGCACCCAGGGATTGTCGGTCTCCTTGAAGCGGCGCTGGAGATTCGGAATGACGCCCTCGAAGGGCTTCTTCACCTCGTAGGCGCGCAGCCCGTCCTTGTAGCGCAGCGTGACGACATCATCGCCGGTGCCGTGCAGGATGGCCTGGCGGATATGCGGCGCGATGTCCTGCCAGGGCGTGGTCATGGCGAACTTGAAGTGGCGCGCGAGGCTCTCCAGCGTCTGCGTGTAGTAGGGCGACTGCGCCCCGGTCCAGGGCAGGATCGCGCCGTCCTTCAGCGCGACATCGTCCTGCGGCACCACCAGTTGCGGGTCGAAGAAGGATTCCGTGCCGAGGCCGTCGCAGGCCGGGCAGGCGCCATGCGGGGAGTTGAAGGAGAACAGCCGCGGCTCGATCTCCTCGATGGTGAAGCCGGAGACGGGGCAGGCGAATTTCGCGCTGAACACCGTGCGCTCGCCGCTGTCGGCATTCTCGGCATAGGCGATGCCTTCCGCGAGGCCGAGCGCGGTCTCGAAGGAATCCGCGAGGCGCTGCGCGATGCCATCCCGCACCACGATGCGGTCCACCACGATCTCGATGTCGTGCTTGAGCTTCTTGTCGAGCTTCGGCGCCTCGCCGATCTGGTGCAGCGCGCCGTTGACCTTCACGCGCTCGAAGCCGCGGCGCTGCCATTCGGCGAGTTCCTTGCGGTATTCGCCCTTCTTGCCGCGCACCACGGGGGCGAGCAGCAGCAGCCGCGTGCCTTCCTCCATGGCCATGACGCGATCGACCATCTGGGAGACGGTCTGCGCCTCGATCGGCAGGCCGGTCGCGGGGGAACAGGGCACGCCGACGCGCGCCCAGAGCAGGCGCATGTAGTCGTTGATCTCGGTGACCGTGCCGACGGTCGAGCGCGGATTGTGGCTGGTCGTCTTCTGCTCGATCGATATGGCGGGCGAGAGGCCCTCGATGCTGTCCACGTCCGGCTTCTGCATCAGTTGCAGGAACTGGCGCGCATAGGCGGAGAGCGATTCGACGTAGCGACGCTGGCCCTCGGCATAGATCGTGTCGAAGGCGAGGGAGGACTTCCCGGACCCCGACAGGCCGGTGACGACCGTCAGCGTGTCGCGCGGGATGTCGAGGTCCACGTCCTTGAGGTTGTGCTGCCGCGCGCCGCGGATGCGGATATGGCCGGTCATGCTGGGGGGCTCCGCGCGGCGCGGCTGGGCCGGCCGGGTATGTTCCGGTGATGTTCCTTTCCTATATGCCTTCGCCCTGGCCGGTTGGGAAGAGGATGCGCTGCCGCGATACGCATCGGGGTGCTCGGCGCCCACGCGGCGCGATGCGTCGCGTCACGTCGCCGGGGTTGGCCGCAGGGTGCCGGAAAGGCTAGAAGTGCCGCCGGAAAAACCTGGAAAGAACGGCGCATGGCTGGCGTGAACAAGGCGATCATTCTCGGGCGGCTCGGCCGCGACCCGGAAGTGCGTAACTTCCAGAACGGCGGCAAGGTCGTGAACCTGCGTATCGCAACCAGTGAGCGATACAAGGATCGCGAAGGCAATCAACAGGAGAGGACGGAGTGGCACTCCGTCGCTATCTTCAACGAGCGCCTCGGCGAGGTGGCCGAGAAGTATCTCCGCAAGGGCGGCGAAGTGTACATCGAGGGCCAGATCGAGACCCGCAAGTGGCAGGACAAGGACGGCCAGGAGCGCTACACCACCGAGATCGTGCTGCGGCAGTTCCGCGGCGAACTGCAACTGGTCGGCGGCCGCGGCGGCGGCTCCGGCGCCGACGAGGGCGGCGGCTATGCCGAGCGGTCCTCGGGCGGCGGGCAGCACGCAGGCAATGAAGGCGGCGGCGGGCGGCGGCCCGGCGGGGGCGCGAACAGCGGCGGGTGGGATTCGAAGAAGTCCGACCTCGACGACGAGATCCCCTTCTGAGGCCACGCCGGCGCGGCGGTTGACGCAGGCCGCCGCGCGGTGCCTATGGCGCCGCAACCCCGCACGCGGCCGCGCCGCAACGCAATCCCGACCGAATCGAGCCTGACCGCGTGAGCGACCCCTCCATTCCCGGCGAAACCCCCTCCGACACGACGCCCGTCGCGCTCGAGGAGGAGATGCGCCGTTCCTACCTCGACTACGCGATGAGCGTGATCGTCGCGCGCGCGCTGCCGGATGCGCGCGACGGCCTCAAGCCCGTGCATCGGCGAATCCTGTTCTCGATGTCCGAGAGCGGCTTCACGCCGGACAAGCCCTACCGCAAATCGGCCCGCGTGACGGGCGACGTGATGGGCAAGTATCACCCGCACGGCGACGCGGCGATCTACGACGCCATGGTGCGGATGGCGCAGCCCTTCTCGATGCGCGTGCCGCTGATCGACGGGCAGGGCAATTTCGGATCCGTGGACGGCGATCCGCCGGCGGCGATGCGCTACACCGAGGCGCGGCTCGCGCCGTCCGCCATGGCGCTGCTCGAGGGCATCGACGAGGACACGGTCGATTTCCAGCCCAACTACGACGAGAGCGCGGAAGAACCGCGCGTGCTGCCCGCGGCCTTCCCGAACCTGCTGGTCAACGGTGCCGGCGGCATCGCGGTCGGCATGGCGACCAACATCCCGACGCATAATCCGGGCGAGGTGATCGACGCGACGCTGAGGCTGATCGAGGCGCCGGAGACGACGCTCGAGGAACTGATGCGCATAATCCCCGGCCCGGATTTCCCGACCGGCGGGCTCATCCTCGGGCGGTCCGGCATCCGCGCGGCCTTCGAGACGGGCAGGGGCTCCATCCCGCTGCGCGCGCGTGCGGACATCGAGGAAATGCGCGGCGGCCGGCAGGCCATCGCCGTCACCGAGATTCCGTACCAGGTCAACAAATCCACGCTGCTGGAGAAGATCGCCGAACTGGTGCGCGCCAAGGCGATCGAGGGCATATCCGACCTGCGCGACGAATCCGACCGCTCGGGCATGCGGGTCGTGATCGAGCTGAAGCGCGACGCGACGGCGGAGGTGGTGCTGAACCAGCTCTATCGCATGACGCAGCTGCAGACCTCCTTCGCAGTGAACTTCCTCGCGCTCGACAACGGGCGACCGCGGCAGATGGGACTGCGCGACGCGCTGATGGCCTTCATCGCCTTCCGCGAGGAGGTCATCCTGCGGCGGTCGCGCCATCGCCTGGCGAAGGCGCGTGAGCGCGGGCATCTGCTGATCGGCCTCGCCATCGCGGTGGCGAACATCGACGAGGTCATCCGTGTCATCCGCGCCAGCGCCGACGGCGCCGCCGCGCGCGCCGCGCTGATGGAGCGCGCATGGCCGGCGGGCGATGTCGGCGCGCTGCTCGCGCTGGTGGACGACTACCGCAACATCATCACGCCCGAAGGCACGGTGCGGCTGACCGAGGAGCAGGCGCGCGGCATCCTCGACCTGCGCCTGCAGCGGCTGACGGGCCTCGAGCGCGAGAAGATCACCGCGGAACTGGGCGAGGTTGGCGAACGGATCCGCGACCTGCTCGACATTCTCGGTTCGCGCATCCGCCGCATGGAAGTGATGGACGGCGAACTGCGCGCGGTGCGCGACAGGATCGTCTCTCCGCGCATGACGCAGATCGTGGACGGGCTCGCCGACGTGGACGACGAGAGCCTGATCGAACCCGGCATCATGGTGGTGACGCTGACGCGCGACGGCTACGTGAAGCGCACGCCGCTCGACACCTTCCGCGCCCAGGGCCGCGGCGGAAAGGGGCGCACCGGCGCGGGCACGCGCGAGGACGACGTGGTCATCCGCTCCTTCGTCGCGCACACCCACCAGCATGTGCTGTTCTTCACCAGCCGCGGCATCGCCTTCCGCGAGAAGGTGTGGCAACTGCCCGAAGGCGGCGCGACGGGCCGCGGGCGGTCGCTGCGCCAGGTGCTCGCGCTGCAGGAAGGCGAGAGCGTTACGGCCGTGCTGCCGCTGCCGCTCGACGAGGGGCTGTGGGACGAGCTGCACCTGGTATTCGCGACGGTGCAGGGCAATGTCCGGCGCAACCGGCTGTCGGATTTCAGGAATGTCCGTTCCTCCGGCCTGATAGCGATGAAGCTGGACGAGGGCGACAGCCTGGTCGGCGTCGCGACCTGCCGCGAGGGCGACGACGTGCTGCTGGCGACGCGCGGCGGCAAGGCGATCCGCTTCCAGGCGGAACCCGACACGCTGCGCCTGTTCGCCGGGCGCGATTCGACCGGCGTGCGCGGCATCCGTCTCCAGGAGGGCGACAGCGTCATCGCGCTGTCTGTCCTGCGCCACATCGACGCCACGCCGAATGAGCGCGCGGCCTACCTCAAGGCCGCCGCCGCGCGCCGCCGCGCCGGCGAGGAGGAGGGCGAGGCCGCACCCGCCACCGAGGAGGGCGAGGAGGCCGTCGCGGAGATCGCACTCAGCCAGGAACGCTTCGACGAACTGGCCGAGGCGGAGGAACTGATCCTCGCCGTGACCGATGGCGGCTTCGGCAAGCGCACCTCCGCGCACGAATACCGCGTCACGGGCCGCGGCGGGCAGGGGATCAACGGCATCACCCTCTCCAAGCGCACGGGCGGTGCGGTCGTCGCGACCTTCCCGGTGCGCGCCGGCGACCACCTGATGCTCGTCACCGACGGCGGACAGCTCATCCGCATCGAGGCGGATGCCGTGCGGATCACCGGCCGCCAGGGCATGGGCGTGACGCTGATGCGCCTGTCGGACGGGGAGCGGGTGATCTCCTGCTTCCCCGTCTCCGACGAGGGCGGGGACGAGGAAGCGACAGGCAACGCCGATGGCTGAACGCATCGCCCTGTATCCGGGCACATTCGACCCGGTGACGAACGGGCATCTCGACATCATCGGCCGTGCCGCGCGGCTGGTGGACAGGCTGGTCATCGGCGTCGCGATCAACATCGGCAAGGGACCGCTGTTCGACCTCGATGAACGGGTCGCGCTGGTCGAGGTCGAGGTCGCACCGATCGCCGCGCGCAGCGGCACCGCGATCGAGGTGCGGCCCTTCCAGGGGCTGCTCGTGCAGTATGCGCGCGAACTCGGCGCGCGGATGATCATCCGCGGCCTGCGCGCCGTGGCCGACTTCGACTACGAATTCCAGATGGTCGGCATGAACCGCCGCCTGGACCAGGAGATCGAGACCGTCTTCCTGATGGCCTCGGAGACCAACCAGTTCATCGCCTCCCGCCTGGTGAAGGAGATCGCGCGGCTTGGCGGGGACATCTCGGGATTCGTGCCGAAGGCGACGCTCGATGCCACCATGGCGAAGATTCGCGGCACACGGGGCTGAAGGAGAACCAGGATGGAACGCAGGACCCTTCTCGGCGGCCTTGCCGCCCTTGCCGGCCTTGCCGGCTGCGCGCAGGAGGCCGCGGCGCAGGCCGCGCCGGATCCTGAGAATACGCTGATCCTCGAACTGCCGGGCGGGCGGGTGACGATCCAGCTCCTGCCGGACCTCGCGCCGCGCCATGTGGAGCGGGTGAAGGTGCTGACGCGGCGGGGCTTCTACGACAACACGCCGTTCCACCGAGTCATCGACGGCTTCATGGCGCAGGGCGGTGATCCCACCGGAACCGGCACCCGCGGGTCCGATCTGCCGGACCTGCCCGCAGAGTTCAGCCCGCCCGCGCGCGCGCGCTTCATCCGCGGCACGGTGGGCGCGGCGCGCACCCAGAACCCGAACAGCGCGAACAGCCAGTTCTTCATCATGTTCGCCCCGGCGCCCAACCTCGACGGCCAGTACACGATCTGGGGGCGCGTGATCTCCGGCATGGAGGCGGTGGACCGCATCAGGCGCGGCGCGCCCGGAACCGGCGTGGTGACGAATCCGGACCGCATCCGCACCGCCCGCATCGCCGCCGACATCCGCTGAGAAGCCCGCCATGAACGACACGACCCCCTCGGCCGACCTCGAGAACACGCTGATCCTCGAGATCGAGCACGGCACCGTCACCATCGCGGTGCGGCCCGACCTCGCGCCGAAGCATGTCGAGCAGATCAAGGCGCTCGCGCGCCGCGGCTTCTACGACGGCGTGCCATTCCATCGCGTGATCGAGGGCTTCATGGCCCAGGGAGGCGACCCGACCGGCACCGGCCGCGGCGGCTCCGACCTGCCGGACATCGAGGCGGAGTTCAGCCAGCCTTCCGTCGCGCGCTTCCTGCGCGGCACCTGCGGCATGGCGCGCACCCAGGATCCCAACAGCGCGAACAGCCAGTTCTTCATCACGTTCGCCCCGGCGACGAGCCTCGATGGCCAGTACACGATCTGGGGACAGGTCACGGCCGGCATGGAGGTGGTGGATCGGATCAAGCGCGGCGCCGGCATGTCGGGGATGGTCCAGGAACCGGACCGGATCCGCAGCATGAGGGTGGCGGCGGACGCGGCCTGAGGCTATGACCCCGGCGCCAACAAGACCCGGTGCCGGGTTCGGCGTGCCCGTAGCTCAGCCGGTAGAGCACGTGACTTTTAATCATGGGGTCCGGGGTTCGAGTCCCCGCGGGCACACCATTTCCGCCGTCCGGCCGGCTGATCGACCGTGAGCGAAACCCCCGCGCAGGCACGGCACCGCCTCCTGCTCGGCATATTCTTCATGTGCGCGGCGTCGACGCTGTTCCCGATCATGAACGGGATCGTGCAGATACTCTCCCCCCGCTACCCCTCCGAGCAGATCATCTGGGCGCGCACCGCCGGGCATCTGCTCATCGTCCTGGTGCTCATCGTTCCGCGCTTCGGGATCGGCGTTCTCGCGACCAGGCGCCCCGGCGCCCAGATCTGGAGGTCGCTGCTGCTGCTCGCCTCGACGACGCTGTTCTTCTTCGCGGTGAAGGACGTGCCGCTGGCCAAGGCGGCGTCGATCTCCTTCCTCGCGCCTTTTTTCGTCACGCTCCTCGCGCTGCCGATGCTGGGGGAGCGGATAGACCCGAAGCGGCTTGCCGCGGTGACCGTGGGCTTCCTCGGCGTGCTCGTGGTGATCCGGCCGGGCAGCGAGATGTTCCAGCCCGCCGCGCTGCTGATCGTCGGGTCGGCCTTCTGCTACGCGGTGTATCAGGTTCTCACGCGCAAGGTCGCTGGGATCGACCGCCCCGAGACCTCGGTGATGTATTCGGCGCTGATCGGCACGCTTCTGATGAGCTGCGTCGTGCCCTTCGTCTGGGTCACGCCGGGCAACCTCAGCGACATCCTGCTGCACCTCGTGCTCGGATGCCTCGGGGCGGGCGGGCATTGGTGCGTGGCGAAGGCCATGACCTACGGCCAGGCCAGCGTCATCGCGCCGTTCCAGTACTGGCAGATGATCGGTTCCGTCGCCGTGGGCTACGTCATCACGGGGCTGTTCCCCGATGCCTTCACCTGGGTCGGGGCCAGCATCATCATCGCCGCCGGCATCACCATCGCGGTGGCGGAAAGCCGCCGCCGCTGATCCCTTTACAGCACGCCCCGCCCGCCGGACGATGCGGCGAAGGGATGGGGCCGGCGCATGGCGCGACGCAGCAAGGCCGGGACTGATTTCGAGGCCGCCGTGCGGGGCGTCGAGGATGGCTCCACCATCGCCTTCGGCGGCTGCGCGCGGTCCGGTCCGCCCTTCAGCCTGGCCGCGCCGCCCCCGCGCCAGGGCACGAAGCGATGGACGAGGTGCGTGCGGCTGCCGCTGCACCGGTGACGGAGTGAGGACCATGCACATCGACTACTATGTCTCGCTGAACTCGCCATGGACGCATCTCGGCGCGGCGCGCATCGAGGCGCTGGCGGCGCAGCACGGCGCGAGCCTGCGCGTCTTCCCCGTGGATTTCGGCACGATCTTCGCGGGCTCGGGCGGGTTGCCTCTGCCGAAGCGATCGCCGCAGCGCCAAGCCTACCGGCTGCAGGAACTCGCGCGCTGGCGCGAGGCGCTGGGCATTCCCATCGCCATCCGCCCGAGGCATTTCCCGCACAACGAGCTGCCGGCCACGGCCTGCGTCATCGCGGTGCGCGAGACGGTCGGCGATGCGCCGGCCATCCGCCTCGCGCACCGCGTGCTCAAGGCGCTGTGGGAGGAGGAGCGCGATCCGGCCGATCCCGATACCCTCGCCGCCCTGATCGGCGATGCCGGACTCGACGCCGGCCCCGTCATGACGCTCGGCGCGCAGCCGCGCTGGCTCGAACGACGCACGGCCGATACCGCGGCGGCGCTCGAGCGCGGGGTGTTCGGCGCGCCGTCCTACGTGATCGGCGAGGACATCTTCTGGGGTCAGGACCGGCTCGACTTCGTGGCGCGGCGTCTGGCGCGGGGATAGCGAGCGTCGCATCATGGACATGATATCCGGAGGGGGCGCATGAACGGGCACGCAGGGCTGCGCCGAGCGGCGCTCGGCCGGCTCGCCGCGGGAGAATGGCCATGACACATGCCGGGCGCTCCCTGCGTCGCTTCGAGGATGCGCGCTTTCTGACCGGGCGCGGGCGATTCGTCGCCGATCTCGACATCCCCGGTGCGCTGCGCGCCGTCACGCTGCGCTCGCCCCACGCGCATGCGCGGATCGGCGCGCTCGACGTCGCGGCCGCGCGCTCGGCACCGGGCGTGGCGCTCGTGCTGACGGCGGAGGATCTCGCGGCGGAGGGCATCGGCCCGCTGCCCTGCACGAGTGTCGTCGCCTCCGTCGCGCCGATGGTGGTGCCGCGGCGTCCGGTCCTCGCCGAGGGCCGCGTGCGCCATGTCGGCCAGCCGGTCGCCTTCGTCGTCGCGGAAACCGAGGCGGCGGCGCGCGATGCCGCCGAGCTGATCGCGGTGGACTACGCGCCGCTGCCCGCCGTGGTGGATGCGGCCTCCGCGCTCGCGCCGGGCGCCCCGGCGATCTGGCCGGAGGCGCCGGGCAATCTGGTGTTCCGCTTCGAGAAGGGCGACCGCGCCGCGACCGATTCGGCCTTCGCGCGCGCGGCGCAGGTGGTCGCGCTCGAGCTCTACAACAACCGCGTCCATGCGCTGCCCATCGAGCCGCGCGCCTGCGTCGCGCGTTTCGGTGCGGATCGCTTCGACCTTACCTTCACCGGCATGGGCGTGCATGGCGTGCGGCGCCAGCTCGCCACCGTCTTCGGCCTGCCGGAAGCCCTCTTCCACCTGAGCTGCCCCGATGTCGGGGGCGGCTTCGGGCTGAAGAACCTGCTGTTTCCCGACTATGTCTGCGCGCTGGTGGCGGCGCGACGCAGCGGGCGGCCCGTGCGATGGATCGCGGACGCGAGCGAGGAATTCGCCGGCGCCGTGCATGGGCGCGACCTGCGCGGCCATGCGCGGCTTGCCCTCGATGCGCAGGGCCGCTTCCTCGCCCTCGATGTCGAGACGGTGGCGGACATGGGCGCCTATCTCTCCGCCGTCGGTCCGCATTGCCCGACCAACGCCTTCTCCACGGCGATGGGCGGCGCCTACGCCATTCCCGCGATGCACCTGACCGTGCGCGGCGCCTTCACCAATTCCGTGCCGATCGACGCCTATCGCGGCGCGGGCAAGCCGGAGGCGAACTACCTGGTGGAACGGCTGGTGGACGCCGCGGCGCGCGAGACCGGCCGCGATCCGGCGACACTGCGCGCGATGAACATGCTGCCCGGCACGCCGCATGTCACGGCGATGGGCATGAAGGTGGATGGCGGGCGGTTCGCGGAGAATCTCGCGGTGCTTGCGCGCGCATCCGATGCCGCGGGCTTCGCGCGGCGGCGTGCGGAGGCGGCGGCGCGCGGCGCGCTGCTCGGCCGTGGCGTCGCCTGCTTCCTCGAGACCGCCCGCGGCGCGCCGGGCGAATGGGCGAGCGCGCGCGTGGATGCCGATGGCACCGCCACCATCGCCGTCGGCACCCACTCCAACGGGCAGGGGCACGAGACGTCCTTTCCGCAGGTCGCTGCCGATCGCCTCGGGCTGCCGGTCGAGGCCATCCGCTTCCGCCAGGCCGACACCAGCCTGCTGTCGAACGGCCATGGGCATGGCGGCGCCCGATCCCTGCACATGGGTGGCCATGCGCTGGTGCTCGCGGCCGACGCGCTGCTCGCCAAGGCGCGCGGCATCGCGGCGCATCTGCTGCAGGCCGGGGAAGATGCGCTCGACTTCGCCCAGGCGCGCTTCACCGTGCGCGGCACCGACCGCTTCGTCGATCTTCCCGCGATCGCGCGCGCCGCCGCCGATCCCGCCAGCCTGCCGGAGGGCATGGCGCCCGGCCTCGCGGTCGAGGCGCACAATGCCGGCGACCTCGTGACCTTCCCCAATGGCTGCCACGCGGCGGAGGTCGAGATCGACCGCGAGACCGGCGCCGCGACGTTGCGCCGCTATGTCGCGGTGGACGACTACGGCCGGCTGGTGAACCCGCTGCTCACCACGGGCCAGGTCCAGGGCGGGCTGGCGCAGGGGATCGGCCAGGCGCTGCTCGAGGATGTCGTCCATGACCGCGAATCCGGGCAGCTTCTGACGGGCTCGCTGATGGACTATGCGCTGCCGCGCGCCGACGACCTGCCCGATCTCGAGGTGCTGCTCGAAGGCGCGCCGACGGCGGCGAACCCGCTCGGCGTGAAGGGCGTCGGCCAGGCGGGCGCGATCGCGGCGCCGCAGGTGGTGATGAACGCGGTGGCCGATGCGCTGGCACAGATCGGCGCCGCCGCGCCTGACATGCCGGCGACGCCCGAGCGGCTGTGGCGCGCGATCAGCGCCGCGCGCTGAGCACCCAGTCCGCCGCCGCGCGGCCCGCGGCACGGCCCGTCGCGAAGCAGGCCTGCAGCAGGTAGCCGCCGGTCGGCGCCTCCCAGTCGAGCATCTCGCCGCAGGCGAAGACGCCGGGATGGCGGCGGATCATCAGATCGGCCTCCATCTCCGACCAGTCGAGGCCGCCGGCGGAGGAGAGGGCGCGATCCAGGCCGAAGGGCGCGGCAAGGCGCAGCGGCAGCGCCTTGATCAGCGCGGCGAGATCATCGGCGCGGGCGCCGCCGCGGATCGCCTCCTGCACCAGCGCGATGGCCGGCGGCGACAGCCCTGCCGCGCGGCGCAGGTGGTTCGAGAGCGAGGTGGCGGGCGCGCGGCGCGCGATGCGTCGGGCCAGATCCTCGGCCGCGATGTCGGGTCGCAGGTCGAGCAGCGCGGTCGCTTCGCCGTGCGTGGCGATGGCCTCGCGCAGCGGCGCCGAGAGCGCGTAGATCGCGCCGCCCTCGATGCCGCGCGCGGTGATCACCGCTTCACCGCGCGCGCTGTGCTCCCCGAAGGCGAGGGCGATGCGCTTGAGCGGCGCGCCGGCGAAACGCGCGCGGAGATGCTCCGACCAGCCGATCGCGAAGCCCATGTTCGACGGGCGGAGCGGGGCGATGGCGCAGCCCGGCAGCAGCGCGGTCCAGGCGCCGTCCGAGCCGAGCCGCGGCCAGGAGGCGCCGCCGAGGGCCAGCACGGTCGCGCCAGGGCGCAGATGCGTCTCCTCCTGCGGGGACGCCACGCGAAGCGCGCCGTCCTGCGCGAAGCCGAGCCAGCGATGGCGCGTGTGCAGCGTGACGCCGAGGCTGGCGAGCCGCGCAAGCCAGGCGCGCAGCAGCGGCGAGGCCTTCATCGCCTTCGGAAAGACGCGCCCGGAGGAACCGGTGAAGGTCTCCTGGCCGAGCGCCTCGCACCAGGCGGTCAGCGCCGCCGGAGGGAATGCCCGGATGTGGCGTTCGAGGCGGCCGCGCGCGGCGCCGTAGCGCGCGAGGAAGCGGTCGAGCGGTTCGGAATGCGTCAGGTTCAGCCCGCCGCGCCCGGCGATCAGCAGCTTGCGCGCGGGGGAGGGCACGTGGTCGAGGACGATCACCGCCGCGCCGGCATCGGACGCCGCCTCCGCCGCCATCAGCCCGGCGGGGCCGGCGCCGATGACGACGACGTGGCGGGCGTCGCGCTGCTGGTGCGGGTGGCCCGGCGCGCTCAGGCCGCGCTCCGCTCGATCAGTGCGAAGATCGCCCGCCCGCCCGGTACGAAGTCGATGCGCTGCAGGCTGCGGAGGTGGATGTGGCCGGGGGCGGACATCGCGCGTTCCGGCCGGTTCATGGCGTGGCTTCGACCAGCACGCCGTCGGCGATCAGCGCGGCGATCTCCGTCTCCGCCATGCCGGCCGCGGCGAGCACCGCCCTTCCATCGGCGCCGAGGCGCGGCGCGGGCGGGCGCGGCGGCGCATTGCCCCCGGAGAATCGGTTCGGCGCGCCGATCGCCCAGGTCGCGCCTTCGGTCGGGTGTTCCTCCTCCCGCACCATGCCGACGGCGCGCAGATGCGGATCGTCGATCAGCGAGGCGATGGTGTTGTAGGGCGAGGCCGGCACGTCCATGCGGTCGAAGATGTCGAGCCACTCCGCCGTGGTCCTGCCGCCGAGGGAGGTGGCGCGGATGCGGAAGTACTCCTGAGTGTGCCGCACGCGCTGCGCGACCTCGGCGAAGCGCGGATCGGCCTTGAGCTCCGGTCGTCCGATCGCGTCGAAGAACGCGTGCGCCTGCGCGTCGGTGTTGGCCGAGACGCAGATGTAGCCGTCCCTGGTCGGCAGCGGCTTGCCGTCGGGGCTCAGCACGCGGTGGTCGCCGGGCGGTCCGAGGGGCGGGCGGAAGGAATGCGCGCCGAGGTGCTCCTGCATGATGTAGGCGGCCATGTTCTCGAACATCGGCACCTCGATCGCTTCGCCAGTGCCGGTCCGCTCGCGCCGATAGAGCGCGAAGCCGATCATCTGCGCGGCGATCAGCCCGACCGTGTGGTCGGCGACGAGGAAGGGCACGTAGCGCGGTTCGCCGGTCGAGGCATCGAAGGTGCCGGCGACGCCCGAGACGCCCTGGATGACCGTGTCGTAGGCGGGGCGCCCGGCATAGGGGCCGCCGGTCCCGAAGCCGGTGATGGAACAATGGATCAGCCGCGGTGCGAGGGCGCGCAGGCTGGCGGCATCCACGCCGAGACGTTCCTGCGCGTCTGGACGGATGTTGGTGACGAAGACATCCACCGTCGCGGCTAGGCGTTTCAGCGCCGCGATGCCGGATGGTTGCTTGAGGTCGATCGCCAGCGACTTCTTGCCGCGGTTGAAGTTCAGGAACTTGCCGTTCATGCCCGGGCTGCGGCCCTTGCCCGCCAGATGGCGCAGCAGGTCGCCGCCTGGCGCCTCGACCTTGATCACCTCCGCGCCGTGCTCGCACAGCACATGGCTGCAGATCGGCCCGACCACCACCGCGGAGAGATCGAGGACGCGGATGCCGTCGAGAGGGCCGCTCATGGCGCGATGGTCGCGCCGATCCGCAGCGCCATGGCGCCGGCCTCGTCCTCGACCCACAGCGTTCTGCGGCCCTCGATGTCCGGCGCATCGCCGCAGAGGAAGGCGCGGCGGCCGCAGAAGACGGGCTGCATGGTGCGCGCATCATAGCGGCGGAGCTGCGCGCCGGGGGCGTAGCGAAGCGCGGCCTCGATGAGGAACAGCGTGCTCACGCTGCCGTTCACGACGAGTGCGGGATAGCCCTCGACGTCGCGCGCGTAGTCGGCATCGTAGTGGATGCGGTGGCCGTTGAAGGCGAGGGCGGAGAAGCGGAACAGCATCACCGGATCGGCCGTCCACGGATCGCGCCATGCGGCGTTCGGCACCGCGGCCGGCTTCTCCTTCGGGACCGGCGCGTTCCGCTTGGCTTCGAGATAGGCGATGTCCTGCTCCTCCACCGCCACCAGCCCGTTCGGACCCGTGATGGTGTGGCGGAGCAGGACGAAGATCATCGCGCCGCTGTGTCCGACCTTGGGCGTGATCGCGGCGATCTCGCTCTCGCGTTCGAGCGTGTCGCCCACGCACGGGGCCGCGTGGTAGGCGATGCGCCGCCCGCCCAGCATCCGGCGGGGCAGGGGAACGGGCGGCAGGAAATCGCCCTTCGCGGGATGGCCGTCGGGGCCGAGCTGCGATTGCGGTGCGGCGTCGTCGAACAGCATCGAGAGCCAGTGGTTCGGCACCGGCGCGCCGCGGTCGAGCGCGACATCGCTGCGGTCGGTCAGCGCCGCCATGCGGCGGACGAGCGGGGTTGCCATCTCGTCGGTGATGCGGCGCTTGCGGCCGATCCAGGATTGCAGGTTGCCGGTCATGGGAAGCCGTAGAGCCTCGCGGGGTTGTCCACCAGCACGCGCTGGAGCGCGGTCGCGTCGCCGAATTCGGGAAGGAGGTCCACGAGGTCGGCCTCGTCCGGTTCCCAGCGCACATTCGGATGCGGCCAGTCCGTTCCCCAGAGCGTGCGGTCGGGCGCTGCTTCGACCAGCCGGCGCGCGAAGGCAATGGCGTCGCGGAAGGGCGGGCCCGCGCTGGAGATTCGCTCGGCGCCCGAGACCTTCACCCACCAGTTCGGGCGCTTCAGCAGGTCGAGCACGAGACGGAAGGCGGGATGGCCCGGGCCTTCCGCGGCCGGGACCCGCCCCATGTGGTCCACCACGGCGGTAAGCGTCAGGCCGCGCAGGAGATCCTCGAAGGCCAGCAGGCTTTCCGCGTCGAGATGCAGCACGAGGTGCCAGCCCATCTCCGCGATGCGCGCGGCGGTGCGATTCAGCAGCGCGATGTCCGGAACGCCGCCGAGATGCTTGAGGAAGCCGAAGCGCACGCCGCGCACGCCGCCGTCGTGCAGCGTGCGGTACTCGGCGTCGCCGAATGTCCCGTCCACCAGCGCGACGCCGCGGTAGCGCGCGGGATCGTCGGCTATGGCGTCGAGCATCGCGCGGTTGTCGGCCTTGTAGACCGTGGTCTGCACGATGACGGCGCGTTCGACGCCGAGGCGGCGGTGCAGCGCGAGAAGGTCGTGCTTGTTGCGCTCGGGCGGCGTGTAGGGCGCGCCTTCCGCCAGGGGGAAGCGGTCGAAGGGCCCCCAGATGTGCACATGCGTGTCGCAGCTTCCCGGCGGCAGCGCGAAGGCGGGAGGGCGTTCGGAGGCCATGGTCAGGCGCCGGGGAAATCGTAGAGCCGTGCCGGCGTGTCGGTCAGGATCTTCCGCCGCAGCCCGGGATCGGTCGTCCAGTCGAGGAATACGCGCAGCAGCCGCGCGACATCGGGGCGGCCGCCCTCGGGGCGCGGATGCGGCCAGTCGGTGCCCCAGACCAGCGCGTCGGGGTTGGCCGCGACCAGCGCATCGTGGAAGGGTTTGGCCTCCAGGTAGTCCGGCGCGGTGGCGCCGAGCCGGTAGGTGCCCGACAGCTTCGCCATGGTGCGGCCTTCGCCGACGCCGCGCAGCAGCGCCTGGAAGCCGGGATCGTTGATGCCGTGGCTGTGGTGCATGCGGCCCATGTGGTCCACGACCACGCGCAACGGAAGCTTGGCGAGGCGAGGCTCGATCTGGGGCAGGTGCCGCGCGTCGATCCAGAGCTGGAGATGCCAGCCGAGCTCGGCCATCAGCGGCGCGAAGGGCTCGATCTCGGCGAGGCGGACGCCGCCATGGTAGGCGGCCTGGCCGTCGCGCCGGTACTCGTTCGCGCGCAGGCCGCGGATGCCGTCGCGGTGCATGGCGCGCAGCGTATCGGCGGTCGCTTCGGCACCCACCACCGCGATGCCGCGCAGCCTGTCAGGCGCGCGGCGCAGGGCATCGAGCGTGCAGGCATTGTCGCGGTCGTAGGCGGAAGGCTGGACGATGACGCCGCGATCGAGCCCCAGCCGGTCGAGCAGCGCGATGTAGTCCTCGAGCGTCTCGTCCTCGGGCGTGTAGGAACGCGGCTCGGCGTAGGGGAACTGCGCCGCGGGGCCGAAGATGTGGCAGTGGCAGTCGGTTGCGCCCGGCGGCGTCTCGCGCCCGCTCACTGCGCGGTTATCCCGGCCGTTCGCACCACGCTGCGCGAGCGCGCGAGGTCGTCGCGGATGAAGGCGGCGAAGCCCCCGGGCGTGGCGAGCGGGCCCGAGGCCGCCTCGCCGCCCATCGCTTGCATGCGCGCGCGGAAATCGGGATCGGCGAGGATCGCCGCCATCGCGGCGGCGAGCCGCTGCAACGCCTCGGGCGGCGTGCCGGACGGCGCGACGAGGCCGACATAGGATGCGGCGGTGAAGCCCGCGACGCCCTGCTCGGTCATGGTCGGCACGTCTGGCAGCGCGGAGAGGCGCGCGGCGGAGGCGACGGCGAGGATCCGTCCCCTGCCTTCGCGGTGCAGCGGGAGCGCGGTGGAGAACTCGGTGAACAGCAGCGGCACGTTGCCCGCGACGAAATCCGGCACCGCGGCGCCGCCGCCACGATAGGGGATGTGCAGGATCTGCGCGCCGCTCGCGAGCTTGAAGGCTTCCAGCGAGAGATGCGTCGCGCTCGCCACGCCGGCGGTTCCGGCCCCCAGCGCATCGGGCCGCGCGCGCGAGGCCGCGACGACATCCGCGACGCTGCGCCATGGCGCGCCGGCCTGCACCATCAGGCAATGCGGCACCTGCATCGCCATGGCGACGGGGGCGAAATCCCGCTCGGCGTCATAGGGCAGGCGCGCCTGCACGGCGGGGTTCACGCTGAGCGGCCCGTTGGATCCGATGAGCAGCGTATATCCGTCCGCCCGCGCGCGCGCGACGGCCTCGGCGCCGATGCTGCCGCCCGCACCCGGGCGGTTCTCCACCACCACGGGCTGGCCGAGCCGTTCCTGCAGGCGCGGCTGGAGGATCCGCGCGATGGTGTCGGCATTGCCGCCGGCGGCGAAGGGCACGATGACGCGGATGGGGCGCTCGGGCCAGGCGGACTGCGCGCTGGCGCGGCCGGCGAGTGCCGAGCCGGCAGCGACGGCGATGGCCTTTCGGCGGCTGATCATCGGATGCGTCCTTCCCCTTTCGCCGGTGCCGCAGGTATCGCACGTGCGGCGGGAGGCTCAAAGCAGGCGCATCGGCACGGCGACCGCGCCCTGCATGAGCCGCCTCGCGGTGCGGAACACGACGGCGCTTTCCGCGAACCAGCCGGTTTCGCGGCGCGAAACCTCGGCGCCGACCGAGAGCAGGCCCGAGGGGTTGGCGAGGCGGACCTCGTCCGGAACAGCCTGCGTCGCCAGGGCGTGCGGCAGCGTGCCTGCGATGCGGCAGGCGACGCCGAGCGCCATGCCGCCAGTCAGCGGCACCGCGC
>Ga0207951_100500_pt1 | contig 19131 bp, 20 predicted proteins | sample Subbio12Aug_8Bad_FD_184830 | JGI IMG/M metagenome (GOLD analysis project Ga0207951, IMG submission 184830) | Serpentinite rock and fluid subsurface biosphere microbial communities from McLaughlin Reserve, California, USA - CR12Aug_8Bad (SPAdes) | ecosystem: Environmental > Terrestrial > Deep... | reverse complement strand
GCGCTTCGACCGCTGCGGCCACCGGCGCGTGCACGTGCACTCGTTGGCGGGCCTGCTGCACGCCAATTTTCAGGTGCCATCGGTGGGTTACGAGGATTTTTTTCGCGTCACCCGTCGCTTGACCCGCGACCAGCGTCAGCTCGTAAAAGCGCTTCAGCGCTGCGTGTTCAACGTGCTGATGAACAACCGCGATGACCACGCCAAGAACCTGTCGTTCGTGATGCAAGCCGACGGCAGCTGGCAGCTGGCGCCGCCGTATGACCTGACTTACTGCCCAGGATACCAAGGCGAGCACTTCATGGACGTGGCCGGGGAGGGCCGTGCCCCGGCGCGTCAGCATGTGCTGCAAGCGGCGCAAGCGGCCGGGTTGCCGCGCGCTGTGGCCGAGCGCACCATCGACGAGATGCTGGCGTTGCTCACCCCGGCGACCTTGCTGGATTTGGCCGACGGTCTCACACTGCGCAAAGCCACCGTGACCCAAGTGCTTCAAGCCATGCAAAGCAATTTTGCACGACTCGCCGGCTAGACAGTCACGCCACACCTCATGCTGCAAGAGTCGGACGAAGGCTACGCCCCCTCGGGTGAGATCGTGGATTGGGTACACCTCAGGGTCAGAGCGTGAGGCTCTTATTCGCGCAGCCGAGATTCAATCGCCTTTGGAGGCCAAGGATGTGAGCTATTTATGGGGTTTATAGCATCCAGCGGGTTGGACGATTCAGGCTACACTCACGCCAAATGCCGCTGTTACAGCCGCTGCAAGCCCGCACCAGCAGGGCCTAATGCCCCCCAAACGCGCTCGCCGAACGTGACACGGTAGGGCGGTAGCGTGGCCAAACGTCTTTTTTGTCCTCCATGAATGCCCCCGATCATCACAGCCCTCACCCGAGCCCGGGCTTCTATCGGCGCTGCCGCAGTTGTGTCGCCTCAGGCGCTGCATGTCGGGGTGGCGCAAAGGGCAGAGCGTGGCGCTGCTGTGCCTCACAGTGGTGGCTTCAGCCGCCGAACTGTTGTCCATCGAAGGCGACCATCCCGTTTATGGCCGCGCTCACCGCCCCTTTAGCCTTGTTTGTGCTGCCCTTCATGCTCATGAAGCCCTTCATCGCCGTGCTGGGCTTGCAGCAGCCCCAAGAACTGCTGCCTCGATCTGCTCATCTATCTGGACTAAAATAAGGTAGGCACGCGGCTTTAGTTTGCAGACAATTTGGTGCCATTCTTGTATGCAGGGCGCGCACTACCGCGTGTACAGTGAACTGAGCAACACCGACAACGTGAAGAGCAACACGTTCTAAAATGGTGTGCAGCCGGCTTTGACTCGCGAAATGTTAGAGTTCGCTGCGCAGAAAATTGCAGGCTACTTGGAGTCGCGTTTTGAATGACGTTATCGAGCAGCTGACACTTCCGGAGGCGAGCAATGTACTCGCGGCGCTTAAGCGCATGGAGTCGAGCCGTTTCCAGATCGTTTTTGTGTTGGACGAGGCCGGTCATCTGCTTGGCCTCATTACCAACGGCGATTTGAGGCGACACATGCTCGCGGGGGGGGGTGCCTCCGATCCCGTAACAGCCTGCATGAATCGGAACTTCCGCAGCGTGTCCACCGATACGAGTAGGGAAGAGTTATTGAAGCTACTAGACCTTGGGTTTCATGTCATCCCTCGGTTGGATGCCGACGGAAAGTTGGTGGATTTGGTCACGCCAGAGTACGATTTTGCGTCACCTGAGGCACCCATACTGACGAGGGCTCGAGCGCCGGTGCGCATCAGTTTCAGCGGAGGGGGCTCAGACCTGACGTACTACTTCGTGGATCGGCCTGGCGCAGTGCTCAGTACCACAGTGGCGCTTTACTGTCATGCGACATTGATACCCCGAGTTGACGAAGAGATCAACATTTATTCTGAAGATTTGGAGTCACATGAGCGTTACGCCTCTCTGATGGATTTGTTGGCCTCCAATAATCGCGGCCTGTTGCGCGCAGTGGTTTCGGTCACCAAGCCCACCTACGGTTTAGATCTCTATGTGCGCTCAGACTTCCCCGTGGGTTCGGGGCTGGGAGGGTCGTCTGCGGTTGCTACGGCAGTTGTTGCGGCCTTCAATGAAATGCGACTGGATCGCTGGACGACCTACGAAGTAGCTGAACTGGCATTTCAAGCTGAGCGTGTGTGCTTTGGTTCAGCTGGGGGTTGGCAAGACCTGTACGCATCCGCTTTTGGCGGCTTCAATCTGATCGAACTGGATGGCAAGAAAAACCTCGTGCATGCTATCCGGATGGAGCCCAACATCCTCAACGAACTAGAAGAATGCTTGATCCTTTGTGATTCGCGCATCAAACACAATTCCGGCGCCTTGCATGAAAAGCAAAAGGAAGCATTCAGTCAAGAAGCTAAGGCGCAGAACGTGTCAGCCATGGTGGAGCTCTGTCGGCAAATGCATAAACATTTAATCCGCGGGGAGTTGCTTGAGTTTGGTCGCAATCTCGATACCGCTTGGCAGCTGAAGCGCAGTCTTTCTGCGGCCATAAGCCCGCCCGAGATCGACGTCATTTACGACTCCGCACGCAATGCTGGCGCTTTGGGTGGCAAACTGCTGGGCGCGGGCGCCGGTGGCTTCTTTCTGTTTTTTGTGCAACCACAGTACCGCCAAAAGGTGTCCGATGCGCTGCGCAAGCACAATTGCAAACTTTCTAGCTTCCGCTTTGAAACGGGTGGCGTTACCTCATGGCGCACCAAAGTCTTATGAGCGAAACAACGGTTACCAACACATTCACAATCGACAACCATGTCATCGGTGGTGAGCGGGTATTTATCATTGCCGAGATTGGCAATAACCACCAAGGCGATCTTGAGATGGCCAAACGCCTGGTAGATGCAGCAATAGAAGCCGGTGCTGACTGTGTGAAGTTTCAGCTTCGAAATCGCGAGGCGCTCTACCGCAGCCGTGCCGATGGTTCCGTGGCCGAAGACCTGGGGGCCGAGTACATTCAGGATTTGTTGAAGAAGGTCGAACTGACGCTTCAGCAACACCGTGAATTGCGCGACTACTGCCGTATGCAAGGTGTGACCTATATGTGCACCCCTTGGGACGAACCCAGCGTCGACGCCTTGGTGAGCATGCAGGTGCCGGCGATGAAACTGGCTTCGGCCGATCTTTGCAACCCGTATTTGATCGCCAAGGCCGCGTCGGTTGGCGTACCCTTGATTCTTTCCACAGGGATGTCTTATGAGCACGAAATCGTGCGCACCCTCAAACAGTTGAAAGTTTCGGGCATTCCCTTCGGCATGCTTCACTGCAACAGTGCTTACCCCGCCCCAGAGAGCGACATCCAGTTGCCTTACATCGCGCGATTGCGTCAATTGCACCCGGTGATTGGCTATTCAGGCCACGAGCGTGGCACGGCAATCACGATTGCTGCGGTGGCGCTGGGTGCGTGCATCATAGAGCGACACATTACGCTGGATCGTGCCCAGGAAGGTCCGGATCATTTGGCAAGCCTAGAGCCTGCCGAGTTCAAGAATCTGGTCGAAGGTATCCGCAGTGTCGAACAGGCCTTACGCTGGGAAGGGCCCGCGCGGCATGTGAGTCAGGGCGAACTGCTCAATCGCGAAAACCTAGCCAAAAGTGTGGTGGCGCAGCAGACAATCCAACTGGGGCAGGTATTCTCAGAAGATTGCTTCCGTGTCGCCAGTCCCGGCCAGGGCCTTGCGCCGTACCGTCTGCCTGAATTAATCGGCAAGACCTCGCAGCGGACGATCGCGCAAGGCGATTTTCTCTACGAGAGCGACATCACGGGCCAAGAGGTAAGCAAGCGGCAATACTCGTTCCCCGTTAAATGGGGTATCCCGGTGCGCTATCACGACTTTGCTGATTTCGCGCAGCGCGTCGAACCGGATCTATTTGAGTTCCATTTGTCTTACCGTGATCTCTCCGTCGATCCGGCTCCTTATCTGCACGCGACGCAATGCACACGACTAGTCGTGCATGCGCCGGAACTGTTCGAGAACAGTGAGTTGCTGGATTTGTCGAGCGCAGATGAGGCGTATCGCACGCGATCCATTCAAAACCTGCAGCGCGTGGTCGATGCCACCTTGGCAATTGCGCCCTTCTTCCCCAAGGCAGACTCGCTGCTGATCGTGGGGAACGTAGGTGGCTTCTCTGCCGATGCCCCATTTCCTTTCGAGCACCGCGAGGAGTTGTATGCGCGCTTCCATGACGCCTGCAAGCAAATACGCTGGGGACGCACGGAACTGATTCCGCAAAATATGGCGCCTTTCCCTTGGCACTTTGGCGGGCAGAGGCATCAGAACATTTTCATGATGCCAAAGGAATTGGCTCATCAAGCAAAGACACACGGGCTACGCCTGTGCCTAGATCTTGCGCATTTGCAAATGACCTGCAACCATTTTCGCTTGAATTTCCAGCAGGCATTGGAGTTGCTGCTGCCCTATACGGCGCATTTACATGTGTCCGATGCCGCTGGTACGAATGGCGAAGGTGTTGTCATGGGCACCGGCGATGTGCATTGGCCTCTGGTGTGGCGCGCAATCTGTACCGCCATTGGTGTGAGCTTTATTCCGGAAGTTTGGCAGGGTCATAAGGATCATGGTGCTGGTTTCTGGCGCGCATTGTCATTTTTGCAAGAAATTCAATAAAAGAGAGCTCGAGTTATGAATTCAGTTGTTTCTAAAAAAACACCATGCCTGACCTTCGCGGCCTTTTGTCAGGCCATTGCTGATGCCAGTGCAGCTTGGCAAAAGCGCAAAGAAAATTTGCAAAATCTAATCAGCAGCAAACCCTTATTGTTGTTTGGATTCGGCGGAAAGGGGCATATGCTAGCCCACCAGATTCGGCAAATCACTGGTAAAGACGTCGTTGTATTCGACAATTCAGCCACCAAGCGCGAGGCAGCTGTGCAACAGGGCTTCAAGACAGTAGACAAGTTCAGTCCGAGTGATAGCGCTCACTGGGCTACCATTCTTGGTGCTTGCCAAGCGCAGTTCGAGCAGAGAGCTGCAGTTCAACAGAATTTCATTTTTTACCAAGAAGCTGCAAATCTATTGAATGCGCCGCACTTGGCACACTTGTCAAAAGATTTCGGAGCCTATATCTCCAACCATTTGGAAGACCTGTATAAGACCTATTTGGCTTTGCACTCAGGTTCACAAGAGTGTTTTGTTCAGGTTCTTTGTTTCAGAGTGAGTGGTGATCCCACGCACTTGCAGTTGGTTCGCCAGCCTATTGGGGAGATGTGGCTGGATATACCGACTGAGTTCAAAAGACGCGACTATAAGAGTTTTTTAGATGTGGGGGCATTTGACGGCGACACTTTGCGCCTATTCAATAGGCGTTTTGGTTGTGAGAGGGGTATTGCGGTTGAGGCGAACCAAAGCTTATTTGATGCCATTGAAAAAGTGGCCTCTCTTTATACCCGTGGAATTGATATCTTGCCAAAAGCCGCCTGGTCATCTGACACTCGGTTGCGTTTTGACGAAGTACGTTTCGGCATGATTCAGGTTTCTGAAAGCTATGACGGTCAATTGGACGCTGCGCCGATTGACAGCCATGTCAAAGAGACGGTCGACTTTTTGAAAATGGATATTGAAGGCGCAGAGTCCCCTGCTTTCACAGGCTGCAAGGCGTTATTAAAGAACTCTAGGCCTGACTTGGCCATAGCCGCGTATCACCGTCCAGAAGATTTTGTAGATCTGTATATGCAAATTGTCGGTGAGGGGTATGGCAATGGCGACTACACTTGGCATTTGGGGCATTACAGTGACTGCATAGATGATTCGATCTTCTACGTAATCCGCAATTACTGATCCCACAAACTTTTTTATTACGATTTCATATGCGCGTTGCAGACTACATCATGGATCGCTTGGTCCAACTTCAAATCAAGCAAGTCTTCTTCCTTCCTGGTGGAGGGGCGATGCACCTCAATGACGCACTTGCCGCGCGGCAAGATGATCTTGAGCCGGTGGTGTGTTTACATGAGCAGGCATGCGGAATCGCAGCGGAGGCGGCAGGAAAGTTACTCTCGGGGCCCAGTGCTTGTCTGGTCACAAGCGGTCCCGGTGCTACCAACCTGCTGACAGCAACCCTGGGCGCTTGGTTGGATTCCACCCCCGTTTTCTTTATCTCTGGTCAAGTCAAAACAGCTGACATGAAGACCGGAACTGAATTGCGTATGTTGGGTGTTCAGGAGGCTGATATAGTCTCGATGGTCCAATCAATCACAAAGAGGGTTATTACGCTGATTGATCCGCAAGATATTGGTGTGGTGTTCGATGAACTGGAGGTGGCGGCTCTTTCGGGGCGCCGTGGGCCGGTCTGGTTAGAGGTGCCTCTGGATGTTCAAGCCATGCAGATTGATCCGGCTACGCTTCGGCGCGCGAAAAAATCTGTATCCGTATCTCCTGCACCCGTGGCGAATGACGTTGCTTTAAATACTCTGAAGCTATTGGAGGGGGCTCAAAGGCCCGTAATGCTCGTGGGCAACGGCGTGCGCAGTGCGCACGCCGAAGGTCTGCTGATGGAGTTTGCCGAGGGGGCTGGTATTCCGGTGCTGACTTCGTGGTTGGGCATGGATTTGATTGGTGATGATCACCCGCTCTATGCTGGCAGACCCGGGGCCATCGCCCCGCGCTGGGCCAACTTTGCGCTGCAAAATTCAGATTGCCTGCTCGTCATCGGTTGCCGCTTGGACATGGCGCTTACCGCATATGCGCACGAGCGCTTTGCGCGCGGTGCGGTCAAGATTATGGTTGATATTGATCCGGCCGAAATTCAGAAAATGAAGATGGATATCGCGCTGCCTGTCGTAGCCGACGCTCATGCATTTCTGGCTGCGATTCAGGAAAAATTGGGCAAGGAGGTGTACTTGCCAAAGTATGCGCCTTGGCTCGAGCGGATTCAAGAGTGGCGCGCAACGTACCCCTTGCTTCAGCCTGAGCATCGTAAGACGGACGGTCCTCTGAGCCTTTATCAATTTACCGATGTGCTGTCCGATCTGCTGGACTGCGAAGACATCATTGCCACGGGCAGCGCGGGGTTTACGGCAGAGCTCTTCCTGCTGGCGCTGCGGCTTAAGGCGGGCCAGCGCTGTTTCCACAACCGGGGCACGGGTTCTATGGGCTTCGGTTTGCCGGCTGCCATCGGGGCTTGCTTGGCCGCTGGGCGTTGCCGCACGATTTGCGTCGAGGGGGATGGCGGCTTGCAAATGAACGCACAAGAGCTTGCAACCTTGGCCACGAAGAATTTGCCTGTGAAGTGCTTTGTCGTAAATAACGGCGGTTATGCATCTATCCGCAGCTCTCAGCAAAATTATTTCAAGCGGCAGGTTGGAGCGGACGAGAACAGTGGTCTTCGCTTGCCGGATTTAGAGACCCTTAGCAAAGCCTACGGCGTTGCCTTCTTTAGAATTGAAAACGGTCCCAGCTTGAAAGAGCAATTGCAGAAGGCGCTGGCACATACGGGCCCGCTGCTGTGTGAGGTTGTGGTGATGCGTGATGAGCCGCGCATTCCGCGGGTCGCTTCGAAGCAGTTGCCGGATGGCACGATGGTTTCCTCTCCGCTGGAGGATTTATATCCTTTTTTGTCGCGAGAAGAGTTGCAGCGAAACATGCACATTCCTTTGCTGGATGAATAAGGTGCCATGATGTCTGCCTTGGAACTTTTCTCGCTCAAGGGGCGTGTCGTCTTGGTGAGTGGCGCGTCGCGAGGAATAGGGCTGGCGATTGCGCAAGGCATCCAGGAGGCCGGAGCACAGGTGCTGGGCTTTGCCCGCTCCGCCGCGCCGGCGAATGTCTCATTTGACTATAAGTTCTGCGACATCACTGATGGCGCAGCGTTTGATCGGCTTGTGAATCAGGCACACGCCGATCATGGCCGCATTGATGGCTATCTGCACGTGGCGGGGGTTACCAATCCCAGCAAAGAAACTACGCAAAACGACGAAGCATTCAGCGCCACGATTGACGTGAATTTGAGCAGTGCTTACCGATGCTGTCGGTCTGTGGGAAAGGTGATGGCAGTGCAAAAGAGTGGCTCGATTGCTGTGGTTACCAGCATCGGTGCCCTGCAAGGCTTCCCGGGGAATCCGGCGTACGTGGCTTCCAAAGGGGGGCTGCGGATGCTGAGCAAAGCTCTGGCGCTCGACTGGGGTGGGCTGAACATCCGAGTGAATGCCTTGGCGCCAGGCTATATTGAGACGGATATGACCCAAGGCAGTTTTAACGATCCCGCTAGGCGTGAGGCACGCTCCGCACGAACGATGTTGGGGCGCTGGGGCAAGGCCAGAGAGTTGGTGGGTGCTGCGATATTCCTGATGTCGGATGCGAGTAGCTATGTGACCGGTGCTGATCTGCTGGTTGATGGTGGATGGACTGCTAAAGGGCTCTAAGTATGCGAAATCGCATTGGTTTTATGCAAGGCAGGCTCGTCGACCAGATCGACGGGAAGATTCAAGCCTTCCCCGTTGAGCACTGGCGAGATGAATTTCCTGCCGCACAGAAACTGGGGTTGCATTGGCTGGAGTGGACGTTAGATGCGGAAGGTCTGGAAGACAACCCCATTTGTACTGTGGTTGGGCGTGAAGAGATCCGGCAGTTGAGCAAACACTATGAGTTACAGGTGGGTACCCTGACCGGCGATTGCTTCATGCAGCGTCCATTCTGGAAGGTCAAGGGCAAAGAGCTCACGCAAAGACTGCGTGAACTTGACTTGGTTCTCGAAGGAGCCGCTGGTCTGGGGGTTCGATATGTGGTCGTACCTTTGGTGGACAACGGACGGCTGGACACTGCGGTGCAGGAGTCGTTGCTTATTGCTGAACTGATGAACCGCGCGGCCTTCCTGCGAGCGAAAGGTGTCGGGATCGTTTTTGAGTCGGATTTTGCGCCGGATCAGCTGGCTGCCTTTATCGCCAAGCTGCCAGCCGATGTCTTTGGTATTAACTATGACATCGGCAATAGTGCCAGCCTAGGGTTCGAGCCCTCTCATGAGTTTGCCGCCTACGGCCAGCGTGTCTACAATGTACACATGAAGGATCGTGTGCTCGGCGGAACCACTGTTGCCTTGGGAACAGGTAACGCGAATTTCGATGTTGTCTTTGAGAGTCTGGGCCATCTTCGCTACTTAGGTCTGGTGATTTTGCAAACAGCCCGTGCTCAAGATGGCGATCATGCGGGGGCCTTGACTCAATACATTGACAAGACGCAAGCCTTTATGGAGCGTTACCTTGGATCTTGAGCTGTATGGGAAAGTGGCTTTGGTCACCGGATCATCTCGCGGGATTGGTCGTGGCATAGCCCAGGCGTTAAACGATGAAGGTTGTCTGGTCATCCTCAACGGTCGAGATTTGGATACTCTGCGCCAGAGCGCGCAAGCCTTAGGCGGGCGTTACGTCGTGGGCGATGTCTGCATTCCCGAGCAAGCACGCCAAGTCGTGGATGCTGCGCGCAAATTGGCCGGAAAGATTGACATCGTTGTAGCCAATGTTGGCAGCGGTGCATCCGTTCCCCCTGGCACCGAGAGCAGCGAAGAGTGGAGTCGCATGCTCACCATCAATCTCGAGTCGGCCGTGAACACCATTTCGGCCGCACGTGAGGCACTGGCTCAGTCCAAGGGGGTGGCGCTCTGCGTATCGTCCATTTGTGGTTTGTCGGCCTTGGGTGCGCCCATTGCTTATTCGGCTGCCAAAGCGGCGCTGAACAGCTATGTGCGAGGCATCAGCGCTGTACTGGCTCAAGAATGTGTGCGTATCGTCGGACTCGCGCCAGGCAATGTACTGTTTCCCGGCTCGACCTGGGAACGTAAGATGAAAGCGGATGAGGTCGCTGTACAGCGCATGCTAGATACGTATGTCCCAATGCGGCGCCTTGGGAGTGTACAAGAAATTTCTAATGTGGCAGCGTTTCTGTGTTCCCCCAAAGCCTCTTTCATGACGGGTACAGTGGTTACTGTGGATGGTGGGCAAATCAGGATATGAATCAGTCTATTTTTTCAATGACAGGGAAAACCGTCGTTATCACGGGTGGTGCCGGCTTGCTGGGTTTCCAACATGCGGCCGCAGTGGCCGCATTCGGTGCTCATCCGGTGTTACTGGATATCAATGCCGATGGGATTGCTAAAAATTTGGATCAACTGTCCACCGAGTACGGTACGCGCTTCACGGGGCATGTGGCGGACGTCACATCGGAGGCGTCACTGCGCGTCGTGTCCCAGAAAATCCGTCAGCAACTCGGGCGTGTGGATGTGTTGATCAATAACGCTGCCCGAAACCCGAAAGTCGAAGACTCATCTGGGCAGAATTTTTCTCGCCTCGAGGATTTTCCGGATCTTCAATGGCAGCTAGATCTTGAGGTCGGTTTAGGCGGTGCTTTTCACTGTGCTAAGGTGTTTGGCACCCAGATGGCCGGGGATGGCAAAGGCGGCGCTATCGTCAACATTGCTTCCGACTTGGGTGTGATAGCTCCTGACCAGCGTCTGTATCGCGTCGAAGGGAAACTTGCACACGAACAACCGGTAAAACCGGTAACCTATTCTGTGGTCAAGCATGGTTTGATCGGGCTCACGAAGTATCTGGCTACTTATTGGAACGAGCAGAGCGTCCGTTGTAATGCACTCTCTCCAGGTGGTGTTTACGCTGGCCAGAACGATGTGTTTGTGAGCAATCTGGTCAAGCTGATTCCTATGGGGCGTATGGCTCAACCGGATGAATACCGCGGTGCGATCGCCTTTTTGTGCTCTGATGCATCGAAGTATCTGAACGGTGCAAATCTCGTAATGGATGGAGGTCGCAGTGTCTGGTAATGCTGAACTGACTTTCGCGAAGCAGCTTCATGAGGCGTTTGAGGTGCATCAAAAGTTGCTCTCCAGTGAGGACATTGCGAACGCTTTCGAGAAGAGTCGCGCTGTTTGTGTGCAGGCTTATCGTGAACAACGCAAACTGTTAATCGCCGGCAATGGCGGAAGTGCCGCCGATGCACAGCACTTTGCTGGAGAGCTAGTCAGTCGTTTTTATTTTGATCGGCCGGCTCTGGCGGCCATGGCTCTAACGACAGATACCTCGATTCTTACTGCGATCGGCAACGACTATGGCTACGAGGATATTTTCTCCCGGCAGATTCAGGCGCATGGGCAGCAGGGCGATGTATTCATCGCCATTTCCACCAGCGGTAATTCTCCCAACATCATTAAAGCCATTCATGAGGCGAAGGCGAAGCGCATGATGGTGATCGGTCTGACGGGGCAAAGTGGCGGCGCCATGAAGCCGCTCTGCGACATCTGCTTCTGTGTCCCTTCCAATTCGACACCGCGTATTCAAGAAGGCCATCTTCTCATAGAGCATGGTTTGTGTGCCTGTATTGAAGATGAGTTGTTTGGCCAGCAACGTTCGAAATGAAGGCGATCATCCTTTGTGGGGGTTTGGGGACTCGACTTGGTGCCTTGACGCGGAATACGCCTAAACCTTTGATCGATGTTGCCGGGCGTCCCTTTCTTGCTCATGTGCTCGACAAGCTTTGCATGCCGGAAATTGACACCTTTATTTTGGCCACTGGATTTCAGGCAGAAAAAGTGTCAGATGTCATCAATAGCACATGGCAAAACCGCACGGTGCTTTATTCCGTAGAGAACCAGCCGCTCGGCACCGGCGGAGCGGTTCGTCTTGCCATGGAAAAGTTCGCTCTGGAGCATGCGCTGGTCGTCAATGGCGATACGTTATTTGATTGCGATCTGCACTCAATTGTTGCTGGATTTGAAGCGTCGCCTTGGGCAACGCGCATGGCCTTGCGTCATGTGGATGACTGCACGCGCTATGGGCGGGTGCAATTGGCGAATGACAACCGGGTGATTGGTTTTGGCGAAAAGGGCCATGCTGGAGCTGGGCTGATCAATGCAGGAGTTTATGTGCAACGCCGAAGCCCCTTGTTATCATATGGGGCCGCTCCGTTCAGCTTTGAATTGGATTACTTGGCCAAGCTCGATCCAGCTTGGCCTATTCAAGGTCTGGTTGAAGAGGGTTATTTCATTGACATGGGCATACCAGAAGACCTCGCGCGGGCCCGACAGGATTTTATGGGGCGATGAGCATCATGCCTCGACTCTTGATCACGGGCGGCACTGGTTTCTTTGGGCGAACCCTGTTGCGCCATTTTCATGCCGAGGCAACGCGTTCGCCTTCGGGGCTCCCGTGCGATTTCGACGAAATCATCGTCATTTCACGCAACCCAGAAGCCTTCGCTTGCCGATATCCAGATCTGGCCCATGCTCCCTGGTTACGATGGTTCCGTGCCGATGTTAAACAACGTTCAACGCTGGATGCACTGCTGGTCGGTGAAACCGTGAGAGCTGTTCTGCACGCAGCGACGGACTCCACCGACGCCGCAACCTCGTCTCCAGTTGAAAAGCTGGATCAGATTGTTGATGGCACCCGAAATGTGCTAGACCTAGCGGTTCGACTCCGGGCACGCCGCTTTCTGTTGACCAGTTCTGGGGGCGTGTATGGGCCTCAGCCGGCGGAGATGACTCAGATTTTGGAAAGCTATGGCGGCATGCCCGATCCACTGCTAACAAGCAGCACCTATGGGGTCGGGAAACGTATGGCCGAGCACCTCTGCTGCCTGTATGGGCAGGGGCATGGTCTGGAGGCAATTATTGCTCGATGCTTTGCGTTTGTTGGGCAAGATCTTCCCTTGGATAAGCATTTTGCCATCGGAAATTTCATTCGCGATGCGCTGCAAAATCCCTCTATCGAGGTGGGAGGTGATGGAACGCCGGTTCGCACCTACATGGATCAGCGTGACTTGTCGCATTGGCTCTTGGTCTTGCTAGAGTATGGTCGTCCAGGCCAAGCCTACAACGTCGGCTCCGATATCGAAATCACGATTCGCGATCTCGCCATTCTGGTGAGAGATACGCTGGCACCTGAGAAACCTGTCAATATAACGGGGAAAATTTCGGAGCAGAGTCACCGTAATCGTTACGTTCCCTCCATTTCAAAAGCTCAATCAGAGTTCGGGCTGTCCATTCGGCATTCACTTCAAGACGCCATTCTCGAAAGTGTGGGCGCAAAGAGATCGCTATAGCGCGTTGATCTGAGTACATATGGACCCTTTAATAAACCTCAACCAGCCCGCACTTTTTATCGATCGAGATGGTGTGATAAATGTTGAAAAAAATTATGTCTATCAAATCGAAAATTTCGAATTTCTCAACGGTATATTTGATCTCTGTCGAGCAGCAACTGATAAAAAGATGCCAATAGTAGTTGTCACTAACCAGGCAGGTATTGGTCGGGGTTACTATACAGAATCAGAGTTCCATGCACTAACAGCCTGGATGATGCGGCGTTTTGAAGTGGAGAGCACGCCAATCGCAGCAGTCTATTTTTGTCCATATCATCCAGAGCATGGAATTGGTCCATATCGAAGAGAATCTTTCGACCGAAAACCAAACCCCGGGATGCTTCTGCGTGCCAAAGCTGATCTGTCTCTGGACATGTCTCGTTCAATCTTGATAGGGGACAAATGTTCAGATATCCTCGCCGGCAAGGCGGCAGGAGTTGGAACAACGATACTATTAGGCAGTGATGTTGAGAATAGCAATCCGAATTGGGTTGTTTCCTCATTGCATGAGGCGCTCCACTTGATTTGTGAGCTTTAATTTAAATCGAAGCAATATCCTGAATTTGTGAGATCAATCCCTGCATGACGGCATATGTCGTTTTTTGCCGGTACACGAGCGCGATGCGGTTTGTGCTGAATTCCACTCCAAGAGGTAGATATTATGAATGCATTGAATTTTTGGCCCGAGCGCGAGACGCCACGCCTTGCCCCGGGTGAGCCGGCATGGGTTTTTGGTGCGGGTGAATTTGGCCGCTCGGTTGCGCGCGCTTGTCTGGCGCAAGGCATCGCGGTGCAAGGTTTTGTACAGACCCATCCGGAGGCTGCGTTCGTGGATGGTTTGCCTGTGCGCACATGGGGCGATCTGCAGACAGCAGACCGTGCTATGGCTTTGCTGTTGAGCATATTCAACGCTACACCTTGCGATCAACTGCTGCGCTTTCCACGCGAGGCAGGTTTTAAACGCATACTCATGCCGTGGGATGTGTATGCGCAATTTGCCCAAGAGCTGGGCTGGCGCTACTGGCTGGCCAGCCCGGAATGGTTGCGCGGCCACGCCGCAGACCTCAACAGGTGCTACGAGCGCTTGGCAGACGAGCCCAGCCGGGTCTGCCTAGAGCGCGTGGTGCGCTTTAGGCTGGGGCTGGATACGGACTATGCTAGTTTCGTGCACCCAGAGCCGCTGTACTTCAATGAGTTAACCCTGCCGCCACTAAACAACCGGGCGTTGAATTACGTCGACGGTGGTGCCTACAATGGCGATACATTGCTGGACTTGATTAAAGCGTCGCCGCTGCAGCAGGCTTGGCTTTTTGAGCCCGATGCCGCAAACTTCTCAAAGCTTGCGCCAAACGTGCGCGGCGCTGGTTGCCCTGCTTCGTGTTTGCCGCTGGCCCTGAGCGATAGCTACAAACTGCTTCGCTTTTCGTCGGGCCTAGGTGTGAGCAGTCGCCTAGACCAGAACGGCAGCGTGGCCATTATGGCGGCTGCACTGGACGATGTGCTGGCTGGGCAGAGGGTGGATTTCATCAAGCTAGACATCGAGGGCGCTGAAGAATGGGCCTTAAAAGGTGCAGCACAATCTATAGCGGCGCACCGGCCAGTGATGGCCCTTGCCTGCTACCACCACCCTCACGATTTGTGGGCTTTGCCGGATTTGCTTGATCGCTTGGCGCCGGCGTATCGATATTATTTGCGCCAGCACTTCATCAACAGTTTGGACCTAGTGCTGTATGCCATTCCAGATGAGTTGCACCAGGCTTAAACCCGCGTGCCCAGTTTGTGGCGCTGCGTCGGTGGCCATTGCTGCCAGCCCGGCGGCGCAGAGTGCACGCAATTGGTACGTACCTGCAATCGACAAAGCCCGTGGCGAAACCCGAGGCCCTTTTTAGGGCCATTGGGGGCCATGCGAGCGCGCCTCAGAAGTCTAGGCCCAAATAGGTTTCGATCTGGCGCGCGGCGTATTCGAGCATCTCGGGCGTGAGCGCCGGTTGCACGCCGATCCAGAAGGTTTGGTTCATGACGCGGTCGGTCTGGGTGAGCGCGCCGCTGATGCGGTAGGGCAGGCCCTGCATGTAGGGCTGGCGCGTGAGGTTGCCGGCAAACAGCAGCCGCGTGCCAACTTTTTGTTGCTCGAGGTAGCCCAGCAAGTCGAGCCGCGACACCGGGCAGGCTTCGCGCAAGGTGATGGGAAAGCCAAACCACGACGGGTCGGCGTGGGCGCTGGCTTGGGGCAGCTGTAAAAACTCGGAGCAGTGGGCCAGGCGCTGCTTGAGGAAGGCGAAGTTGCGCTTGCGCGCGGCGATGAAGTCGGGCGCCTTGGCCAGTTGTGCCAGCCCGCAGGCGGCTTGCATGTCGGTGATCTTGAGGTTGTAGCCCAGATGGCTGTAGGTGTATTTGTGGTCGTAGCCGTGTGGCAGGGTGCCCAGTTTCCAGCAAAAGCGCTGGTTGCAGGTGTTGTCGCGCCCGGGCGGGCAGTAGCAGTCGCGGCCCCAGTCGCGCATGCTCTCGGCAATGGTTTTGAGCTCGCTGTGGTTGGTGAACACCGCCCCGCCTTCGCCCATGGTGATGTGGTGCGCGGGGTAAAAGCTCAGGGTGGCGATGTCGCCAAAGGTGCCCACCATCTGGCCGCGGTAGGTGCTGCCCAGGGCATCGCAGCAGTCTTCTACCAGCCACAGCTGGTGCTTTTTGCACAGGGCGGTGACTACGTCGAGGTTGAACGGGTTGCCTAGGCTGTGCGCCAGCATGATGGCTTTGGTGCGCGGGCCGATGGCGGCTTCGATCAGGTTGGCGTCGATGTTGTGTGTGAGCGCATCGACATCGACGAACACCGGCAGCGCGCCAAACTGGATGATGGGGTTGACGGTGGTCGGGAAACCGGCGGCCACGGTGATGACTTCATCGCCTTTGCGGATGGCGCGCGCGCCCAGCTTGGGCGAGGTCAGGGTGTTGAAGGCCACCAGATTGGCCGACGAGCCGGAGTTGACGGTGATCAGGTGCTTGACGCCGATAAAGGCGGCGAGCTGGCGCTCAAACTCGGCGTTGAAGCGCCCGGTGGTGAGCCAGCCGTCAAGGCTGGCCTGCACCATGAGCTGCATCTCGCTGGCGTCGAGCAGCTTGCCCGATGGGGGAATGGCGGTTTGGCCGGGAACGAAGGGCTTGGGGGCCAAAGCCAGTTCGGCGTATTGCTGCACCAGGGCGTCGATCTGGCTGCGCAGGGCGTCGGCCTCGGGGTGAACGCCGGGGGCCGGGCTGAGGGTAAGGCTTGAGCTCGGGTGCATGAGTGGGGTGCGCTCAGAGTGGGATCAGATGGGGGCTAAGGCGGGCTGGTGGCTGGGGCGCTGTGGGCCTGCACGTAGGCTTGAATTTGTTGCAGGGTGTAGGCGCGCATATCGGCCCCGCTCAAATAGGCTTGATGCCATTCGACGGTTTTTTGCAAGGCCAGCGCTAGGGGCCAGCGCGGCTGCCAGCCCAGCCGGGCCTTGGCCTTGGAGATGTCGAGCTTGAGGCACTGCGCCTCGTGCGGGTGCGTGCCAGCGTCTGGCTGCCACTGGGCACCGTGGCCCCAAGCGGTGGCCATGCGCTCCACGAGCCACTGCACGGGTTGGGCGTCGTCGTCTCTGGGGCCAAAGTTCCAGCTTTCGGCGCACGCGTGGCCCTCGGTGCACAGGCGCTCGGCGAGGGTGAGGTAGCCACTCAAGGGCTCGAGCACGTGTTGCCAAGGCCGGGTGGCGTGCGGGTGGCGCAGCACCACCGCTTGCTGGCGCTCAAAGGCGCGCAGGATGTCGGGGACGAGGCGCTCTGCGGCCCAATCGCCGCCGCCCACCACGTTGCCCGAGCGTGCAGTGGCCAAGGCGGCGGCGTTGGGGGTGCCAAAGAAGGACCGGCGGTAGGCGGCACTCAGCAGTTCGCTGCAGCCTTTGCTGCTGCTGTAGGGATCGCTGCCGCCTAGGGCTTCGTGTTCGCGGTAGCCCCACGGCCACTCGCGGTTTTCGTAGCATTTGTCGGTGGTCACGTTGACGATGGCGCGCAAATGCGGGCACTGGCGTGCGGCCTCGAGCACGTGCACCGTGCCCATGACGTTGGTGGCGTAGGTTTCGACGGGCTCGCGATACGATAAGCGCACCAAAGGCTGGGCCGCCATGTGGATGAGCACCTCGGGCTGGAAAGCCGCCATGCTGGCGGCTAAGGTGGCTAGGTCGCGAATGTCACCAATCTCGGATTCGATGCCCGTGCCTACGTGGGCCACCTGAAACAGTGCTGGGCTGGTGGGTGGCGCCAGCGCGTAGCCCTTCACTGTCGCGCCCATGCTGTGCAACCACAGCGCCAACCAGCTGCCTTTGAAGCCGGTGTGCCCGGTCAGAAAAACCCGTTTGCCGCGCCAAAAAGCCGGGTTCACGGCCAGACCTTCCAAGGCGCTTGGCCGCTTTGCCAGAGTTGTTCGAGCAGGGTTTTGTCGCGCAGCGTGTCCATGGGCTGCCAGAAACCGGTGTGGGTGTAGGCCGCGAGTTGGCCGCGCTGGGCCAAGGTCTCGAGCGGTTTGCGCTCCCACAGGGTGTGGTCGTCGTCGATCAGTTCGAGCACGCTGGGTTCGAGCACAAAAAAACCACCGTTGATCAGGGCGCCGTCGCCCTGGGGTTTTTCGCGAAACGATTGCACGCGCGCGCCGCTCACCTCGAGCGCGCCAAAGCGCCCAGGCGGCAAGGTGGCGGTGAGGGTGGCTTGCAACCCGTGCGCGTGGTGAAAACGCAACAAGGCCGCCACATCGACGTCGGCCAAGCCGTCGCCGTAGGTCATGCAGAAGGTTTCGTTGGCACTCAGGTAGGGCGCAATGCGCTTGAGGCGGCCGCCGGTCATGGTCTCGAGCCCGGTGTCGATCAGCGTCACCCGCCAGGGTTCGGCGTGGCGCTGGTGCACCTCCATGCGGTTGTTGCTCATGTCGAAAGTGACGTCGGACATGTGCAAGAAGTAGTTGGCAAAGTACTCCTTGATCACAAAACCTTTGTAGCCGCAGCAGATGATGAAATCGTTGATGCCGTGGTGGGCGTAGATTTTCAAGATGTGCCACAGCAGCGGCTTGCCGCCCACTTCGATCATGGGCTTGGGGCGCAGCGTGGTTTCTTCGCTGATGCGCGTGCCCAAGCCGCCGGCCAAGATGACGGCTTTCATGCGTTGTCCTGTGGGTTGGCTGGGGGGGCAAACAAGGCTTCAAACCAGCGCTGCTGCAGGCCGCGCAGGGCGTAGTGGCGCTGCACCCACTGTTGCAACGCAGCCCCTAGGCGCGCGCGCTCATCGGGCTGGTCGATCAGGCTGCGCAGCGCGGCGCGCCAGTCGTCGAGGCTGGCGCAGTGCAGCACCGGCGGCGCGTCGCTGCGGTAGGTGGCGACGTCGGAGCACACCACTGCCCAGCCCATGGCGCCGTACTCGAGCAGGCGCAGGTTGCTTTTGCAGCGGTTGAACAGGTTGTCTTCGAGCGGTGCGATGGCGATGTCCAGCCCTAAGCTGGCCATTTTGGCCGGGTAGTCGGCGATGGTGACGAAGGGGTGAAACTCTTTGAGGTGGGGCAGGATGCCGTCGGTGCACATGCCCATGAACACCCAGTCAACTTCGGGTGCAAACTCGGCCACGATGGGCTCGATCAGCTCCAGATCGCCTTGGTGCTGGCCGGCCCCGACCCAGCCGACGCGCAGCCGCGCCCCGGGTGGGTTGCGCTTGGGCTCGAGCCCAAACCACTGCCTATCGAGGCTGTTGGGCACCAACCGCACATCGCTCAGGTATTGCCCATAGTGCTGCTGCAGCGCTGCCGTGGTGACGATCAGGCGGTCGCTGGCGCGCAGGGCTTGCACCATGCGCTGGTGCCCTTCGCGGCTCTGGAACACGCGGTGGGGGTGCTTTTCGGGCACTTCGCCCAGCAGATCATCGACCATCTGCACGATGGGTACGCTGGGGGCGGCGGTTTTGAAGTGGCGCACTTGGTTGAGCTGGCCGTCGTCCACCGAGTGCTGCAGCACCAGCAGGT
>Ga0207951_100496_pt1 | contig 19215 bp, 24 predicted proteins | sample Subbio12Aug_8Bad_FD_184830 | JGI IMG/M metagenome (GOLD analysis project Ga0207951, IMG submission 184830) | Serpentinite rock and fluid subsurface biosphere microbial communities from McLaughlin Reserve, California, USA - CR12Aug_8Bad (SPAdes) | ecosystem: Environmental > Terrestrial > Deep... | reverse complement strand
ACGGGATAGACGCATCGGCAGAAATGGCAGTCACACACAGCATCAGGGCAACTAAGGAACGCATCATGTCAACCTCCAGCACCGGCAGGTGAGGCAACCGAGAATTTGATGACACCGCTGACGATCAGGCCGTCTTCTGTCACGACCCGGTAACGCGCGGCATAGGGGCCGGGTTGAAGCGGTTTTGTGGTTGCGGTCAGCCGGTGGCGTTCGCCCAATACCAAGCGGGTGTCGCCATTGTCGACGCGTTGCCCGTGGTCATTCACCACCACCACCGATGGCGAGCGTTCGCTGACATTACCACTGAACCAGAACGTCACCGTGCCTTTGAAATCGGTGACTTCTGCGTGTGCCTTGGGTTCGGATTTGATCAGTATGCCTTCGGCATGAAGCGGATTGGCGAACAAGGCCAGCACTGCCAGATACCCTATTTTGCTTATCAGTTGCATGACAGTCTGCCTTTCAAATGACACCGAGCGCGTCGGCGATGAATAATACGACCGGGTCGGCCAAGGGATGAAAAAAGCCCAGCACGATCAGAAACAGGGTGATGACGAAGCAGCGCAGCCACAGCGCCAGGCAAAAATCCTGTTTGCGCCAGAGCCAGTGCAACAGCAACCAGCTCGTCAGCCACACCACAATCGCCAGCGTTTCCTTGCCGGAATACGAACCGATACTGCCATCCGGGCCGCTGCCAATAGCACCGGGTATCCAATGACCGAAAGCATGAACCGCCTTGTCCAGCGCCGGGGTCAGACGGGAAACGTGATGACTGACCATCAGCGTAAAAAATGCCAGCAAGACCGCCAGACTTGCCGCCACGGCGGGGCCGGAATACAACACCGGTGCTCGTTCGTTTTCGCGCATCGCTATCGACCTCAGACAAATCGCAGTTTGGCCAGTACCAGACCGGCAACGAAACCCAGCAGCAAAAAGCTCCAGGCCACCAGCACCGTCACCCCGACGAAGCGCGTCAAATCGCGCCGTGTCTGAATCGGCAAGCCATAGAAATACAACATGAAGGTTGCCAGCAGCATCAGCGGAAACGGAAACAGCGAGACAAACTCCTTGAACTCCATCAAAACCGTGTGAAAAACCGGCACATTACCCAGTATCCAGTCGCGCGGCCCGTCTTCGCCGCGATAACGCATGTAAATCCAGTTGCCGCTGATGGCACCCGCCAGATTCAGCAAAGTTGCCGCCAACAGCCAGCGCCGCAACGACTCGAAATTAACCTGTACGCCCTTGAGCCACGGCACCGCGCGATGGGTCAGATAGGTGCCGACCACCAGCGCTGAAATAGCGATCACACCATGAATACCCGCCTTGAAGCCGTAAGCCGACGGGAAGAAAAAGTTGGCCACCGGCAACAGCAGCAGCAACGAGGCCGCAATGATGACCTGGGCACGAATCACCAGCTTGTTGAAAGAATCGTTGGTGTGCTGTCCTGTGGACATTAAAAGCCTCGCAATGAAAACAAAAACATGGGCATGAACTGCGGCTTTCGCAGCGCATTATTCGCAATTTATGAAAATTAAATTTATTTTCATACTTTCGTGGCATGAAGTCCAGAGCGGTCGGAGCACCTGGCGGCGCGTATGCCCGAAAACCCGTCACCTGTCAGACAGGCATCAATGGATTCAGAGTATCGGCAACACCTGTTCCGCTGGCCGACCGATCGCCGCCCTGCCATTGCTGATGACGATAGGCCGCTCGATCAATTTGGGAACACGCACCATCGCCTCGATCAGATCAGAATCGGTCAACGACGGATCGTCCAGACCGTTTGCCTGGTACTCCGGTTCCTTGCGTCGCATCAATTCGCGTGGCCCAATACCCAGCATGTCGAGTATGGCCTGCAATTCGGCGTGACTGGGCGGGGTTTCTAGGTAGTGAACGACATCGGCAGTTACGCCCTGCGCTTCCAGCAATTTCAAGGTTTCGCGCGATTTGCTGCAACGCGGGTTGTGATAGATTTTGACGGTCATGACTTACACCTTGAGCAATGGGGTTGCGGGCTATAATAGCAGCCCCGTTTCGACTGACCTGGGGCAAGACGCCATGCAACTACCCAACTATTCAACCGCCCGCGTGCTGGTGGTTGGCGACCTGATGCTCGATCGCTACTGGCACGGCCCCACTTCGCGCATATCGCCGGAAGCCCCGGTGCCGGTGGTTCACGTCAAGCACGACGAATACCGCGCCGGTGGTGCCGGGAACGTGGCGCTGAACATTGCCGCGCTGGGTGCCAAAACCTCGCTGCTGGGCTTCGTTGGCGAAGACCAGAATGCGGTGTCGCTGGAAACCCTGCTGAAAAAAGCCGGTGTGCTATGTCTTTTCCAGGCCGTGCCGCACCATCCCACCATCACCAAGCTGCGGGTCATGAGTCGGCATCAGCAATTGATCCGCCTGGATTTCGAAGATGGCTTTCACGCCATAGCCAGCGAGCCGCTGCTGCATCGGTACCACGCCGAGATGACGCAAGCGCAAGTCGTCGTGTTGTCCGACTACGGCAAGGGTACGCTGAACGGCATCCAGCCATTCATCAAGCTGGCGCGGCAGATGAAAAAGCCGGTGCTGGTCGATCCCAAAGGCAGCGACTTTTCCCGATACAAACACGCCACGCTGATAACCCCCAACCTCAGCGAATTCGAAACCGTAGTCGGCCATTGCACCGACAATGGGCAAATCGTCGAACGTGGCATCAACCTGATGACCGAACTCGAACTCGACGCCCTGCTGGTCACGCGCGGCGAACACGGCATGACGCTGATCGCCAGCAACGCCGAACCCTTGCACCTGCCGACTCATGCCCGCGAGGTATTTGATGTAACTGGCGCTGGCGACACGGTGATTTCCGTGCTTGCCGCCAGTCTGGCCGCCAAAAAACCGCTGGCCGAAGCCACCCAACTGGCCAACATCGGCGCCGGTGTCGTCGTCGGCAAAATGGGTACGGCCACTGTCGATACCGACGAGCTGGCCGCCGCCCTGCACGGCCCGCGCGCCCATCACAAAGGTGTTTGTACCCTGGCTGAACTGCTGAAGGAACGCGCCGCCGCCAGGCACAAAAACGAAAAAGTCGTCGCCACCAATGGTTGTTTCGATATTCTGCATCCCGGCCACATCCGCTATCTGCAACAAGCCAAAACCTTGGGCGATCGTCTGGTGGTGCTGGTCAACAGCGACGATTCGGTCAAACGGCTGAAAGGGCCGCAGCGCCCGGTCAACAACCTGGCGCAGCGCATGGAAATGCTGGCCGCACTGGAATGCGTGGACTGGGTGGCGCCGTTCGAGCAAGACACCCCGGAAGAGGTCATAGCCCAACTGCTACCCGACATTCTGGTCAAAGGTGGCGACTACACCGACATCACCGCCATCGCCGGTCACGACAGCGTGCTGGCCAGCGGCGGCGAAGTGAAGATTCTGTCGTTCATCGAAGGCCACTCGACCACCGGTATCATCCAAACCATCAAGGCATCGATGCCGTCCTGACAGCGGACGAGTGCCGCACAGCCCCGGCGGCTCAGGTTTCTGGCTGAAAAACCAAAGGTTTTGATAGACTGCGCCGCTCGCCGGACAAAATGGCGCCGACGCCCCCTGTTTCACCGAAAATCCGACGCCAACGACAGCCATGAACAGCGAAATCAAACCACCATTGCCACCGTTCAATGCCGAAACGGCAGCGCAAAAAGTACGCATGGCGGAGGATGCCTGGAATTCGCGCGATCCGGATCGCGTCATTCTGGTGTACACCGAAGACACCGCATGGCGTAATCGCGCGGAATTTCCCAAAGGCCGCGAGCAGGTACGCGAATTTCTGCAACGCAAATGGGCGAAGGAGCTGGATTACAGGCTAATCAAGGAGTTGTGGGCATACAGCGAGCATCGCATCGCCGTGCGCTTTGCCTACGAATGGCATGACGATGCCGGTTTGTGGTTTCGTTCCTACGGCAATGAAAACTGGGAGTTCAACAGCCAAGGCTTCATGCAGCGCCGGTTTGCCAGCATCAACGATTTGGCGATCGAGGCATCCGACCGACTGTTTCATTGGCCATTGACCATGGGGAGCCGTCGCCCCGACGATCATCCAGGCCTGAGTGATCTGGGCTTGTAACCACTTTTTTCCAGCGTTCAACCATCACCACCCATTCAAACGACAGAACGGAAACAACCATGGACAAAAAAACACCGATATGGGTCATGCTGGCATTGTCTAGCATCAAAACACGTAAAGGCGGACTCATCCTGATCGGGTTCAGCCTGGTTTTCACGCTGTACTGCATACCCTGGGCCAAGTATTTCAGCCAGGCCTGGGTTGGCTATGTCTTCATGATCGACGAATGGGACTGGTTTGCCATGATGCTGCCCATGACGGGCTGGTATTGGCTCAGTTTGCGCTGGATGGACAAAAACGACAGGTGGGAAACGGGTTAAAGACGCGCATTCGATACGATAGTCGGGTTGCCACGGCTTCCGTGGTAACTCATACCGCAGCCATCGCGAAGGCTGCGGTTCCCTGAACACTCACTCCAAGCCCTCTGTGTGGCTTTTTTCAATCGCCAGCCTGTACGGTCAATGCGGCGCTCATTGCGGGGGCCAGAGCCAAGTCGGTCAGCTGCCAGTTGGCGTCGGACTGGCAGGCTGCGGGTAAGGCCCGAAAACACGGCTGCCCGGACGTGGAGGTCACGATACCGGCAACACCGACGCCAATACCCACCCCCACCGCCTTGACCAGACTTTCCTTGCGCGTCCAGAACCGATAAAAAGCTGGGGTTCGCTCGGCGGCTGGCAAGCCATGCCAATAGATTTTTTCCTCGGGTGCCAACACGCTTTCGGCCAAAGTGGTCAGATTATGGCGTTCATCCCAGACTTCAAGATCGATTCCCAGCGGGCGCTGCCCCACCGCCAGCACCATCCAGTCGGCGGAATGCGACAGATTGAACGCCAGCGTGGGCTGCCGACCACTGGCATCGAGGACAGCAGGCTTGCCAAAGGCGTTGCGGGCAAACCCTATGCTTGCCGGTGCGACATTCAGATAAGCGCCCAGCTTCAGCCGCATTTTCCCGTGACAGACCACATAGCGCCGACGATGGCGTTCCTGCATAAAACGCCCCGCCTTCGCCTGCTCCTCGCAGGATAACAACTGCCAGTAGTGGTGAAGATCGGCCTCATTGGACAGCAGGCTGTCGAACCAGACATCGACGCCGGATACGCTCAGCAATGGCTTTGACTGCATGACCCCGTGGATTTTTCAGAATCGTGACAGAGCGGAAATTCCATGGGCTAGCGGGAGCTAAACCACTTCTAAACAATTACGCAGCACTTGCAATGGCGTTCAGTATCTCGGCGGTGCTGGGCAAATTGGCGTCGCGCAGTTTTTTCAGCCGCAAGGCAATCGCGCTATCCATGCGGTAGGCATGACCTACGTGATCAATACCCGGCGTTCCAATCGGGATGAATACTTCGTGTTGCTTGTGAAAACACATACCGGAACGACCAATGACGATAGTCGGTACGTTGGTTTCAGGCGGGGTGGCCTGGGTGTCGAAGGCATGCACCCAAACCAGAACGTCGGCTTCGCCACCCGCCAGCATGGCTTGGGTGTCGTACAAAAACGGATCGTATTCCGGATAACCCCGGGCGAAGCTGATCCGCGCCGGGTAGCCGGTGATCCAGCCGCACACCTGGCTGGCGGTCTGATCGCCTTCTTTGCCGCCGAGCGGGAATCCCGAGCAGCGCGTACCTTGCTGATTGATGTCTTTGACGATGTTGCAAATGGCTTGAACGGTGAGTTCGGCGTGGTCATAATCCAGCGCATCGGCACCCCACAGTACGACACCGTATTTTGCATTGCGCAATTTATCGACAACGGCTTGCAGCTCGGAGACAGCGATACCGCCGACACTTTGCGCCTGTATCACCTGTTTTTTCACCCGCGCCGACAAGACGGCAAGCACAGATGGCAAGTCGTTATCGGCACAGGCCAGTACCTGGGCTTTTTGGCCGGATGGCGATGTAGATGCCTCGCCGCAGGGCGCTTTGCCCAGGTAAACGACCTCGCGGGCAGACGGATCGGCCAGATGTATGGCTTCTTCCGTCCACAGGCCGCGCTCGAAAAAACGTGGCGCAAAATTTTCCGGCACGGTGCCGACTACAAGCAGAAAATCGCAGCGGTTCCTGATTTCCGTCAGGCTGGTGTTCATCCAGCCGCCATCCTGCAAGGTCAGCAGGTTGCGGCGAGTCACATTGAAACTGCCAGCATCGACCACCGCGCCAACCGTGTCAGCCAGCGCCAACAGGGCGCGCATACCGCTGACGTCGGTAGCGCAGCCACCGATGACGGGTTGCCTGGCAGCGCGCAGCAAGTCGGCAGCCCTGGCGACGGCGGTGGCCAGGCTGACAGGCCGACCGTCGATGCGCGGTGTCGCATCGCCCATCGCTTGCTCGAAAGCAGGCGTGTTGACAGCGCAGCCGTTGGCAACGACTTCAATCCGTACGCCATCGCTTTTCACAACCAGGTCGTCGCTGCCAATGCCGCAGAACGGGCTGGGTACTTCAGTGATTTCAGCCGCAGTCATGGCGTGTCCTCAGTCTTTTTTGATGTATTTGAAACGCGGATCGTCGGGTGTGCCTTCGAACAGACCGCAGGATTCCGTGTTGGCATCCCACATCACCACGTCCTCGATTTTTTTGGCCAGCGCAAAGTCTTTTTCGGTGATGCCTTTTGCCGAATGGGTGACCAGTTTGACGATGACAAAGGCATAGGAAACCGTCAGATCAGGGTGGTGCCAGGCTTTTTCAGCCAAATGGCCGACGGTATTGACGACCATCAGGGTCGCTTTCCAGCCGCTGGTCTTGTATTTGCGCCGTAGCCAGCCGTTCTCGTAGTACCAATGCGGCAATTCGGTTTGCAGTCGTTCGGCGATTTTTTCATCGGCTATGACTGCGGGCGTGTCGTGCGTCATAAACGAACCTCAGCGTGTCGGGTTGACGGGGAGCCGCATTCTATACCAATGGTTCGACAAATTTCGGCATCGGCGTATGGCGGCCAGTGGTAGAGGGACATGATCCTGTCATTCAATGACGTGCTGATCGCGCTGGCGCATCCGTGCGCTTGCTCTGGCAAGAACCCAAGATGCAATCATCACGCTGGTCGGGCTGATGTACAATGCCCGCCTTTTCGACCGATTTGGTTGTCGTTTTTTGGGTTGTCGTTTTATGGTCGAATTTCTGCAAATCCATCCGCGAAACCCCCAGTCCCGGCTGATTCAGCGTGCAACCAACGTCTTGCGTAACGGCAGCGTCATCGTTTATCCGACCGATACCTCGTATGCCCTGGGCGCGCACATTGGCGACAAGCAGGCCATGGATGTCATCCGCCGCATTCGCAGACTGGATGACAACCATAACTTCACCTTGCTGTGTACCGATTTGTCGCAGGTATCGACCTTCACCAAAATGGGTAACGATGCCCACCGGCTCATCAAAAACCTGACGCCTGGCCCTTTCACCTTCATTCTCGATGCCACCCGCGAGGTGCCGCGCCGCTTGCAGCATGCCAAGAAAAAAACCATTGGTGTGCATATTACAGATAACCTGATTGCGCGGGCCTTGCTGGCAGAACTCGGCGAGCCGATACTGACATCGACGCTGCTGCTGCCGGGTGATGACGATGTTCTGGCCGACCCTTACGACATTCGCGAGCGTCTGAACCACGAGGTTGACGTCATCATCGACGGCGGCATCATTCCTTATCAACCCACGACGGTTATCGCCTGTATGGATAACCGTATCGAAATCATCAGGCAAGGCGTTGGCGTTGCCTCCATGCTGGAGAAATCAACATGATGGAAGAACTGACGCTGGTTCAGCGTATCGTGGTATGGATTCTGCCCGTGATCTTTGCGATTGCCGGGCATGAAGTGGCGCATGGCTGGATGGCCAGGCGCTATGGCGACAAGACCGCCGAGCGCGAGGGCCGCCTGACACTGAACCCCATCAAGCACATCGACCCTGTCGGCACCTTGATCGTGCCGGGTTTGCTGCTGATTACCTTCACCGGCTTCATTTTCGGCTGGGCCAAGCCGGTGCCGGTCGATCCACGCAATTTCAAGAAACCCAAACAGGCGATGATGATGGTGGCGCTAGCGGGGCCGGCGTCCAATCTGCTGATGGCAACCGCCTGGGCCTTGATCGCCCGTTTCGGCGTGATGCTGGAAATCGAATTCATATCGATGCCACTGATTTACATGGGCGTCGCCGGCATCACCATCAATCTGGTGCTGGCGATCATCAACATGCTGCCGATTCCGCCGCTCGATGGCGCCCGGGTATTGTCCGGCCTATTGCCGGATTACTGGGCCTGGCGCTTCAATCAACTTGAACGCTTCGGCTTCGTCATTTTGCTGATTTTGCTGGTGACGGGTGTACTCGGCATGATGCTGGCATACCCGATGTTCATTATTCAGCAAGTGTTTTTCAGTCTGGCGGGCATATAAGGGCTTATGCCCGGATCGCATGAGCGATACACAGGCGGCAAGCGTAGCTCCGGTCGAACCCATAGCCCGGGTTTTGGGGCAACCGTTTCAGGATTTGCCGGACGACCTCTACATCCCGCCCGATGCGCTGGAGGTGTTTCTCGATACCTTCGAAGGGCCGCTGGATTTGTTGCTGTATCTGATTCGGCGGCAGAATCTGGACATACTCGATATTCCCATCGCCCAGATCACCCGGCAATACATGACCTACATCGACATGATGGACAGGCTCCGGCTGGAGCTGGCCGCCGAGTACCTGGTCATGGCCGCCTGGCTGGCCGAGATCAAATCGCGCATGTTGTTGCCGCGTCAGCCGGAAAGCGAGGACGAGGAAGACGACCCGCGCGCTTTCCTGATCCGCAAATTGCAGGAATACGAAGCCATCAAGAAGGTGGCGGAAGCCATCGACCAGTTGCCGCGCCACGAACGCGATACCTTTGACATCGGCGTCGATACCACAACCGTCAGTGTGCGGCAAATACTGCCGGATGTCGCATTCAACGAGCTGCTGCGGGCGTTTCAGGAGGTGCTGAAACGCGCCGAGCAGCTCAGTCACCATCAAATCACCAAAGAACCTCTATCAGTCCGTGAACGAATGGCAGCCATTTTGGAAAAACTTGACCGAACAGATCAGCTCTCTTTCGCAGCGTGTTTTACCCGAGGTGAAGGAAAAAACGGAGTGGTTGTCGCGTTTCTTGCCATCCTTGAACTCGCCAAGGAATGCATCATCGACATCGCCCAGCTCGAACCCCACGCTGGCATCGTCGTCAGACGCCGCGCCAGCAGCGATTGATCCTCCCCGGCTCGAAAGCCGTATCGATGATGCGTCACCCATCCCAACCAAGCCAGTCCAAACCAAACCGCGAAAGCCGCGTGTCAAGGCCGAAGCCGTCACCGTGGTGGCGCACATCCGGCGCAAGGCCATACGTTTTCCGTTGCTCTGGACGACCGAATTGCGCAAACGCCCATTTGTCAGCCCTGCCAGTACCGCATCGCGAAAACCGGCAAGCCGGTTGCCAGCCGCCTGGGCGGTACGCATTCGCGCCAGCGCTTGCCCGCCGGTCATGGCGGTTTCGTCGCACCCTGCCCAGGTAGTGGACGTGAATACCCGGCGCATCGTCGAAGCCATGCTGTTCGCGACCAGCAAACCCATGACCGTCAAGCAGATTCAGGACGCTTTTCCCGAGCTTGAGCAGCCCGATGCGCTGGACATACAAGCATCGCTGGACGTCATCGCCCGCGATTACGCCGACCGGCCCATCGGCCTGAAACACCTGGCCAGCGGTTACCGGTTTCAGGTGCGGGAAAACTACGCGCCCTGGGTTTCGCGCCTGTTCGAAGAAAAACCACCACGCTATTCCCGCGCCTTGCTGGAAACCCTGGCGATCATTGCCTACCGCCAGCCGACGACGCGCGGCGAAATCGAGGACATACGCGGCGTCAGCGTCAGCACCGGCATCATTCAAACCCTGCTCGAACGTGAATGGATACGGGTGATAGGCCATAAAGACGTGCCAGGCCGACCGGCGTTGTACGCCACCACCCGGCAGTTTCTCGATTATTTCAATTTGACTTCACTGAACCAGTTGCCGACACTCGAACTGATACAAAACGCCGATTTCGGCGACTTACTACCCCAGCAGGAACACCGTGAAAGACCGCAAACCGAATCCGCCCCATCCGCCCAAAGCGAAATCTCAACCCATACCGAGCCGCAAATCACCAGCGCCGCGGAAGGCCAAGCCAATGCCGACAGTACCGAAGGCCGCACCCGCCACTGACTCCGGCGGCGAGCGCATTCAAAAACTGCTGGCACGTGCGGGTCTGGGTTCGCGCCGCGAAATCGAACGCTGGATCGAAGAAGGCAGGCTCACGGTCAACGGCAACCGGATTCAGCCCGGTTATCACCTAAAGCCCGGCGATCATCTGCAAATCAATGGCCGCATCGTCAAATGGGAAAAGTACGCCGAGCAACCGACGCGCGTGCTGGTGTATCACAAACCGGCCGGTGAACTGGTAACCCGTCGTGACCCGGAAGGCCGACCGGTGATTTTCACCCAACTGCCCCGGCTGGCGGTTGGGCGCTGGATTGCCGTCGGGCGGCTGGACATCAATACTTCGGGCCTGCTGATGGTGACCAACAATGGCGAACTGGCCAATCGCTTGATGCACCCGTCGCGGCAGGTCGAGCGTGAATATGCGGTGCGCGTTCTGGGCGAGGTCGATGACGCCATGATCGAACGCCTGCAAGCCGGCGTCGAACTCGACGACGGCCCGGCGCATTTCGACGACGTGCATTCCCATACCGGCGAGAATGTCGACAATGAGAGTGTCAATAATGAGCGCGCCAACAAATGGTTTTACGTGACGGTGAAACAAGGACGCAACCGCCTGGTGCGGCGTTTGTGGGAATCGCAAGGCATCAAGGTCAGCCGTTTGATCCGGGTGCGCTACGGCGACATCAGGCTGCCGGAACGTGTGCGCGCCCATTCGTTTTACGAGCTGGAAACGAAAGACTTGCAGGCTTTGATGGCGACGGTGGGTTTGTAATACTCAGGCAGCGCAAACCCTGTTCCTGCCCTGTTTTTTGGCGAGATACATTGCCTTGTCGGCCCGGTGAACCAGGCTGTCTGCGTTATCGGTCTCGCCCAACGTGGCCACGCCCAGGCTGACCGTCAGATGCAGCACCGACATGCCATAGGCCAGGGTGTGCGACTCGACCGCCAAGCGAATGCGTTCGGCAATCAAGGCGGCGCCGTCTTCTCCGGTGTCGGGCAGTAACACGCAAAACTCCTCGCCGCCGTAGCGGAACACCATGTCGGTTGCGCGCACGGTTTCCATGATCCAGCCAGCGACCGACGCCAGTGCGATGTCGCCACCATGATGACCGTGGTTGTCGTTGATACTCTTGAAGTGGTCGACATCGATGAAGGCCAGCGATAACGCTTGTTCCTTGCGCTGCGCCCGTTTGATTTCGCGCTGCAAGGTTTCGTCGAATGCCCCGCGATTACCGGCTTTGGTCAAAGGATCGGTATGCGCACGCTTCAGGGCTTGATGAAACAGCGTCGCGTTGCGCAAAGGGTAAATCAGGCAGCACAACAAGGCTTCCAGAATGGCCAGCTCATCCTTGCCGAAGCGTTGGCTGCGGGTCAGCGTCAGCGCCCCCAGCTGTTTGTCCTCGACTTTCAGGGCATAGGTGCAGGAATGCCGCCCCACGACGCCACGTTTGAAATCCATGTCGAATTCCTCGTTGGCGTATTCGACGCTGTTATGCGGGATGGTCGCCTGAATCTTGTTGCTGAAGATCGAAATCAGTTCGCCAAACTCCAGAGTGGTCTGCAAGGCGCTGCTGATGTCGTAATGTTGCAGGTTAACGGCGGGTAAGGCTTCGAAGCTCTTGTTGCTGACAACTGCTAATTGGGAAGCTTTTTCGCTCATGGCACATCCTCGATGCTGGAATCATGGTTAATCCAGTTGCATCAATTTTTGTGCCAACTAAAAATTTAATTAAAAATCAATGCGTTGTAAGGTTTACGAGTTGATTGATGTACACGACAACGCTTTGCCGCCAAAAAACCGGCATCAGAACAAACCCAGTTGCACCTGCGCCACTTCCGACATCATGTCACGCGACCAGGGCGGATCCAGCACCACTTCGACCGTCACCTTGCCTACGCCCGGCAAGGCGCGGATCGATTTTTCGACATCGCCCTGAATCACCGGCCCCATGCCGCAACCCGGCGCAGTCAGCGTCATGCGGACGTGCACATCGTTGCCGTCGTCGGCATTCGCACTGACCTCACAACTGTAAACTAGGCCCAGGTCGACGATGTTGACCGGAATTTCCGGGTCGTACACGGTTTTCATGACTTCCCAGCAATTTTTCTCGACGGCTTGGCTGTCGGTTTCCGCCACCAGGGTATGCAGCTCATGCGACTCTTTGCCCAGGGCATCGGCATCGATGCCGGCAATGCGCACCATGTGGCCATAGTCGGTGATGACGGTGTAATTGCTGCCCAGCGACTGATGAATGGTCACGCTGGCACCTTGTGGCAAAGTGCCGTGGTGGCCATCGGGAATGGTGACGATGTTTACATCGCGGCTCAAGGTGACAATATCTCGTTCTGCCATGGTGTTATGGGCAAGGTTTGAAAGTGCGCGCGTCAATAATTTGACCGGTTACCTGATGGTGGGTGGGGTCGAACAGATAGCGGTAAACCGCATCCAGGCTGTCTGCGGCAGGCAGCGATGCTTTGTCTTCCGCCGGATAGGCTTTTTTACGCAACGGTGAATCGACAGGCCCCGGCACCAGGATGTTGACCCGTACCCCGCCCGCCGTTTCCAGCTCGGCTGCCAGGATTTTCGCAAAACCTTCCAGCGCGATTTTCGATACGCCGTAGGCACCGCTGTAAGCCCGGCCATCGCGCACGGCGGAATCCGAGGTGAAAACAATCGAGGCGTGAGGACTTTTCTGCATGACCGGCAACAACACCCGGGTCAGCAGAAACGCCGCATTGAGGTTGACATTGAGGGTGTGGCCCCAATCGCGGGTTTTGTGCAGGGCGATGGGCGTAAAAGCGCTGAATTCCACCGCCGAATGCAGCAAGCCTTGAAGCGAGCCATAACGCTGCTCGATGGCATCGGCCATGTCCTGATACTGGGCTTCCGTTGCACCGGCCAGGTCGAAGGGATCCATGACTGGCTCCGGGCCGCCCGCTTCGACGATGGCGTCGTAAGTTTTTTCCAGCCTGACCATATCGTTGTCGAGCAGGATGATGTGTGCTCCCTGTTTTGCCAGGGTTTTTGCGGCGGCACTACCTAGGCCACCACCGGCGCCGGTCACAAGAATTACGTGCTTGTCCAGTGTCATGATGAGGTATCGATCCAGTTCAAAAGTTGGCGGGGATGGTCGATCAAGGCATGAGCGCCCCATTGCTCGGGCTGGTCATCGTCTTTCAGATAACCATAAGCAGCGACCAGGGTTTTCATGTTGACATGGTTGCCTGCCGCGATATCGTGGGCAGCATCGCCGATGTAAATGCAGTTTTGCGGCTCGACCCCGGCCTGCCGACAGGCGACCCGCATGGGTTCTGGGTGCGGTTTGCTGAAGGGCGTAGAGTCGCCGCTGACGATGCAGGCAGCGCGGTGATCCAGCCGCAACGCGGCCATCAACGGCGTGGTGTAGCGTTGCTTTTTGTTGGTGACGACGCCCCACTTCAAACCGCGTCGTTCGATGCTGTCCAACACCTCGGTCATGCCATCGAAGAATTGGCTGTAGCGGGCAATGTTGTTTTCATAGCGGGCTAGCATGGCATCGACCATGCGCTGCGATTCGGCTGACGCCACGTCGCCCAGGGCCGCTTCGACCATGGCCAGTGCTCCCAGCGAAATGGCCGGCCTGACCGCAGCGTGATCGGCGGCGGCGTAGCCGTGGTCAGTCAGCGCCTCGTTCAGACAGGCCAGCAGATCGGGCGCGGTATCCAGCAAGGTGCCGTCGAGATCGAACAGAATGCAGTCCAGCCTGAACGTCGTCATCGTCACTCCGCTGCCTTGAAGGCGGCAATGTAATTGACATCGATGTCGCGCCCTAGGCTGAATCGTTTGCTGAAGGGGTGGTATTCGATGCCGACCAGCGTTTGCAATTCCAGACCGGCATCGCGCGCCATCTGGCTCAGCTCCGACGGTTTGATGAAGGTTTTGTAGTCGTGCGTACCCTTGGGCACCATGTTCAGCAGATGCTCGGCCGCAACGATGGCCAGCAGCCAGGCTTTCGGCACCCGGTTCAGTGTCGAAAAAAACACCAGGCCGCCGGGTTTGACCAATGTGGCACAAGCCCGAATGATGGATGCTGGATCGGGTACGTGTTCGAGCATTTCCATACAGGTGACGTGATCGAAGCTTGCCGCTTGTTCGGCAGCCAGCGCCTCGGCGCTGATTTTGCGGTACTGGGCGGTCACGCCGGATTCCAGACCGTGCAGATCGGCGATGTCGATCAATTCTTCGCTCAGGTCTATGCCCAGCGCATCCGCCCCGGCTTTGGCCAGAGCTTCCGTCAAAATGCCGCCGCCACAACCGACATCGACGACGCGGGCGCCGCTCAGCGTGCAATGATCGGCAATGAACTGCAAACGCAACGGGTTGACGTCGTGCAGGGTTTTGAACTCGCCATTCGGATCCCACCAATGTTCGGCCTGCGAGCCGAATTTGTGGATTTCGTGGGGGTGTACGTTGTCGGTTGCTGTCATGAGGAATAAGAGCCGTGGCTGTAAGTTTGCGTTGCTTGGGATGGTTTCGTTCTGCCCACCCACCTGTGCGGGGGCCGTCGCTACGCTAATCATGCCGTATGGGTGCGGCGATATAGTTTACTTTTTTACTAGGTTATTGCACAGGCGTCAACGCCAGACCTGCGGCCAGTGTATGGCGCCGGGTTAGCGGCTCAAACGCGTCTGCCAATCGGCGGCCCGTCGGCGCAAATCGTCCATGTCCAGGGTCGTCAACTGGCGCTTGTTCAAAACATGCCGCCCCGCCACCCAGACGTCAGTGACCTGATGCCGACTGGCGGCGTAGACGATCTGCGCCAGTGGGTTGAATGTCGGCTGGGTTTCGATGTCGCTCAGATCGATCGCCACTACGTCGGCGGCTTTGCCGATTTGCAACGAGCCAATCTCATGATCCAGCCCAAGCGCCCTGGCACCGTTGATCGTTGCCATTTTCAGGGCTTGCATCGCCGGTACGGCATCGGCCCTGCCGGACACGCCTTTGGCCAGCAAGGCAGCCGTGCGCATTTCGGCCAGCATGTCCAGATCGTTGTTGCTGGCCGCGCCATCGGTACCCAGGGCGACGTTGATACCGGCATCCAGACAGGCGGCAACCGGGCAGAAACCGCTGGCCAGTTTCAGATTCGATTCCGGGCAATGCACGATGTGACCACCGGTGGCGGCATAGCGGGCGATGTCGGCATCCTGTAACTGCGTCATGTGCACGGCCATGAACGAGGCATCCAGCATGCCCAGTTCGCCCAGGCGCTCCAGCGGTGTCTGGCCGCTGGCTTGGTGCTGTTGCCGCAGCTCGTGCGCGGTTTCGTGAACGTGCATGTGGATGGTCAGGCCCATTTCGTCGGCAAACGTCCGCACGTTGCGCAACGGCCCGTCCGACACGGTGTAAGGCGCGTGCGGGGCAAAGGACAGGCTGATCAGGTTTTCGTGGCGTAACTGTTCGTGCAGCGCCAGGCCTTTGGCCAGATAGGCATCGGCATTTTCCGCCCAGAGGGTCGGAAAATCGAACACGATCAGCCCGATGTTGGCGCGGATGCCATGCGCCATGGCTTGCTGCGCTGCCACATCCGGAAAAAAATACATGTCGTTGAAGCAGGTGGTGCCGCCGCGCAGCATTTCGGCAATGGCCAGATCGGTGCCGTCGCGAACGAAGGCTTCACTCATCCAGGTTCGCTCCGCAGGCCAGATATGGTTTTCCAGCCAGTCCATCAAGGCGAGGTCGTCGGCAATCCCCGACAGCAGCGACATCGCGGCATGGGTATGGCAGTTGATGAAGCCGGGAATCAGCGCATGTCGATTGAGGACTTGCAGCGATTTGGGTTGGTAACGGTGCAGCGCCGCCGCATGGTCGAGCAAATCGACGATGCGGCCATCATGAATGACTAGGCTGCAATCCGAAAGCACCTGCTCCGGCTCGACCGGTATAATCCACCGCGGCTGAATGACGAGATCGACGTCCATCGCTGACTCCAACGCACAAAAGGCGGGCATTATAGCCTCATGGCAGGCTTGGCTCCGTCCTCTCTAACAACAAGGCCAGGCCGACAGGTTTTCATTGAATTGGTTGACACGGACATGAACGACAAAACGCCCCCCCCCCTCGCTTCGCACTCGCTGATCTGGAGCGACCATAGTCTGAAGGTGCTGGATCAGCGGCGACTGCCGCAACAGATGCATTACGACGAATACACCGATGCCGCCGGTGTGGCCGAAGCCATCGCCTCGATGCGGGTGCGGGGCGCACCGGCGATTGGTATTGCGGCGGCCTATGGCGTGGTGTTGTCGGCCATGTCGCATTACCCGGCAGCCGACTGGCAAGATCGGGTGGCCGCCGATATGGCCGGGCTTGCCGCCTCACGGCCAACGGCGGTCAATCTGTTCTGGGCGTTGGATAACATGCGTGCGGCAATCGGCAGCCACCCCACTGATCCAATTCCCGCACTAACGGCGCTGGCACAACGGATTCATAGTGATGACATCGCCGCCAATCTCGCCATGGGTGAACGCGGTGCCGACATCATCGGCGATACCCAAGCGGTACTGACCCATTGCAATGCCGGTGCGCTGGCGACGGGTGGTTATGGCACGGCGTTGGGCGTGATTCGCAGCCTGCACAAACGCGGCAAACTGGCCCAGGTTTATGCCGGTGAAACCCGCCCCTGGCTGCAAGGCGCACGCCTGACCGTGTGGGAGCTGGCGCAGGACGGCATCCCGGCAACGCTGATTGCCGACTCGGCGGCGGCCTGGCTGATGAAGTCCGGCAAGATAGATTGGATTGTGGTCGGTGCCGATCGCATCGCGGCCAATGGCGATGTCGCCAATAAGATCGGCACTTACTCGCTGGCTGTTCTGGCCAAACAGCATGGTGTCAAATTCATGGTGGCCGCGCCTACATCGACTTTCGATTTCGATCTGAACAGCGGCGACGGCATTCACATCGAGGAGCGCGACGCCCGCGAACTGCTGCCCGCGTGCTATCTGGATGACGGCTCACCGATCGACGCCTGGAACCCGGTATTCGATGTCACCCCTGCCGAGCTGATTACCACCATCGTCACCGAACGCGGGGCGATCATGCAACCCGGACGGCACGGTGTCGGGAGTCTGGCACCATGCTGAATCTGAAACCAGGCCAAAATCCTGCGTTGGTGTTGTCGTGCTTGCTGGAGGCGTTCAAGCTGCTGACTCACCCGCAGTTACGCAAGTACCTGCTGATGCCGCTGGTCATCAACCTCGTGATCTACAGCGGCGCGTTCGTGCTGGGCTATCACTGGATGGATGTGCTGATCCAGCAATTCATCCCGGACTGGCTGCACTGGCTCAACTGGTTGCTGTGGCCGCTGTTTTTCGTCAGTTTTCTGGTGGTGGGTTTCTTCAGCTTCACTTTGCTGGCTAATATGATCGCCGCGCCCTGGTACTGTCAATTGTCGGCGCGGGTGTTGCAATTGATTCACGGCCACGCCATCACGGTTGACGAAGCGCCGTGGGACAGAATTTTCCTGGGCGAACTCAAGCGCATGGGTTATTTGCTGGCTCGTATACTGCCGTTGCTGGTGTTATCGCTGATTCCGGTCGTCAATATCGTCGCGCCGGTGTTGTGGATGCTGTTCTCGGCCTGGGGTGTGGCCATGGAATTCATGGCCTACCCGTTGGAAAATCGCGGCCTGACATTCCCGGAACAAAAGCAGTTTTTGAACAATGCCCGCTGGAGCATGTTGAGCTTTGGCGGCTTGACCGGCCTGGGGCTGACGCTGCCGATGTTGAATCTAGTCATGGGCAAGGTCGCCGTCATTGCCGCCACGCTGTATATCGACCGGCAGACACAGCAGCAATGAGACCGTGTTTCAGCGGTGAATTTCCAGATGCAGTGCGCGGTACTCTTCGGTGAGTTTGTGCGAGGGCGCGTAATGAACCAGCGGCTTGGCATCGCTGTGTGACTCCCGCACCTTGACCGAGGTCGAGATTTTGGCTTCCAGAACCGGCAGGCCTTCTGCAACCAGATCGTCGACCAGTTGGCGCGGCAGGTTGGCTTGTTTCTGGTATTGGTTGACCACTACGCCTTCCACTTCCAGTTTCTCGTTATGGTCGGCCTTGACCTCGGCGATCGATCGCATCAGCGTGTACAACGCTTCGCGGGCGAAGGTGTCGCAGTCGAATGGAATCAGGCATTTTTCGGCGGCGATCAGTGCTGAAAGACTGTAGAAATTGAGGATGGGCGGTGTATCGATGTAAACCTGATCGAAGCCTTCGAGTTTTTCCAGCGCCTCTTTCAGCTTGTAGATTTTATGCCGCGATTCCAGGCGGCTTTGCAAGCCTTCCAGGTCGGCATGCGATGGCAGCACGAACAGATTGGGGAAGGGGGTTACGTGTATCAGGCCATCCAGGCCTTCCTTGCCACCACCGAACAAGCCCAGACCCAGGCTGTCCTTGAAGAAATGGGCAATGGTCTTGTCGGATTCCGCTACTTTGCTGCCTAGCAGGTATTGCGTGGAGTTGCCCTGTACATCCAGGTCGATGACCAGCGTTCTCTTGCCTTCGACGGCGCTGATGGCGGCCAGATTGCATGTAATGGTGGATTTTCCGACCCCACCTTTTTGATTGAAGATCACCCTGCGCATAAATCACCTCCGGCAAATAAAGTGGGTCATTATAAGTAGGACTTACGCATTGACGGAAGCCTGAAATTGTGGATACAAGGATTTCTTGCCGACCATGACGCGGGTGACGATTGTGGCGACCACATCCTGATATAACCCTTGCTGCCATTGATAAAATAGCCAACAGGCTGGCAAAGCCGATTCACCGCACCCTCTTTTTCCCACCCAGCGAGTTGATCCATGAACATTCACGAATATCAGGCCAAGCAACTGTTTCGCGATTTTGCGATACCCGTACCCCTGGGC
>Ga0207951_100495_pt1 | contig 19247 bp, 22 predicted proteins | sample Subbio12Aug_8Bad_FD_184830 | JGI IMG/M metagenome (GOLD analysis project Ga0207951, IMG submission 184830) | Serpentinite rock and fluid subsurface biosphere microbial communities from McLaughlin Reserve, California, USA - CR12Aug_8Bad (SPAdes) | ecosystem: Environmental > Terrestrial > Deep... | reverse complement strand
AGTTCCCGCAATAGCTACCTGACCGCCGAGCAACGGCAAACAGCGCCGCTGCTGTATCAAACCCTGTGCGCCGTGCGCGACGCTATTTTGGCCAACGACACCGATTTCACCCGGCTAAGCGCAGCGGCAAGCGCCACATTGACCCAGGCCGGTTTCAAGGTCGATTACCTGCACACCTGCCGACAGCACGACCTGCAACCCGCCACCACCGCCGACACCAACATCGTCATCCTGGCCGCCGCCTGGCTGGGCAGCACCCGCTTGATCGACAATGTTTGTTTTAGCGGGTAGCCTGCGACACACTGACTGCGACGGTTAGGCTCTGGTGACACGCGCATCTGCCGAAACGGCAGACAAGACGTTTGGATGGGCAGTGTGTGTTTGTAGTTGTGATAAAACCAACCAAAATACTAAGGTATGTAGAGAGCGAATAAACTGTCCGGACTTGTAGCACACGAGTTGTCCGGTTTTCATGGTTACCGAGGAGGTAGCGGATGAAGCGGACAGCGCTGTTTAGCCGCATCGGAGCCGGTTTGTGCCCCAGGCCCAATGATTCGGTGTTGCGCCGACATCACTATGCCTTGATCGATGCGGAATTGCACAGGCAGCTGGAGTGTCTGGGAGGTTGATAGGGGGGCGGAAGCAGGACGATTTGGCGAACCAGCACAGGACCGCCATTCCAGCAAGAGTGAGAGTGTCGGATTTTTTTACAGTCTGTAGACAGGTCAAATTCGCGCTACGGCGGCTGCCTCTTCAGACTATATTCCTTAAAAATCAATATGATATGCTTTTTGCAAAGCAGTGGCATTGACATTGACTGCTGTTCGACAGGTAAAAAGATGTCGGTTTTTTTTACAAATCACCGCTGCGCTGTTTTTGTAGACCTTAAAAAGACTATGATTTACAAGGCATTATGTAAATGGTTCAAATCTTGCATAGCTATAACTGCGCCGTTATTCCGGGCGCGATAATAGACCAGGAATAACGGTGGAACGATTTTTTGAATGGAGAACATCATGCATCATCTGAATAAAACATTGTCAGTGCTGGCATTGACCCTGGCAGTCGGCAGTGCCGAAGCGGCCGTGGCCACGGCATCGGCGACCATAAACTGGAGCACATTTAACGTACGCTTCATTGCGATAGGCGCCAACCCTGCGCCCAGCATCACCTGGAGTGGCCAGAACGCTTGGGTTGATGCCGCTACTCAAGTTCCTGCCGACTCTCAATCCGACTGGGTCGGTGACTGGACAAACCCGCTGGCGGTAACGGCCAATCCGTCTGGTAGCACGACATCGTCGGCGTCGGCCAATGTCGAATTGCTTACTAGTTTTACTTACGACAGTAACTTGTCATGGTCGAGCCAAGCCTGGTCCTCCGCTTACCGTGGCGGCGATTTTTCAGTCACTGGCAGTGGTATCCTGCTATTTTCGGTCGATTACAGCCTGACAGCCAGTTTGACTGCGCCTGGTGATTCCGCCAGTGCATCGGCCAATCTTTATGCCTACAGGACAGGCAGTAACTTTTCTGCGTCTGCCTACGACAGTGTTTATGTTGGTAGATGGAACGCCAACCAGTCGCCGCTGAACGTGAACGATACGCTGCATCTGGCATTGTTCGTACAGGACGGCCAAAACTACAACTTTACTAGCTCTGCTTACAGCTCTGCTTCTGCGGTTCCTGTGCCTTCCGCTGTTTGGTTGTTCCTGTCGGCTGTGGTCGGCTTTTTGGGCGTGAATCGCCACAAACGAGCACTATCAGTCTGATTCCCCCCTGCAAACCACTCATGAAGCCGCCTGCGAGCGGCTTTTTTTATGCCCTGATTTTTTCATGTGAGGTCTACCCATGGCGGATTATGAAACGCTGCTGGAAAAGGCCGAAATGCTGGACGATATTCGCGCCAATGACGATGCGCTACGAGGCGACGAAGAAACACTCCCCGCCGAGAATCCTCTCGACTTGTTGAAGCTTAAGATGAAGCGGGCAGCATTGTTACAGGAGATACGGAAAATGCGATTTGAAGAAGCGTATACGGGTTGGCAGGCGAAGCGGTTAACCCAGGAAAAAGCGGCTTGGTTTTGGGGGTGCGAGAGAACATTTCGCCGTTACATTGTAGTGGTCGATTTTCCTGCGAAACTAAACAGTTTATCAACCTATTCCGGCGTCCATTTCCATTGGACCACCACAGTTACCGCTCAACACAATTCTTTATTATAATACTAGGTTATTAGGGTGCGGGTCACAACCTGTACGCTAACGTTGCTGTTCACTCATTCAGGAGAATCAAGATGACTTTCGAATTACCGGCATTACCGTACGCAAATGACGCGCTGACTCCGCACATCTCCCCGGAAACCATCGAGTATCACTACGGCAAGCACCATCAAACCTACGTCACCAACCTGAACAATCTGGTGCCAGGCACGGAATTTGACGGCATGTCTCTGGAAGACATCGTAAAAAAATCTTCGGGTGGCATCTTCAACAACGCCGCGCAAGTCTGGAACCACACGTTCTACTGGAACTGCCTGTCACCCAATGGCGGCGGCGCACCGACAGGCGGGCTGGCCAATGCCATCGACAGGGCCTTTGGTTCCTTTGATAAATTCAAGGAAGAATTCACCAAATGCGCCGTTACCACATTCGGTTCCGGCTGGGCTTGGTTGGTGAAAAATCCAAACGGTACGCTGGAACTGGTAAGTACCAGCAATGCCGGTTGCCCTTTGACTACTGGTCAAACACCGATTTTGACCTGCGATGTTTGGGAGCATGCGTATTACATCGATTTTCGCAATCTTCGTCCGAAATACCTGGAAGCCTTCTGGGCCTTGGTGAACTGGGAGTTTGCCAGCGCGAATTACGACGCTTGAGGTTTGAACCCAACAAAAAGCCGCCGAGGCGACAGCCTACGGCGGCTTTTTTGTTTGATATTTGTTTTCTGGTTCCCACGGTCTCCGTGAGAACCCATGCCGAACTTGATACACAGGACAGCGCATGATGAACGGACAAGCTCGAACAGCTACGAGCATTTACGTTCTAAGCCTGTGCGTGCAACGCTATAAGGTTTTTTGTTTGTACCATCAGTATTCACGCTGCCGACGACAGCCGCAGCGCTACTTGACGATGCGTAACTGCGGTCGCTTGGATACTTTAGGGGCTTCCGGTTCAGGCTGTGTCGGCGGCGGTGTGTCGTCGTAGTCTTCCGGGTCGAACATCATGCCTTTGCCGTTTTCTTTGGCGTAAATGGCAAGAACGGCACCCATGGGTGCAATGATGCGCATGGCTCTGCCAGCGAATCGCGCATTGAATTCAACCTCATCGTTACCCAGGGACAAGCCCTGTATCGCCTGCGGGCGAACATTGAGGACGATGCGACCGTTTTCGATGAAGTCTTGCGGTAATTCGACCCCCGGATATTCGGCATTGACCAGCAAATGGGGTGTAAAGTGGTTGTCGACGATCCATTCATAAATTGCGCGGATCAGATACGGCTTCAGCGGCGTCATTTGTGGTTGCTCATCGGCATGAGTTGGCGCTCTTCCATGCTCAAACTGTCTTGAAAGGCTTTGCGGGAAAACAAGCGGTTGGCATACGCTGTGATGCCTTTTCCCAAACTGGCAATGTCGATACCTATGCTGGGAAGACGCCATAACAACGGCGCCATTGCGCAATCGGTCATGCAGAATTCTTCGCTCATGAAGTAAGGCGTGGCATCGAATACCGGCGCTGCGACGAGCAAACCCTCTCTGAGCATTTTCTTGGCTTTGGCGGCCTTTTTATCGCCATGAACCAGCAGCTCCCCCAGCAAGGGATACCATTCCTGATCGATACGCTTGATCAGCATGCGGGAATTGGCGCGAGCAACGGGATCCATTTGATGCAGAGCGGGGTGAGGAAAGCGTTCGTCGAGGTATTCCATGATGACTCTGGCGTCATACAGCACTAGATCGCGCTCGATGAAGGTAGGCGAGTTGCCGTTGGGATTCAGCTCCAGCAAGTCTTCAGGCGGCTGGTTCGGATCAAAGTATTCAATGTCGGCAGGCACGCCTTTTTCATGGATGACGACGCGGGCGCAATGGCTCATGATGCAGTTCGCAGATGTAAAAAGTATCATTGCCGATTTACGGCTGGACGCATTTGCCACGAAATAAACCTCTTGCTGAACGGGGTTTGAAACGGCGCGGATTGTACCACGCCTGCACATGACTTGGGCGTGACTTGGGCGCATCCACCAAGGCCTGCAACGGCACTCGGCACCAGGCCGCTACAGACTTGAACAGCCGTTTTATCCCATGCCGTCGCTTATAAAGGTTCTGTCATTTCTGGCATTCCGAGCAAAACCCCGGCACCTGTCGAATGTGGTATCGTTCGGCAGGTTCAGCCAGGCGCAGCCAGGCAGTGCGCACGATTTCATCAATCCCTCGTAATCCTTAAAGGAAGCCATGAAAAGCCCCGTCGATATTGCGGTCACAGGTGCCGCTGGCCAAATCAGTTATTCGTTGTTGTTTCGTCTGGCAGCCGGTGATTTGTTGGGGCCAGATCAACCCATTGTTTTGCGTCTGCTCGAAATAACGCCCGCACTGGATGCGCTGAACGGCGTGCTAATGGAGCTGAATGATTGCGCCTATCCGTTGCTGCACGATGTTGTGGTGACCGATGACCCCAAGACCGCATTCGATCATGTCGATTACGCTTTTCTGGTCGGCGCCAAACCGCGCAAACAAGGCATGCTGCGCAGCGATCTGCTGCTGCAGAACGCCGAGATTTTCCAGGTACAAGGCAAGGCGCTGAACGCGGCTGCCAATCGCAACGTCAAGGTGTTAGTAACCGGCAATCCCGCAAATACCAATGCCTTGCTGGCACAACGCAACGCGCCCGATTTGGCGCCGAGCTGTTTCGCCGCGATGTCCATGCTGGATCATACCCGCGCAATCAGCCAGTTGGCGGCCAAATGTGCTGTGTCGATCAGAGACGTCAGCAATGTTTGCGTCTGGGGCAATCATTCCTGTATGCAATACCCCGATTTGCATCACGCCAAGGTCAAAGGTATCGACGCCTTGTCGCTGGTCGGGCGCGATTGGTTTGTCGATGACTTCATCCCTACCGTGCAACATCGGGGAACCGAGGTCATCAAGGCACGCGGCGCATCGAGTGCGGCATCCGCGGCCAATGCCGCGATCAAACACATGTCGGTTTGGATAAACGGCACCGATGACGGCGACTGGGTGAGCATGGCGGTGCCGTCGGACGGCAGCTACGGCATCGCGGAAGGCTTGGTGTATTCGTTTCCGTGTCGCGTAGTGGATGGCCAGTACCATATCGTCGAGAGCCTGGAAATCAATGCATTCAGCCGCGAAAGACTGCGCCAGAACGAAGCGGAAGTACGCGAAGAAATGCTGGCAATCCAACACATGCTGTGACAGCAAACACAGCACAGCCGACACCATGGCCGAGCATGGTCAGGATTTGACCGCCCGCGCAGGATTGGGCTTGCTGCGCACGACGAAGTACAGATTACGCGCATAGATCAGCAAACCCATGGCCTGGCCAACGATGAACACCGGGTCGTGTTTATGGATGGAATACACCAGCAAGGTCGAACCGCCCAGCAGGCTGAAATACCAGAACATCACCGGAATCACGCTTTCCTTTCTGCGTTCGCTGGCCAGCCATTGCACGAGAAAACGGGCCGAGAACAGGGCTTGTCCGGCGAAACCGACGACGAGCCAAATCAAATCATCGCTCATGATACACCTCGCTTGTCACGGGCAGACTGTGGCGCTTTTTCAGCCAGACCACCCCCGGTAGATCGATCACACCGACCAGCAAACGATCCAGCGTGCCGTACTTCGACTGTCCATGACTGCGCGGGCGGTGATTGACCTTGACGGAAATCACCTCGCCACCCGCCATGCGGATCATGGCGGGCAGGAAGCGGTGGATATGATCGAAATACGGCAAAGCCAGAAATTTATCGCGTCTGAACAGCTTCAAGCCGCAACCACTATCGGGCGTCTGGTCATGCAGAATGGCTTGGCGCACGGCGTTGGCCAGTTTCGATGAGAAGCGTCGCCAGCCGGTATCGTTACGACGATGACGAAAACCGGCCAGCATCCAGAGTTGATCGTTGTTGCGTCGCACCAGCTCGTCGATCAGCGCTGGAATGTCGGTCGGATCGTTCTGGCCATCACCGTCCAGCGTTGCCACCCAGTCAAACCTGGCTGCGACAACACCGGTATGAATGGCCCTACTTTGTCCGCAAGCCTGCCGATGCGTCAAAATTCTCAAGGCAGGATAGGTCGGCAGGTTTTGCTTGAGGATGGGCAATGTATCGTCGGTACTGCCATCGTCGACGAAAATCATTTCATACGTAGACTGACCGACAAGCGCCTGGTGAATTTCGGCCATCAGATCTTCGACATTCCCGGCCTCGTTGTGAACCGGAACCACCACTGAAACAGACATCATGACTTAGAAATCTCTTACCCAAATGTCGACAGTAATTGCCAGGCCATCGTTTCACCCGCACGCAACGGCGTCAGCGTCACACTGTCTTTGACTGGATACGACGCAGGCACCTGCCATGGCTGTTTAACCAACGTAACGCGACCTATGTTGCGGGGCAGCCGATAAAAATCCGGCCCGTTGAAACTGGCGAATGCCTCCAGCTTATCGAGCGCTTGCATCTGTTCGAAGGCTTCGGCATACAACTCAAGAGCCGCGTGGGCGCTGAAACAACCGGCGCAACCACAGGCACTTTCCTTCAACAGCGTTGAATGCGGCGCACTGTCGGTTCCCAGAAAAAATTTGCGGTTGCCACTGGTCGCGGCTTTCAGCAAGGCCTGTCTGTGATGTTCGCGTTTGAGGATGGGTAGGCAGTAGAAATGCGGACGCACACCACCTGCCAGCAGCGCATTGCGGTTGTAGAGCAAATGCTGCGGCGTGATGGTTGCTGCGACATTATCACCAGCAGATTCGACAAAAGCGACGGCATCCTGTGTGGTGACATGCTCGAAAACGATGCGCAGCTCGGGGAACTGACGATGAATGTCGCTCAGATGGGCATCGATGAACGCTTTTTCCCGATCGAAAATATCGTGGCCCGGCTCGGGCGCTTCACCATGCACCAGCAACGGCACATCATGACGCGCCATCGCCTCGAACACGGGATAAACCGCCCGAATATCGCCCACACCCGCATCCGAATTAGTCGTTGCACCGGCAGGATAGAGCTTGATGGCGTGTACATGATCGGAGTCGGCCACCCGGCGGATTTCATCCGCCGAGGTATTACCGGTGAGATAGAGTGTCATCAACGGCTGAAAGTCACTGCCCGGCGGCAAGGCCGCCAGAATCTCGTCGCGATAAGCCAAAGCCTGCGCCACGCTGACGACCGGCGGTTTGAGATTGGGCATGATGATCGCCCGCGCAAACTGCCTGGCGGTATGGCCAATGACCGCTCGCAGCATGGAACCCGTGCGAACGTGCAGATGCCAGTCGTCTGGCTGTGTGATCGTCAATGTGTCCATTTCCAGGCCGTTTTCGATTAAAATGCGGCGATTTTATCACTCGCGGGCTTGAAGTCTTCAATACCCAGCCCCAATTGAACAGCCTGTTTTTTGATTTATCTTTGGAGTTAAGGTATGCCTATCTACGAATACCAATGCAATGCCTGCGGCCACGAACATGAAGCCCTGCAAAAACTTGGCGCGGAACCTTTGCTGATTTGTCCAGCCTGCAACCAGGCAGAACTGATGAAAAAAATATCGGCTGCCGGTTTCCGCTTGAAAGGTGGTGGCTGGTATGAAACCGACTTCAAAAGCAACGGTAAAAAGAATCTCGCTGCCGAGAGCGGCAATTCGAACGCCAGTCCGAAAGCCAGCGGCGGTTGCAGCGGCAGCGGCAATTGCGCGTCTCAGTGACACATCATCAGTTTCGAGACAAAAAACACCAGCCCCGATTCATCCTTCATCCAACCCTTTCCGCTTTTCCGGTACCCATTATGCGCAGCCACCCGTGTGGAGAACTGAACACCCATCATTTAGGACAAACCGTTGCCCTGTGTGGCTGGGTACATCGTCGCCGCGACCATGGCGGCGTGATCTTCATCGACCTGCGCGACCGTACCGGTCTGGTACAAGTCGTATTCGACCCGGATGCCGCCGACAGTTTTGCCATTGCCGAAAGTGTGCGCAGTGAATACGTGCTGCGCATCGAAGGCGTCGTCCGCAACCGCCCGGAAGGCACACACAATCCCAACATGGCCACCGGCCAAATCGAAGTGCTGGGCAAGCACATCGAGGTGCTGAACGAGTCGGAAACCCCACCCTTCCCGCTGGAAAGCGACATCGAGGTCAACGAGGAAAACCGTTTGCGTTTCCGCTACATCGACCTGCGCCGGACGGCCATGCTGGAAAAAATGAAAGTCCGCCGCGACGTGGCACGCCATCTGCGCCAGTATCTCGACGCCAACGACTTCTTTGAAATCGAAACCCCGTATCTGACCAAAGCCACCCCGGAAGGCGCACGCGACTACATCGTACCCAGTCGCACCCACCCCAACAGCTTTTTCGCGCTGCCGCAGTCACCGCAGTTGTACAAGCAATTGCTGATGGTGGCTGGCATGGAGCGTTACTACCAAATCGTCCGTTGTTTCCGCGACGAAGATTTACGCGCCGACCGCCAGCCAGAATTCACCCAGCTCGATATCGAAACCTCGTTCATGGACGAGGACGCCATCATGGCGGTAATGGAAGACATGATCCGCCGCCTGTTCAAAGACATCATCGATGTCGATCTGGGCGACCAATTTCCAGTGATGACGTATGCCGAAGCCATGCGCCGTTACGGCTCCGACCGCCCTGACCTGCGGATTCCGCTGGAACTGGTCGACATCGCCGACGACATGCGCGAAGTCGATTTCAAGGTATTTTCCGGCCCTGCCAACGATCCGCGTGGCCGTGTCGTCGCCATGCGCTTACCGGACGGCGGCGACCTGAGCCGCAGCGAAATCGATGCCTTGACCAAATTCGTCGGCATCTACGGCGCCAAAGGTTTGGCCTACATCAAGGTCAACGATCTGGCCGCCGGTATCGAAGGCCTGCAATCGCCCATCGTCAAATTCGCATCGGCTGAGGTCTGGGCCAGTGTCATGCAGAAGGTTGCCGCCCAAAACGGCGACCTGATCTTCTTTGGTGCCGACAAGGCCGACATCGTCAACGAAGCCATGGGCGCATTGCGAGTCAAACTGGGGCTTGAACGCAACCTGCTCACCGGCCCATGGCAGCCATTGTGGGTCATCGATTTCCCAATGTTCGCCTGGGACGACAAATCCCAACGTTACACCGCCATTCACCACCCGTTCACCGCGCCGAAATGCACGGTCGATGAACTGAAAGCTGATCCGGGCAAAGCCTTGTCCCGCGCTTACGATCTGGTACTGAACGGCACTGAAGTCGGCGGCGGCTCGATTCGGATCAATCGCACCGGAATGCAGCAAATCGTGTTCGCCATTTTGGGCATAGGTCACGACGAAGCCCGCGAGAAATTCGGCTTCTTGCTCGACGCGCTGAAATACGGCGCACCGCCACACGGCGGCATCGCCTTCGGCCTGGATCGTTTGGTGATGTTGATGACGGGCGCAAGCTCTATCCGCGACGTCATCGCCTTTCCCAAAACCCAAACCGCTGCGTGTCCGCTGTTCAACGCACCGGCACCTGTTAGCGAGGAGCAATTGCGCGAGCTGAATATCCGCTTGCGCAAACCGGCTGAAAAAAATGAAAAGCCGGATTGATTGCTTGAATAAAAGAATCAGCGCGTAACAAGACATCGCGGCGAGCCGTCGGTGTCTCGAATCCACCCCCTAATTGAGGCTGCCATGAAATCACCCATCATCATCACCGGAATTGCCCTGACACTCACAGGATGCATGGCACCCTCTCCGCATACTGGCCAGATTTTTACTGGCGGAGCGGTCAATCCGGCTGCGACATTGCCGCAGGTTGCAGCCGCTACACCTGTGGTCGACGCCGTTAGCAATGCCGTGCAATTGAGTCTGGTCAACACGCTGGCCAGCCAGCTCGGTATTACGCCGCAACAGGCGATGGGTGGCGCGGGGGCGATTTTCCAGGTTGCGCAACAGCGTATACCAGCCAACGATTTTTCAACGCTGAGCAACGCCATTCCTGGTATGAATCAGTACCTGGCAGCAGTGCCTCGCGCGGCGGCCCCTAATAATGCTATGGGCCTGCTCGGCGCTGCTGCCGGACTGGCCGGCGGCCAAGCCGGTGGCCTTATGGGGTTGGCATCACTGGTGACTTCGTTTAATGCGCTGGGCCTGAATGCGCAGATGATTAACCAGTTCGTACCGATGATGTTGCAGCACGTTCAGCAACAAAGCGGCCAGGCCGCAATGATGATGCTGCAAGCCGCCTTGCAGTAACAGGTGACCAATGACAGCGGCATTACCCCTACACGACTACGCCTTACTGGACGATGACGCCTGCGATGCCCGCATCGTGGCGACCAAAGCCAAGCTCGGCAATCGCTGCATCATCTTGGGCCATCACTATCAGCGCAACGAGGTGTTCAAACATGCCGACGTTTTCGGCGACTCGCTGAAATTGTCGCGCGAAGCCGCCAAGTCGGCGGCGCAATACATCGTTTTCTGCGGCGTTCATTTCATGGCCGAGGTCGCCGACATATTGTCCAGACCAGACCAGATCGCCATTTTGCCCGACATGGCCGCCGGCTGTTCGATGGCCGACATGGCCAACAACGTCAAGGTTCAGCAATGCTGGGATGAATTGGCTTCGATCATCGACGTGAACAATAGCGTTACGCCTGTCACCTACATCAATTCAGCCGCCGATCTGAAAGCCTTTTGCGGACGGCATGACGGCATCGTTTGTACGTCGTCCAATGCCGAAAAAATCCTGAACTGGAGTTTCGCCAAACGCGAAAAGGTGTTGTTCTTTCCTGACCAGCATCTCGGTCGCAATACCGGCTACCGCATGGGCATTCCGTTGGCGCAAATGGTGACCTGGGATTTCAACAAACCCCAAGGCGGCCTGAGCGCACAGCAAATTCGTGATGCCAAAATCATTCTGTGGAAAGGCCATTGCTCGGTTCATCAAGCGTTCAAACCTGAACAGATCGACAGTTTTCGCGAACGCTACCCAGAGACCATCGTCATTTCTCATCCCGAAGCCTGTTTCGAGGTTTGCCAAAAATCCGACTACATCGGCTCGACAGAAATGATTCTAAAGATCGTCCGCGAGGCCGCACCGAATACCCGATGGCTGGTGGCGACCGAATTGAACCTGGTTAATCGCCTGGCCGAAGAATGCAGACCGCAAGGCAAACAGGTGCATTTCATGGCCCCCACACTCAGCATGTGCTCGACCATGTTCCGCACCGATCCACAACACCTGGCCTGGGTACTGGATAACCTGGTCTCGGGCCATGTCGTCAATCAGGTTTCAGTGCCGCACGATCAGGCCATGTTGGCCAGAATTGCACTCGACAATATGCTAAAGGCATCCTGAATGCTGCTTGCGAACAGCCTCCCAGGCCCCGCGCTGCAATAGCCGCATCAGTGATGCGGCTCCGGTAAACCTGTTTCGGTTCCGCCAACGCAGAGGAGCGAAACACATGCGCGCCATTGAAATCATAACCCCCGGCCCAGCCAGCCAGTTACGTCTGGTTGAACGACCACGTCCTGTCCCTGCACCGGGGCAAGTGCTCATCGAGGTTGCCTATGTCGGCGTCAACCGCCCCGACTTGATGCAACGCCAGGGCGTGTACCCACCACCTGTTGGCGCGTCGGACATTCCGGGCCTGGAAGTCGCTGGCCACATCGTCGAAACCTGCGGCACCGACGCTTTTGCCGTCGGCGACCGGGTTTGCGCCTTGGTCACCGGTGGCGGTTATGCCGAGTATTGCGTTGCCAGCGCCGTCTGCTGCCTGCCGGTTCCGCCGCCGCTCACCCTGGCGGACGCCGCCGCCCTGCCGGAAACTTTTTTCACGGTATGGAGCAACGTATTCGAACGCGGTCGCTTGCAGGCGGGCGAAACCTTGCTGGTACACGGTGGCAGCAGTGGCATCGGCACCACGGCGATTCAACTGGCCAAGGCGTTTGGCGCCAAGGTGCTGGTCACGGCAGGCTCCGCCGAAAAATGCGAGCGTTGTCTGGCGCTGGGTGCCGACTTGGCCATCGATTATCGTCAACACGACTTCGTCGATGCAGTGCTGGCATACACCGAACAGCGCGGCGTCGATGTCATCCTCGACATGATCGGTGGCGAGTATTTTCCACGTAATCTCAAAGCCTTGGCGACCGAGGGCCGCTTAGTGCAAATTGCGATTCAAGGCGGCAATAGCAGCGAGATCGGTTTGTGGCGGGTGATGCAGAAACGCCTGACCATCACCGGCTCGACACTGCGCGGCCGCGACGATGCCTTCAAGGGCCGCATCGCCGCGCAATTACAGGCCAATGTCTGGCCGCTACTGGCATCTGGCGCGATCAAGCCCGTCATCGATACCATCGTCCAACTCGACGCCGCCGAGCAGGCCCATGCCCGCATGACCAGCAGTCGGCACATCGGCAAACTCATTCTGGAGATATGAACATGGCATTCAATACCCTGGTTTCGGCGGCAACGCTGGCAGATCATGTCGCAGACCCCGACTGGGTGATTTTCGATTGCCGCTTTTCGTTGAATGACAGCGGCGCCGGTGCGCGGGCGTATCGACAGGCGCACATTGCGGGCGCCCGTTATGCCGATCTCAACCAGGATTTGTCGTCGCCGGTCAAAAGCTACACAGGGCGTCATCCCCTGCCCGATTTCGGCCAGTTGTCGCGCAAGCTGGGCGACTGGGGGGTGAACGGCAGAACGCAAGTCGTGGTGTACGACGATGCGGACGGGGCGTTTGCCGGTCGGTTGTGGTGGCTGTTGCGTTGCATGGGCCACGATACCGTGGCCGTGCTGGATGGCGGCATCGTGCACTGGCGCAAACTGGGACTGCCGTTGACGACGGTGTTGCCCAAAATTGAAGCCGCACAATTCCGCTGCTATCTGGATGACCGGCAATGGCTGACGGCGCGTACCGTCGAGGATGGCCTGGCCAGACGACGCATCCGACTGATCGATGCCCGCGCAGCGGAACGCTATCAGGGCTTGCAGGAAACCATAGACCCGGTTGCCGGTCATGTGCCGAACGCCGTGAACCGGCCATTTCAGCGCAATCTGAACGCCAGCGGTTTGTTCAAGCCGGTCGCCGATTTACGCGCAGAGTTTCAAATGTTGCTTGGCGGGCAGGCGCCGGACCATGTCGTGCACATGTGCGGTTCCGGCGTAACCGCCTGCCACAACGTGCTAGCAATGACTGTGGCGGGACTGGCTGGCTCCCGCTTGTATGCGGGATCCTGGAGTGAATGGATTACCGACAAAAATCGTGGCGTGGCACGGGGTACCCGTGCAGCATGACGCTTACAGCCTGATCCGGTTCAGGCAAAAACCTGTTGGGGAAAAAATTGCAGCGCATACGGATCCATGTCGAATGACGCTGGCACGATGGCCGTATAAACCACGGGGCTGCCATCGATGCCGGTAATGCGGATTTTGGTTGCTTCCCTGTAGTGCGAAAACGATAACGACAGATACTCGCTGGATGTGTTTTCATCCAGCAACTCCTGCAACGACAAACTTTGCCTTGAATAGCTATTGCGCATACCGGGGGGCGTTTCGACAGACATCATGTCTTCTCCTGGAGATTGAAAATTTTAGGCAAAGATAACAGGCGCTTAGGATATGCTTTTTATCTATTTTCGCCACTGTACGATAGGACGAAGCCTGTTGCCAGGTCGGATTCCCTTGTTGAGGCCCGATTTTCACCGGTGCCGCCAAATTTTGCTGGGCTTCACAGTTTCACCGGCTGGCCGGTAAGTCAGCAATCTCTGGACTAGATTTGCTGCAAAGCGATCATCTGATCGATTCCGATTCATTCTTTTAAGAACCATTCATGAGGACAGCACCATGCCAACCCGCAGTCGATTCATTCCGCGACAACAAGGCTTTACCCTGATCGAAATCGCCATCGTACTGGTCATCATCGGCCTGTTGCTAGGCGGTGTGTTCAAAGGCCAGGAGCTGATCGAAAACAGCAAGGCGAAAAATGCCGCCAACGACATGAACGCCATCATCGCGGCCTATAACGGCTATATCGACCGCTACAAACGGTTACCCGGCGATGACGGCCCGCTTGCAACCCTGACGGCGCGTGGCGGCAACTGGACGCAAGTCACGTTGTTCGGCAATAACAATGGCGCCATTGCCTCGACGGCCTTTGAAACCTTTACTGCGGGTGCGGGTGAAGGCCCCGCATTTTGGCAACACCTGAAAGCCGCCAATTTCATCACCGGCAACGTCGCCGACATTGGCATCAATGCCTTGCCGCGAAATGCCTTTGGTGGCTTGACCGGTATTACCAGCGCCAACGTGATGCCGGCCGCTGCGACCGGCTTGCTGGGTAACAAGGTTTGTTTGAGCCAGGTGCCCGGCAAACAGGCGCTGGCAATGGACAACCAACTGGACGATGGACGACCCAATTCAGGTACTTTACGCGCCACCCAGGGCGTTGCCGGAACGAACACGCCGCCGGGTGCCAACGTGCCGGGTGGTGCCGCAGCGTCTTACAACGAAAGCCTGATTTACACGATTTGCCGGGGGATGTAACAGGTATTGTTGCCCGTCAGCTCACACGCAAGACGGGCATCAGTTGCTCACCCAATAATTCGGCAACCTGTAGCGGTGTTTGGCAGACGGTTTGGTCGTTGACCAAAAACGCCGCCGGGAACTGCCGCTTTTGCAGCTTGACGGCGATGCTCTGTTCGCCCACTGGCGTTTTCCAGCACAACAGCAAGCCTTCATCGGCTTGGCGGTAAAGTCTGACAGCCTGTATCGGCAGAATGGCCGCAGTATCGTCACCGGATTGCAGCTTTATGCCCAGCTCGCCCAGGCGGTTCAGGTAACTGCGCACAACATCGACCAGCTCCTGGGCTTTCAGGCGTTGCCAGGGCGCGGGCTGGCCGTGCGATTCCCACAGCTTGTACGCCATCTGCTCGGCACAGAGTTCCGCCTTGATTTTCGACACCTGTCGGCTGGGTGTATCGTCTTCGACGAGGCTGCTGATTTCAGGCGACACCGACAAGAACATCAAACCGAACTGAAAGCCGTGCTCAGACAGATGACGATGGCAAACGATACCGCTGCCCTTGATCTCGTGATCGGCGATATTGAGGATGAATTCGACTTTCTCGGGCACCTTGAAATCGGTACCCAGCGAAACGAAGGCCAGGCCGTTAAGGCTAAAATCCACCGTCGTGCAAAGTTCGAAATCGTGCCAGACACTGCCTAAACCTGCTTTTTTCACCCGTATGGCCAGGCCTTCGGCGGGAATGCGCTGGTCTTGTCGTCTGTTTTGAATGGTTTCCATAAATGTGGGGCTGCTTGGGATGACGGTGTGGAATGACAGTAACTATCGTCCGGCAAGCATAGCGTAGCTGTAGACGATGACCAAAACATCCCTCGCCCTTCACGAAAGAGGACAGCGTGAGGCCAGAACGGAGGGCTGCCCATTCTGTACTATCTTTAGCCCGCTATTTTCAACTCGCCGCAGGTAACTTAAAGCCATGGACATTGCTGAATTACTGACGTTTTCCGTCAAAAACAAAGCCTCCGACTTGCACCTTTCCGCCGGCCTGCCACCGATGATACGTGTCGATGGCGACATTCGCCGCATCAACATAGCGGCCTTGAGTCACAAGGAGGTGCATGCCTTGATCTACGACATCATGAACGACAAGCAGCGCCGCGATTACGAGGAATTTCTGGAAACCGACTTTTCGTTTGCCTTGCCGGGAGTGGCGCGTTTCAGGGTCAATGCCTTCAATCAGGATCGCGGCGCCGGTGCGGTGTTCCGTACCATTCCATCCAAGGTGTTGAGCCTGGAGGAGCTGGCAGCGCCGAAGTTTTTCGAGGAAGTCTGTGCCAAACCGCGCGGCCTGATTCTGGTCACGGGACCTACGGGTTCCGGTAAATCGACCACGCTGGCGGCGATGATAAACCACATCAATTGCAACGAATACGGCCACATACTGACCGTTGAAGATCCGATCGAATTCGTTCACGAAAGCCAGAAGTGTCTGATCAACCAGCGCGAGGTGCATCGCGATACCCTGGGTTTCAACGAAGCCTTGCGCTCGGCGCTGCGGGAAGACCCCGACATCATACTGGTGGGCGAGATGCGCGATCTGGAAACCATCCGCCTGGCGCTGACCGCAGCGGAAACCGGCCACCTGGTGTTCGGTACCCTACACACCACCTCGGCGGCAAAAACCATAGACCGTATCATCGACGTGTTTCCGGCAGCAGAAAAAGACATGATCCGCTCCATGCTGTCGGAATCGTTGCAGGCGGTGATTTCGCAAACCTTGCTGAAGCGCGTGGGCGGTGGCCGGATTGCCGCGCACGAGATCATGGTCGGCACGGCGGCAATTCGCAACCTGATCCGCGAAGCCAAGGTGGCGCAAATGTATTCCGCGATTCAAACTGGTCGCAAGGACGGCATGCAGACGTTGGATCAAAACCTGAAGGAACTGGTAGACCGTGGTCTGGTCACGGCGAAGGCAGCCATGACCAAGGCTGTCAACAAAGACCTGTTCCGCTAGGCACGAGGGCGATCAATGGATTTCAAAGCACTGCTGGCCTTGATGGTTGAAAAGAAAGCGTCCGACCTGTTCATCACTGCGGGCAAGCCGCCGTCGATGAAGATCGATGGCCGGGTGGTGGAAATATCGAAAAACACGCTCAATGCCGAGCAATCCCTGAAAATTGTGCTGAGCATCATGGAGCAGCGCCAGCGTGATGAATTCGAGCACACCAAGGAATGCCAGTTCGCCGTGGGGGTGCAAGGTCTGGGGCGCTTCAGGGTCAGCGCCTTTACCCAGCGCGATGCGGCGGGCATGGTGCTGCGACGCATCGAAACCACGATTCCAACGTCCGAAGCGCTGAACCTGCCCTCGGTGTTGAAAGAGTTGATTATGTACAAGCGCGGCCTGGTGCTGTTCGTCGGCGCCACCGGTACCGGTAAATCGAGCTCGCTGGCGGCACTGATCCGGCATCGCAATGAGAATAGCAGCGGCCACATCATCACCATCGAAGACCCGATCGAATTCATCCATCCGCACCTGGGCTGCATCATCACCCAGCGCGAAGTCGGGCTGGATACCGAATCCTACGAAGTGGCCCTGAAAAACACCTTGCGTCAGGCACCGGATGTGATTCTGATCGGCGAGATCAGAACCCGGGAAACCATGCAGCACGCCATCACTTTTGCCGAAACCGGTCATTTGTGTCTATGCACCCTGCACGCCAACAACGCCAACCAGGCGCTCGACCGCATCCTCCATTTCTTCCCGGAAGAGATGCACCGCCAGATTTTCATGGATTTGTCGTTGAACCTGCGCGGCATCGTCGCGCAGCAGCTCATCAAACGTGCCGACGGTAACGGTCGCTACCCGGCGATCGAGATTCTGCTGAACACGCCGCTGGTATCCGACATGATCCGCAAGGGCGAGGTACACAAACTGAAGGAATTGATGAAGCAGTCGCGCGAACACGGCATGCAGACTTTCGATCAGGCGCTGTACGATTTGTATACCGCCGGCAAGATCAGTTACGACGATGCGCTGAATGCCGCCGATTCTCGCAACGAGGTCAGGTTGATGATAAAACTGGGTGCCGAAAGCGCGTTGACGGAAGCTAACGACATGCGACTGACGGAGACCGACGAGGAAAGTGGCAGTTTATACAAGCAATTTCGTTAGCCGTTGGAAGGTTGTCATGAATGTAAAAACACGTCTGGCGGCTTGGCTACTGTTGTCGTTTGCGGGGTGTGCCGGTCAAGCGGAAAAACCAGGCCTTCCTGCAATTCAGAGCAAACCGGCAACATCCGGCCAGGTTCCACTTAGCGCCGCCAAGCCGGATTCAAAGCCGTTGCCAACGGTTGGCGCCCATCAAGCCGCTTCGATCTCAGGCGACTACGCGGGTTATCCGGCGCTAAGCCAGTTCATCGACGACATGGTAAAAAAACATCACTTCAGTCGGGATTATCTCAACGGCTTGTTTTCTCAGGCCAGACGCAAACAGTGGACGCTGGATTATCTGGCCAAATCCGATCAAGGCCTGAAGAGCAAGCCTGCCCAAGGTGCTTGGTCGCGTTATCGGGCGCAGTTTCTCGACGACCGCCATATCAACGACGGCATTGCCTTCTGGCGCAAACATCGCAGCGCATTGCAACGCGCCCGCCAGCAATACGGTGTACCGGAGGAATACATCCTCGGCATCATGGCGGTGGAAACCACATTTGGCAGCTCCGTCGGCAATCATCGGATAATCGACGCCCTGACCACGCTGGCATTCGATTACCCGCGCAGAGCCGAGTATTTTCGTAGCGAGCTGGAAAATTTTTTGCTGATGACCCGGGGGGAAGGCGTCGATCCGGCGAAACCGATAGGCTCGTTTGCCGGCGCCATGGGCCTAGGGCAATTCATGCCGGGCAGCTTTTTGCAATGGGCGGTCGATTTCAATGGTGATGGCCACAAGGATTTATGGAACCCGGAAGACGCCGTGGGCAGCATCGCCAATTATTTCGCCCAACACGGCTGGCAGGCTGGGCAACCCGTGGTTTCGGCGATCAAAGGCAAGCCAGTTTCGTTGGCGACACTGGAACCGGGCTTGAGTCACACCTACTCGTTAAGCCAATTGCAACAACTGGGCATTACATTGGCGCCACCGTCACCATGCCCGTGCGATCATCCACTGCACTTGCTGATGCTAAGACATCACAGCCATGACCAGTATCTGATCGGCCACCCCAATTTCTACGTCATCACCCGTTACAACCAGAGCACCCACTACGCCATGGCCGTGCATGAACTGGCGCAGGCAATCAGATCGGGGGTTGGCGAGATAGCGGACGCAGGCTATCGTAAAAAATAAGGTGCGCACCGGAAATGCCCACCCTGCATACAGCCGCTGACCCGTAATATAGCAATCCCCTAACTGATTCGATACAGTACAGTACAGGCATCCAACCATTTGCAGGAGTGTGCGTGATGAAACCCTATTCTGTTGATTTACGTGAAAAAGTGATTCAGGCGTATGAGAAACGCACCCATTCCTTTC
>Ga0207951_100492_pt1 | contig 19304 bp, 17 predicted proteins | sample Subbio12Aug_8Bad_FD_184830 | JGI IMG/M metagenome (GOLD analysis project Ga0207951, IMG submission 184830) | Serpentinite rock and fluid subsurface biosphere microbial communities from McLaughlin Reserve, California, USA - CR12Aug_8Bad (SPAdes) | ecosystem: Environmental > Terrestrial > Deep... | reverse complement strand
GGGGGTTAGCGGACATTGCTTGCTGGACTGCGATATGGAGGAGATAGCCCTATGACCTATCAGCTTGTCATTCAGTTTCCTCAGTCCGGGTCAGCAGACTTCGAGACAATGGTCGCCATCGAGCACGTTCTGAGCGAGGCCCTGATCGGGTCGTCCGAAGTCGATGGTCACGACGCTGGCTCTGACGAGTTCAACATTTTCATTTGGACCGACGACCCGGCGGGTGCGTTTGGCGTAATAGAACGACTACCAGCCATCCGGCCATTTCTGGGTCGCCTCCGGGCTGCTCACAGGCCCGTGGAAGGTGAAACCTTCACTCCGATATACCCGCCCGGTTTGGTAGATTTCGCGGTCGCTTGAAGGACGGTGCGTCCACCATCGCGAAACACCAAGCAGTTCCCGGATGTCCGCAATGGGTCGGAAGCAGACCGTCGCCTAGAGGGAGTTAGCGGACCTTGTCAGAAGAAAATGAAGGCGGGCCGAACCAAGCATCGAGAGGGAATGCCTCGCCGTCTATGGTCAGCCTTCCGCCCTTGTCGGTGAAGTCTTCTAACAAGCTTCTTGTGGTGCGCAGAGCCAAGGTCAACGCCTGAAGCGAATCCGCGCCAAAGATGTCGAACGGAGCGAAAAGGGGGTGCAAGGTCACAGTGCATGCCCAACCATGTTCGCTCACAAACGGCGCGCCGAAGGCGATGTGGAGACCGAACTCTTCGCCGTCTGACCGGATGGCGTCTATGGAAAGATGGGCGATACCCGGCATTGGTACGCTTTCATCGATTGCTCTCGGAGTAGGGACCACAGCTTTCCTTCACAACCTGCTCCGGAGCAAGCCGTGCCTCTGAATGTCCGCTATGGGTCGAAAGCAGACCGTCGCTTGAGGGCGGATAGCGGACATGGCACGCCTAGCGGAGAACAACTACAGCCTCGAAGATGAGTAGCGCACAGACCGCCAACGCGACGCCATTGACCCACTGGGAACAGTCGACGCAAAATGCGGACATTTACCGGAATAGTCCCGACCTAGCCGCTCACGCGGCTAAAATTCCGACGCCCGATTAATCTGCTAAGGGGTCCGGATCGGGCCGTTCATAACCCACAGGTCGGCGGTTCGAGCCCGCCTCCAGCCACCATTCTTGCAGATCACTGGCGTTCCGACGGTCGCGCCGGGCGCCCGCCCCTCCTCCCCTTCCCGCCTTCAGAGCCCGCCGCCTGGCGCCCATCAGCCGACTCGCCCTCACCGAGGACACCCTGTTGAGGCTCCACATCTAGCCGGGGCCATCCACAACGGGCTGAATCCGGATAGTCGAATTTCGGCAGGCCGCGCTTTCGGGCCGCGCGGGATGGCAGGCGCCCAACAGGATGCTCCGGCGGGTGCCCTCATGGCGCGGGAAGGTAAAATCCTGCTGGATCGTCAGACCCGGAATATCGAAGGTGTGGCGGAAGTCCCAGCGCGCCAGCCAGATGTCGATCGCCGCATAGAGGTCGATGAACGGCACCAGAGCCAGGGTGAAATCGTAGACCGGGTCCGAAAGGGTCAGGCTGGCATCCTGTCGTTCCGTTGCGGCCAGGCGGAAGTTCATCCGGTTGCTGTTGTCATGCCCCGCGCGGAAAAAACGCAGCGCGCATCGATCCGGCGCGGCCAGCCGGTTGCGGGCCGTCGGCGATCCCCGGCTGGGGGAGACGCACGCCAGCCCGCCGTCGCGTTCGAACCGGGCCCCGTCCGCAGCCAGATCGAAACTCAATGTGGCATCACGGGCCTCCAGCCGCACGCCGGGTTCGAGACCGGCCTCGGCGATCCAGGCATTGATCCTCAGACCCGTTACGCTGGCCGGCAGGGTGAACCGGGCAAGCTCCTGCGCGCCACCGAAAAGGGGCGGAGTAAACCGTTGGCAGGCCCAGTCCGGACAGGTGCCGACACGCGGGACATCGATGCTGGGGCAGTTGACCCGCACCGTCTTCACGACCGGCGCGCGGACCTGAAGCTGACATCCGGCCCATGCCCGGAAGACAAACTCCTGGTCGTCGAAGCGCAACGATGGATCCAGGCCTGAGGCCAGGTAGACGGACTCCACCCCGGCGATCCGCTCGGCGCCGGATACACCGCGGGCGCCAAGGGTCACCGCGATATCGTCGGACTGCCACAGTCCGGGCGCCACTTCTGAAAACCGCTCCGTGGAACTGGCCCGCACCTCGAAGGGGAAGCGCAGGCCCAGTCCAAATCCGACAGAGTACTGAAATGCGACGAAATAGTTCTTCCGCCGGTTGAACGTGTGTTTGAAGCGGTCCTCTATGGATCGTGAAAGGGTGAAGCCGGTCAGAAAGTAGAAGTCCTCACTGGTGGTCACGATGGCCTGGTTCGGCTCGAAATCCCTCATCCTGTTCAGAACGACAGTTTCCGGCGGTCTGGTCAGGGTCATTTGCGGCGGCACGGTGAAGGCCTGGAAGACACCCTCGCCCGGGGCCTGCGTTTCGGAGGCGACGGGTGGACGAAAGGCGGCATCGGGCAATCGCGCCCCGCCGCGAATACGCCTGTCCGGCATCAGGTCTGCGCGAGTCAGAACATGCTGACGGAACAGGTCGGGGATGGCCCGAACCGCGGGACCCACAGGCTGGTCAAGCAGCATGCCGTCGGGAAGGCGCGTCGGCGGCGCGCGCATCCGATCGGCGTTCAACGCGTCAGGCACACGCAGATTGTCGTCCAGCGGGATGACGCTCACGTGGGTCACCTCGCGTTCCTCGCCATTAAGCTCCAGCGCCATCAGCGCTTCATCATCCATCCGCAGGGCCTCAGCCGCGGTGATGTCGAACGCATAGAGCTCGCGCGGATTCATCGCTCGCAGCTCGGCCCGCAGCGCTTGCGCCTCTTCGCGGAGGTCGGCGGCGGTGGGGGGCGCGCCCAGCGCATCATCCACATTGAGGCCTGCGGGAATGCCGCCGGGCCGGGCAGCGAAATTGGTGCGCTGGCCCGCGGGGACGGACCGGAGGCAAAATCCCTGCTGGAACTGACGTCTGGCCACGCTGTCCGGGGCGCCGGCGCACGCGTCGCGCGGAACCTTTACCGTAACCTGGCGCGACACAATCAGCCGGTCTTCGAGGAGAAACACCTCGTTTCGCTGGTCCGGCGCTCGCACCAGACCAAGCGCACGCGAATCCGCGAGAGCGGCGGCGATCTCCGGCTGGTTGGAGAGGTCGGTTTCGCGCAGATAGCGTGGCAAATCGATTTCAGCGCCGGGAGCCAGGGCAAGGTTCAGGGCCCCCGCACGGGTGAGGCCGCGGTAGTCCAGTTCGGCCAGAAAGAGCGGTGACTGCCTGACGGCCGCGCGCACCGAGTCCGCGTTGAGGTTCGCCATCGTCGCCGGACTGCCGATGCGCGGCTGCGGGGTCTGCGCGCCAGAGCCAGCAAGGCGCGGCGCTGTCGCACCGCCCGATACCTGCTGCGCGACCGCGCTCCCGGTCAGCAGGGCCAGGCCGACAGCCACAGGCGCAATGATGCGAAACATAATTCCCCCTCTTCTCGTTCCCGGACTGAAGTGAAAACCATCCGGGCCGAAAACGATAGTCTGCAATAGGGCGGACTGGCTGCGCACAGGTCTTCAGACCGCGCCATCGACGCGGGCGGCGTGACCCGAATAGCGTGGGAGCCTTTCCAACCGGGCTGAACCGCTCAGAGCCCACAGGTCGGCGGTTCGAGCCGCCTTCGGCCACGATTGCGCAACCGCGCCCCCTTCCCGGCGTTAACCGCCAAGGTTCAACGCAGAACGGGGATTCTCCATGCGCATCCAGACCATCACGCTCGCCGCCGTCGCCGCCCTGGCGCTGGGCACCGCCGCCTGCACGCCGGCGGAACAGCAGGAAGCCGGGGCCAATGCCGAGGTGGCGGGCGAGAAGGCCGGAGACGCCGCCGCCAAGGCCGGTGAGGTGATCGAGTCGGGCGCGGTCCAGGCCGCTCGGGCGGTCGAGGAAGGCGCCGGCAATGTCGCCGAGCGGCTGGAGGAAAACCAGGCCGAGGCTGCAGCGCAGGGCCGGCCGGGTGCGGTCGATCCGGCCACGGGTCAACGCGTCCCCGCCGACTGAGCCGTCAGGCCGGCTCCGCCAGCAGGGCGTCCATGAGAGCCCGCGCCTCCGGACTGGCCCAGTCGGCCTCGCCGGAGAAGTGGGCGCGGATGCGGCCCTGACGGTCCAGCATGACGGTCTGCGGCATCTTGCCCTCGCCGGGCAATTCGAACGGCAACCGGAAGCTCATGTCGCTGTAGAGCGGCAAGGGCTCATGCACATCGATGAAGCTGCGGGCGTCGGCAAGGCCGTCCTCGGTGGCGTCGACATTGATCGGCAGGACCACGAGGTCTCCGTCCGGATAGGCCTCCGCCAGACGGGCCAGGGTGGGCATCTCCGTGCGGCAGGGCGCGCACCACATGGCCCAGAGGTTCACCACCACCACCTTGCCACGGAACTGGGCAAAGGTGGCGTCGGCGCCGTCGCGGGTCTTGAAGACATAGGCCGGAGCCATCGGGGTGGCGGCCGGGGTCTCCAGCCGGGTCAGGGAGCCGGTGGCGAAGCGGGCCAGTTCGCTCTTCGCCGGCGGTTCCGGCGTCGCGGCTTTGAAGAAGGCGTCGCGATTAGCGTATAGCAGGCCCGCGCCCGCGATCATGCCGACCGCCAGCGCGCCCGCGATCGCCATCCCCGCCGCCCTCGAGCCCTTCATGACCAAGCCTTCCGCTCCTGTTCAAACAGTTAAGCCGTCTCCCACGGCGGAAGGTCAAGACATGTGGGGCGGGCGGTTCTCGGCGCAGCCGGCGGATATCATGCAGGCGATCAACGTCTCCATCGGCGTCGACCGCCGTCTTTGGGCCCAGGACCTTGCCGGCTCGCGCGCCCACTGCCGCATGCTGGCGGCGCAGCAGATCATCACCGATGCCGACGCCGGGGCCATCCTGGGCGGACTGGACGCCATCGAGGCGGAGATCCGCGACGGCTCGTTCCCGTTCCGGGACCGGTACGAGGACATCCACATGAATGTCGAGGCCCGGCTGGCCGAACTGATCGGCGAGCCCTCGGGCCGACTGCATACGGCGCGCAGCCGAAATGACCAGGTGGCCACCGATTTCCGCCTGTGGGTCCGGGACGCATGTGATGCGGCCGTCGAACAACTGAGAGGCCTTCAGGCTGCCCTGCTGGTCCGGGCGGACCAGCACGCCGCCGATCTGATGCCGGGCTTCACCCATCTGCAGCCGGCCCAGCCGGTGACCTTCGGGCACCATCTGATGGCCTATGTGGAGATGTTCGGCCGCGACGCCGCCCGCTTCGCCGACGCTCGTCGACGCATGAACGAGAACCCGCTGGGCGCCGCGGCCCTGGCCGGGTCCCCCTTCCCCATCGACCGGCATATGACAGCCGCTGAACTGGGCTTCGACCGGCCCATGGGCAATTCGCTGGACGCCGTCTCGGACCGCGACTTCGCCCTCGAGAGCCTCGCCGCCGCCTCGATCTGCGCCGGCCATCTGTCGCGCCTGGCCGAGGAGATCGTGATCTGGATGACGCCGCAGTTCGGTTTCGTCACCTTGCCGGATGACCTGACCACCGGCAGTTCAATCATGCCGCAGAAGCGCAATCCCGACGCCGCCGAACTGGTTCGCGCCAAGACCGGCCGGATCATGGGATCGCTGGTGGCGCTGTCGACGGTGATGAAGGGCCTGCCGCTGGCCTATTCCAAGGACATGCAGGAGGACAAGCCGCCGGTGTTCGAGGCCTTTGACGCCCTGACTCTGGCGCTGGGCGCGATGACGGCCATGGTTTCGGCCCTGCAGCCGGACACGGAGCGGATGCGGGCGGCGGCCGGATACGGCTTCTCGACGGCCACCGATCTGGCCGACTGGCTGGTGCGCGAGCTGAACCTGCCGTTCCGCAAAGCGCACCATGTGACGGGCGCGGCGGTGAAGCGGGCCGAGGCCCTGGGCGTGGATTTGTCGCAACTGCCGCTGGCGGAACTGCAATCGCTTGAGGCGGGCGTCACGGAAGCGGTTTACAAGGTGCTCACGCCCGAGGCTTCCTGCGCCAGCCGCCAGAGCTTCGGGGGCACGGCGCCGGAACAGGTCCGCGCGCGTATCGCCGAGTGGAAGACGCGGCTCGCGTAAAGGGATTTGGGATGAAGAAGATCGTTCTGCTGGGCGCCGCCGCCCTTATCACCGCTTCTACGGCCGCGTGCGGTCGCATGGCCGACCTCGACGCCCCCCCGGCCAAACAGACCGAGCGGAGCCAGCGCGACGCCCGCGCCCCGAGTCTGCCCGAGCCCGCAACCGTCTATCGTCCGCCCAGCACCCAGCCGATCGACGGGGGCCCGAACACCAGTCCCTACAGCGGCTCCGGCGCCCAACCGAACTAGCTCCGCCTTGCACCATTTTCACGTGAGGGACGGCGCGCTCCAAGCCGAGGGCGTGCCGCTGGAAGCGCTCGCCGAGGCGGGCACGCCGGCCTATGTCTATTCCACCGCCACCTTGACGCGGCATTACAGGCTGCTGGCCGACGCCGTCGCGGCCCATCCGGCGGCCCTGGGCGGATCCGGCAAGGCGGGGGCCCTGATCGCCTTTGCGGTGAAGGCCAACTCCAACCTGTCGGTGCTGGCCACCCTGGCCCGGCTCGGGTGCGGGGCCGACACGGTATCCGAGGGCGAGATCCGGCGGGCGCTGAAGGCGGGGATACCCGCCGACCGCATCGTCTTCTCCGGCGTGGGCAAGACCGATGCCGAACTCGCCTTCGCCATCACGGCGGGCGTGCGCCAGATCAATGTCGAGAGCGCCGTCGAACTGGACCGGCTGATCGAAATCTCGTCGTCGCTCAGACAGCGAGCGAGCGCGTCGCGAGCGATAGCGACCCCTGAAATCGCCATTCGGGTCAACCCGGCGGTTGGCGCGGGCGGCCATGCGCGGATCACCACCGGCGGAGCGACGGACAAATTCGGCGTTCCGGCCGATGAGGCCCACGCTCTCTACGCCCGCGCCAGCCTCTCGCCCCATGTGACGCCGGTCGGGCTGGCCTGCCATATCGGCAGTCAGATCACGACGCTGGAGCCGCTTGAAGCCGCCTTCCGGGCCTTGCGGTCCATGACTCTGGAGCTGCGCGCGGCGGGGCTGTCCGTTTCGCGGCTGGACCTCGGCGGCGGGCTGGGCGTGCCCTATCACGGCCAGTCGGACCTGCCGTCGATCGAGGCCTATGTCGCCATGGCCGCGCGCGTTCTGGACGGACTGGAGGTCTCAGCCGTGTTCGAGCCGGGCCGTCTGCTGGCCGCCAACGCCGGGGTGCTGCTGAGCCGGGTCATTCATGTCAATGAGCGCGGAGACGGGCGGCGCTTCCTCGTGCTGGACGCGGGCATGAACGACCTGATGCGCCCGGCCCTGTATGACGCCTTCCACGATCTGGCGCCGGTGCGGCCGCGCGAAGGCGAACCGCGCCTGTACGACCTCGTCGGCCCGATCTGCGAATCCACTGACGTCTTCGCCCGCGACCGGCTGCTGCCGCCAATGAAAGCCGGCGATCTGGTCGCCTTCATGGGGGCGGGGGCATACGGGGCGGTGCTGGCCAGCGAGTATAACTCGCGGCCTCTGGTCCCTGAGGTGCTGGTCGACGGCGACCGCTGGGCGGTCGTGAGGAAACGGCCGTCGTATGAAGAGATGTGGGAGCGGGAACCGAGCGCGGAGTGGCTCTAGCCGGTTGCCTCATCCCTGTCGCCCAGCGATGGGGAGGAGACGCTGGCTTCAATCCAGCGCGCAGACGTCCGGCAGCCCCCGCAGGGCGCCCGCATGGTCCAGCCCGTATCCGACCAAAAACCGGTTCGGCGCGTCCCAGCCGACGAAATCAGGCTCCGGCGCACGCGGCAGCGGCCAGGGCTTTTTGGCGAAGACCACGGTGAGAACGTCCGAGGCGCCCTTCTCCCGGGCGATCCGAACCGCCTCGGCCAGCGACAGGCCGGTGTCGAAGACATCGTCGATGATCAGGACCCGGCGCCCATCGATGGAGCGCTGGAAGTCGGCATAGACGTCAATCCGCCCCCGGCTTTCCTTCCCGTCGCCGTAGGACGCCAGCCACAGGGCGTCGAAACGGACGTTGCGGCCGAGGCGCGACAGGGCCCGGGTCAGGTCGGCGGCGAACCAAAGGCCGCCGGTCAGCAGCACCGCAGCCACGGTCTCGTCGTCGATGACGGGGGCGATGCGGGCGGCGAGGTCTGCGACGATGCGCTGCACCTCGGCCTCGGGAAGCAGCACGGTCGGCGCGCCAGAGCCTTGGGGAGCGGTGTCAGCCATCTGAGGCGGATACCGCCTCAACGGTCCGCCTGTCCACCACCGGCACGGCGTCGATCGGCTGCATATCCAGAACGCCCCCCGGCATGAGGGCGGGCCGCAGGCCGCCGGCTTCGCCGTCACTGACCGGGACCGCTGAGACGGCGGGCTCCGGCAGGGCCGGCGGCGGCGGTCGGGACCGGTCGGCGTGCACGACAGGCGGGCGGGGCGCGGGCGCGGGCGCCGCCTCGAGCACGAAATCGACGCCGATGCCCTGGCCGCGGGCGCCCGGATCGGCGATCACGGCGGCGAAGCCCTGGGTCCGGCCCGGCAGGACCGGTGCGGCGTCGATCCGCACCACGGCGTGACCGATCTCGGCGCCCTGGGCGTCCAGCAGGGCCACCCGCACCGGCGGGGCGATACGCTCATCGTCGCGGACATTTCTCAATGCGCCGGAGACCAGCACCTTGCCCGGATCATTCGGGAGGGGCCGGGCGCTGACCGCCTCGAAATCCAGGCCGGTCGGATTCACCGTCAGACCGATGGCGGCGTAGGCGGCGGCGGTGCGCGGGGCCATCTCGACCACCTCCACCCGGAACAGCCAGGCCGAGGCCAGCAGGGCCGCAAAGCCCGAGGCGATGCCAGCCCAGACCACGCCATGGGTCGCGGCGCGGCGCAGACGGCGCTGCTGCTCGGCCCGGGCGCGGAACGCCTTGGGGAGTTCGGGCGCGGGCGTCTCGGCCAGGGTTTCTGGTTCGGCTGCCTCGCGATGGCCGAAGCTGATCGGTTCGCCGGGCGTCGACGACTGCGAAAGTTCCAGCGGCTCGTCCAGCGTCGCCCGCCAGGTATGTTTGCAGGATTTGCAGCGCACGGTCCGGCCGCCCGGCCCGATCGCCTCATCGGGGGTGAAATAGCTGGTGGCGCAGGACGGGCAGGTCAGTATCATGTGCGCTGACTGCGAGGCTCTTCGCCCCCTCCCGTCGCGGCCTGGCCGCGTCCTGACCCGAAATTCATGTCCGTCCAGCCCCGCCGCGCTTGTGAATCCGACGTCGCGACCGAGACCGTCCGCCTGTCGGGCGTGGGCTTCGGCTATGCGGCGACGCACCGCGCGCTGCGGGACGTTAACCTCACCTTGCCAGCCGGCTCTTTCCACTTCCTTACCGGCGCCTCGGGCGCGGGCAAGTCGACCCTGCTGAAACTGCTGACCCTGGCCCAGCAGCCGACCACGGGGACCCTGCATCTGTTCGGCGAGGACGCCACCACGGCCCCGCGTCGCGCCCTGCCCGGCTTTCGCCGGCGGATGGGGGTGGTGTTCCAGGATTTCCGGCTGCTCGACCACCTGTCGGTGTTCGACAATGTCGCCCTGCCGCTGCGACTGGCCGGCCGGAAACCGGCCGACTACGCCGGGGACGTCAGGGAGATGCTGGACTGGGTCGGGCTCGGCGACCGGATGGGCGACCGGCCGCCGTCGCTGTCGGGCGGCGAAAAGCAGAGGCTGGCCATCGCCCGCGCCGTGGTCAGCAAGCCCGAGCTGATCGTCGCCGACGAGCCCACCGGCAGCGTCGACAAGGCCATGGGCGAACGTCTGCTCAAACTGTTCCAGTCGCTGAACCGGCTGGGGACCACCGTGCTGATCGCCAGCCACGACGAGGCCCTGGCCCGGCGATCGGGCGCAGCCCTGCTGCGCCTGGAGGGTGGTCGGATGATCGGCGAGGCCGAATGATCCGCCGACTGTTCCCTGAGCGTGCATCCCTGCTGCCGCGAGACGCGGGGGGGGAGGCCTGGCTGGCGGCCCTGATCGCCGTGCTCTGCCTGTTGGCCTGCCTCGCTGCGGTGGGGGCCGTCGCGGCGGACCGGGCCGCCCAGGGCTGGGCCCGCGAACTGAGGTCCGAAGCCACGGTCCAGGTGCGACCGCGCGTCGGCGAGACCGGGGCCGAGGCCGCCGCCCGCGCCGCCCAGACCCTGGCCGGGGTCGCGGGCGTGTCGGAGGCCGAGGCGATGGACCGCGAGGCCGCCGAGGCCCTGCTGCGGCCCTGGATCGGCGCCGCCGCCCTGCCCGACCTGCCTGTCCCCCATCTGGTCACCGTGCGGCTGGACCGGGCCGCCCCGGCCAGCGCGGTCACGCTCGGCCGGGCCCTGGCGGAGGCCGGGCTGGACGCTACGGTTGACGACCACGGCCTTTGGCGGCGCGAAGTCGAGCGCTCGGCAGGGCTGATCACCCTGTTGGCCGGGGCCGGCTTCCTGCTGACCGCGGGGGCGGCCGGGGCGGCCGTCGCCTACGCCACCCGGGCCGGCATGGCGGCCCAGGCCGGCGTGATCTCGATCCTGAGCCTGAACGGGGCCTCGGACGGAGCGATCGCGGGGCTGTACCAGTGGCGCTACGGCCTGCTGGCGGCCGGGGCGGGCGCCCTCGGGGCGCTGGTCGCCATGATCACGGTCGCTGGACTGCGTTTCCTCGGTGGCGCCGAGGGCATTACGCCCGCCCTGCCGCTCGCCTGGAGCGATCTGCTGATTCTCTCGCCATGCCCGCTGCTGGCAGGTACGGTGGCGCTTGTTGCGGCCCGAGTCGCAGCGCTGGCGCGGCTGGGGCGGGGGCACTAGGTTAAGGGCATGAAGTTTCTGACCTTCATCGCCACTCTGGCGCTGATCTGGGTGATCGGCCTGTTCGCGTTCGCCGATCGCGTGCGCAGCTATACGCCTGCGCCCGAACCCGCGCGGGCCGACGCCATCGTGGCCCTGACCGGTCCGTCAGCCGAGCGGGTCAATGCCGCCATCCGGCTGCTGGAGCAGGACAAGGGCGAGCGCGTCCTGATTTCCGGGGTCAATCGCGAGGTCCGCCGACAGGAGCTGCGCGCCCTGACCCCCGGCTCGACCCGGTTGTTCAACTGCTGCGTCGATCTCGGCTTCGAAGCCGAGGACACCGTCGGCAACGCCCAGGAGATCGCCGCCTGGGCCGAGGCCAAGGGCTATGACAGCCTGATCGTGGTGACCTCGGACTATCATATGCCCCGCGCCCTGACCGAGATCCGCGCGGCCGCCCCGGGCGTCGAACTGACCTCTCATGCCGTCCAGACCCCGTCGCTGGACGATTCGCGCTGGTGGCGGGCAGCGACCGCCGCCCGACGGATGACGCTGGAATATATGAAATACCTGGCCGCCCTCGGCCGCGCTACCGTCGGCGGAGCCCGCGGCGACCGGGCGGAAACGGCCGCCGGCGCAGACCCTGCCGCCCCGGCCGAAAAGGCCGCCTGAGTGACCACGTTGCGGTCGCTGGCCTTTGTCGTCTGGCTCTATCTGTCGATGGCCCTGTTTGCCGTCGGGCTGTCGCCGGCCCTGCTGATGCCCTACCGGCAGGCCATGTGGGTGATCCGCGGCTGGTCGCGCTTCTGCCTGTTCGGCCTGCGCTGGATCGCCGGGGTCCGGGTCGAGTTTCGCGGCCTCGAACACATGCCCGTCGGCGCCGCCCTGATCGCCGGCAAGCACCAGAGCATGCTGGACGTCATCGCCCCCTTCGCCATCCTTCCGGACAACTGTTTCATCATGAAGAAGGAGCTGATGCCCCTGCCCTTCTTCGGCTGGTTCGCCTGGAAGACGAATATGATCGCCGTCGATCGCTCGGCCCATTCCAAGGCGCTGAAGGACATGGTCCGTCAGGCCCGGACCCGGTTCGCCGAGGGCCGCCAGATCCTGATCTTCCCCGAAGGCACCCGGGCGGAGGTGGGCGCCCCGGCCGACTACAAGCCCGGCATCGCCGCCCTGTACCGCGACCTGGAGTGCGCGTGCACGCCGATGGCGACGAACTCGGGGGTGCATTGGCCGGCGCACGGGTTCCGAAGGTATCCGGGGACGGTGGTCTATGAGTTCCTGCCGGCGATCCCGGCGGGGCTGAAGCGGGCGGAGTTCATGGCACTGTTGGAAGAACGGCTTGAGGGGGCGTCGGGGGCGTTGCTGAAAACTGACAGCCGGCTTGTTTCCGGCCAGCCCACCTAGTGCTTATCCGGATCGGCGCCGATCAAGCGATCTTCTCAGCGCGAATGGCCTCCGATCCTGGTGGTTTTCGCCTGTTTGACCGAAAGGGCCATGAGACCCGCATCCATCTACCCGACCGTTCACGCCTGAAGCAGGCTGACGATGGAACACTGCTTCTCTGGCAAGCGGATGGAATTTCTGCGGTCGATCCCACGAGTGATTTCTCCAGCCAGAAGTTTCGGGAGGTCTCGCTCGAGGAACATCCGGGACCTTGGGATAGCGCATTCCTGGGCGTTCTGGTGGACTGCCCCCACCGGGTCTTCGCTCGGTTTGATCTCGACGTCGAAGCCCTCGAGATCGGCGACCCTGGATACTCCGGTCCCACAGATGCGACGCTTCTCCCTGACCGTCGTCGTGTTGCAATCATGATCGCGAGGTCGCCTCACATCGCCATTTTCGACCCGGCAGAACGGATGACGCGGCTGGTTGTCCTCGGCGGAAGTTGGGGCAACAACGACGCGGCGCTGCACGACCGAACCCTGTGGTTGACCAACTATGACCGACTCTGCCGGATCGATGGCGATACGCTTGAAATGAGATCGTCAGCGCCGCTTCAGCCGCGCTATCGCGATCCCGAGCACGGTTTCATGACCGCAGCCTTCATAGGCGTCCCGCGTTTTTCGGAGACCCGCGGAGCTTGGCTGATCCCGAGGCCGTACAGCGGTGATATTCTCACCGTCTCTCAGGATACGCTCGAACCCGTCGGTCGTATCAGTTGCGGTGGAAGACCCTATGACGTCGTGGAGTTCGATGGCGACGATCTCCTGATCCTTGATCACCCTATGGAGACTGTCAGAACGCTGCCAAACCCGTTGGTTGAAGCGCTCTGAGCGCCTCACCGCAGCGCTTCCCACGCCAGCGCATGGACCCGATCCCGGCCCAGCGCCGCGGCCATCGGCGGCTCCTCGAACAGCCCGGCAATCGCCGGGTCACGCACGTCCAGCCCGCCGGTGAACGCCCCAAAGGCCGGGAGCACCGCCCGCCGTCCATCCGTCACGAAACACGGCCGTCGCACGCCGCGTCCATGGGCCGCCACCCGCGCCGCCGGGTGGAGGTGGCCGGCGATCTCGCCCGGCTGGACGCCCGGCTGCGGCTCATGGATCAGCCGCAGCGAGCCGAGCGCCATCGTCTCGACGACCTCGCCGACGAGGTCGTCCATCGCCCCCGCCAGGGCGGCGATGTCGTGGTTGCCCTCCAGCCAGATCCAGTCGCGGCCGGTCGCCAGCCGGTCCAGTCGCGCCTTGTCGTCGGCGGCCATCCGTCCCACTGAGGCGGCGTCGTGGAAGCTGTCGCCCAATAGAACCACCGACGCCGGCTGCAGCGCGTCAATCTCCGCCTCCAGCCGGTCCAGCGTCGCCCGGCTGTCATAGGGCGGCAGCATCTGGCCGCGGGCGGCGAAGGCCGAGCCCTTCTCCAGATGCAGGTCGGCGACGACCAGGGTGCGGTGGTTGAGCACCCACAGGGCGCCGGAGCAGCGCAGCACGCAGGGCTCGCCCTCGATCGAGACGCGCAGGCCGCCGCTGGGGCAGCGGGCGGGGGACAGGAGGCTTCGCAGGGCGGCGTTCATGAGGCGACCGCCGCCGGGACGTCGGCCATGACCTCGGCGATCAGGTCTTCCTCGTCGAAGCCATAGGCGCTGGCGTCGAGGATCATCTCGGCCGCCTGGCCGCCGCCGACGCGCTCGCGGCCGATCTGGACGAGGACGGGGACGCAGAAGGGCGACGGGCGTTCGAGGCGCATCAGCTTGATGTGGCTCTGGATGCGTTCCAGCAGCTGGCCGAGGCGGGCGACGTCGAGCAGGCCGGCAGCGGCGTCGGCGCGGGCGGTCTTGAGCAGCAGGTGGTCGGGTTGATGGCGGCGCAGCACGTCGTAGATCAGGTCGGTCGAGAAGGTCACCTGCCGGCCGGTCTTCTCGTTCCCCGGCTGGCGCTTCTCGATCAGCCCGGAGATCAGGGCGCAATTGCGGAAGGTGCGCTTCATCATGAAGCTCTCCTCCAGCCAAGATTCGAGGTCGTCGCCGAGCATGTCGGGCTCGAACAGGGCGTCGAGGTCGAGCTGGTCCATCGGCTTGATCGACCAGATGGCGAGGGAATAGTCGGTGACGACGAAGCCCAGCGGGCCGACGCCGAGCCGGTCGAGCCGCCGCGTCAGCAGCATGCACAGGGTGCCGTGGGCGAGGCCGCCGGCGAACGGATAGGCGACGAGAAAATGGCGGCTGCCGCGCGGGAAGGTCTCGACCAGCAGCGTATCCGCATCGGGGATGGCGGACTTCTGCTCCTGCAGCTCCAGCCACTCCTGCACGTCGGGCGGCAGGACGCGCCAGTGGTCGCGGTCCTGGATCATGGTCCGCACCCGGTCGGCCAGCGAGGTCGACATCGGGAATTTGGACCCGCCCCACGACGGAATCTTGGGGTCCTTGTCCTGGGCGTGGGTGACCAGGGCGTCCATGCCGTTGATGCCCTGGAAGGCCCAGACCTGGCCGGCGAAGACGAAGGTGTCGCCGGGGGACATCTGTTCGAAATAGTTCTCCTCGGCCTCGCCCACCTTGCGGCCGCCGGTCAGCTGTTTCGACGCCCCGCCGCGGCGGGAGGCGATGCGCACGTTCAGGGTCGCCGCCGCCACGATGGTCCCGACGTTCATCCGGTGGCGCTGGGCCGTCTGGGCGTTGCGGACCTTCCATTTGCCGTCCTGCGTGCGAACGATGCGGGCGAACCGTTCGTAGGTGCGCAGCGCATAGCCGCCGGTGGCGACCAGATCGACCACCTCCTCGAACTGCTCCCAGGTCACGCCGCGATAGGGGCCGCAGCCGGTGATCTCCGCATACAGATCACCCATGGCGAAGGGTTCGGAGCAGGCGCAGCCCATGACATGCTGGGCCAGGGTGTCGAGCGTGCCGGTGTGCACCGGCTCCCAGTCGAAGGCGTTCTCGGCCACCGCCTCGCGCGCGGCCTGGCACTCCAGCATCTCGAACCGGCTGGCGGGGACCATCAGGGCCCGCGACGGCTCGTCGAGCCGGTGGTTGGCCCGGCCGATCCGCTGCACCAGCCGGCTGGCCCCCTTGGGCGCGGCCAGCTGGATCACCAGATCGACGTCGCCCCAGTCGATGCCGAGATCCAGCGTCGAGGTGCAGACCACGGCCCGCAGGTCGCCCCGCGCCATCGCCGCCTCGACCTTGCGTCGCTGCTCGGCGGCGAGGGAACCATGGTGCAGGGCGATCGGCAGGTCGTCGTCATTGATCGCCCACAGCGACTGGAACACGAACTCCGCCTGCCAGCGGGTGTTGACGAAGATCAGGGTCATGCCCGAGCGTTTGAGCGCCTCATAGACCTCGGGGATGGCGTGCTGGCCGGTGTGGCCGGCCCACGGCACCTTGCCCTCGGAGACGAGGACATCGATCACCGGCGGCGCGCCGGGGTCGCCGCGGACGATGGTGACGGCGGCCCCGACCCCTCCACCATGCTTCGCATGGTCCCCCTCCCCACTGACGTGGGGAGGAGACGCGGCGCCCTCCGTCTCCTCCCCATGCAATGGGGAGGGGGACCGCGAAGCGGTGGAGGGGTCGACCGCGCGGACCCCGCCCGGCCTCAGCCAGTCTGCGATCATCTCCGGATCATCGACCGTCGCCGACAGCGCCACCCGCCGCATCGCCGGCGCGAACTGTTGCAGCCGCCCCAGTCCCAGCGACAGCAGGTCCCCTCGCTTGCCGCTCCAGATCGCATGCACCTCGTCCAGCACAACGCATTTCAGATCGGCGAAATAGCTACGCGCCCCGTCCCAGGCGCAGAACAGGGCCAGCTGCTCGGGCGTGGTCAGCAGGATGTCCGGCGGGAACTCCCGTTGCCGCGCCTTCTTCGACTGTTTGGTGTCGCCGGTGCGGCTCTCGACATGGATGTTCAGCCCGATCTCGCGGATCGGCGTCATCAGATTGCGTTCGACGTCCGTGGTCAGGGCTTTCAGCGGCGACAGATACAGGGTGTGCACCCCCGACCCCGGCCCGAACGCCGGCCGCGGGCCCCGCTCGGCCAGCTCGACCAGCGACGGCAGAAACCCCGCCAGCGTCTTGCCGCCCCCGGTCGGCGCGACCAGCAGGGCGTGCGACCCGGCCTGGGCCGCCGCGATCATCTCCAGCTGGTGCCGTCGCGGCGACCAGCCGCGCCGCGCGAACCAGTCGGCGAACAGGGGCGAAAGCGTTGCAGGATCGGGCGGCGGCGTCACATCGCGCCTATAGCATGTTCCCGTTCCGTTTCACGCGCCGAACCGCTATCCAGGGACGTGTCCATCGACTCCCTCACCTCCGCCTCCGCCCTGACCGGCGCCGAGCCCTGGCTGGCCCTGCCGCCGGCGCTGGCCATTCCGCCCGGGTCCGGCGCGATCTGCGACGGCGAGGGTGCGCGCCGGATCGGGCGCGGGGCCGCCGAGGGGGCCTTCACCACCGCCCCGGTCATGGTCGCCCACGCCAGCCTGACCGCGCGCCGGCTCGGCATCGCTCCGCCGGGGCGATCGGCTGATATGCTGGACGTGCTGGAGCTGTTCGCCTTCGTCCGCCCGGCCCGCTTCTGCGCCCCCTCGCCCAGCGGTCTGGCCCTGGCCATGGGGATGAGCGAACCCAAGGGCGCCGAAGCCCAGGCCAAGGCCCTGCGCCACGCCGCCGACGGGCTGCTGCGCGAACTGGCCGACCCGGCCTATCCGGACCGCGAGGCCGCCTTCACCCTCGCCGAGACGCTGGGCCGCGCCGGCTGGTCGTGGGCGTGGCGCGTCTCCGGCGCCCTGCAGCACCATCCGGTCCGCGAACGCCAGCATCGGGGCAGCGGGCTCGACGCATGGTCCCGCCTTCCCGAGTGGGAGGACGAGGCCCCGCGCGGCGAGGCGGGCTCCGCTCCGGTCGATTCCGAATCCGCCCGCATCCGGCTCGAGAAACTGCTTCAGGCCTCGGGCCTCGACGAGACCCGTCCAACCCAGTCAGACTACGCCGCCGAGGCCGCCTACGCCTTCTCGCCGCGCAATGAGGAGGGCCGCCCCCGGTTCCTGCTGGCCGAGGCCGGCACGGGCACGGGCAAGACCTTGGGGTACCTCGCCCCCGCCAGCCTGTGGGCCGAGCGCAATCAGGGGGCGGCCTGGGTCTCGACCTACACCCGCGCCCTGCAGCGCCAGATCGACCGCGAGAGCGCCGCCCTGTGGCCCGATCCCGTCGAGCGCAAGAAGAAGACCGTGGTCCGCAAGGGTCGCGAAAACTACCTCTGCCTGCTCAACCTGCAGGACATGGTCCAGGCGGCCCAGCTGGGGAACGGCGACCTGATCGGCATGGCCCTGGCCAGCCGCTGGGCCATGCACACGCGGGACGGCGACATGACGGGCGGCGATTATCCCGGCTGGCTGCCGGGCCTGTTTGCGACGGGGCCGAGCCATCAGGCCAGCGCCGCCAATCTGGTCGACCGGCGCGGCGAATGCGTCCACGCCGCCTGTCCGCACTACCGCACCTGTTTCGTCGAAAAGACCATCCGCGCCAGCCGCCGCGCCGATCTCGTTGTCGCCAACCACGCCCTGGTCATGACCCAGGCCGCCTTCGACGGCGCCCGCTCGGCGCGCGGGCTGAAGCAGGACGGCGAGACGGCGGCGCTGAAGCGGATTGTGTTCGACGAGGGCCACCATCTGTTTGACGCCGCCGACAGCGCCTTCTCGGCCTGTCTGTCGGGCCAGGAAGCTGCCGAGCTGCGCCGATGGCTGCGCGGGCCCGAGGGCCGGGGGCGGCGCGGGCGCGGTCTGGAGCAGCGGCTGGGCGATCTGTGCGCGGACAATGAGGCGGCGACCAAGGCGCTGCAGGACGCGGTCCGCGCCGCCGCCCAGCTGCCCGGCGAGGGCGTATCCGGCCGCATCGCCCCGGCCTCGGGCGAGGTTAATCCGGTCGGGCCGATCGAACGCTTCCTGCTGGCCGCGCTGGAACAGCTGCGGGCCCGCACGTCCGAAAACGCCTCGGGCAGCGGGACCGAGTTCGGGATGGAGTGCTCGCTGCGCCCGGTCACCGAGCCGGTCCTGGAGGCCGCGCGCGAGGCCGCCCAGGCCCTGGCCGCCGTCGAGGCCCCGCTGCTGGCCCTGTCCCGCCATCTGGAAGACATTCTCGACGACGAAGCGGCCGATCTGGACGGGGCGTCGCGCGCCCGGATCGAGGGCGCCCTGCGCGGTCTCGACCGCCGCGCCCGCATGACCCTGCCCGGCTGGCGCTCGATGCTGGCGGCGCTGGAGGTTTCATCAGACGAGCCCGATCCCGACTTCCTCGACTGGCTTTCAGCAGAAGCAGCGTTCGGCCGAATCATGGACGTGGCCCTGCGCCGCCACTGGATCGACCCGACCGTTCCGCTGGAGGCGGCGGTGATCATGCCCGCGCATGGCGTGCTGGTGACCAGCGCCACCCTGTCCGACCCGAACGCCGACGATCCGTTCGACATGGCCCGGCTGCGCACCGGCTCGGCGCGGTTGATCGAGCCGGCCCGGACGCTGAAGGTCGAGAGCCCGTTCGACTACGCCGCCCACGCCCGGGTCATCGTCGTCAACGACCTGGTCAAGGACGATCCGCGCCAGACGGCAGCCGCCATGCGCGAACTGTTCCTCGCCGCCGGCGGCGGCGGCCTCGGCCTGTTCACCGCCATCCGCCGGCTGAAGGCCGTCTATGAGCGGCTGGGCCCCGACCTCGCCAAGGCGGGCATCCCCCTGTACGCCCAGCACGTCGATCCGCTCGAGGTCGGGGCGCTGGTCGACGTGTTCCGCGCTGAACAGGACAGCTGCCTGCTGGGCACGGACGCGGTGCGGGACGGCGTCGATGTGCCGGGCCGCAGCCTGCGCATCCTCGCCTTCGACCGGGTGCCGTGGCCGCGCCCCGACCTGCTGCACAAGGCGCGTCGCCTGCGCTTCGGCGGCGAGGGCGCGGGCGGGCGCAATTTCGACGACGCCCTCGCCCGAGCGAAAATGGCCCAGGCCTTCGGCCGGCTGATCCGCCGCGCCGACGACAAG
>Ga0207951_100491_pt1 | contig 19309 bp, 22 predicted proteins | sample Subbio12Aug_8Bad_FD_184830 | JGI IMG/M metagenome (GOLD analysis project Ga0207951, IMG submission 184830) | Serpentinite rock and fluid subsurface biosphere microbial communities from McLaughlin Reserve, California, USA - CR12Aug_8Bad (SPAdes) | ecosystem: Environmental > Terrestrial > Deep... | reverse complement strand
TTTATGATTTAGAATTTTATAGATTCCTACAGAAAATAGGATATATTTATGGAATACACCGTAATAATACATAATGCCGAAGATGGAGGATACTGGGCTGAAGTTCCGGTCCTTCAGGGATGTTTCTCCCAGGGTGAAACTCTTGAGGAGACTATTAAAAATGTTAAGGAAGCTATAAACCTTCATCTCTCTGTTCTTAAAGAGGAAGGAATTCCCTTACCTAAAGATGAAATAATTATTCTAAATAAGGTTGCAATATAATTACTGCTGTAAAACTAGCTGACCGGCAATGCCACGTAATTTATATAACATTAAAGGAAACGAAGCTCTCCGTGTTTTTGAAAAAAACGGTGGCGTTGTTAAATCAGGTAAAGGCGACCATATTAATATCAAGATGCCGAATGGTATGATTATTACAATTCCGGGTAATAAAATATTAAAGATCGGTCTACTTAAAGCAGCAATCCGGAAAGCTGGTTTAACAGATCAGCAATTTTTGGAAAAACTGGATTAATATTAGTTTACTGATAATTGATCACCGATCACTGTTTACTCAATACTCCCTTTGCCACCTTGTTACTCTGTTATGTTGCAATTTTATAATAACCTGTTATCTGTTATTGATTACAGTTCACTGTTTACCGTTTTCAGCATTCTGTCATCCGGCTTCTGTCCTCCGCTTACTGTTCACAGATCACTCGTTACTATTTACTCTTCTCCTGTAACCATAACCTGTTGACCGAATCGTTGTAGTATTTCATAGTATTATGAGTAAGATTTGAAAAGAATAATAAATTTTTGTGTTAAATAATTGCTAAAAGTACTATATCCAGCTGCACTGACTGAAGGTACTGAATGTGAGTTTTATTTTTACTAAGTTTTATCATGAATTCAAATAAAAAATATAAAATAAAAATTATTACAGATTGTCTTAAGAGTAAAGAAGAAGTTTTATTCGCCTATATATTCGGGTCTTTCGTAGATAAAGTCCAATTCCATGATATAGATGTTGCTGTCTATCTGAAAGATGATTTTCCTAAAAATGATTTTAAGATGTTTCCTTATGGTTATGAAAGTGGAGCTAGCACTGAATTAACTCAACTAACAAGAGAGAAAATAGATTTTGTAATAATGAATGATGTCCCTCTTACATTCCAGAAAAAAATAATTGAACATGGAATTTTACTCTTTTGTAAGAATGATCGGATAAGAATTTATTTCGAAAACTATGTTCGTAAATTATATATAGATACTGAACATTTAAGAAAAATTAGAAAATATTATTTGAATAAAAAGATTATAAATGCCTGATCTGGAAATAATAGAAAAGCGACTCTCTTCGTTTATCGATGATCTTCATAATCTGAAAAAATACCAGACTATTACTATTGATGTTGTAAAAGCAAATAAAGATATGCTCTGGATTTTGGAAAGGGGAATTTATCTTCTTATCCAAAATTTATTCGATATCTTTGCTCATATCGTTTCGGCTGATTTTAATGAAAAATGGGATTATTATTCAGATCTATCAGATATACTCTTTAAACATAATATTATAAGTGAAAAAGATAAAATTATATTGAATCAAATGTCTGGCTTTAGAAATAGACTCAGCCACGAGTATCTATCTTTAGATATAAATCTACTGACCGATATTGTTAATAACCGCCTAAATGATTTTACTAGATTTCTCAAAATAATTAAAGATTATTGCAAAATATAATTTTGTATAAAGCTATTACTATTTATTATGATTCCTTTTTTACATTTTTAATTAATGATAATGAATGCCGGCTTTATTCCGTTTTCCGATTTCTGTCTTCCAATTACTGGTCACAAGCCACTCGTTACTATGTCTCAATACTTATTCATCCTTTGTAACTTTACTCTTTTACTAAGCACTAAACTTTCCCGCTCTCTTTTAGGCGGGAACCTTCAGTCCTGAGCAAATCCTGAGCTTGTCGAAGGATTGTCGAAGGACAAGAACTAAGAACATCCATGCAGACAAGCAATCAATCATTAATATACAACCCGTTACTCGTCACATGTCACTATTCACCGTTTTTATCACTTTTCCTTTTAACATTTTACTTTATACTTGACTCAACTTTCTAATTTCTCATTTATAATTTCCAATTTCTCATTTATAATTAATTATTGATCCCATGAAAATCCTCATAACCGACACTCCCATACTATTGCTAAAGTTGAATGATAAATGAAAAAGGATAAATTATAAATTAACAGATATGGATGAAGGATTAGGAAAAAGATTATTTGAGTTTTCAGTTATTGTTATTAAGTATTGTAGGAAATTACCTCGAACACCGGAGTATAAAATTATCGTTAATCAATTGATCAAAGCAGCAACTTCAAGTGGGGCTAATTATGAAGAATCACAGGGTGCTTCATCCAAGCCTGATTTTTTCAATAAAATTAATATTTCATTAAAGGAAATTCGTGAAGCTAATTATTGGTCACGGATTATTAAAGAAATTAAAGATAACGATTCTGATTTAGAGTTTTTAATGAGAGAATCCAATGAATTAATGAAAATACTCGGCTCAATTAATTCTAAATCAACTAAACGTAATACCTAAAAACTTTTTTCTCATTTATAATTTCTAATTTCTCATTTACAATTTCTAATTTATCATTTATAATTTCTAATTTCTCATTTATAATTTCCAATTTCTCATTTATAATTTCTAATTTCTCATTTATAATTTCTAATTTATCATTTATAATTTCTAATTTCTCATTTATAATTTCCAATTTCTCATTTATAATTTCTAATTTATCATTTATAATTTATTATTGATTCCATGAAAATCCTCGTTACTGGTGGTGCAGGATTTATAGGTAGTAACCTTGTTGACCATTTTCTTTCACTCGGTCACCAGGTTGTCTGCCTCGATAACCTTTCGACAGGACATAAGGAAAATATCAGGCATAATTTCTCCAATCCTAATTTTAAATTCATACAAGGTGATGTACGTGATTTTGAAATATGCCGTAAAGCAGTGGAATGTTGCGATTATGTTTCTCATCAGGCAGCCCTTGGATCAGTCCCAAGGTCAATCTCAGATCCAAGCACAACAAATTCTGTTAATATAAATGGTTTCCTTAATGTAATTATTGCCGCTCGCGACGCTGGTGTTAAAAAATTTGTATTCGCTTCAAGCTCAAGTGTTTATGGCGATTCCTTAGATCTTCCAAAGATAGAAGAAAAAATTGGCAGACCCTTATCACCTTATGCTGTTACCAAACATGTAAATGAAATTTATGCTGAAGTATTTGCAAAAACATATGGAATGCAGTGCATTGGTTTGCGGTACTTTAATGTATTCGGCAGAAGGCAGGACCCGAACGGCGTATACGCCGCGGTTATACCGCTGTGGGTAAAACAACTTATAAAACACGAAAGACCCATTATAAACGGCGACGGAAGCTACAGCAGGGATTTTACATATATTGATAATGTAATTCAGGCAAATGAAAAAGCTCTCTTTACACCAATGGAAAAAATAATTCAAGGTAAAGTGAAATATTATAATTCTCTAATCAACCAATCACTATTCATAAAACACCACTTACCAGTCACTGATAACCAGAACACTAACTCCTTTTCCGAAGTCTTCAACATCGCTTACGGCGGTAGCACAACTTTACTTGACTTATTCAGATCTATACGCAAGAATCTTTCTGAATTTGATAAAGAAATTGCCAACATAGCACCTGTATTTGGAGCAAACAGAATTGGTGATATTCACCATTCACTTGCAAGCATATTAAAAGCAAAAACAATACTAAATTACAGACCTGAATTTAATGCAGAAAAAGGAGTCAGTTTAGCGGTCGAATGGTACTATAATAATATTCATTAAAGGATATTATAAATATTCTCTTCTATGGCTAGTATTAATATTTCAAAATTTATAATTGCTTCTATGGTATTTCTCATTCCCAGGCGAGCATATTCAAAACGGGAAAAATACCTAGTTATGAACCAATGATAGATTCAAAAAAGGTTTTAGTAAAGTAAGCAATTGGTATCATGATAATTTTAATTGAAATTACGCATTGCATATTGTATACTAACTGAATTCTGCTCTATGATTAAATCACAGACAAGTAAAAATCTCTTCACTAATAGTTTTACACTTGTTATCAATGTCGCAATGGGATTATTCTATACACCTTATTTAGTTAGAAGTCTTGGAATTATTGCATACGGTATAGTCCCACTTGCTCTCATAATAAATCAGTATATTTCTGTTCTCACAGGGTCCTTAACCGCTTCTCTAACTCGGTTTTACACGATAGCATTACAAAAAGGAGAACCGGATGAAGCTTCTAAATACATGAGCACTGCATTAAGCACAATATTAATGATGGTTATTGTTCTTCTTCCACTTTCATATCTTATTGTTTCCAATATCAATCACGTTTTTAATATTCCTCACGAATTTGTTAATAATGCACGTTTTTTATTTGCATTTACATTATTGAGCTTCTTTGTGTCTTTATTCTCTAGTCTTCTAAATTCAACTTTGTATGCTACAAACAGACTAGATTTAATGAATGTTGTCAATGTCGTAAGAACAACTTCGAAAGTATTATTCACGGTTGTCTTCTTCCAATCCTTTAATACAAATATAGAATACATTGGTATTGCTAATCTTCTGACGGAATTATTTGTATTCATATTAAGTATTTATTTTTTTAAGGATTCAACCAATAGTAGCATAAAAATAAACTTATTAAAGTATTTTGATAAAAAAAAATTAATAGCAGTACTTAGTATGACCTCATGGGTATTGGTATATCAATTAGGCGATACTGGATTGTATAGGGTTGATATTATTCTTGTCAATATTTATTGGGGGACGAAGGAATCTGGAATTCTCGGAGCATTATCCAATCTTGGTACCTATTTAACAAACATTGTTGGGATTTTTAGTTCTTTATTTGGGCCATTAGTTTTAATAGCTTATTCAAAAGATGACCATGAAGAGGTGAAACGAATAATAAAAAATAATACAATGTTAGCTGGTTTGTTCACAGCAGGCTTTGTCGGTCTTTTGATGGGTTTTTCAAAAGATATAACATGTCAATGGCTTGGGAAAGAGTATAGTCCATATTCGATTTGGCTTTCAATTAAGCTGTTGCCTTTACCATTTTTTGTCGCAGGGGGTATGTTCGCATTTTTATTCAGGTCTTGGAATCTGGTGAGATTACCTTCAATAATCACTATTTGTTTTAGTGCAATAAATATGCTTGTTATGTTATTTATTTTTAACACTGGTCATTCAATTTATACTATCACCGTTGCTCTTTTCATCTCTGCAATCATTATAATACTACAAACATATTTTTTTGGTATATGGTATACAAAAAAGATATACTCTGAAATCGGTTACACGGTTTTCGCCAGAAGCACAGTTTCCATATTTGTAACAATATCGATTCTATTCATTTTAGGAAAAGTTTATTCATTTTATATTCACATTGCATCAAATTTATTTGGATTATTACTGAGTCTTTTTATTGTTGGACTGATTGGTGCAATTATAATGTGGTATTTTATAATCCCAGGACAACAAAAAGAATATTTAATTAGTGAGGTTTTCAATAAGTAGGAACTTATGTTTAGTGTGGTAATACCTTTATTTAACAAAGAAAAAACCATAGATCGCACGATAAAATCAGTCTTAAACCAAAGCTATGGCAATTTCGAATTAATTGTTGTTAATGATGGTTCAACTGATAATAGTTTATCTATAGTCCGTTTAATAAATGATCGAAGGATCAAGATTATTGATAAAAAGAATGGAGGTGAGTCAAGTTCTCGCAATGCAGGGATATTAGCCTCGCAATACAAATACATTGCTTTCTTAGATGCGGATGATTATTGGGCTCCAAAATATTTAGAAACGATGATTGAATTAATAATGGATTATCCTTTGGCATCATTTTACGGCAGTCAATTTCTTTCTGTTAATTGCGCTACCCAAAAGATCGTGAATGAAAAACATAGCATAAGAGGATACGTTGAAAATTATTATAAAAAACAAATGATTGCTCCCTTAGTTTGTTCGTCTAATATTATTGTTAAAAAAGAATGTTTTGAACAAATTGGCTATTTCAATACAATATTTAAAAGAGGCGGAGATTTAGAAATGTGGGCTAGATTGGCGGATAATTTTAAATTAGCTTTCGAACCAGTGCCTCTATCATATTATGTTCTGGATGCTGAAAATAGGGCCTGTAATAATATTCCACCGTTAGATAATTTTTATTTAGAATTTAAATTGAGTAATAAAGCATTTATCCAAAAAAAATATTTTCTGTATTTAGCCAGTTCAGTTGTTATCGAGATGATATTAAAGAAGAATTATATCAATGCATTCAAAATATTATTTAGATATAATTTATATACCATCATAATAATTTTTTTTATAATTAAGAAAATTTTTACGACGAAAAGAGAAAAACTATTCAAAAGTAATCAACAAAATGAACTTTGTTAAAATAAAAACATTTTTCGGGGAGCATGTACCAAGAGACATCTTAGGAATGGCCAAGAATTATAGCGATATAGCTTTAATAATGGATTCTATTCGCGAATTAAGTTCGGATGAACTGAATTATAAGACATTAAAAGGAAAAAGAATCCTCATCAAACCAAATTGGGTTTTGCACAACCAAAAACCTGAGGATGAATTGTGTTTGAGAACGCACGATTCAATAATAATTGCATTAGTTGAATTTATTTGTAATTTTCAACCAAGTGAAGTCATTATAGGTGATGCCCCAATTCAAAGATGCTTATGGGAGTCAATATTATCTACTTGGCTATTATCTAATATTGATAGAATACAAAAAGCAAGTGGAGTTGATATAAAAATAAAAGATTTACGCCGAAGGACTTTTGACCCAAATTTTAATAATCCTGTAAATGATAAAAATCCAATCGACGATTATGTCATTTTTGACCTGGGTGAAAAAAGCTACTTGGAACCGATCAGTTTAAGCAATAATTTTCGTGTAACAAGCTATAATCCCGATAGATTAGTAGAAGCCCATAGAAAAGGCACTCATAAATATTGCATCTCGAAGGAATTATTCACCGCAGATTTGGTAATATCTGTTCCAAAAGTGAAAACACATCAGAAGACAGGGATTACTTGTGCGTTAAAGAATTTGGTAGGAATAAATGGTGATAAGGATTTTCTGCCTCATCATAGAGTGGGAGGCACTGGGTTTGGTGGAGATTGTTATCCTGGTAAAAACATCATTCGACGATTGTCAGAATACTTTTTGGACCAGGCTAACAGAAAACAAGGTTCCGTCGAGTATTGGTTGTGGTTCAAGAGCGCAATTTCACTCTGGAAAATATCCCATCCTCAAGAAGTTCATAAGATGTCAGCTGGTTGGTATGGAAATGATACTACTTGGAGGATGGTAATGGATCTAAATTTAATTGCAAAATATGGCCGTTTGGATGGAACTATCTCTGCGGAACCTCAACGTATGATATACTCGTTATGCGATGGGATAGTTGGTGGACAAGGAGATGGACCATTGCTCCCAGAACCTCTTGCACTGGGTGTGCTTGGTTTTACAAACAATAGTCTTAACATGGATATCGTAATGGCAACATTAATGAGATTTGATTGTCAAAAAATTCCATTGTTAAACAATAACCATGAAATTAGAGAAATTGGGAAAATAATTTTAAATCATAAAGAAATTAAAATAAACGAGTTAAAAAAATATTCTATAAAAACTAAATTACCCCCCGGTTGGATAAACTACTTATAAATGTTATGAAAATAAAGATAGGTATTCATCACAATGCTAATTCTTTCAGTGATTATTGGATAAAATATTGTATAGAACAAAATATTGACTATAAATTAATTAATTGTTATAGCAACTCAATAATAGAAGAAACCTCAGATTGTAATATTATTTTATGGCATATTAATCAAAATAATTATAGAGATAACATATTTGCAAAAAATTTATTAAATGTGTTTGAATTGGCCGGGAAAAAAGTTTTTCCAGATTTCAAAACTAGATGGACTTTTGATGATAAAATTAGTCAGAAATATCTATTGGAAAGCATTAATGCTCCATTACCACCTACATATATATTCTACGATGAGAAGGAGGCCCTTGCTTGGAGTAAAACAACGACTTATCCAAAAGTTTTCAAGTTAAGTTGTGGTGCAGGTTCATCAAATGTTAAATTAGTTAAGTCAAGAAGAATAGCTATAAAATTAATAAAAAAAGTCTTCAGAAGTGGATTTAACCAATTTGACTCTTTCGTGAATTTACGTGAACGAATTAGAAAATATCAGTCAAATATTGATAGAAGTATTCTAAAAATTATAAAAGGTGTTATCAGATTATTTGTTCCTTCAGAATTTTCTAAGATGAGTCGAATTGAAAAAGGATATATCTACTTTCAAGATTTTATTTCTAATAATGATTCTGACATTAGAATCATTATCATTGGGGAGAAGGCATTTGCGATAAAACGAATGATACGGGATAAAGACTTCAGAGCTTCTGGTAGTGGTTTCATTAAATATGAAAAAGAGTTTATTGACATTGAACTAATTAAAATGGCATTCGAACTAAATGATAAAATTAAGGCACAGTGCGTTGCCTTTGATTTCATTTACAGTTCCGAATATAAACCTCTTTTATTAGAAATCAGTTTTGGTTTTATAGCTAGACTTTACGAAAAATGCGTCGGCTATTGGGATAAAAATTTGCAATTTCATGCTGGTCAAATCCATCCACAATGTTGGATAATTGAAAATCTCATTAAAGATTTTTCAATTAAATATAATTTATGAATAAAAAAAATTATTCGAATATTATCTGGATTCGACGATTTGCTTTGGGTTCATTATTTTTCTCTCTTCATTTTGAATTATTTAATCCATTTGGGAATGATACCAACTTTATCATTATTAAAGTAGTAATAATTACTTATTTCATATCCATTATACCAAATCTTAGAAAATATCTTAGCATTAAAAGTTGGCTTTATGCGATAGTCCCTTTATCAATCTACTTTATAATTCTTACAGTAGTCAGTTATCGTAATGTTAGTATTAATTCTGATATATTCTTCGATTTCCCTTTATTTCTAAATATTATTTTGCTTATCCTTATTTTAAACCATCTTTCATATGATTTTGTGGCCATAAACTGGGCCTTAATAAGTTTCATTATTGGTGGTGTTACCGTATCTATCCTTTATTTATTGAACTTTGAAGTTAGTTTCTTCATGGGGAGGGCGATGATGTTTAAGGATAACCAAAATATTACAGCAATTAGGTTAACATTTACCATATTACTTATGTTATACTACATTTTTATTAAAAAAGATTTTACGGGTGTAAAAATCTTCTTTTTTTTAACATGGCCTTTTGTTCTGATTTTCTTGGTAGCTACAGGCTCTAGAGTTGCGGTAATATGTCTTTTCCTTTCTATGTTATCTTTTTTCGTATTAATATCTTCTAAAGATGTGATTAGAAGAATTGGTGTTTTATTTATTGGTTTTGGATTGATAATTATTCTTATCGAGTATATTTCTCAGAATCTATTAATTATTAACAGATTAATGGATTCTTTTATTAACGGTGATTTATCGGGAAGAAATTTTACTTGGCAGGTAGTTTTTGCTGATTTCATGAGAAACCCAATAATTGGATCAGGTTTAACAGGCTATTATGATAATACTGCTTTACTATTTGGTTATTATACAAGCCCACACAATGTTATTATTGAAACTTTATCTTATACTGGTATATTAGGAACGATTTTTTTTGTCCTATTCATCTATAGAATTACCAAGCATTCTGTGAGATACCTAAAGAAAGATAATGGTATTCTCCCAATAGTTTTGTTAATACCTATTTATGGTTTGATCCTCTCTGGTCAGTTGTTCCATCCAAAAGTCGCATGGTTAATTTTAGCAATTATAATCTATGCTACAACTGAGAACTATTATATAAAAAATGCAAAAATTGAAAAAGAATAAAATCGTTTTTATAATTGAAAGCCTGAGGTGTGGAGGTAAGGAACGTAGGTTACTTGAGTTATTAAAATCATTAAAGGATTCAGATCAATTTTCATTGATACTAATTATCTTGAGTAGAGAAGTACATTATGAGGAAATTCACAAATTAGGAATACCAATTTATTATTTAGAAAGGAAGTACTCTAAGAAGGACCCCACTATATTTTTAAAAATATTTTTAATTTGTATGAGGAATAAAATTAAAATAATACACACCTGGGGTAATATGCCAACATTTTATTCAATCCTTACTAAACTTCTTCTGAATATTCCAATAATTAATAGCCAAATTACTGATGCCCCTACTTTGACAAATATTAAACTAAGAGGATATAGAATTAATTTTATGTTCTCTAACTGGATTGTTTCTAATAGCATTGCGGGTCTAGAAGCTTATAATCCTCCTAAACATAAAAGTGTGGTGATTTACAATGGCTTTAATTTTGATAGATTGGAAAATCTAGAAAATATAGAAGAAACTAAAAAATATTTTAATATAAATACTAAATTTGTAATAGGGATGGTTGCATCTTTCAATGATAAAAAGGATTACGAAACATATTTATATTCAGCACAAGAGGTTTTACGTATTAGACGTGATATCACATTTTTAGCAGTTGGAGACGGTGAAAAATTAACTGACATGATGAAAATTGTTGAACCAATCAATTACAATAATATAATTTTTACTAAAACATTAAAAAAAATTGAAAATATAATTAATGTTTTCGATATCGGTGTTTTAACAACTTTTACAGAAGGAATCTCAAATTCAATACTAGAATATATGGCTTTTGGTAAACCGGTTATAGCAACAAATGGAGGTGGGACAAAAGAGTTAGTATTAGAGGGTAAAACTGGTTACTTGATTAATGCAAAGGACATTTCATCATTATCAAATTATATTTGCTTTTTATTGGATAATCCAAAAACAAGAAAAAAATTTGCAGAAGCTGCACAATGTGAAGTAAAGGGAAAATTTAACATAATAAAAATGGCCACATCTTATATTAATTTATATAATAAAGTAATATTATGAAAACAGATTCGAAAACTATTCTTATAACTGGCGGTGCTGGTTTTATTGGTTCTAATTTAGCAGAAAAATTATTGAAAATGGGACATTCTGTGTACATAATGGACAATCTAGACGATTACTATGACCCAGAAATCAAAAAAAAAAATATAGAAGAATTGTGCAATTATAAAAATATTAAAATTTTTATTATCGATATAAATGATAAAACAACACTATCCCAAATATTTCACAAACATTTAAATAAACTTGATTTAGTTATCCATTTAGCGGCAAAGGCTGGGGTGCGTCAATCAATTATTGATCCCATAGGATACTATAAAACAAATGTTTTGGGTACATTAAATATTCTGGAAGAGATGAAGAGGAATTGTTGTAAAAAAATGATTTTTGCCTCCTCGTCATCTGTTTATGGAAATAATAAAAAAATACCTTTTTCCGAGGAAGATAATGTTGATTATCCTATATCCCCTTATGCCGCAACCAAAAAATCAGGAGAACTTATTTGTAATACGTATCATCATCTCTATGGTTTTGATATCATTAGTCTTAGATTTTTTACAGTATATGGCCCACGTCAGCGTCCGGATTTAGCAATACATAAATTTACTAAACTGATTATGGAGGGTAAACCTATCCCGTTTTATGGTAACGGAACAACCGAGAGAGATTACACTTATATTGATGATGTTATTGAAGGAATATTAGGCGCTGTAGAGAATTTAAAAGGTTGTGACATTTTTAATATTGGGGGATCGAAAACTATTTCATTAGCAGAAATGATTAGTGTCCTTGAAGAGATATTGGGGAAAAAAGCCAAACTTTATAGATTACCCATGCAGCCCGGTGATGTTGAAAAGACTTTTGCTGATATAACAAAAGCAAGGAAATTTCTTAAATACAATCCTAAGTTTTCATTTGAAGATGGGATAACGGAATTTATTAAATGGTATACAAAATCTAATCAGGATCTGTTTATATGAAAATTCTACATATAACAAATAATTATCCTACTGAAAGACATCCATTTTTTGGCATCTTTGTTAAAGAACAAATTGAATCATTAAAAAAAGAAAATATTTCGTGTGACATATTTTTCATTAATGGTCGTGAAAAAGGGAAAAAAATTTATTTACTTGATTTAAAAAAATTATTTTTTTATTTAATTAGAAATAAATACGACATAATCCATTGCCATCATGTATTTAGCGGTGTTATCTATGTATTAACAGGACACGCTTTTTGGAAAAAATCAATCCTTTCATATCAAAATCCTCCAGAATTTGAAGGCGGGAAAATACTTTTTTATTTTTTGTATTTTTTTTTCAATAAAATTATTCTTAAATGTAAACCTATAGAGATAAAGAGATCAAAAACAATTTATTTGCCAAACGGTGTAAATATGGATTTCTTTTATGTTCGAGATAAAGATGAATGTAAAAAAAAACTTAATCTTAACGTCGATTGTAAGTATATTCTTTTTACGGATTCATATAAAAAAAGGAAACAAAAAAGAATAGATCGATTTAATGAAATGATAAATTATTTAAAAAATAATCTAAAAATTCAAAATATAGAACCTTTGGTTTTAACAAACACACCTAGAGAAATGATGCCTCTTTTTATTAATGCTACAGACGTTCATGTTATCACATCCGATTTCGAGGGATCGCCTAACAGTGTAAAAGAATGCTTAGCCTGTAATGTTCCAGTTGTTTCCACAAACGTTGGGAATGTAAAAGAAATGATACGAGATATTGAGGGGTGTTTTGTTTCTGATTCATTTGAACCCTCAGATTTGGCAATTCTAGTTAAGCAAAGTCTATCTACCCAAAATTTTGATGGACGTACTGTCATTAAGAATAAAAACTATGCCATTGAAGACACTACTAAAGAATTAATAAATATTTACGTAAATATATTGAATGACAAATTATGGAAGAAAAACTAACTCCAAAATTAAAATTACGTAAGTTTCTAGCCACATTGGTACAGAGTATTAGGAACGCGTATTACCGTTTTCAAGGATATGATTTTCATCCATCAGTAATTTTAGAACGCAACCTTAATTTAGACCGGCTGAACCATAGAGGAATTCATATTGGGAAAAATACATTAGTCGCTTCACACGCCACAATTATGAGTCACGACCATGTTAAGAGAGTAGATGGAATGCCGTTAATGGTTGATACTTCTATAGGTGAAAAATGTCTTATTGGTATAGGTGCTTTTATTATGCCGGGCGTTAAAATCGGAGACGAAGTAATTGTAGGTGCAGGAGCTGTTGTTACAAAAGACGTCCCCTCAAACTGTATTGTTGCTGGTAACCCGGCAAAGATAATTAAATCCGGAATAATAATGAATGAAAGGGCGGAGTGGGAAAATTGGCCTGGATTAAATATAAAAGATGGTGAAGGATGAAAAAAATTTACATTGCCGGCTGCGGCGGTATGTTAGGTGAAGCATTTTACAAGCAGTTCAAATATGATTATAAATTGAAATGCACTGATAAGGATGTTAATGAAGCTTGGATCTCATTTTTGGATTTTAGAGATTATAATGCTTATAAGAAGGATGTTACTGATTTTCAACCGGATTATCTTTTCCATTTAGGGGCATACACAGATTTAGAATACTGCGAAATGAATAGCGATGATACTTACCAGACTAATACACTTGCGGTTGAGAATGCCGTTTATATTGCAAACGAACTAAACATCCCAATTTTATTTATAAGCACTGCCGGAATATTTGATGGTGGGAAGGAATTTTATGATGATTGGAATATACCAAATCCTTTAGGTGTATATGCGCGGGCAAAATATATGGGAGAGCGTTTCGTTGTGGAAAATGCAAAACGATATTTAGTTTGCCGAGCAGGATGGATGATGGGGAGCGGTCCTAAAAAAGATAAAAAATTCATACAAAAAATAATGAGACAAATTAAAGATGGTAAGAAGGAACTATATATAGTTAATGATAAGAACGGTACTCCCACCTATACACTAGATTTCGCAAAGAATGTTAAACTATTATTAGAAAAAGAATATTGGGGTTTATACAATATGGTCTGCGGAGGGGAGACTTCGCGCTTAGAAGTTTCTCAAGAGCTTCTTAAGATTTTGGGATTAGAGGATAAAATTAAAATTAATATAGTAACTTCAGAATATTTTAAGGAAAGTTATTTTGCAGAGCGACCACCTTCTGAAAGATTAGTAAATAAAAAGTTGGAATTAAGAAATTTAAACATTATGCGGAATTGGAAGGAAGCTCTTAAAGAATACATTTCAGATTACTATAAAGGTTATCTGGATTGAAGAAAAAGGTTGGAATTATTGGTACAAATGGTCTTCCGGCTAAATATGGTGGATTTGAGACATTAACAAATTACCTCGTCAGAGATTTATCTAAAGACTTTGATTTAACTGTCTATTGCAGCAATCTCAACAAAAACGAACGCATAAAAATATATAATGGCGCGCAATTAGTTCACCTCCCTTTTAGTGCTAATGGAATTCAGGGGGTGTTATATGACATATTAAGCATTCTACACGCTTTTTCCTCGATGGATGTTTTGTTAATCCTTGGCTCCTCAGGAACGATAATTTTACCATTAAATCTTTTATTCAGGAAAAAAATTGTTTTTAATTTCGGTGGGTTAGACTGGCAGCGAGAGAAATGGAATTATATCGCTAAAAAGTTTTTGAAAATATCAGAAGCTTTTGGAGTAAAATTTTCTAACTCAACCATTGTAGACAATGCAGTCTTTGCAGAATATGTTAAGAATCATTACAAAATAGATAGCACCCTAATTGAATATGGTGGTGATCATGTATGCCCGCAAGATAATAAAGATATTTTAGTAAAGTATGGTATTGAATTTAAAAAATATTTTTTAAGTGTATCTCGAGCGCAGGAAGATAACAATATTCATCTTCTACTTGATGCTTTTGTTAGAACCCCACATTTTAATTTGGTTGTAATCTCAAATTGGCAAACTTCTCCCTATGGAAATGATTTAAAAAATAGGTTTAGCCAATACCGGAACATAAAACTTGTTGATGCCGTGTACGATCAAGTTGAGTTGGATACTATACGTAGTAATGCAAATTGGTATATACATACTCATTCAGCATGCGGGTCTGCACCTTCACTGATTGAGGCGATGTATCTTGGATTGCCAATTATTGCTTATGATGTCGCTACTAATAAATCAACGACAGAAGGCAAAGCGGTTTATTTTGGCAACATAGAATATCTGATGCGATTATTGAATGAAATTAAGAAATATAATAGAGAAGAATTTGCTGTAAAAATGAAAGAAATTGCGAATAGGCGATATAAATGGGAAATTATTTCAAGAAAATATAAAGAATTGTTTTAATGGAAAAATTAAAAATCGGAATTATTGGCGCCGGGCGTATGGGAATAACCCACATGTCAATTTTAGGACCTAACCCAAATATAAAAATTACAGCGATTAGCGAGCCAAGTAAACTTATTGGGAGTCTTTTTGAAAAATATTTTTCAGGGTTAACAGTTTATTCGGATTATAATGAAATGATTCAAAAAGAAGAATTAGACGGGTTACTTCTTTGTACTCCGCCAAATCTACACAAAAGTATCGGTTTGCAGGCAATTGAAAAAGGGATAAATCTATTTGTAGAAAAACCTTTTACAACTTCTTATAAGGATGCTATTGAATTAGCGGAGCGTGCAGAGTGCAAAAGGTTGGTGGGACAAGTTGGTTATGTAAACCGGTTTAATGATATGTTCCTAAAAGCAAAAGAGTTATTAAAAAATGGTATTGTCGGTGAAGTAATACGTTTTAAAACTGAAATGTTCAGTTCGACAATTTGTAAACCGGATGATGGTGAAGGGTGGCGCGGGAAAATTGAGTCGGGAGGCGGATGTTTATTTGAGATGGGTTCACACGCAATTGACTTAGTAAATTATTTAATAGGGATTCCCGATAAGATTTCGGGAAGTTTATTAAATAAAGTATATTCAAAAAATGTTGAAGATATTGTCTCCAGTTCATTTTATTATAATAACGGAATTGTTGGAACACTATTTGTAAATTGGTGCGATCCTACTTACCGGAAACCGTCAAATAAAATAGAGATTTTTGGCAGCGAGGGGAAAATGTTAGTTAGTCAACATGAGTTGAAAATATTTTTAAAAAGCTTGAGGTCAGATTACAAACTTAGTAAAGGTTGGAACACAATTTACATAACAGATATTTTTAATAATGTTCCTTTCTATGTTCGAGGGAATGAATTTACATCACAGCTTTTTCATTTTGTGGATAACATAATTGACAGGTCAAAAACAAATATTTGTACTTTTGCAGATGGAGCAAATACACAAAGGGTAATTGAAGAGATAAGAGCTGATGCGAAGATAAATATGGGGAGTAACTAATGGAAAAGATTGATAAAGTTGTATTTGGTGATAATCAATTTTTTGGTATTAACCACATGTCACAGGATAAAGCCCAGCAATTAGCCGAAAAATTCCATGATTTGAAAAGTATTATTGATGTTTATGAGTACGCATTTGAATCAGGAATTAACTCGATAATGCTGAATAGTAATGACAGGGCAAATGAGATAACGGATTATTTTCGTTCAAATAAAACCAAGTATCCGGATATTCATTGGTATCCTTCGCTGCCATATCCTCATAAATATGCCAACTTAGTAGCGGAAAAAGGGATCATTCCGGCGGTAAATGAAGTCTTGTTTGCGGGAAATACGGCAGGCGGTTTTTTAAGTATGATTACAAAAGGGAGTGCCGCTCTTCTTGGAAAAGATATAATAAAAGTGATGCAGATGTTGATTGATATTGAGATGAAAGCGTTTGCCGGATTGAATCTAAAAGTGATTTTTCTGCAAAATATTATTTCCGATTTACTTTTAGGATTAAATGCAAAAGTATTTTTTATTGAATTTGCTGAATATATTAAGAAAAAGTATAATGTGTTACCCGGTTTTCTGACCATGAATTTACCATTGCTTTTAGAAAAATTTAAGGAGTGGGAGTTGGAAGAAGTAGTAATTTGTTCATCTATAAATAAAATCGGCTACTTGATGTCTCCCGGAATTGCCGAATATGAGAGAGCAACGTCCTCTTACGACAGAGCAAAATATCAGATTATGGCAATGTCAATTATGGCATCGGGTGCCATAAAAGCCGATGACGCGACTGGATATATAAAAAAATTAAATATAGATTCAGTTGTATTCGGTGCTTCCTCAAGAAAAAACATATTAGAAACAAGTAAAATGTTAAATGAAATTTTATAGAGATATCTTCATTCTGTTCTTTGCTCTTTCATGTTTACTAAAAGCTCAAAATGCTACCAGTACCAATGGGTTTTTATTTGTTCCTTCAGCTCAGCTAAATCCAGATAGAACTTTTTCTTTCGGTGTCACTTATTTCGAAAAGAATTCATTGAGCTATTTTGATGGTCAGTACAATTCACTTTATTTATATGCTGATATGACCTTTTTACCTTTTCTGAGTGTTGGTATAAATCTTATGAGACCTTTAAACTATCCTAAAAATATCTATGGTGCAGGTGACAGATCTGTTACTTTCAAAATCAAATTATTAAATGAAAAAGAGCACTATGTAAATCTCCTTATCGGATTACAGGATGCTCTGCATATCATTAATTTCGATACAAAAACTAATACCGATTTTAATAGTTCTTATATTGCATTATCCAAGAAATTAAGTTTAGACAAGAATAATAGATCCACTTTGGAAGCATCCATTGGTTATGCAAAGAAACGGCAGATTGCTACTTTTTATGATATGGATGGAATATTCGGTGGAATAAAGTTAGGGCTATTCTCAAATTATAATTTTCTTCTCGAATATGATTCACGCTATATAAATGCTGCGATTATACTAAATGTGGTAAAAGTAGTAAATGTAATGGTAGGAACAAGGAGCGGGAAATCTTTTCTCTTCTCTTTATCACATGCCTTTCTATTATAAAACAGTTTTATACTTACATTGGATTGGTTGTTTAATACTCGTTATAACGATTCGATTTTTACTTTTCACTTTTAATAGGGGCATTTTCTAGTATTATTTCATTCAATAGTAAAACTAATATCTACTGACTCTCATAAATTTTAATAAATCAAGTATTAGGGGCGGTTCGTGAAGTTCATCTTTATCTTATTTCTAACTTTTGTTTTAACATCATTCCTGGTGCCGTTTCTGATTAATTATCTGGTACTAAAGAAATTATTAGACCAGCCGGGACCCAGAAAGATACACGCATACGGTATTCCAAGACTCGGTGGTGCGGTTATATTTTTTACAGCGCTGCTGGTGATTGCCATATTTTATCCCGATTTTTCTAAAGCATTTCCACTTCTATTTGCCGGTTTAATTCTATTTATATTAGGAATAATCGATGATCTTAAAAGCATCAGGTGGAAAATTAAATTATTTTTCCAAATAATTGCTGTAACAATTACAGTACTGTTTTTCAAGAACTTTTCCAATAATATCTATTTATTTGGAGCTCTTCTACCGCCTATAATTGGTATTCCGCTATTTTTCTTTTTTATTCTGGGGACTATTAATTCAATTAATCTGATGGATGGACTTGATGGGCTGGTAAGCGGGTTCTCGTTAATTGTGTTCTCCGTTATTTTTCTTTTGAGTTATCTTCTGAAAAATCAATTATTGATGGTTCTAAGCGTTACAATGGTAGGTGCTCTTCTCGGTTTTCTTAAGTTCAATTCAAATCCCGCTAAAATATTTCTGGGCGATAGCGGTTCATTGTTCCTTGGATATTCTTTAGTCGCATCATCGATTTATTTATCAATTATGAAATATGGGTATCTGGAATTAGCTCCCCCGATAATGCTTTTGGCGCTACCCATCATAGATACCCTCAAAGTGATGGTACTTAGAATTGTGCACAAAAAAAGTCCATTTCTACCGGATAAGAATCATCTTCATCATATCATCTTTGGAAAAAATATTAGACACAAAATAGTTGTATTTCTGATCCTGTAATGCACTCCCAAAATCAAGACACATTTTATGTAAAAGTTGTAGAGACATTTATAAGCCTCTGGCTTATTTTAAGCTACCTTTGAAAAAATATTTTGTTTTTCTGGTGATCCATCCCTTCGGGA
>Ga0207951_100490_pt1 | contig 19361 bp, 21 predicted proteins | sample Subbio12Aug_8Bad_FD_184830 | JGI IMG/M metagenome (GOLD analysis project Ga0207951, IMG submission 184830) | Serpentinite rock and fluid subsurface biosphere microbial communities from McLaughlin Reserve, California, USA - CR12Aug_8Bad (SPAdes) | ecosystem: Environmental > Terrestrial > Deep... | reverse complement strand
ATCAAGCTACTTTTTGTTGAACAAGTTTCAGTTCTGCTCTTAATGCTGTTCTCAATAGATGAAGCTTTTCATAGTTGTTAACTCGTCTCATCTTCTTTTCAATTTCTAAAAGTGCAACTGCAATCCAAAATCCGAACCACTTTTTTAAATTTAGTTTATACGTAACAAATAATCAATAGACGTTGGTATTCGGTAACAGTAAATTTAAATTCTTAGCAAACCGCGGAATCCTCTTGCTGCATAATATGATTCGGCACCATTATGATATACAAAAACATGTCCGAATCGGTAGTCGCAAAAAAGTGCACCCCCTTTTTCTCTAATATCGGGTGGAGTTTTAATCCAGCTTGAAGTTTTAGGATCGTATCCTCCAACGCTAGAATCTGAATTACCAAGATTCTGCAATTCTCTATATTGCTCTTCAGTTAATATTTCAATTCCCATTTCAGCGGCTATGGCTATAGCATTATTTTTTGGTTTATTCTCTTTCCGTGCATCCAGCGCTTCCCGGTCGTAACATAAACTTCTGCGTCCTGCTGGACTTTCAGCAGAACAATCATAAAAAATATATTCATCATTCTTCTTATCATAGCCAACAACATCCGGTTCACCTCCGGTTCTTTCCATTTCATTAAGCGACCATAATTTTGCTGGGTTCGATTGCAGCTTTGCCTGAACTTTACTCCAAGCAAGTCCTTTGTGGCGGTACATGTTTTTCTCGAAACGAGTTTTCAATACTCTGAGTAGTTCTCCACATTGTTCTGGCGACAACACTTTTTTTGTGTTTTGAGATTTTGGTGATTTAGCTTTGGAATTGGCTTTATTTATCATTTTGTTTGATCCTTTCCGCTTAAAGAATTCAGAATAATACTAAGAAGAGTTTTGTAATATTTATTTCTTTGTAAATGACTTTAAAAATTCAGCTCACAAAATTTAATGAACAACTCCCAATGCAAGAGTCAGGAATCCGAATCCGCCAAAAACAGCATGAACTACAATTGCTATTGTTGTATTCTGACGTATCTGAACGACTGCTGGAAGCACAAAAAATATTGGTGTTTCCGCAAGAATCAAATCAAACCCCATTGGAATATGCCAGATAGCCCAGAAGAGTCCATGTACAAGCCATGTCCAATTTTTATTCAGCAATTCCTGTCTGGGTTGGATATAACCTCTCCATAAAAATTCATCGCCGAAAATATTGATGAAGAAAAAGAGCGGCCACACATACAATATCCAGATATGATTACTATCTAACGGCATATTTTTGAAAAAGAAAGGAGTCGCATCCATTTTCAGTGCCGGCATAACAACCTTTGCAATTATAAACGAAGATAAAGAGAGAGCAACAAATGCTCCAATCGTCCAGATCCAATCTGCACCTGAAAGACGCTTTACTCTCATTCTTTCAAGAATTTCTTTTAGCTTGAATGAACCGGCATCTTTTCCACTCATATACAATGCCCCGAAAAACATTGGTGCCAGTACAAGTAACCCGACGCTAAGAAAGTAACTCGCTTCAATTGGAATACTCTGAGTGGAATCCAAATATGGTATTGCAAATTGACACGCAATTAAATTTAATATTGTTGGTACACCGAATAACCAGACAAGCTGTAACCAGTTGAGAGGTTTTATTGTTTTCTTATTCATATTATTTTATTGATTCAGCAGATCGCATTTGTAAACAATACTGGATCTTGGTTTCGCCATCATTTTTTCAACTTGTTCTCTCCATTCATTATAATGAGGAGTCATTTTGTGTTCAAGTTGTGCCTCTTTGGATTTATAAACCTCAATCAGAATGAAAGCATTATCTTCATTAGCGTTTTCACAAAAATTGAAACGGATTACACCCGGTTCGAGTAAACTGTTTTTAACATTTTTCAATGTTGCTGAGATAAATTCAGTAAGGTATTCGGGTTTTACATTAATATTCACAATTATTGTTAGCATAATAAATGACCGCATGTGGCATGTGTTTGTCTAATAACTCTTTTAAAATAGCACGATAGCGCAAGAGACACAAATGATTCAATTAGTAGGATGCATAATAAAAAACCCTCTCCTATTATTAGAGAGGGTTCTTTTTGTGGATAATTGTGCATTTGTGTTTTAGTGGCATAAAAGAAGGTGTTTCCTGCCACTAAATCACTAAAACACAAAACGACACTAACTATTTCAATTCAGGTGTTCTTCCGGGAGTCCATGGTGCACCGGCTTTTTCAAGTTCGGCTTCTAATCCTTTAATATCAACTTCGCTTATTTTCTTAAGCTGCTGAAGAACCGGCTGAATCTCTTCGTATAGAACATCATAAGCAATCTTCTGCTTTTCAGTTACATTTGATGTTGAACGCATTTGTGAGCCGACCATCGTCCTCAATCTTCCGGTCAGTGTAACTTCTCTTGGAGGCGTTTCTTCTGCACTTGCTGCTACAGGAGGTCCGCTGAATTTAAATTGAATTTCATCCAGATCCTTTGCAATTGAATTGGCTTTCTTCATCATATCAAAAGTGGCACCCGGCGAGTTGTTGATTGTCTGACGGATAGTCTCAACTTTGTTTGCAAGCTCATTTGCAAATCTCTGGGCACCCATAACAGTTCGTACAAGTTCTGCACCCTTCTTCTGGAATGCAGTAAGCTCTGCTCTATTTTCAGCCGGCAACGTTGTGTTGTTCAATACAACAACATTAAAATCAACCGGACCGGATAATTTTTTTCCTTCCCCTCTGTAAACCATAGAGAGCTCAACACTGTATTTGCCCGGCATTACAAAAATTCCGCTGTTCTGTCTTGCAACCGGATCGAACTTATTATTGCTTGCCATTACAGGGGCAGTACTTTCGTACCGTAAATCCCAAACAATTCTGTTGACTCCGGCAGAAGCTGACTTTGTAATTTTTTTAACAATCAATCCTGTTTCATCTTTAATTGTGAATATGAAATAAGGAGCTTTCTCTTCCTGTTCAGCACGGAGGTCGTCGAATGATGGCTGCGATATCGGTTTGCCGTCTTTAAATAATTCCTTCTCTTTTTCCTTTCGTTCTGCTTTCAAAGTTTTAGGAACATTTTTTACATAATAAGTAATTGTTGCGCCGAATTCGGGATTAGGGGATTTGAAATATGTTGAACCCTGACCGTAACGTCCTCCCATTTGAACAAATGTTAAAGCATCTTTAACGGGGAAGATGTAAGAATCCATGTCCATAATTTCTTTTGATGCAAGACGGAGAGGTGTGTAATTATCAATTATGTAAAATCCTCTTCCGAATGTTGCAATGATAATGTCATTTTCGCGTTTATGAAGAACTATATCGCATACTTTTACTTTCGGTAATCCGCTTTTAAGTTCAATCCATTTTTCGCCGCCATCTAAACTGAAATAGAATCCCCACTCGGTTCCGACAAATAAAAGATTCGGATTTACAAAATCCTGTTCGATTGTATTAACCGGTCCGTTAACAGGAAGATTTGAGGCAATCGATTTCCATGTTTTCCCTTTATCAGCGCTCTTGAAAATGTACGGTTTGAAGTCATCGCGTTTATGATTGTTGAAAGAAACATATACAACATTTTCATCAAACTTATCGGGTAGAACATCGCTTACAAGTGTGTACATAGGAACGCCGGGGATTTCAATCTTACGCCATGTCTTAGCATCTTCAGTAACCTGAACTAATCCATCGTCTGTTCCTGCCCATAATAGATTTTCTTGAACCGGTGATTCTGCAAGTGAAACAATTAATCCGAATAGAGAAGTGCTTACATCTTTTGCTACCGCTTCATATGGCCAGTATTTACCCATCACAGGAAATGAGTTACGGTCGGTCTGTGTTGAAAGATCATCGCTTATTGTAGTCCAGCTATCTCCTCTGTTATCACTTCTGAAAACTCTTTCTGCAGCACAATAAATTCTTGTTGGATTGTGAGGACTAATAATTAACGGAGTATCCCAGTACCATTTATAAGTTTTTTCGCCTTTGCCCGGTTCGGGACGGATTCCAACTGCCTCACCACTTTTTTTATCGAAACGAACCATTCCGCCGTATTGAGATTCTGCATAAACAATATCGGGGTTAGTCGGATCTATTGCAGTCCAGAATCCGTCTCCACCGTTAGTAACAATCCAATCGTCGTTTACAATTCCATCGGCTTTAATAGTTTGTGATGGTCCGCCGAAACTGTTATTATCCTGAGTTCCGCCGTAAACATTGTAGAACGGATAATAGTTATCAACGTTAACCCTGTAGAATTGTGTAACAGGTAAGTTCTCTTTGAAGTCGTAAGTATCGCCGCCATCCCATGTTTCATAAATTCCGCCATCGCCGCCAATTAAGAAATGATCTGTATCGTTCGGATCAATCCAGATTGCGTGATCATCAACGTGACGGTTATTGTTGCTTAATGGTTTCCATGTTCTTCCGCCGTCAACAGTAACATGTGATACTGTTTCAACGGAATAGACTTTATCAACGTTCTTTGGATCGCAATAGATTTCATTATAATATTGACCTGATTCATGATGGTCGCTCATTTTTTCCCATGAAGCACCTCGGTTTGTAGAGCGGTAAAATCCGCTTCCGTTTTCTGCTGCTTGCATAATCAAATAAACATAATCAGGGTTAACGGGTGAAACGGCAATTCCCATTCCGCCAATATCAACTTTGGGTAATCCGCTCATAATTTTTTCCCATGTAGCGCCGGCATCGGTTGATTTGTAAACGGCACTTTCAGGTCCGCCGCCAATTTTAGTAAAGATGTGTCTCCGGCGTTGCTCTGATGTTGCATAAATTACATCGGGATCTCGCGGATCGAACACAACATTATTAACACCAGTATTCTCGCTGATGTTTAAAACTTTAATCCACGTTTTACCGCCATCTGTGGTTTTGTATAAACCGCGTTCACCACCGGGTCCCCATGCAGATCCTTCTGCAGCAACATAAACAACATTCGAATTTCTCGGGTCGATTATAATTCCGCCAATCTGACGGGATTCTTTCAATCCCATGTTCTTCCAGGATTTACCGCCGTCGGTTGTTTTATAAACGCCATCGCCCCAACCAAGAGCACGCTGGTGGTTATTCTCTCCGGTTCCAACCCATACAACATGCGAGTTGTTCGGATCCATTACAACAACACCGATTGAATATGGAAGTGTGTCTGTAACTGCAGCCCATGTAGTTCCGGCATTTGTTGTTTTCCACACATGTCCGCTTGCAACAGCAACATAATATTCGCTGTGATTTTTAGGATTAACTGCAAAGTCGGCAATTCTTCCGCTTGTAAAAGCGGGACCGATACCGCGCCACTTCAATCCTGAAAAAGTTGAAGATGTAAAGGTTTCCTTCTTGGGCGGTTGTTTATCCTTTTGCGCGTAAAGATTAATTGATAATGCAACGATAAGAAGAAGTAGAAGACTTGTTATTTTCATGTTTACTCCCATGATTTATTATACACTAAATTACTATTAATAGAATTGTGAACGAATTGATTAATGAATGTATTTATTTCGGAATTTTGATATTTTGCCGGTGAAAGAAACAAATTAGATCTCGTATTTCTACTCTGATATAAACAAACCTATAAAAAAAATTATTCTAATTCTATTAATTGTTCTCATTCTACCCGTTTTATTTTTAAGCGTTTATGAGATTACTTCCTTAAACAGGGATGAAGAAATTCTGGAGGAAATTTATAACAGCCAGCTCGAATCTATTTTATTTTCCGTTAATCAATATTAGGATGATATTGTAAGAAGCTGGGCGTTACGGATCGAATCAATTCTGGAAAACAATTCCAAACCGAATGAATTAGAATCGAATCTACTTAAATTCTTCCGGGAAGCCCAATCGGTTAAATCCGTTTATCTATCCGATAGTATGTACACGAACCAGCTTTGCCTGAAATTTGATAAAGATGAACTAACTTCCGTTAAAGAAAATGGTAAATTGAAAAAACTTGTTGAAGAAAACATGGGAGTATTAAATAAACTTTTCAGGTATAGAGACTCCGACTTTATGAAAATAGAACCGGTTTATTCAGAATCTAAAGATGTACTCCATTTAATGTTTGTTTTTTCCGAAGGTAAATTTTGTTTAATGTCGGTTGATAAAAGAATTTTTGTTGAAATAACAATTTCACCTAAAATTCAAAGTGTAGCCAGAGATCAATTTTTAGTTAGTATTTCAGATTCTTTGAGCGGTGAGGAGATTTATCAGACTTCTCCAATCGAAACCGGCAGACAGATAATAAGAAAAAATTTGTGGCTTATTCCCGGTTATCAAATGGGAATTCAACCTAAAGAACAAACAGTTGCGGAACTTGTAGAAAAAAGAACATCATCAAACCTTATAATATTTTTTGTCTTTGCTTTAATGATGATTGCTGTAGCATTCTTTGCATATCGTAATATCAGAAAAGAAATTGAACTTGCTCAAATAAAATCGGATTTTGTTTCGAATGTATCCCACGAACTACGAACACCTCTTGCGCTAATTAGCATGTTTGCAGAAACTTTTGAAATGGGAAGAGTGAAAACCGAAGAGAAGAAAAACGAGTATTATAAAATTATCAGCGATGAAACGAGCCGGCTTAGCAATATTGTGAATAAGATACTAAGCTTTTCACAAATTGAAGCCGGTAAAAGAAATTATCACTTTAAAGAAGTTGATCTTAACCGCCTTGTTCAAAGTGTTGCGAATACATATAAATTCCATCTTGGTAATAAAGGATTTGAATTTAATTTTGATAAAACAGACGAAAAAATATTTATTAATGCAGATAAAGAGGCAATCTCAGAGGCGGTAATAAACCTGATTGATAATGCTGTGAAATATTCGGGGGATTCTAAAATGATCCGTCTCCGGTTAACTAAAAGAGATAATAATGCTGTCATTGAAGTTGAAGACAAAGGAATCGGTATTCCAAAAGACGAACAGAAAAAAATCTTCGAGAAATTCTATAGAGCTTCAAGAGGATTGATTCATGATACCAAAGGAACCGGACTCGGTCTTTCTCTAACCAAACATATTGTTGATGCACACAAAGGTATTATCGAAGTTGAAAGTGAGCCGGGGAAAGGAAGCACCTTCCGCCTTATATTTCCACTTAAATAAATTTGTAAATTATAATCCAGAGATAGCATGGCTCGGATATTAATTATAGAAGATGAACCATCGATGCGGATGGGATTAATTGATAATCTTGAATTCGAAGGTTATGAAACGGATTCTGCCGATGATGGTGTGGTGGGATTAGAAAAAATTAACAACGGCAAATATGATTTGATAATATTAGATTTAATGCTGCCAAGACTTTCCGGTTTTGATGTATGTAAGAAAATCCGCGAATCAGGAAACAAAACTCCTGTTATTCTACTTACCGCTAAGGGAGAGGAGATAGATAAAGTTGTAGGACTTGAAATTGGTGCCGACGATTATATTACAAAACCATTTAGTTTGCGGGAATTGATTGCAAGAATTAAAGCTGTGTTAAGACGCTCGAGCGAATCTGATCAGAATTCAAATTCAATAATGATTGGTAAACTTGAACTTCACTTTAAAACTTTCAACGAATTCGAAAACGGAACCGAAGTTCAAATGTCCCACCGGGAATTTGAACTGTTGGAGTATTTGTGGAATCATCGCAATCAAACAGTTAGCCGCAATTCTATACTTAAAGATGTCTGGAAACAGGAAGCCACGACCACACGAACGATAGATAATTTTATTTTACGGTTAAGGCAGAAAATAGAAACCGACCCGGATCATCCTAAAATAATTCTTACAGTTCACGGTATCGGATATAAATTGATAAGCGGTTAAAAGTTTTTTATTCCGCTTGGTTGTGACAACTTTTTACAATTGATTACTTGAGTATGACAACTTTGTTTTGAACCATCTTGTCTAAAGAACCGTAGAAACAAAAAAACAAGTTCACAAAGGACAAAGGAGGTTCAAAATGAAACCGTTAGAAAACAACTCAGCAAAAAAAGGAATCTTAATTCTTTTTGCTCTAACTCTTTTAACTACATCTATTAATGCAAAGATGCCGGATGATTTTAAATGCAAAAACAGAAAAGCTGCCGTAGCTATGTTGATTGAAGGAATAAAATCTGATAATATCGGGCTAATGAAAAGTGCAGCTTATTTAGCCGGTAAATACAGGTTAAAAGAAGCTGTCCCCGCACTAATTGAAAAACTTAATTCCAATCTTGACGATAATTGTAAAGTATTAATTGCACTCTCTCTATTTATGATTGGTTCCGAAGAGGGAATTGAAGCAGTATTTAATTTAACTAATAGTCAGCCGGATAGTCACTTAAATCATATCTATGGAGCAATTTATAATGAATTTGTTAAGTCTTTAGATATAAACGATCCGTTGATTAGTTCAATTGTTGATGCAAAACGATAGAGTAATTTGACCATGCATTACTTAAATAAAAAAATAGTTTGATAAATTAGCTTGAAGAAAAAATCAATATGAAAATGTTACACAGACTGATACTCGTTTCTTTTGTTTTATTGATATACCAGGATGTGTTTCTGGCACAGGATAAAATTGTAGAGCTAAGAGGACACTGGAAATTTTCAATCGGCGATGATATGGAGAGGAAGAAACCTGAATATGATGATAGTAACTGGGAAGTTGTTAAGGTTCCATCATCATGGGAAGATGAGGGCTTCCATGGATACAACGGCTACGCATGGTACAGAAAAAGTTTTGTGATGCCGTCCAAAGCGAAAGGTAAAAATCTTATTCTTTTACTTGGAAGAATAGATGATACTGATGAAGTATACTTTAACAACACACTAATCGGTTTTTCGGGCTCTTTCCCTCCTAATTATTCTTCTACTTACAATGTATGGCGGCAGTATCCTATTCCAGAGGAGTTGATTAAGTATGATAGTAACAACCTGATTGCCGTCCGCGTTTATGATTCCCAGCTTGTTGGCGGAATTGTTGAAGGGGACATCGGAATTTTTGAAATCCCTTATTTTGATATTAACCTATCCGGTATCTGGAAATTTAGAACATCAGATAATCCATTATGGAGCAGAGATAATTTTGATGACTCTAAGTGGGATAAAATATTTGTTCCGGGTTATTGGGAGTATCAGGGTTTTAAAGAACACGACGGCTATGCATGGTATCGTTTAGAATTTTTTGTCCCGGAAAAGTTAAAAGGCAAGAAGCTTCTTCTTGTTGCTGGAAAGATTGATGATTTCGACGAGACTTATATTAATGGAGAATTAATTGGAACGACAGGACAAATAAATAATCCTCCAAAGCGCTGGAATAACCAGAAAGATTATGATAAAGAGAGAGTTTACGGAATTCCAGAAGGATTATTAAGATTTGGTACTATGAATACAATTGCAATTCGTGTTTATGACGGATACAGATTCGGAGGTATTTACCAGGGTCCGGTTTCAATTTTAACAGATGATAATTATTCAAAGTATTACAGAAAAAGTAGAAGCGGTAAAAGCACAAATTTCTGGAAAGAATTTTGGGATAGAATTTTTAATTAGCGGAAGCAGCGGCGTCCACCTAAGTCCGCCGCTTTTGCATTGAAGCAAAGCTTCCGTTTTTTAGACATGCCTACTTCGATGCTCTCTCAGAAGGCACGTCATTTTTTACCGTTTCTCATAAGCCGGTTGTTTCGGCTCTTTATAAGGATTCTTTTCAAGTGCTTTCAAAATTTCCTGAACAGCCCTTTCAAGTTGGGGATCCACACCTCTTGCAAGTTTTGATGGATCATCAACAACTTCTATATCAGGATCAACACCGTGTCCTTCTTTGAACCATTTACCATCCGGGTCATACATTCTGAAAGTCGGAACGGATAAACTTCCGCCATCAATAAGAGTGGGTGCACCTGTAATACCGATTAATCCGCCCCAGGTTCTTGTACCGATAAGCGGACCTAATCCGGCTTTTCGGAAATAATCCGGGAATGCATCGCCGCCGGAACCGCTCCATCCATTAATTAGCATTACTTTTGGACCGAAGTGAGCTTGCGGAGGCCATTGCCAGTTTTTTCCATCACGAACTGCCCAATATGCAAGCGGTTTTCTGTTTAATAGTTCGATGAAGCGATCAGGAATTTGTCCGCCGTTGTTAAAACGCTCATCAATAATTAATGCTTCCTTGTTTAATTGAGGATAGAACATTCTCACTAATTCATATTGTCCGTCTCCAACGCCTGTACTCGGAACATAAATGTAGCCGACGCGACCGTTAGTTTTCTCTTCAACATATTTTCTGTTTGATTCAATCCATTCCAAATTACGCAAACGGGTTTCTGATGATAATGTCTGAACAAGGATATTTTTAGCACCGTCCATAGAAGGTTTATCGTTAATTGTAAGTTCAACCGGTTTATCAGCAAGTCCTTCGAATGCAGCCCACGGTGCTTTGCTAATATCCAGCTTTTGACCATTGACAGCTAAAATGTAATCACCTGTTTTTACTTTTAATCCCGGCATTAATAATGGTGAACGAACTTCGCTATCCCAGGGTGCACCGCTAATAATTTTTTTAATTCTATAAGCGTTGTTAGCAATTTCCCAATCAATTCCAAGGTAACCAACATTTCTCATATCCGCCTCGTCAGTATCACCGCCGCCCCTGTATGTATGTGATGCGTTTAATTCGGAAATTAATTCACCAAGAATATAATTGAGATCCCAACGTGTTACGCAGTAATCGACCAATTTACCGTAACGGTTGCCCATTTCCTTCCAATCAACGCCGTGCATATTTTTATCGTAGAAGAAATCTCTAACCAAACGCCAGACATCATTAAATATCTGTTTCCATTCCTGTTTAGGATCAACTGTCATTTCCATCATTGCGGTCGGCATCTTCTTATCAAGTTTCTGATTTTCTGCAACATCGATAACGGAGAACGAACCGGACTTTACAACGGCTATTTTCTTACCATCGGCAGAAACAGTAAACCCATCAACATCGTCAACAATTTTTTTTTCTTCACGCTTTTCAATATCATAATAGAAGAGCGGTTTGTTTTTATCTGCGGAGCCGGTGTTAGGAGTTCTATGGAAAATCAATTTCCCGGAAACAGCAGCAAGCCTCGCAAAATTTCCATAAGCCGGAGGTAAAATCACAATCCTGTTTTCAAAATTGTCGAAAGTAATTTTAACTTCTTTCGATTTATCATCTTTCTTTGGTTCCTCTTTCTTTGGTTCTTCCTTCTTTGCATCCTTACCTTCTTCTTTTTTCACTTCATCTTTTTTAATAGCAGTAGTATCGTTCTTGGGTGCAAGGGGCGAAAGAAGATCCGGTGTTAAAGTAACAAGGGCTAAGTTTGTTGCATTCGGATAAACCCAGGTGTTATCAAAATCGCTGTAAACTGGTGTGAAGTTTCTGTTTGTCATAAAGTATAAATACTTTCCATCCGGATCGAAAACAGGTTCGGTGTCTGCATAAAAACCTGACGTAACCTGAACTGATTTTTGATCCTTTGTATCATAAATATAAATTGCACTACTCCGATTGTCTAAATCATTTTGAAACGCAAGCCATCTGCTATCCGATGACCAGCTCGGTTTAAACTGAGTTAAGTTCCCCTGGTACCAGTATTTTCCTTTATCAACTTTGTATGTTTTATCCTTATCAATATCATAGATTAATATGTCCATCGCTTTGTCCACGAATGCAAGCATTTTGCTGTTTGGCGACCAATACAAATTGTATCTGTATCCTTCACCGTAAGAAGTAAGTTTCTTTTCTTCGTCCGGTTTTTCCATATCACGCAAAGTCAATTCATATTCACCCGATTTATCGCTCCAATAAGCAAGGAATTTTCCGTTTGGCGACCATGCGGGATATCGCTCTGCAACACCGGAAGTTTTTGTTACATTTATTACCGCACCATTTTCTGCCGGAACGTTAAAAACTTCCCCGCGTGCTTCAATCATTGCACGTTTACCATCGGGTGAAAGAGATAGACTCTGTATCATGTTAGAAACTTTTTCGTTACGGGGCATTAATGTTATTGCATCAGTAACAACATTAACTTTTACTTCGCGGTATTTCTCATCTGATAAGCTAAGCAGATAAAGCTTTCCACCGGCTTCGAATACAATTTCTGATGGACCGAGTGATGGAAAGTGAATATCAAAGTCGGTGAATTTTGTAACCTGTTTTAATTCTTTTGTATCGAGATTATAAGACCAGAAGTTCATTCTGATTTCCGGTCCGCGGTCGGAAAGGAAATAAATTTTTCTACTGCTCCACATCGGCAATTCGTCACCAGCCGGATTAACAATAATGTAATCGACGGTTAGTTTTTCAAGATCGAATAACCAGATATCTGCAGCATCACCTCCGCGGTAACGTTTCCATGTACGGAAGGATTCTGTTTTGTTAGTATAAGCAATCTGTTTTCCATCTGGTGAAAGTGAAGCGTGTTCACCATACGGGACTAGAAGTTTTTCCGGTAATCCGCCTTTGGGAGAAACTTTGTAGAATTGACTGAAGCGCTGCTTGCCGCTTTCGCTTGAGTTTACAAAAAGAAGATTCTTTCCGTCCGGATACCAATCAATAATTCGATCAGCCATACCATGGTTTGTAACCCGTGTTGGAATTCCGCCGGTAGTTGGTACAACATAAACATCCATGTTGCCGTCGTAATTACCGCTGAATGCTATTTGAGAACCATCGGGAGAAAATTTTGGAAAGACTTCCTGTCCCTTTGGCGAGCTCAGTTTAGTAGCAGTTCCGCCCTCTTTGGGAACTGTCCATAAATCCCCTGCGTAGGAAAACACAATATGTGTTTTAGATACATCGGGATATTGCAGCATCCTTGCATCAATTTGGGCATAGTAATTTGCCGCAAACGAAAATAATATAATAAATGAATAGGAGAGTTTTTTCATAAGCCCCCTTATGTGGTGTGTTTTAGATTTGTTAATTAAAAGTATGTATTTCAAATAGAAGATCTTTCTTTTGTGTCTAAATTATGAATTAGTTTGGACGGTTTCAAAATTATTTGGTTGTGTTTTTTAAAATATTGGTAATTGTAGGGAACAATATTGTAGGGAACAATATTGTAGGGAACAGTTTGAAACTGTTCCCTACGATTCCCTACGGTTCTAATGGTATTGTTTATATATCAAGGTTTTCCGGTAAATTTTTTTCAAGATCCCATTTTAATGGATTATTCACAATATACCTTCTTATCCTAAACAATTCTTTTTCGTTACGAATTATTCTATCATAAAATGATTTTTGCCATTGGAATTTTGAATTATCATTTAATTCCAGATTTATTTGTTTTGATGAAAATGTTTTAAAACCCCTAATCATTTCTGAAAGAGAATAGTTTTTCTTTCCCGGTTTAGTTGTTTTTTCTATAATTATAATACCGTGAAAGTGATCGGGCATGATTGAATAATAATCAAGCGAACAGTTATAATGGTTGGGTAAATCATTCCAGCATTTATCAACAATTAATCCGAACTTATTAAGCAACATTTTACCAGAATAGATTCTACCGAAATAATTTATTCGGTTTTCGACACAGGTTGTTATAAAATAATATCCATCGTTTGAGTAATCGAAATCCTTATAGCGGTTTTGTTTCCGGTCTGGTAGGTTATTTACCATTTATTTCACAAAAAATTCATTTAAAAATAATATTTATTTTGTGTGTAAAGAACGGTACCTGACTTTACATAAAATATTATTTAATGCATTTAATAAAAAAGATCCATTGCAAAATTAAATAATTGGGAATGGTCGTGGACCATTCCCTACAAGTCTTTTTTCCTAACCGCCAATTGCTTTTTAAAATCACTCTCAATCAAATGGAAATTATGCAGAACATTCATGTCGTTATAATGAACAACCTTTAATCCAAGCGAACCTAAGTCTTTATCTCTTTTGAGATCGTATTCATTCTTGTTAAGGTGACTGGTTCCGTCAATTTCAATAACTAACTTTAGTGCGGCACAATAGAAATCAACAATATAGGTGAGCAGAGGTTTCTGGCGGTAAAATTGATAACCGGATTTTCTGCTTCTTAACAACTCACACCAGAATTTAATTTCCCCTTTGGTGGAGCTATTCCTCATTTCACGGGCATAATTTTTTAAGCCGGGGTTGTATGGTAAGCAGCGTTTGTTTGTAGTTAAATTTTTGCGGTTCATAATTTTTTCTGAATCTCCCTCGGCTAAAGCCGTGTCCCTCTTTAGAAAAGAGGGACTGTTTTTAAAGATTTCATACACTATTAAATAGTAGTGAAATTTTTAAGTATTGCATTGTAATAATAATTTGATTTAAAAACCCTCCCTGGAATTATGGATTCAGATTTAAAAAAGTCTCCTTTTGCAAAACGTAATTGTTTTAAAAAGTCTCCCCTTGTAAAAGGATATAGTTTTAAAAAGTCCCCCTTTGGAAAAGGGGGATTTAGGGGGATTCAACGATCTTTATTTCTTCTTCCGTTAACCCGTACAACTCATAAACCAGCCGGTCTATCTCTTTGTCCACAGCATCAATCTGGGGCTGTATGGCTTCTTTTTCCTAAAGAATGGATTTTGAGCGAATCACTTTGTCGAATTGAAGTAAAGTATCAACAAGGTTATCAATTTTATCGTAGATATTTTCATGTAAAATAATTGGAAACGGTAGAGATAGTTACCTGTCGGTAAGTTACTCATTGATAAGCTATTAACAGCTTGTTTTTTAACTGCATTATCCAAATTTATTGGTAAATGCCACATCATTTTATCTAATTGTCAAGCTGAATGATTTTTGGGTGGAAAGCCCCATCACTGAAAAAAATTTTTTGATTTTATATAAAGCTTAATCGTATATTTACGATGAACGATAAAGGAATTTGTATGGCATCACCCAAAATTGAAGAATTTACAAACGAAGAGACCTGGCTTGCTGATGTTGCAAAAGCGCTTTCGCATCCGGCAAGAATTCGGATTCTGAAAATCTTGAATGAGATGAATTCGTGCATGGTTGGCTCTATCGTTGATAAACTTCCGCTTGCTCAGGCGACGGTTTCCCAGCACTTAAAAGAACTGAAACGCGTCGGATTGATTGATGGAGAAATCGACGGACCTAAAATTTGTTACTGTATCAATAATCAAATGTTACAAAAAGCTAAATCGGCATTAGATAAATTATTTTCTAAAATAGGCTGTTGTTAAATAAAATAATCGGAGGGAAAAATGGATCACAATAATGAATTAAAGCAGATAGTAAAAAATAAATATGGGGAAATAGCAAAATCTTCATCAAGCAATGGCTGCTTCGGGCCATCTTCATGCTGCGGTTCATCGGATAACAACATTGTCGGTTACACAGTAATGAAAGATGAATATGATCATCTTACCGGTTATGTGGCTGAAGCCGATCTTGGACTCGGCTGCGGGCTGCCGACTGAATTTGCAGGAATTAAAGAAGGCGATACTGTTGTTGATCTTGGGAGCGGTGCCGGAAATGATGTCTTTGTCGCACGTGCAATTGTTGGCGATAAAGGAAAAGTGATTGGTATCGACATGACAGAAGAAATGATTGACAAGGCAATTAGGAACAATAGAAAACTTGGTTTTTCCAATGTTGAATTCAAGTTCGGTGATATTGAAAATATTCCATTGGAAAATTCTATTGCTGATGTTGTTGTTAGTAATTGTGTTCTTAACCTTGTCCCCGATAAAAAGAAAGCATTTGCTGAGATATATAGAATACTAAAATCGGACGGACATTTTTGTGTCTCTGATATTGTAATAAAAGGTGATTTACCAGTAAGTCTTAAAAAATCTGCAGAGATGTATGCCGGATGCGTTGCTGGCGCAGTTCAGCAGGAAGAATATCTTGGGATTATAAAAGAATCCGGTTTTAAGAATATCAGGATTGATAAAACAAAAATTATTGATCTGCCTGACGAAATATTAAAAGATTATCTAAGCGATACAGAGATTAAAAATTACAGAAAAAGCGAGTCGGGCCTTATCAGTATTACTGTTTCTGCCTATAAATAAAATAATGGCAATTTTAACACCAAAAAATATTTTTTATAAATTAATGATGTTTACTATATTTTGTCCAACAACGAAATGAAATATGGAAGAGAAAGTAAAATTTTTCAAAGCGTTATCGGATTCTAACCGTTTAAGAATCATTAAGATGCTTCAGACAAGACCACTTTGCGTCTGCGAAATTACTAATGTGCTGGGACTTGCAACTTCTACAGTTTCCCAGCACTTAAAAATTCTTAAAGAAGCCGGATTTGTTCTTGAGGAAAAAGAGGGGAAGTGGGTTAATTATCTTATCAACCCTCGACCCTCCGATTCAAGAATTTCCTCACTTCTTTCATCTCTCGATTTCTGGATCGCGGATCAATCGGTAATTATTGATGATAAGAAAAGAGTATTGGAATCAGATCGTAATATAATTTGTGCTAAATAAATTTTTTTAATTAACATTTCGGCAAATAACGAATCAGGTTAATATGAACTGGAAAGAACAATACAAATCATTCCTCTGGATTTTGGGATTTTTTCTCTTTGCTTATTTCATGCCGATTGAAACAGCGTCATTCAAATTTGCAATTTATGAAGCATTTAATCTTGCAAAATGGTACGCGCGCGAACACGTACTGTTATGTTTAATACCGGCATTTTTTATTGCCGGTGTAATTGCTGTGTTTGTAAGTCAGGCCGCAGTTGTAAAATATTTTGGCGCAAAAGCAAAAAAGGGGGTCGCATATTTAGTAGCATCGGTATCAGGTACTATTCTCGCAGTCGGCTCATGCACTGTACTACCTTTGTTCTCAAGTATTCATAAGCGTGGCGCAGGTTTGGGTCCGGCAATTGCATTTTTATATTCAGGTCCGGCAATAAACATTTTAGCAATAATATTAACAGCAAGAATTCTTGGATTTGAACTTGGAGTTGCACGTGTTATAGGTGCTGTAACATTCAGTATTGTAATAGGATTGATCATGTCATTCATCTACCGCAAAGAAGAGGAACAAAAAGAGGCAGCCCAGCTTGCAATGCCCGATGTTGAAGAAGAGAGACCGATGTGGCAAACAACACTTCACTTTTTTATTCTTGTTGCAATTTTAGTTTTTGTTAATTGGGGCAAACCGGATTCTAACGAAGGATTCTGGTATTTCATGAATGCAAACAAGTGGTTCATCACCGGTTTATTTGGTCTTGGCTTTGCGCTTTCGATGACCTTCATTATAAAAGTCAGAAAGTTATTTGTACTGATTGGTACACTTGCTGTTATCGTTACTTCATTTGTTTTCTACTCTAATCCAATAATTCCTTTCATAGTGTGAGTAATAGCAACAACTCTTGCATTAACGTTTTCGGAAGGAGAACCGAATCAATGGCTTGGCGAAACATGGGGATTCACAAAACAGATAATGCCGCTCCTTGGTGCAGGAGTATTAGTTGCCGGATTTCTACTTGGTTCTCAGGAAAATCCTCAGGGAATAATACCTAATGAGTGGATTGCAAATCTGGTCGGTGGTAATTCTGTCTTTGCAAATTTCTTTGCATCAATAAGCGGCGCATTCATGTACTTCGCAACATTAACTGAAATACCGATTCTGCAAGGATTAATAAACAGCGGAATGGGCAAATGTCCAGCTCTCGTATTGTTATTAGCCGGTCCGGCACTTTCATTACCTAATATGCTTGTTATAAGAAGTGTAATCGGAACAAAGAAAACAGTTGTTTATGTCTCACTTGTCGTGGTTATGGCGACAATCAGCGGACTTATTTACGGAATGATTTTTTAATCAGAACGAAAGGAAATAAAATGAATAAAAGAATCTTAATTCTCTGCACCGGTAATAGCTGCCGGAGTCAGATGGCAGAGGGATTTTTAAAGTCTTTTGATAAAAATCTTGAGGTCTTCTCAGCAGGAACTAAACCATCTTCACAAGTTCACCCTAAAGCAATACAGGTGATGAAAGAAGTCGGAATCGATTTAAGTAGTAACTATCCTAAGCATTCCGATCAGTTCATAAATAATTCTTTCGATTATGTTATCACAGTTTGCGATAACGCGAAAGAATCATGTCCTGTCTTTATTGGAAAAGTACAGAAGCAGCTTCACATTGGATTTGAAGATCCGGCAGATGCCACCGGAACAGAAGAGGAGATTCTTGCGGTGTTCCGGAAAGTAAGGGATGAGATTAAAAGAGATTTCTTTGAGTTTTATATTCAAGAAATAAAATGAGCTTGTCATTCCCGCGAATGCGGGAATCCAGGAGAAAAAATGAAGCAGTATTTTGTTTATATACTGGCTAGTAAAAGAAATGGAACTCTTTATATCGGTGTAACAAATGATCTAATCAGAAGAGTATTTGAGCATAAGGAAAAACTTGTTGAAGGATTTACAAAAAAATATAATGTGCACTTGCTGGTTTATTATGAGATACATAACAGTATAATTGAAGCAATAAAAAGAGAAAAAGCTTTGAAGAAATGGTATCGTAAATGGAAAATTGAATTGATGGAGAAGGATAATCCGTAATGGAAAGATTTGTACAAAGAACTAATAAAATAAAAGATACCCGCTTACGCGGGTATGACAATATAAAAGGAGAAATATCATGATCGACATTAAAGTACTTGGACCCGGATGTGCAAACTGCATCAAATTAGAAAATCTTGTTAAAGAAGTTGTTACTGAGAATAATCTTCCTGCAAACTTTGAAAAAATAACTGACAGGGAAAAATTTCTTGATTATGGTATCATGCTTACACCCGGTCTTGTAGTAAACGGAAAAGTTCTTGCAAGCGGAAAGACCCCGACAAAATCAACACTTGAACACTGGCTTAAAGATTCTCTCTCAGTGTAACTCTGTGACTACTCTGTGTTCCTCCGTGTAATTTTTTGGTGTATTAGAATGTAAGCTAATATAGGAGAAAATCAATAATGAACTTCGACAACTCAAAAGAATGGCACTGGTTTAAGGGAGGTATATTAGTCTCGCTTCTATCGGTTGCAACCTATTTTATTTTTGCAGCAATTGCGGAAAGAAATTACCCGTTCGGAATAACTACCGGTTTCGGGTACATTGCCGAACAGTTTGGGTCCCTCTTTGATGGATTAAACGAAAATCCGGTGATCAAAAGATTCAGTGAGAAGCCCGACGCATTTATAGAATTTTTCACTTTGATTGGATTGATAATAGGCGGATACACCGCATCAAAACTCTCAAACTCGCTTTCACCAGAGAATATTCCGGTAGTGTAGGAAAAATATCACGGAAAAAGTTTGATTAAAAGATATCTGTTTGTACTGGTAGGAAGTATATTACTTGGATACGGAGCAGCGCTTGCTTCGGGATG